>ERZ1370068.4992-contig-4037_pt1 | contig 182435 bp, 330 predicted proteins | sample MGYA00561227_ERZ1370068 | MGnify/ENA primary metagenome ERZ1370068 (study PRJEB38410, sample SAMEA6850437) | metagenome | study: Metagenomic assessment of the ecological functions of the soil: analysis of the soil microbiota associated with the...
GTTGTACTTCGTTCAGTTGCATGTGCTGATCTGGCAGGGCGGCAGCCAGCGATGGCGTCGCGGGGGTAGTAACAGGTCGGGCGAATGCCCGGCCGAAGTTAAACTCCGGGTACCCACCATCCGCCCCGTTTCTGAAAAACGGTGAGCACGCGCGACGGGCCGCGCCTTTACCACTGCCCTGCAAAACCAAAAAACAAACGGACGGCGACAACCATGGGAAATCAGGGACTGTTCAATCTCAGCGGCAAGTGTCGCGATCGTCACCGGCGGCAATGGCGGCATCGGGCTCGGCGATGGCGCGCGGGCCTTGCGCGCAGCGGCGCGGCCGTCGCGATCGTCGGCCGCAACGCAGCGAAATCGGCCGCCGGCGGTCGCCGCGACTGCCAGCATGTGGCGCCACGGCGATCGCCGTGGCCGCCGACGTCACCGACGAAGGCGACGCGGTCGCCGCGCGATGGGCCGACGCGCGTCGTCGGCGACACGGCACGCATCGACATCCTCGTCAACAATGCCGGCATCAACATCCGCAAGCCGCCGCACGACGCTCGCCGCTCGCCGAGTGGAAGCAGCGTGATGCGACACCAACCTGACCAGCGCCTTCGTGTGCTCGCAGGCGGCCTATCCGCGCATGAAGAGCGGCGGGCGGCGGCAAGATCATCAACATCGGCTCGATGATGTCGATTTTCGGCGCTCGCTTCGCGCGCCGCCTATGCGTGCGAGCAAGGGCGGCATCGTGCAGTTCACGCGCGCTGCGCGACCGCGTGGGCGAAGGACAACATCCAGGTCAACGCGCGTGCTGCCGGGCTGGATCGACACCGACCTGACCAGCGCGCGCGCGGCGCGAGAGTCGAGGGCCTGCACGAGCGCGTGCTGGCGCCGCACGCCGGCCGGCGCGCTGGGGCGCGACCGACGATCTGGCGGGCATCGCGGTGTTCCTCGCCGAGCCCGGCGTCGCGACTTCGTCACCGGCACGGCCGATCCCGGTCGATGGCGGGTATTCCGTCATGGCATGGGCCATCCAGCGTTTCGACCGAAGCCGGCGAGCGCCCTGCCCTCAACCTGGCTGCACAGCAAACGAGCCCCGGCTCGCGCCGGGGCTCTCCACTCGAGATCTGCTCCGCTTGATCGGTGCCTGGCGACGACCGGACCGGCGCCACCGGGCTTGTAGCTGAGTGCGCGCGGTGACCACGTCGGCGTCCTGGTGGATGCGGTCGACGCGCGAGAGGACGACGCCTGGGGCGGGTGAGCGCGTGATGTCACGGCTGCCCGTGAAGCCGTGCGCGAGCGAGTCGACACGGATGACGCGACGTTCGGTGTGACGCCGAGGTCAGGGGCCGACACCGACGCTGCGCCGCCCCAACGGGTTCCGCTGGCGGTGTCGAGCACCAGATTGCGTACCCGCGACAAGACCGTCGTAACCTGTCATTCACGCCCATTGCGCGCCGCGCCTCTGACGCCGAACGGCACGGGTGTGCCAGGCGCTGGCCGGTCTGGCCCGTGAACAGGCCGATCGCGTCAATCCTGGAGCGGCTGGTGAGTCGGCGAACACGTCGGCGTAACCGACGGCTGGACCCCCTCAGGTCCAGCCCGAGCTGCCGCGCGCTTGCTGGGCCAAATGCCCAGGAGGCGGCTTCGCCAGCGATAGCCGATTCGACCGCCCGACCGCGCGCGCCCGTTGCGTCACATGGCAACCTTCGGAAATCACAGCGAGGAGTAGTGACGACGCCCAAAAAGTTGTTGTTATCCCAGCACTTGTGGCTCCAGACGCCACCACCGCTGACACCGACATGGTAGCCGCCCAGTCGTACAGCGGCTGCCGTCAATCGGCGGAGCCTTGGCACCAGGAGCTGAGCCGCAGATCGTCGCTACAAAGCGCTCGCCGTGCTGGCGGCAAGGATGGAAGCTTAGCGATTACCAGTTTCTTCATTGCAATTCCACTTTTGTATGCGAAATCTGGAGCGTCAAAAGTCGAAATCCTGGCCAAAAATATCCGGATCACTGGCCCCCGGCTGTCGCCCGGTTGCTACAGTTGGGCGCAATGGTACTGTTGGTTGAGCCTACCGAAATACCTACAGCCCAGATTGGTTGCACCGCAGCGCCGAAGCACGTTCATTTCGCTGATACTGCGCGGCGACTCGCGCTGTGCTCGGGCCGCGCCCCAGGCCCACAAACCGCGCCGTGACGCCTGCAGCCAGGGCCACGGCGGTGATCCAGCCGCATGACGAGGCGGCACCTTGAGCGGTTGATTGCCCGGCTTCAGCGCGGCGCCCCGACGATATTGTTCTGCGCGACGACCTGCATCCGCTGCGCCATCCGCACCGGAAATTCGCGGCGGCGGCGCGCGGCGTCAGCGAGTTCTGCCTTCCGGTGGGCACGGGTTCTGCCAGCTTGGACGCCAGCAGGTTGGCGGTCGCGACCGCGTCCCGGCACCGCGAGATTGACGCCGACGCCGCCGATCGGCGACATCGCATGCGCGGCGTCGCCGATGCCTGGTAACCCCGGCGCGATCCAGCCGTAGCCGGTTGATGGGCGACCGTCGGCGAAGCTTGACGTCGTCCCAGACTACTTCACGTCGGCGAGCCCGATTTTGAGGATCGGCGCCACATCCGCGCGACGCCGTCCCGAGCAGGGCCGGCGATCCCCTCGCCTTCACGGCGTCATACCGCCTCCTTGGCGATGACGACCCAGGCGCGCTGCGCCGGCAGCCGCCGCGACTCGAATGTCACCATCACTCCTGCCGGGAGTCGACGCAGCGCAAAGCAGGTTTTCGCTTGCGTCTCCCGCTTGCCCGCGCGAAACCACAGCACATCCATCCCGGCGCGCCGATTTCCTCGACCTCGCCGAGGCCGGCGTCGCCCAGCGCACCAGCGAATGGCGGCCGTCGCGCAGGCAACGGTGAGATCGGCATCGATGTCGATGACGCCCGCCGGCGTCTTCGCCCGGACGCCCGCAATGCGATCGCCATCATGGATGAGATCGATCGCCTCGGTCGACATCATCACCTTGAGCGGAAGCGAACTGCTTGCCGCTCTCGCGCGGGAAGTTGAGAAAATCACTGCGGCATGAAGGCGATGAACGGATACTTCACATGGAGCCGGCTCAGATCGGCGATCACACGAACTCTCCGCCGAACATCCCCTCCATCTTCTGCAGGCGCTGATGCGGCAGCCTCAAAAGCCCTCGATCGGCCCGAAGCTCATCCATCACCTGCAGCGTCGAGGGATGCACGGTATCGCCACGAAAATCGCGGAAGAAGTCAGCGTGCTTTTCCAGCACACGACATCGACGCTGGCGCGTCAAGCAGATAACCGAGCATCATTCCGGCGGGCCCGCCGCCGACGATGCAACACCGTACTTTCATCGTCTGTCCTGACCGTTGACCTGGCAAAGGCGCTGCTTCCATGACCCGCACGTCCCCGATACCCGGAGAGGAGTATTGTTCCAGCCCTGTGTTCGCCACGCACATTTGCAGAGCGATGCCGATCGCTGCCGGTTGGCGGGCGGCACGGACCTGGTGTTCCCAAAGTCGATGAGCCACTGGACAACGACACCGCCGCCTTGACGGCACGGATTGCTTTCTCCATCGTTTCAGATTGTGCTGGCATCGCTCGGCGCGCGGCAAAGGGAGACAAGTATGACTCCTCGGGCAACGACTGAGCTGGACGGGGTATATCGCAAGATATTTCAGCGCCTCGTTCCCTTCCTGATGCTGCTGTGGGTGCTGGCCTGGATCGATCGCGTCAACATCGGCTTCATCAAGCTGACGATGCTCGACGACCTGAAATGGAGCGAGGCGGTCTACGGCCTCGGCGCCGGCATCTTCTTCCTCGGCTACTTCTTCTTCGAGGTGCCGAGCAACCTGCTGCTGCAGAAGATCGGCGCCAGCAAGACCATCATGCGCATCACGATCGGCTGGGGCCTGACCTGCGATCGCGACGATGTTCGTGCAGACGCCGGCGATGTTCTACTGCGCTGCGGTTCCTGCTCGGCGTGTTCGAAGCCGGCTTCTATCCCGGCATCATCCTGTATCTGACCTACTGGTTCCCCAACGACCGGCGCGCCACGGCCTTCGGCATGTTCATGTCGGCCTCGGCGTTCGCCGGCGTGATCGGCGGCCCGCTGGCCGGCACCATCATGACCGGCCTGAACGGCGTCAACGGATGGGCCGGCTGGCAATGGGTGCTGCTGCTCGAAGGCATTCCTTCCGTCATCGCCGGCATCGTCACGCTACTTCTACCTGACCGACAAGCCGGAAGACGCGCAGTGGCTGACGCGCGCGGGAGCGCGAGCTGGTGCACGACGACATGGAGCGCGACCGCCAGGTCGCTCGGCGACCGCGAAGCACGGCCTGCTGGCCGCGCTCAAGAACGGCAGGATCTGGCTGCTGATCCTGATTTTCTTCTGCATCATCGCGGCCAACTCGTCGCTGACCTTCTACGGCCCGACGCTGGTCAAGGAAGTCGGCTTCACCAGTCCGCGTCGCCGTGGGCTGGATCATGGCTGCCGCCTATCTCTGTGCGGCGCGGCCGGCATGATCTGGAACGGCTATCATTCCGACCTGCATCAGGAATCGCGCTACCACTGCGCGCTGGCGGCCGCGCTCGGCGCCGGCATCGCTGCTGGTGATCGCGATCTTCCTGGACCAGAGCGCCGCCGTGGTGCTGCTGGCGCTGACGCTGGCCATCGTGGGCACGATGAGCGCCATCCCGGTATTCTGGCAGATGCCGAACCGCTTCCTGCCGGCACGGCACGCCGCAGGCGGCGTGGCGCTGATCAACTCGATCGCCAACCTCGCCGGCTTCGGCGCGCCGTGGATGCTCGGACTGATCAAGACTGCGACCGGCAGTCTCGCGCCGGGCCTCGTACGTCGTCGCGGCCGTCGAGACTCTGCGCGACGCTCCTGATCCTCGCCCTCGTGCCGGCGTTCCGCAAGCAGCAGATCGGCGGCGCAGCGCTGGCGCACTGATCCAGTCCGCCAACCGGGAGACATCCGACCCGTGTCAGCCGCCTCGCCTCCATTCGATCTGGCCGCGCTCAATGCGATGGACCGCGACGCCTTTGTCGTCGCGTGCTCGGGCCGGCATTCGAGAACGCGCCATGGGTCGCTGGCGGGTGCATGGTCCGAACGTCCCTTTTGCCAGCGTGGCAGCGCTGCATGCCGCCATGCTGGACGTCTGGTCCGCCGGGCGCCCGGAGGAACGCCAGCTCGCTTTCCTCTGTGGTCATCTGGAACTGGCCGGCCGCGAGGCGCAGAGCTACCGGCACGATGACGGCCGAGTCCACCGGCGAGCAGAGCAGCGCGGGCCTCCAACGCGTATGACCGGCGCAAGTCGCAATGAACTTCAGGCCTGAACCGCGCTTACCGCGAGCGTCACGGCTTCCCGTTCATCATCGCCGTGCGCGCCAACACCAGGCAGCAGATCTTCGAGGGCGGTACGCGCCCGACACCTGCGCAAGCCACCCGAGATCGAACGCCGCGCCGCCTTGAGCAGATCGGATTTGATTACCCGAGGGCGCATCGGCGCGCTTCTGATGAACGGATGAGTATCGACGGCCCACGCCCGCTCACTTGCACGGTCGCATCGGGCAAACCTGAGGGAGGAACGGATGGCGGATGACGGAGACTTGTTGCTGACCTGCGCGCAGAGCGAGTTCGCACTTCTATCCGGGACTTGCGCTGGGCGCCGCAGCGCCTGCCCGCGGGCGCAGGCGCTGCGCAACCGCCGGCGGCTTTCCGGCCCAGGCAAGCCGAGACCGATCGTGCTGCACGGCGTGAGCCCGCGGCTGGCAAATTGCATGCGCACGGACCACTTTCCACGGCGCAGCGCGCCACACGGTCTGCGCATCCGGCTTTTCTCCAGGCTGGGAGGCGCGGGCTACGAAGCTCATTCGCGCCGTGACGGCCAACGCCGGCGGCCAGCGCTCGGACGAGGCGCTGCTGATCGGCCAGATCCTATCGGGCCGGCGTTTACGAAGCTGCTGCTGCACGTGGACGAATATTTTTCAGCGCAAGGAAGCTTGAGCTGCCCGCGCCGCCATTCCTGTCGAGAGGTGCCGGTGCGCATCAAGGTGAGGTCAGCGTCGCCGAGCGCCATAATCCACCTTCCGATCCAGTTCGGACCGTGGAGCTACACCTATTCGCGCGGCAGTTAGAGCGTTTTCCGGCGAAGTGGAGACCGGTTCGCGTCAAGAAAGAGGCTGCGTCAGATCGCTGGGCTCGGTTTCACGATTCTATGGTAGCGGGCTCTGGCCGCCTTCCATCTTCAGAATGAACAAGGGGTTGCTTCATGACCATGCGTCCCACGACACGTCCTCGACGCTCTGTCACCACCAGGACGTCCCTCTTCCGCGGCCACTCGGATCGAGACTGGCTACGACGTCGCAGCGAGCGCGAGCCAGCCTTGCTCCAGCAGGACCCGCACCAATCCCGGACGGGCGGACGGATCACGCCCGTCTACTCGAGCGGCGTCCGCGCGCACAGGACGAGCAATTTGAACTGCGCTTCCATGTCGGCGATCACTTCGAGGCGTCCGACGGGCTCTCCGACGTGGTGCCGGTACGCTTCGCCATCTTTGACGCCGCCCAGCATTATCACGTACCCCATGCCTGTGCTCGCCGCGTGAGCTCTTACTCTACCTATCGCGGCTTGGTTGAGACAACGGGAGGCCGGAATGGACGAGGACCCCAAAGCGGAAGAGCACCCTCATCAGATCGATCCGCCTGGCGATGGGAGGCGATCGTCCGCAGGCGCGACCGGGCACCCTTCGGCGCCGTGATCGCGCGGCAAGGCAAGATCATTGCCCGCGCCGCCAATCAGGTCGAACGATTTGTGCGACCCCACCGCCCACGCCGAGATGCGGGCCGTGCTGTTGCGCCAGAAGCCGCCAAAGGCACTGAACAGCACCGACCTCTCCGGTTGCACCGTCTGTGCCACGGCGGATACCCGTGTCCGATGTCTGACGGCGATATTGTGTCGGGCGTCGAGAGGAGTCTACTACGCCTGTTCAACGAGGATGGCGCGCCCTATGGCGCTCACCGGAACGCGGCTATGTCGAGAAATCGCGCGCCCGCCGAACCAGCGCGAGATGAAGCTGCAGGGCTTCAGCGCACGCGCGACGACGGTGAGACCTCTACGAGGCCTGGAGAAGATCGCGCCGGCTTCGCCATGATGTCGATGGCAGCCAGTGAGGAGGCCTGCCTGCCTGGGGTGGCGGCAAAGCCGAAACGGGTCCGTCACCGGGCGGCTTCACGGATGACGTGTACCAGCACAGGTGACAACACCAAAATCCAGGATCCTCGCCATGTTGACAACAGGTCGCAGTTGCCCGCGGATTACCCTCAGGTGGACGTGCGCAATTCCGATCGTGCAAGATTATGACATACATCCGGATACTCACCTCATAGTGAACGTCGATCGCGGTGACGATGCAGAGCCACGTGGTTTCGACCTCTTGCGCCCAATATCGGTAACGACGTCATGGACTGCAAACGGTCGAAAGTCGGTCGCTTGCGTTTGCTTATGGCATCACCAACGACTTGACGGTGTCGGTGCGCCTGCCATGGGTGCGCCGCACCGGCATTCTCGAAGGCGTGCAGGAAGATCCGGCCGATCCCGCCACGGTGCGTGACCGCGGCAACACGTCGGGTTTCGGCGATGTAACCGTGCTCGGCCAATATCGCTTCCTGAACAATCAAGTGAGCGGAACGCAGGCGGCGGTGCTGTTCGGTGTCAAGGCCCCGACGGGCGCGACCAACCTGGTTGACCCGTTCGGGAAATCTTCGAGGCCGAGTTCCAACCCGGATCGGGCTCTTGGGATGGCTTGTTCGGCGCCGCTTTCAGCCAGCGCTTGACTCCCGCCTTGAGCTTTCACGCCAACGTACTTGCGATTGCAACCGGGACCGGGACGCAAGACACCAATCTCGGCAACCGGTTTCTCTACAATGGCGCGCTGGCCTATCGGCTGTTCGGCGAGACCGGCGAGCGAGCCGCATTCGCATGACCCGCGCAACGCCCTTGCGCATGCCGGCCATGATCACTCGCGGATGGTCGACCAAGGCCCCGATGGTGGCCGCTCCGCACGGTCACGTCGCCCTCGACGCCTTACTCGAAATCAACGGCGAGTGGCACGACAAGCAGCGAACCGTCGGCGTCGCTGATCCAAATTCAGGCGGCAACACGATATTCATTTCGCCGGGTCTGCGCCTGACGGTCGAGAACTGGTCGAGCTACGTGCTGGTCGGCATCCCGGTCGTCAACGGCTACAACGGGATCCAAGCGACCCCCACGTGGCGCGCCGTTTTTGACCGGGTTCTCTGCCGTCTTCGGGCCCGATCCATACAGACCCGGTCGACGCATCGGCTGCGGTGCCCGACAGGCCAGCGAATTACCCCGACGCAGCCGAGTGAAGAAGCGACATTTCGCGTCGGGTTCGCACAAAGCAGTCAAAATACGGCTGCACGCTGAAATTTCAATTTTCTGAACGGATCTCAATGTGATTTGGGCGGTCAGTCCCCACAGCAAAAATATTTCCGCTTAACCCGTCGGGCAAATCAAAACTAAAATCCGCGCCGTCCCATCCCGAGTGAGGGGCGTTTCGCGATCGTCACGGACGCGGGATGGGATGCGGTGGACGCGGCGGCGTCGGCGCGCGAAGCGTGTTCGCAGGGCGGGTCTCCCGTGAGTGAGCACCGGCCGCGCAAGACGAACGGCGCTGATGCGTACGGCAAAACCGTGTGGTCCCGACACCCGTTGCTGGTGCCAAGTTGCGCGGAGGCTGAAGTCAGCTCAACCGGGCTCGATCAGCCGCTAATCCGCCAACGACGGTGACAAGACGAATTCGTCGCCGGGGAGAGCACGGCATAAGCCGTAAAGCCATTGCGCAGGGAAAATAAAGAGTCGCGTGAAGTTCTATGGAGCCGTGTGGACTCCGCAAGCCATTGATCAGCCTGCGCAATATCCCCATAACGTGTCATACGCCTTCACAGGCCTTCACAGACACGATCGCGACACTTCGCGAGAACGGGGACACGAATTTCACATGGCACGCAAGGTCAGCTTCAGCGCACTGGAAAGCCGCAGCGCGCGACTGAACGAGTTGACAATCCGCCGCAGGCCCTACAGCGGCCCGTCGCTCGCGCGCGGCATCGCTTCTGCTGTACCGCCGCAACAAGACCAACGGAACGTGGGTGCTCAAGGTCAGCGACGGCCACGGCGCCTACTGGACCAAGGGCTTCGCACTCGCCGACGACTTCGAAGATGCCGACGGCAAGACCGTGTTGACGTTCCATCAGGCGCAGGAACAGGCGAAGAAACTGGCACGCGGCGAGTGATGGCAACGCCGGCACCACCCCGATCACGGTCGATGGTGCGCTGAACGCCTACAAGACCGATCTGACAGCGCGCAGTGCCAATCCCTACAACGCCGAATGGCCGCGCGTACACCTCACCAGCGCGCTGCTGTCGAAGCCGGTGGCGTTGCTCGCGTCCATTGAGTTGAAGAAATGGCGCGACGGCCTGCTCGGCACGATGGCGCCGTCGACCGTCAATCGGCTCTGCGCGCTGCTTGTGCGCCGCACTGGAACAGGCAGCGCAGCATGACAAACGCATTCAAAACCGCGAAGCCTGGGAAATCGGACTCGCCGCTCTGCCGAATGCGCAGGAAGCCCGCAACGTCATCCTCTCCGACGACAAGGTCCGCGAGTTCGTCGCCGCCGCCTATCGCGCTCGATGACAAGTTCGGGCTGCTGACCGATACGCTGGCAGTCACTGGCGCGCGTCCGAGCCAGGCGCGTTCGGCTCCGCGTCGAGGATCTGCACGATCATCCGGTGCGGCCAAAGCTGATGATGCCGAAGTCGGCCAAGGGCGGCGGCAGAAATCGCAGCGCGAAGAAGACCGAGCGCTATTCGGTGCCGATCACCGTGCAGCTGGCGGCCAGGCTGAAAGAGGCGGCTCGAAGCGCGTCCCGACGCATGCGCCGCTGCTGCTGCAAGGCGACGGCAGCCCCTGGCGCGACAATCCTCGGCGCAAGTTATCATCGCGAGGTCGAGCAAGGTCGTCAGCGCCATCGGCGCTCGATCCTGCCGAGGTGACGATGTACTGCGCTCCGGCATTCAGTCATCGTCCGCATGCTGCTGCAGAAACGTGCCGATCAGGCTGGTGGCGTCGCTGCACAACACCAGCGATCAGCGATGATCGAAAAGCATTATTCGAAGTACATCACCGAGCATTCTATCGACGACATCACGCGCGCCGGCGCTGTTGTCCGGAGCCTACGCCCGCCGCCGACAACGTCGTCGCGCTGGTGCGGTGATGCAGGTGATGTCAGCGTGACTGTTAGAGTGCTGATTGCGTTTGCGGCCATCTCGGCTCCCGAAATCGTCACGCGGAATCTTCCAGACAATGCGATGGTTACATTGTGTTGTAATTCGAAAGCCCGTGCAGGCCCACAATGACGCGTCATGTAAGCGTCGATTATGCCGAAGTGGGAGACGCCGAGAATGGACCCGCCACCCGGAGAAGCTAACCGGCCGGAAGCTCGGTACACGGGCGACGCCGACGGCGAACCGACGCTCGACGCCGCCGACTACGCACCAATGTGCATTCCCGCAGTTCTGCGAGGCTCGCACGGCTTCCGGCGAGGGCACGTTTACAAGATGAAAAGCAGCACCAGAAGCCTCTCGTCCGCGCGAGATGAGAGGAGGGTCGGCACGCGCGCACGCTGATCACGTTTGAGGCCGCAGCCGATTGGCGTGCCGAGCGACAGGCCGCCAGCGTAGTCGAACGCAAGGCGCGAGCCGGCAGCACCCGACCAAAACGGTTATACCACCCGCAAGCCTATCTGCGAAGTGCGCCGCCTTCGTGGGCGTCCGGCAAAATGTCCGGCGCATCGATGAGGCTGACGCCTGGCTTTGGCGCACCCGGCAGCCATGATGAACAGATCCAGCGAACTCAGCGGTTGGTGAGGCTAATCTGCTGCTGCTGCGAGAGCAATTTGGTGTCTCGATCTCGAAGGGTGCCCATGCGCGTTCGGTTTAACGTTGTGACGTTCGAAGCGTTACCCGCACCTCATCGATTCATGGCGTTAGCCGCAGTGGGCGCAGCTCGCCGTCACCGCCTAAGATCACTATTCAGCGTAGCCAGGTTGATCACCCAAAACTCGGATCCCGCCCCGGCTGCCACGTCCCTCTCGACGGACGACACTTTGCGGAAAGTGATAGGCAAATGCCGAAGAAAGGCGTCGACTGGCGAGAGCGCATCCATAGGATCTTGAATGGCTTGCCTCTTCGGGGCGCGCCCGGAGGACGCCAAACCGGCGCGGAGCCGAGGCAAGCGCAGCATTCCGAAGGCGTGGCGCGATCTGGATAAGGGATGTCTGGAATTTGCGCTGAATGAGTTGACCGGACGAAAGTTTGGACGACGAGCAATTCGTGAGCTGCGCAGCGCGTAGAGCACGTTTTCATGAGCGGCAGGGCGACTACAAGATCAGAAAGCTCAGCGATACGACCGAGCGTAACCGACCGCCGCGGGAAACCTCGAACACACGAACAGCGAGTGAGGCGGAGGGCAAACAGAAGTGCTGGAAGGAGCGCGTCGCGAGCTTCTTGAGCTTTAAGCCGTAACATAAATTCAAGGTCCTGAATTTATCGTTACCATTTCTTCTTCTCTCCGCCAATTTCACGACAACTCTCTGCGCTCCTAGGCTTGCCACAAGTCAACGTTTATCGACTTGTGGAGCAACATTATGAACGCTATCGCATCATCCCCACCGAGGCTGGGCACCCCGGCTGCTGTAACCTATCTGTTTGAGCAGCACGGCATCCGGGTTGCTGAATCAACCATGAAGACATGGGCCTCGCGAGGCGGTGGCCCCGAGTTTCAGAAAAGCGGCCCGCACCGGCTTATACCCCGTCGAACGGCTGGACGTCTGGGTTAAACAGCGCCTGACGCCGGTTGTGGCTTCGACCTCTGAACTAACCAGCCTGCTGACAACCGACACATGAAAAGCCGACGCCCTTGGAGGGAGCGTCGGCCAGGAACTGCTGTTGGGGCATCGAACACCCCGGGAATATGGTTCCTCGGATCAACGCATTCGCCAGGACCGCGTCGGCCCTCTCACTCGAGGGGAGCCGAACACGTGCCCAGATCCCCGGAGCCGAGATTGGCCGTCATCTGGCCGCCGAACATCCGATGCTGCGCGCGCAGGGCAGATCACAGAGCCGCAACGCCCGCTCTTCGGCGGAGAAGGGCGTGCGTCGCCACCGATGCGCCTGTCGACCCTCCAGCGCAGAGGCCGCAGAGATGGCGGGCTGCCGGGTGAGAAGCAGTCCGTGCCCCTCGCTTCTCTGCTGGTAAAGGCGTTTCATCCACTCGCCAAACGGGGGCCGCTTCCATGCAGGTTGCTGACGAACTGCAGTCGGTAACCACGACCTCCTGGTGCCCGGTGATGCCGCTCACCGGACGCCAAAGATTTCACGATGGAGCGCGACATGACGAAGCTGTGTTCCCATTGTCATCAGCCATTGCCGGAACTGCGCGCGGGGGTTCGGCTGTCACCGCTCAAGGCGCACATCTTCGACGTGGTCAAGCGCGCCGATTCGAACGGCATCACGATCGAGGACATCAACGCGATCTGCTTCGACGGCCGGGCAAGCGCCGTCAACGTCCGCAATCACATTCACCAGATCAACGACGCCCTGGCTGGGACCGACTTTGAGATTCGCGGCGGTGCACCGGGAATGGTTGGCTACTTCCACATCGTCAAGCGGCACTGGAGTGCCGTGCCATGACCGACGCCCAAACCACATACGACCGAGCCACGAGCGCATACGACAAGGACCACGAGCGCGCGTTGATGGAAGCAATCACGCGGACGATTTTCAGAATCGTCCACGGTCTCCGACGCTAATGCGATCGTGATCCGGACCGGCGAGTGCCGCTCGAGGCCCTGCTGACGGTGTTGGCGGGCATCCTCGCGATGTCGCCGCGGCGACACGCTCACCAACCGCAATCCGCCGCACCATCGACGATCTCGGCAAGCGGCTTCCGCCGGCAGATCGCCGCGGCCGAGGCGAGCGAGGATCTGCAAGAATTTATTAGCCGGACGTTTCGCGGCAACGATGTGGAAGGGACGCGCGTGATGCGGCGAGTCCTCTCCCAGCGCCGGGCCGCCGGAGACCTTCGACCTGCGGTTCTGGAACCAGCCGTTCACGGTCACCGTCGGTTTCTATGCCGACGGCACGCCGGGCGAAGTCTTCATTGACGGCGGCAAGACCGGGCAGGACATCCAGAGCACGGCCCGCGACGCCGCCGTGGTGCTGAGCCTCGCCTACACAGCATGGCATCCCCGATCGAGACCCATCCGACACGCCATCACCCGCGACGGCTCCGGCGCAGCTGCGTCGATTTGTTGGGCGCGATCGTCGACGCATTGCCGATAACGAACTCCTTTCCCCCGCAAGGAGAGCGTCTGATGGGCGTCGACCGTGATGAGTTTTCTGACCGCGATCCGATCGCATTCGACGCCGTTCAGCCGCGAAGGATGCGCCGGCCGACGATCCGTTTGACCCGAGGTGCAGGAATGCGTCCGACACTCCGATCACCGAGGGGCAGCAGCCGAGCCCGTTCGCAGATCCCGACGAGGCGAACGGCGCAGACCGCGCGGGCGCTCCCGACGTTTCCCGGGCGCGGTCGACGCCGAGCCGATGCTGTGGCCGACGCAAATCATCCCGCGGGCGCGTCCGCCCGCGATATCGACCGGCACACGTTTGCGACGGCGTTTCTTCCCGGACAAACGCGCAATGGCGAAATTCTCCGAAAACCCTACCCTGCCGCAGCTCGCCGAGGCGATCCGCCGCACGACCGCCGCCAGCAAGCTTGGCAGCTGCCGTGGCTCAAGCTCGCGAGCTTTGGCGACAAGCGGAGCAAAAATAATTGCCTACGCACCAACGATAATTTGATCGAGATCTCAGGCGTCGAGGGCGATCACGACTCCGGCGAGCTGCCGTTCGACGCAGCGATCGCGATCATGCGCGAAGGCGCGTATCCGCTGCCTGCTCTACACCTCGGCGTCGTTCGTGCCGGTCGTCAAGGAGCGCTGGCGCGTCATCGCGCCGCTGTCGAAGAACCATGCCCGTGAACCACCGGCGCGAGTTGGTCGCGTATCTCAACGGCCTGCTCGGCGGCAAGCTCGCGGGCGAGAGCTTCACGCTGTCGCTGTCCTATCTGTTCGGCAGCGTCAACAATAACCCGACCACCGCGTCGAGGTGCTCGACGGCGACTTTCTGGACCAGCGCTGCCTCGGCCTCGCTCCGGTGCGATCTTCAAGGATGGCAGCGTAGGGCTCGACGGGCTCACGGAAAGCGACAGCAGCCCGGCGCGCACCAACCGCAACCGCCAGAGCCGGTCGACCGCAGCAAGGTCGAGGCCGCGCTCGCGGCCTTCAGCAGCAACTGCGATCGTACGAGGTCATGGCCTGCAAGTCGCCGCGCGCGCTGCACCACGCAGTTCGGCGAAGACGGCTTTCGATCTGTTCGACGACTGGTCGACGCCAAGGCCACGGCCAGACGGCCAAAGACGGCACGCGGATGTACTCTTACGAAGAGTCGCAGGAGCGCTGGGCCGGCGCACGCACCATGAGCGAGGTCTCGGTCGCCACGATCTTCTCTATGCCGATCAGGCCGACCCCACCTGGCGCGCCCGCTACGAGGCCGCGGAACGGCAGCGGGTCTGGGAGGCGCTACTCAGGCGGCATCCGCGCCCTGGGCAGTGATGCCGGTGGGCCTGAGGACGCCGACACCGCGGAGCTCGTCGCGGAACATGCAGATCCCGTGGATCTCTGGGCCAAGATTCGACCCGCCGAGCCTGCCGCACGGCTCGCTCCCGCGCGTGATTGAGGATTTTGCGGTCGACCGCAGCATGACGATGGGGTGCGACATGTCCGGCATTGCGGTCGGCGCGCTGGCGGTCTGTGCCGGGGCAATTCCGGATGAGCATCAAGCTTCAGCCGAAGCGGAACGATACCGAATGGCTGGAGTCCGCCCGTCTTTGGGTGCTGCAGATCGGCGATCCCAGCACCATGAAGACGCCGTCGATATCGGCGGCCACCAAGCCGCTGCGGCGCATCGACAGCGAAATGGCGCACGAATATCAGAAGGCCATGGATGCGTGGTCCCGGCTGTCGAAAGACGAGCAGAGGCATACGCCCAAGCCGAAGCAGCCGGGCCATGATTTTCGACACCACCATCGAGGTCGACGCAGGAGATCCTGAGAGACAGTCCGAACGGCGTGCTGCTGGAGGACGACGAATTATCCGGCTGGTTCGACGCGATGTATCAAGTACTCGGGCGCGCGCGGCGCGCAAAAGGACCGCTCATTCTGGCTGCAGGCATACAATGGCGGCTCAAGACCGTCAGACCGCATCACGCGCGGCAGCGTGCATATCGACCAATTTGTCGGTGTCGATCATCGGCGGCTCGCAGCCAGGGCCGATCCGCAAGCTTGCCGATGCCGGCGAGGATGACGGACTTCTGCAGCGGTTCCTTCCGATCATGGTGCGCCCGGCCGTGGGCGGCCGGGACGAGGCTCCGGGCCAGGCGGTGCACTGGATTACGCAAGGTGGTTGGCGGGCTGCTCAAACTCGCGCCGGCAACCGAGCTGCTCAAACTCGCGCCGGCAACCGAGCGGGCAATCATGCGTCGTCAACACCCCCTGAAGTTCGATGACGGCGCTCTAAAAATCCGCGAGGAGCTTGAGCGAGAAGCATCTCGAACTCATGCTGCTGGAGAGGCTCAACCGAAAGCTCACGTCGCACTTCGGCAAGTACAACGGCATCTTCGCCCGGCTCTGTCTGGTCTGGCATTGCGTCGAGCACGCCGCCGGCGGTGGGAGAGTTGCCCGCGGTCGTCACCGAGGCTACCGCCCGGCGCGTGGCGGACTTCCTGCACGGCTTCCTGCGGCCGCACGCGGTGGCGTTCTATGTGGGCGTGCTGGGGCTGTCGAACGATCACGACCGGCTGGCCAATGTCGCCGACTACATCCTGGCCCACAAACTGGAGCGCATCACCAATCGTGACGTGGCGCGCGGCGACCGCAGCATGCGGAGCCTGAAAAGACACGAGACCGAGGCAATCTTCGAACAGCTTGAGGCGCTGGGCTGGATAATCGGGACCCCGGGGTCGCGTCCATCCGATCCGCCGCACTGGATGGTCAACCCGGTCGTGCACCAGAGATTTGCAGAGCGGGGGAAGCGGCGAAGAAGCGCCGCGAACAGGACCGCGAGATGATCGGCGAACTGCTGAAGAACGACGACAAGACGTAGGGCCGCGCTGCCCCCGCCAACCGCAGCAGAGGGCAGCCGGCCTCAAGGGACAATGGTGACAGTCGTGGTAAATCAGCACCATCATTGTCACCATTGTCCCTTAGCGCGTGACGCACAGACTAGAATCTGGTGTTTTTATAGGAGGGGGACACCCCTGCTGCTGTAGGCCAACCTCACATCCGTCTCGTGCGCTAAGGGACATTGGTGACAGCTCAAAGTCAAAGGGGCGCCCAGCTGTCTGAGAGGGCTGCTGCGTGCTTAACTGGCTGCCTGGCGCCATTCTCAGCACCGCGCGTTCCTGCGCCGTTCTCCAGCATCCTTGCGTTCGCCAGCGCCGGCTGGTCTGAAAACCCGCCGCCCTGCTGTTTGCGACGCCATTGCAGGAGGCACATCGTGCCGAATGTGAAGTGCGCATTCCCGGTTTCCGGAAGACAAGATCAAAGAACCACGATCATCCTATCAGATCGGTCATGAATATAAAATCGTCACCAACGTCCGGCAGGCCGACGTTCGTGAACACCACAGAGCTGGATGGATCTCAGACGACTGACCGGGGACAGCACGGAAGTCGAACGGGGCGATCGCGGGCCTCCGCAAAGAAAGGCGTCGTCGTCGGCCCGATCGAGATTGAATGTAGTGGAGTAGAAACCGTGAGGGTGGATGAGGCGTAAGGGGTGGGATAGCATCAGGCGATCCTGTCGCATCACGCCTAACGTTTCACGCCTTACGGAATAAAAAAATGGAACTTACAGAACAACAAATTCAACGATACAGCCGGCAGATTATTCTCAGCGACGTCGGAGGCAAGGGCCAGCTGAAGTTGAGTAAGGCGAAGGTTTTACTCATCGGAGCCGGGGCTTAACTCGCCTGCGGACTCTTATCTCTGCCGCCGCCGGTGTCGGCTTTCACCATCGGTCTGGTCGATGGCGATGTCGTCGATCTCTCGAACTTGCAGCGGCAAATCCTGCACTCCACGGCCACGGTCGGCCTGCCGAAAGTGGAATCTGGCCGCAAAGACTCTGTCGGCGATCAACCCGGAGATCACGATCAAGACCTATCACCAGAACGTCGACAGCGACAATATTCTTTCGCTGGTTTCCCAGTTCGACATGGTGTTGGATGGATCTGACAACTTTGCAACGCGATTTCTCGTGAATGACGCCTGCTTCTTCGCCAAGAAGACGCTCATTTCTGCCAGCATGTTCCGCTTCGAAGGCCAACTCACGACAATCAAGCCCCATGCCGGCTATCCCTGCTATCGTTGCCTCTACCCGGAGCCACCACCGGCTGGCCTTGTTCCAAATTGCCAAGAAGCCGGTGTCTTAGGAGCGCTCGCTGGGACCATGGGCATTCTTCAAGCGTCGGAAGCGATCAAGGAAATTCTCGGCATCGGCGAAACCCTTGCCGATCGTCTGCTGATCTATGACGCCCTGGAGATGAAATTCAGAAAAGTCGGTCGACCCAAAGACCCGGCCTGCCGCCTTTTGCGGGCCCGCACCGACAATCACTAATCTGAAGAGTGATTATACCGTCTCCTGCACCATCTAACAGAATGCTGAAAAGTCCGCCAGCTTTGTTGCTCGCATCGCTCGGAGACTCAACGTACCACAAGGGTACGCCTCGCCTCCTCGCTCGCTGCGGCCTTGCTGGACGGTCTTTTGAGCATTCTGTGTGGTCCGCTCCTGTTACTACAGATATGCGGACGAATGAAACTTTGGCGTGCCAAAATATTCTCTTAACAGTCTGCTAACCGTGACCGATCTCATCATCCCTCAATCGATCCTCGACGACATGGTGGCCCACGCCAGGGAACTCGATCCCTACGAGTGTTGCGGGCTCCTGGCCGGGGCCAACGGGGCCGTCAGCCATGTCTATCGGATCAAAAATATCGTGGCACTCGAAGGAGCCGAGAAGCTGTCGTCCTTTGACCCGGCGAAGGCTGCACATTTGGAACGACTGTCGCCGGCCGAACGCGCCGAGATTGCTTTCGTGATGGACATGCAAGATTTTCCGTAGCGAAAAAGATATTCGAAGCAAAGGGCTTGATCTGCAAGTGGTCTACCACTCTCATCCACACGACCCGGCCCGCCCCTCTATCACCGACATCAAGATTGCCACCGATTACGAAGACATCTGGCCAAAGATCAGCTTACCCATCCCCGCCTATCTGCTCATCTCCCTCATGGAAGACGAAGCCGGATATTCTGCGGATATTGGATCAAGGGTGGGAGTGTCACGCAGGCCCATATCACGACTACTCTCTAGCAGGCTTGCTGAAAACGGCCTCCAACGTCGTTCTCGGCTCGTCAAAATCCTCAACGGGGACCCAGCCACGCCACTCACCACTCGGCGGCGCGCACGGGACGTGGTGCTCCTCGATATTCGTCGCACCGTGCAGCCCCAGAGGTACGCCTCGGTTTTGACTTCCCTGCGGCCTTGTTGGATGACCCGTTTTGACAAGCCTGCGAGCACTGATCACCTGCGGTGGCATACATGCTGACCATCGAAGTTCTCGCAGTCAACATAGTTTTTCAACGCCCGCTAATGCCGTTCAGAACACCAGCTCCACTCGACAATTTCTAATTTGTTTCGTCTTGGCCTCGATGCGATAATGAGTCTCCTGATTGGGCTCTTAAGCAGGAGTGCTCGTCATGTCATACATGCGTACGACCCTTCTCGCCATATTCTTCTGTTTCTTCCTCCTCGGCCTGATAGCGTCCCCGGCTTTGCCGAGGATAAAAGCTTTCTACAGTCCTGTCATTCAAGTCGATTCGGAACACCACCGAGTCTTGATTTCTACCTTTGGGTCCGTGTTCTGGATCGACGTTCCGGAGGCCGCAAACCGCACATCGAGAAACTCCGGTGTCAGGTCTCGTGGATTTCGTCGTCGAGATGAGAGAGAACGGACAAGCGCCCCTACTGAAGACCTGGAAAGTGAAATCGGGAGAGACAAGCTGCACATGCTTCGATGGGAAAACCTGTCGCTAGTCCCCTTCGCGCGCTTAGTGCTTCGACAATATCTTTTTCAAGGATTGCACGAAGGCCACCACCTCCGCTCTCGCTCAGTCGGTGGAACTTTAAAGGCATCCAGGGTTGCGTTGGCGTGCCCTAAAATGCCTTCCAATCGGCTTCGCTAATCTTCATCCCCTTATGAGAAATCTTCATGTCTCGCCCAGTGTAGTACATGCGGACCTCCGGAACTCGCACAGAGAAAATCAATCAAGAGCTGCTTCTCGCGCTTAAGGCCGTCCTCTCCTCGATGATCCCAGAAACGTTTTAAGCCGTGAATCGGACATTAAGCGCGGCAACAAGTCCTCGGAAACCGCACAGATCGCATCATAACCCCGAGGCGTTCATAGAGTGATTTCTTGCTCATTGTATGGTCATCCCCTGGTTAAGAGATGGATATGTCGTACGAGCTGACCAGGCATCACGCCTGTTTTTCAGCGTGTACAACTCAACACTTCAATGTCAACTTTACTGAAAATGCTAAACCGATGTCCACTGCTGCGACCGCGGCAACGACCAGGGGGCAGTGGTCATCCGGGACCGACTGGACAGGTTTCTTGACAGGGCTTGGGCAGGAAACTCTGGCAGCACCGATGGTGCAGTGCTAGAATCACGCAATGACCTCACCGACTTTGATTAAGACGTCTTTCTTGCGAGTTGTTTGTCCAACATGAACGTTCCAAACGGAATCACTGATGCAACCAGGGCATACAGTGAAAAACTGAAAGACCATCGTTGTCTAACGTGCAGCATGGCCAACAAGCCGACATAGAGCACGAACAATAGTCCGTGTATTAGAGCCTACGACTCTCACGACCTCTGGCATCCCCATAGAAGTGCTTCATCGGCATTGCCATGAATAATAAGGTGAGAAATGAAAACCCCCTTCGGCTAACGCGATCATTCTAAACACTCTAATCTGGCTCATATCACTTTTCTTCCTTTTTCCCATCAAATTTAAAATCCATGACAGATTAAGATGTCAGCCCGCATTGCTTCGTTCCGCCACAGACCACGCAGGCAGGATATAAAGGGATGTTCAAAAAGACCGTCCAGCGAGGCCGCAGCCATGCGGAGCACCAGAGGCGTAGCCTCTGGGCTGCGTTGAGGATGCTTTCGGGGCGGGAACGACGCTGGCGGTTTTTCAACATCCTCATTCTCCGCTACCCGCCATGTCGTCGATTAAGGGCCGATTAATGTCGGTGCAACCGAAGCAGATGGTATCGAAGAGGGCATCGGCATTCGCAACAAAGTTCTTTTCGTCGGTGAGTTTATCGGCGATGACCTGGGCGTAGCAGAGTCTCGCACGGCATCATCAGCCCACCGCGATACACACCACGGTTTTTCTTCCTATGCTCCTGGCCATAACCTCTCTTACACTGACCCTTTCTGCCTCGCCAGCCAAAAGTCTTCGGCTTCGAGATCGATCCCACACACGGCACATTCGTAGACCTTCGCGTCAGCCGGAAGTTGGATTTCCGTCCGAACGATGCGTCCACGGCAGACATGGTAAAACCGCCCGCGCGCGTCCTCGTTATCTAACGGATCGCTTTCCATAGATCAGCACCATCAGCCGACTCTCACTCAATAAGTGGTCTCAGTATACTGGCGGGCAAGATTGATTCACAACGGCCGAGGCATCTGCCAGCAGGATGCTCAAAAGCCCGTCCAGCGCGGCCCGCGGCGAGCGCAGAGGCCGAGGCGTACCACGTTGCGGTACGTCGAGTCTCTAAGCGATGCGAGAACGAAGCTGGCGGGCTTTTTCAGCATCCTGCCCTAAACTTGGAATTGGGCGTCATACCAGCCTGGCATACACCCCCTCGTGCCCGATCAACATTTCGTGCGTTCCATCTTCGACGACACGGCCGTGGTCTACGACAATGATTCGATCGACGCCATGGATCGTGGAGAGGCGATGCGCGATGATGATCGTCGTCCGTCCTCTCGTGAGATCGTCCAGCGCCTCCCGAATCTTGACCTCGGTCTCCTGTGTCGATATTGGACGTCGCCTCATCGAACATGACGATCGGTGGGTCTTTGAGAATCACGCGGGCGATCGACACACGCTGCCGCTGCCCGACGGAGAGCTTGACGCCGCGCTCTCCAATCCAGGTATCGTACCCGTTCGAAGTCCATGATGAAGTCGTGCGCGCGAGCCACCTTGGCCGCCGCCTCAACCTCGTCCTTGACCGGCCAAGAGGTCACCAGTACAGAATATTCTCTCTCACCGTACCATTGAACAAGAAGGGCTCTTGCTGGACCAATCCAATTTGGCTTCGGAGAAAGGCCAAGGCGGCAAACCGCGGATATCGTATCCGCATCGATGGTGATGAGCTCCCTGCGTCACATCGTAAAACCGCATCAGCAGTTTGAGCGTCGTGCTCTTTTCCGCCGCTCGGGCCGACAAGCGCGACCCGCTCTCCTGCGTGAACCGATATCGGGACGTCGGTCAAGATCGGCGCATCGGCTCGATAGTGAAACCCCACGCGATGAAACTCGACCTCTCCTCGCAATCGAGGGACTGGTATGTGCGCGTCCGGGCGATCCTTGACCTCCGGAACGAGATCGAGCACTTCGAACACCCGTTCGCTTGCAGCCAAGGCATGCTGCAGCATGTGATTGACGGAGTGAATCTGATTGATCGGTACATAGAAAAGCGCAAGATACGAGATGAACATCACGAGTTCGCCTACGGAAAGATGGTGCTGCAAGACTTCGGCGGTGCCGAACCAGAGCACCATGGCCCCGCCAAGACTTCCGATCAGCATCATGCCCGGGGAGTAGTAGGACCAGAGGTACATGGCCTTCAAGGTATCTTGCCGGCAACGATCGCTCTTCCGGTCGAATCGCTCCTGCTCGTAGGGTTGGCGATTGAAACCCATGGTCTCCCGGATGCCTGCCAGCATGTCTTGCAAGAGGGCGTTCAGTTCAGCCGCCCCTTTTCGAATCACGCGATAGTGTCCATGGACACGTTTGGTGAAGAGCGCCGCTCCCACCACCAAGAGGGAATCGGCACGAGCGCCAACAGAGCCAGTTTCCAATTGAGCATGAACAGCATGATCATGATCCCGATCAGCGTCAGCCCGGCCGTAATGATTTCTTCGAGCCCGTCGACGAAGATGCGCTGCATGTGCTCGGTATCGTTCAATACCCGCGACATGATCTCGCCCGTCGGACGATTCTCGTAGAAGCTGATCGATAAGTCGCTGGAGCGCGGAGAATACCTGGACGTGCAGGTCATGGACGACTTGCTGCTCCAGCCCGTTGTTCAACCGAATCCGCATCGACCCGCAGAGGCTCCCGCAGCACATAGGCGGCACAGAGCCCGAGAAATACCCATGCCAGGAGCTGAGTCTGGCCGGCCTGGATCACGTCGTCGATGATGACTTTGATCAGCCACGGAGGGATCAATTCGAACGCCGTCGCCAACCCGGCAAACAGGAACGTGCCGACCACCAGCGAACGGTGCGGGCTGAGATAGTGGAGCACTCGAAGCAGGGTTTTCACAAGGGCAGAATCTTTACCGCGAGTTAAATGGCCGGGATGGGATCGTGTTGCCAGTATCTACCAAATTCGTGGAGTTGCGTGAGCGTCGACATATCGGTCATACGATCCAAAAACAGCTTGCCGATGAGATGATCCATCTCGTGCTGGATACAGACCGCATAGAGACCGGTCGCTTCGAAATCCATCGATTTGCCATCACGATCCAGCGCCTTAACCCTCACGACTGACGGCCTCGTGACCTTTCCCCGCAGCCCATCCACGCTGAGACAGCCCTCCCAGTTTTCGACTTGCTGCGGACCATAGAAGACAATCTTGGGATTGATGAGAACGGTTTGGGGAAATCCATCTTCCCCTTCACAGCCCATCACGACCAGTTGAATCGAGCGCGACACCTGGGGAGCCGCCAAGCCGATCCCTGGCTCATCCAGCATCGTCTCAATCAGATCGTCGATGAATTGCTGCAGGTCGTACGTGCGAATGTCGCGAGGATCAACCTGGGCCGCCATCTGGCGCAAAATGGGATTACCGAGCTTTGCAATCCGGAGAACTTAGGCATGCAGCGTACCTACCATCCTTCTATCGAGCCTTACAAGCAATGAGTGAGAGGGCGGACTCACAAAATATAACACAGGATTTTTCAGCCCTCGCAAGGCACAGCGAAACTGGTTCATGCTGGTCTGTCTAGTTCATCTGGTCTATCTGGTTAGTCCGAGTTTCGGAACTCGGATAAGCAAGACAAACTAGATGACTCAAACTAGACGAGAGCAACCTGTCGACTAGCGAGCACGAGCGGGCCGTCTTGGATCCGACATTTCAAAGCTATCCTTCTGGCCGTTCCACCATTCCAACCACTCGCTCGCCCACTCTTGACGGTCTTGTTTGGTCGACGTCTCCCAATCGTGGAACTCCGTTTCATGTCGGGTCAGAATCCAGAGCGACTGCACCGCTGAGAGTGCGACAAAACGTTCCTCATCGGCAATCATCCCGATCAGAACCGGCACCACCGTCTTCTCTCTCACATACCGCGCCTCGAACGCTGCGGCCTTCCGAATCGACGAATTCTGATCCTTCGCCATCACCTCAATCGCGTCCACGGTCTTGGGCCGCGTCCAATCGAACGGCCACCCGCAAGGCATGTTCACGCACCCGTGGGATCTCGTTCGGTTCCTTGGCCGCGGCGACGAGGGCCGGAACGGCCGAGGCCGCCTTCAACATCGAAATCGTTTCAATGACGTTGTAGCGAATGCGCGGACCCGGCATGGTCAAGCCCTTGACCAGAACCGGCACGGCCGGCTCGCCGAGATGTACGAATTCTCCCATCGCCCAAAACTCTTGCGGACCTTCCAGCAATGGCAGCAGGGATTCCGCCCGCTGGAGCTCTCCGGCCGTCAACGGTTTCGTATTCTGTGGGACGGATTCAGCCGGCAGATCCTGCCCCTTCGGAGGCGCCTCGTATGGCATTTGGACCGGGACGATCCATCCCTTCCCGATAGGCTCTGCCCCCAGTGTCGGCGCCATTCCCAACATCAGCGCCATCAGAACGACTGCCCCGCCGACACAGAACCTCGTTGCTGCATCGGTCATTCCCCTTTCACCCCCATCGTTCTGACGCATGACGCGCCGATGGATCAATCTCATACAACACGGGCAGGACAACCAAATTCAATACCGCTGCCGTCAGCATGTCCTCCCACCACGACTAGTGCGAGCGGTTTCTGCGCCTGCGATCCAATGCCCGTCGCGAGTGCAGCCGGCAACGAAGCCGATGGCCGCGCCCAACGTTGCCATGAGAATCGGACGCATCTGCACATCCGCCCCCTTCCGAACGGCCTCCCGAAGGGTCATCCCTGTGCGCCGGTAATCTTCAATCCGGAAATCAACAATACACCTCACCAAGGATGGCCACCCCCAGCGTCGAGATGACGCCGACCGCGGCCGAGATACTGAAACTCGTGTGGGTGACCGCGAGCGAGACCGCGCCTCCTACGAGCGCAAAGGGGACGCCACTCAACACCAGGAGGGCATTCTTGATCGAATTGAAGGCGCTGTACAATAGGAACAAAATGATGACCAGACTGATTGGCACCACCATCGGCCAATCGTGATTGCTCGTCTTTGAGCTGATCGTATTCGCCCGCCCATTCCATCCGATACCGGTCGGGAAGGCTCACCTCCTTGGCCAGGCGAGTTTGGGCCTCTTCTACGGTACTTTGGAGGTCACGATCCCGCACACTGAACTTGATCGGAATATAGCGCTGCGTTGTTTTCGCGGTAGATAATGAACGCACCGGTCTGCGTCGTGATCGAAGCCACCTGCTTCAAGGGAATGCGCGCGCCATCCGGGGTGCTGACTAAAATATTGCCGATCGCGTCGACATCCTGCCGAAACTCCGGGAGAAATCGGACGACAAGATCGAACAATCGTTCCCCTTCATAGACCTGGCGTCACAGCCTGACCTCCAACGGCGGCCTGCACCACAGCATTCACATCCGCCACTCGCAGTCCATAGCGTGCGGCTCGCCTCACGATCGACCTGGATCAACAGATTCGGTTGCCCCAAGAGGCGGAAGATCCCCAGATCCTTGACGCCTTTGATCTGCTGCATCACATGCTCGATCTCGATGGCCTTTGCCTCCATGGTTTTCAGATCGGGCCCGAAGACGCTTGATCGAGTTCTCTCCCTTCACCCCCGACATCGCTTCTTCCACATTGTCCTGGAATCACCTGAGAAAAATTGAAGGTGATTCCGGGAATGCCTTTCAGCCTCCCGTCAATCTCCTCGATGAGCGCATCCTTGGTCAACCTGGGGCGCCATTCCTTTTCAGGCTTGAGATTGGCCAGAAACTCAGCGCTGGAAAAACTCGTTGGATCGGTACCGTCGTCCGGACGACCTAGTTGTGACACCACGGTCGTGACTTCGGGCGAGTCGCGGAACATCCGGCGAACATCGTTCGTCAACCGCGCCGCCTGATCGAAGGAAACATCCACAGGCATCGTCGCGCGAACCCAGAGATTCCCCTCTTCCAGTGCCGGCATGAACTCCCCGCCAATCACCCGCAGCGCCCCCAAGGTCAGCGCGAGGAGCCCGACGCAGGCGCTGACGACGACCGTCCGATGATCTAACGCCCACTCCAACATGCCGGTGTAAACACGACGGATTCCCCGCACGACCAGCGTGTCCTCCTCACCAATCGTGCCCGTCAGCAAGAAGGAACACAGCACAGGGGCCAGTGTAAAGGCCATCAAGAGCGCGCCCACCAAGGCAAACCCATAGGTGATGGACATGGGTGCGAAGATCTTCCCCGGCACACCCGTCATCGTAAAGAGCGGAATGAAGGCAACCACGACAATCGCCGTGGAGAAGAAGATCGGCTGTCCCACCTGCCGGGCGGCCCGTACGATATGTTGGTGGAACGTCAAGCCGTGGGTCTTCCTCCCGTGTGCCAGATGGAAAAAGATGCTCTCCACCATGATGAGTGTGGCATCCACGATTATTCCGAAATCGATGGAGCCGAGCGAGATTAAATTCGCCGACTGTCCGATGAGCACCATCATCGAAAAGGTAAAGAGCAACGAGAGCGGGATGGTCAAGGCCACAATGATGGCCGCTCGCAAATGTCCCAGGAACACGAACAAGATGACAAAGACCAAGATCATGCCGCTGATGAGAATGTTCGTTATGGTCTCCACCGTCGTATGAATCAATGCCGTGCGATCATAGAAGGTTTTGATCTTGACGCCGGCCGGCAACTTCCAGGCGTTGAGGTCCTCAACCTTTCCTCGAACTTTCTCAAGGACATTGAGCGCCTTGTAGCCGCGCTGGAGCAACACGACGCCTTCAACGACATCGTCGCGGTCATCGATGCCGACCTTCCCCAATCGAACCCGGGAGCCGACTGCGACCGTCCCAAGTGTCCTGATGAAGATCGGTGTCCCATCTTTTTCCGCCACCATCACGTTTTCAATATCCGCGATCCCGTTGATGAGACCCAGTCCACGAATGTTGTAGTTCTGAGGCCCGATGGTCAGGTAACTGCCTCCGACATTGGCATTGCTATTCGTCAAGGCGGACATCACCTGCGACAGACTGACGCCGTAGCTGATCAACCGTCCCGGGTCGATATCGACGTGATATTCTTTGGTCGTCCCCCGAACGCCGTGACATCGATGACGCCGGGAATGCGCCGGAATTCCCGTCGAACCTGCCAGTCCTGAATTGTTTTCAGGTCCGTGAGCGTGGTGTCGCCGGTCCCTGTCAGTTCATAGCGGTAGATTTCTGCAATCGCCCACCACGGAGACAGCGACGGCGCCGCCCCGGAGGGAGTGACACCGAACCCAGCCGATTCAAGACTTCCTGACGATCGCGAAAGATCTCCGTGTCGAAATCGAAATAGACTTTGATGTCGCTCAGCCCGAAGATCGAAATCGAACGAACATCCGTGAGGCCCGGCATTCCATTGAGTGCGACCTCAATGGGGATCGTAATTTGGCGTTCGATCTCTTCAGCCGACCAGCCTGGATATTGAGTGATCAACTCGACCATCGGCGGAGAGGGATCTGGATAGGCAATCACATCGAGGGTATGAAAGGCGTAGAGTCCGCCGAATAGGAGGAAAAAGCCCAGGGTGCAGACCAAAACCCGTTGGATCAGAGAAAGTTCGACGATTCTGGCTATCATGGGATGCGATCAGATTCCAAATCGAAGGAAGAGAACCACACGTAGGGACGCTATCCCTTGGCTTCCTGCCCTCTGATCAGGACCGCGCCTTTCGTCACAATGCGTTGTCCCGATGTCAAACCCTCCAAGACACGCACCTTATCCGGTGAGATCGTGCTGACTTTGACTTCCCGTTTGACATACTGATCGGGGCCTTCGACGACATACACAAACTGTCTTCCATCCTCGACCACGACCGCTTCGCGAGGAATCACCAACAACGGCGTGGACTCGCCGACCTGGACATGAAGGCGCGCAAACATTTCCGGCTTCAGCCGATGATCCTTATTATTGACCCAGGCACGCAGCTTGATGGTTCTGGACGTCGGATCTACCACGTCGCCGATGGTGGCCACGGTCGCGGGAAAGGTCACGTCCGGGTACGCTTCCACACTGACTTTGGCAGACTGCCCCTCCTTCACCAACGCAAGGTAGGCAAGATCCCGTTCATACACATCCGCCACCACTTGCAACATATCGAGATCGGCGACCGTGAACAGCACCTGGCCGGAATCTCCCCTATCGACTGTCCGGGGTCACGTTTCGCTCCACCACAGTGCCGGACAACGGACTCTTCATTTCGAATCTCGACGTGATCTTTTGCCGCTCGAGGGTTTCTCCAATTCCTGGGCTGGAACCCGCAACGACAACAATCGTTCTTTTGCACGGCGGAATTCTGCGCGCGCCTTGATCAATTCATTTTCCGCTTGCTTGAGATCTTTCATGGCCAGCGCTTTATTCTCATACAGGTCTTTCGCCAACTCATAGGCGCGTGTCTCGTAGCGAAGCTCGGAATCTTCCTTGGCGTATTCCGCATAGGCTTGGGCAATTTCCTGGCTGTCCAACACCAACAACACACTCCGGCCTGCACGTGTTCGCCCAAATGCGCGCGCACCTCGACGACCCGGCCTTGGAGTGGAGAGGACACTCTGGAATAGCGATCTTCCCCGTAGGCGATCTTTCCAGCCAAACTGAGCTCGTGGACATCCGACCCGAGTTCGGCGAGCGTCGTTTCGACCCGAGGTTTCGATTCCACAACCGGTCCGACCTTTTGGGGTGCAGCCGTCGCGGCATTGGGGACGGTAGGTTCCTCTCCTCTCCCGCAGGCAGAGAGGACAAGACAGACCACACCTACGGTTAAAACTGACAGCATGAGAGGAAGTCTGCGAGATCCATTCAGCTGCTCAACCGTTGCCTCAACTTGAAGCTGGCTCGTCACGACTTGATCTCCTGCCCCACGGCGCTTTCTAACAAGAAGAGGTGATGCTGATAATTAAATAGGGCTTCGATATAGTTTTGCTGTATCGTCCGCGAGGTGCGCGCGGCATCGAGCAAATCGAGAATCGTCGCGCCGCCCCGTTCATAGGCCCGTTCGACAATCGTAAACGTCGCAGCGGGCGTCGTCCAACACCTCGCCGAAATAGGCTTCAACCAATCGCCGGCTCTGCACCAGGTTGCGATAGGACACCTCCACTTCATTTTCAACCAGATTGACAGTTTTGTTCAATTCGGCTTCCGCCGACTGTAGGGAGACTTCCGCCTGGAGGATTCCGCCTTGGTTTCTGTTGAACAGGGGCAAGGGAATCCCGGCGTTGAACGCAACTTGACCTGGATTATCAGGCCCCTGGGATCCTTGAATTGCGTACCCTGCCCCGATCGTCACATCCGGAACCCGGAAGGCCTTCGCCAGCTTCAGATCGGATTCCCGCTGCGAAAAGGTATAGCGTTTTGAACGGATATCCGGACGCGCATCGAGGGCCGTCACGCGCAAGGTTTCGATATCGGGATCGACCCGGCGGAACGCCAACTCCGTGGTCAATTCCAGCGGCGTCTTGGGGGATAACCGCAGCAACTGACGAAGATCGCCTCTCGCCGATTCCGCCTCCTGCAGCGATCGAATCACCTGCGAGTGAAAATCCACCATCTGCAAACGAATCCGGATCAGGTCGACTTCCGCGATGTACCCTTTATTGAATCGGATAGTATTAATCTCGAGGATGCGGGAAAAACGGTCGCGATTCTCCTCTGCCAATACCAGCCTGCGTTGAGCTAACTGAACCCGGTAATAGGTATCCTTTGACGGTAAACCCGAGTTGTCGCACCGCGTCTTCGAAGGCCGCTTCTGCCGATTGCGTGCCGAACCCGGCACTTTCGATTCTATAGCCCCGTTTCCCTGCTAACTCGAACAATTGAGCCACTTGCGTAAACAGTTGACCGCTATTGGACAGCGTCCTCCCTTGCGTATAGGAACTGAGCGTACCCGATTGATTACCAATGGATTCGGAAAAAGCCGCGCGGTGACTTCTTGTCCCTTTCTATAGTCGATCCCATACTTGGCGATGAGCACATCAAGGTTTTGGCTGAGGAACAGTCCCAGCGCCTCGTTGACGCTGAGACGAAGCACCTTCGATCCCTCGGGAGCCTGTTCAGAAGCCGGAGCTGGCGAGGCCGCATTGGAGGGATAGGCAGAAAAGCTCAGAACGCTGAGAACTGATGATGGAGCAGAGCGAACACAATTGCCGATTCACAAACACAGACGGTCCTCCGCATAGACCACTGCATGGGTGCGGAGGTGGGTACAGTTGACCGAATCGTCCTCTCAGGCGAAATCATTATACAGCGTGCGAGGGTCGAAGCAAGGAACCTCTTGAGAAATGAGCCGAACTTTCGGTTAGTGGGTTCGGGAAGGATTCTTCGTGCTCATCTGGCTTCGGCCTATCACCCAGGTATTCTTCATGCCCTGGTCTGATGTATCAGAAATTACACAAGGCCAGGGGCAGGATCCGAGCGCGTGACCGTGCACCCGGCGCCTCCAGGTTCTCTTCCCACCTTGATTCCGAATCGGTAACTATGTGATGGTCTCACACCGGTTCACCGGAAGTGCTATCGTCAGCCCGTACATCGGCGAGACGTGCGGGCGCTGTACACCATGCATCGCACTGGGCACATCCCACAACGAAGGACATCATCCTATGACTCCGTCCTACTCTGCTCCAAGCGCTGGCTCCTCGCATATTGCACTGGTCATCAGCCTGACTGTCGTGCTTGCGGGATGCAGTAACGTGCCGCGTAAATATCTCAGGATGGCTGAGCCCGGTGTGACACTTGCAGCGAGCTGATCGCCCACCCGGACACCTATCGCGGGAAGGTGGTGCTCTTGGGGGCACGATCATTGAGGAAGAAGAGAGTGGGCCGATACCTCTGGTTGTATGTGAAGAACCGCCCGCTAGACCAGGATTATATGCCCCATCGTCCCGCGAGACATGGATGGCGACCGAAGCCGGCTACTACTGGGTCATGATTCCCAAGCAACAAATCCCTCGCTCGCTATCGACACTGGGCGCGCATGACGGTGGTCGGACAAGTCACGGGCTCGCAGCGATCGGCGACCGAGCCGGTGCTGGCGCTCCTCTACGTACGAGGCTGGGGGACAAACCAGGCTCATAATTCGGTCTGGGAGAAGTCTTCTGATCCGAATTATGTCCCTTCGGTTCCGGCAGGCCTCGGAGGTGAGTTCAAGGGGGCCCCACAGATGACGCATACGGCGTTCTGCTTGATTCAGGATGTCGCGCGCTGGAGATCGTAGCAGAGGCGGATCACCATCCCTCACTAAGCTCGGTGCGAGATCGGACCACTGCATGATGTGATCCGTAGATCGACACCTTGCACGACATTACTTCGCAAAGCCGCTTGGGAACATCAAACGAGTACCGCAGTTGAACGGCCACATATTTTGAACGAGTCCCGCCTTGTCCAATGGTTGATCCTGCTCTCGATACACGCTCAGTTCCATATCCTCGCGAAACCGCACCGCCAGCCCGATAATCCAATCCAACTCGCTGGGGTTTAGCGAGTTTCCAGACTCCCGATCTGTAAAGAAATTCATATCTCCATACAACACGACTCTATTTTTGTAGAGGTCGAGATCCGCATGGGCCACATACCGGTAAAGGGCTCTTCCGGTATTATCTGGCCAGGCAAAGTAGCTGCTGTTCTTGAAACAGCCAGCCGGCACCGGCATAGGCCGTCAGGTTCTGATGAGGAAAGAGTGCTTTCCACCAACTCAAATCTTCTGTCGCCTGAAATCGAGCCGTGAGCAAGGTATCCGCATAGGCTTGCTTCAGGCCACTCTTATCAATGGGAGCATCGCGCTCATACTGAATACGCCAACCAAATCGATCCACAAGGCCTGTGAGCGCGTAGGTACCATCCCATTCACTCAATACGATCCATCCGTTTGTTCGATCTGAAAAGAAGTTTTGATCGGTGTAAAAGGTCAGGTATTGCTTGTAGAGGTCGGTTTCCAAGTGAAGCATATGCCGGAGGCCGACTAATCCCGTGTTATCGGGACGAGCAGCGAACGTCGGGTTGGATACAAAGGCGGCTTCGAGAAAATATCCCCCGAATAAGGTCTCTTCGGCTTCCCAGTGCCGCAGCGCCGCCCGGCTGCTCCATTGATGGCAATGGACGACCGTACTTTTCCAACGCAAGGGACAAGGAAGGTGAGGCCAGAAGCCCGATGCTACTCAGGATCAGAAGGCCAACCGCACGGGCGAGGGTGGTAATCTGTCGCGTGTTCCAGACGCCTCTTCTCCCTATTCCGGCAACAAGCCACATTGAGTAAACGACGAGGTAGAACTGTGTGAGACGGATAATGAGAAGCGTCATGATGTCCTCCTTTCCCCTGTCCCTGAGGACCGGGCCGGAGCCATCATCATGCTCGTTGGATTGGGCCACGAGAGGAGCGGCTACGCAGGGAGATCGGATAGTATTTATTGAACACAGGTACGAAAATCTCCTCGCAGTGATCCGTAGCATCAACCGACGGGGGCACCGACCTATACTCTACCCCCACCACGCGATCATCCTCCATGAGGAGGCGCGCCCAACACCCATGATGAGCTCCCGGTCTACTGGCCTTAGAGGAGGCAAATGATTCCTCAAACATGGGCGCTTCTTTGTAGTATGCCAGCACTATTCCCTCGGCCGTTCTTCGTCTCCTGAAGAGGGTTACTCGCACATGCGACGAGTTCTTGCTTGCTTTTCCCAAGCAAGGTTTTCCCGGTAGGGCTTCGCTTCGATCGGCTGGAGCAGCACGCCGACGAGCCCAACAAATCCGACCATGAGGAGTAACTCACGATGCAGTGGAGATGCATTCTGAACCCAGCCAAGCGCATTCTCATAGAGGTGTTGTATATCAGAAGATCGGTTTCAGGAGTCACTCTTTGCCCAAGATGGCCTCGCCTTAATGAATGCCGCATGCGCAAATAGTGAAGTGAACAATCTTACTCGCGAGAGGGCCGGAACCCGTTACGACCAGATCGGTTCCTTGCTTCTTCAGGGTGATCGCACGTAGAAGCGGTTTGGAAGAAGCCCAAATGAAGATCCTGCGGAATGTGCTCTCGCGGAATTGGATCGCTGGTAGCGGATGCTGCTACGCCCAGTAGTCGAAGTCCCACCTTGAATTGGAGTCCGAAGATGCTTGCGGACCCGGACTTGCTCGCTGATGCTTGCGCAATAGCTGTCGCCGAATTGACATCGCGATCTTCGGCCACGATGCGCACCAATCGATCGACATCCTCCGCATGCTCGCGGACCAATTCGGACAACTTTGCCATTTGACTTTCAAGATGTTCTACCCGCCGGAGCGCATCGACACTGCGGTCCACAGCCGGCCTCTGAGCCGTCTTCTGTTTCACCAGCGACGTGACTAATACATCCCGCTTCATGCTTGACTCCTTTGCTCGAATACTGACCGAGACTCCCAAGCTGTCCAGTGTAGTATCATCTCAGAGTCTCGCGATGTCAACGAGTCTGCTTTCTTTCTATTTCCTCAACGTCCTGCTACAATTTGCCGCAATGCTGAACGTGTTCACCATGGTGCTGGCGGGCGGGAAGGGCGAGCGTCTCCAGCCCCTCACCAGAACATCGGGCCAAGCCGGCGGTTCCCTTTGGCGGGAAATATCGTATTATCGATTTTACGCTCAGCAATTGCCTCAATTCCGGGCTTCGAAAAGTCGCCGTCCTCATCCAGTACAAATCCCACTCGCTCGACCGCCACATCCGCACGGGCTGGAACATCTTCAACGCCGAGCTCGGCGAATTCATCGCCTCGATTCCACCCCAGCAGCGGATCAGCGAAGAATGGTACAAAGGCACCGCCGACGCGGTCTATCAAAACCTGTTTCTACTCGACACCGATCAACCGGACTATGTGCTCATCCTCGCCGGCGACCATATCTACAAGATGAACTATATGGAGATGTTCCATTGGCTGATCGCCAAAGAGCGCCGATGCCGTGGTCGGCGCGATCGATATTCCGATCGAAGAGGCCCATCGATTCGGCGTGATCGGCGTGGATGAAGATTTCCGGATTACGAACTTTGAAGAGAAGCTGGCTCACCCGCCGTCTATCCCCAACGATCCGACCCATGCCTTTGCCTCGATGGGCATCTATCTGTTTCGCACCAACGTCCTCCGCGAATACTTGATTGCCGACGCCCAGGAGGGCGGGAGTCACGACTTCGGGAAAAACATCATTCCGCAAATGATTCGCGATCGACGTGTCTACGCCTACAAATTTATCGACGCGAACAAAAAGGACGTGAAGTATTGGCGGGACATCGGAACATTGGACGCGTACTGGGAAGCGAACATGGACCTCGTGGCGGTGGATCCCCTCTTCAATCTCTACGACCAGCACTGGCCGATTCGAACCTATCAAGGGCAATTTCCACCGGCTAAATTCGTCTTCGCGCAAGACTATCAGGGCGGCAGGATGGGCGTGGCCCTGGATTCCATCGTCTGCGGCGGCTGCATCTTCTCCGGTGGTCGGGTGCAAAACTCAGTGCTGTCGCCGGACGTCCGTGTGCAGGACAACGCGGACGTGCGTGAATCGATCGTCATGGAAAACGTCGTCATCGGCGCACAGAGCCGTATCAGACGGGCCATCATCGACAAGGATGTCATCATCCCGCCCAACTCGGAGATCGGGTACAACCGAGACGCCGACGCCCAGCGATTTACCGTCACCGAATCCGGCTTGGTCGTGATTGCAAAGGGAATGAAACTGCATGCCTCCCTCGATTCATCCGGTTGATCTGATCATCGCACTTCGCGACAAGCACTTGACCCCTGCCATCGTGTTCCTCACGTCGCGCCGTGCGTGCGATGAAGCGATGCAGGCCTTCGACCATAGCCGCATCCTCCTCCCGCCGCCTCGGCAGCAGGCCATCGCCACCGTGCTGGAAAAGGTGATCGCCCAATATCCCAGCATCGCCGAACACCCGCTCATTCCGACCGTTCAGCGCATCGGCGTGGCTGCGCATCACGCAGGCCATCTGCCCTCGTGGAAAATCGCGGTTGAGGAACTGATGCGTCATGGCTGCCTCGATGCCGTCTTCGCCACGACCACACTCGCCGCCGGAGTCGATTTCCTGCGCGAACCGTCATCATCACGCAGTCCAGCATTCGCAAATCGCGCGACTTCACGGACTTGACGATCGGCGAGGTGCAGCAGATTGCCGGCCGCGCTGGACGCCGCGGCAAAGATCTCGTGGGCTTCGCCATCGTCACCCCCTCGCCCTACATCGATCTGAACGTGCTGACCAAAGGCTTCACCGGCCATCCGGAAGCGATCAACAGCCAATTCGTCATCAGCTATCCGATGGTCCTGAATCTCTTGAAAGCGCATGCGCTGGATCAAATCCAACCGATTCTCGCCAAAAGCTTTGCGCAATTTCAGCTCAACCAGCGCGCCGAGGTCTTGAACGCAAGCTGGACGACCTGCGCGATCAGATGGAACCGTTCGGGCCACGCGTCTGCACCGACTGGATCACAGAATGGCAGACCTTCGACCATGTCCGCCGGCAGAAATCGCACCGTGCCCCGTCAGAAGGCACGAGCCGCCGGAGGTCGCCGCACGCTTTCACTTTCTCACACCCGGTCGCGTCGTGGGCTTCGCCCGTGGCCGAGGCGTGGTCCTGCGGCAATATCGCAGCAAGGGACAGAAGAGTCCGATGATCACGGCACTGCGTCTGGGCGGAGGCATTACCGAATCTCCCGCCTCCACGGTGACCGAAGTGTCCGACCGTGTCCTCGACTGCGTGGACGCGCCGGTCTATCCCTGGTGCACGCCGGAGAGCGTGGAAGAGTTACTCCATCACCTGGAGGAGTTGCCCGGCAGGCTGCCGGAGCTTCCCATCCTGATTCCGAAGGACGATGAACCGATTCCGGACGCCATCGTGCAAACCCTGGGCGACTTTTGCCTGTCCAACCTGTCCTTCGCGTTCCGCCTGTCAGAGGGACTATCCCCTCGCCTCCAAACTTCGGCAGGAACAGCATCGACACGTCAAATCGATCCAGGCTCTTGAGGACGAGTCTCTGGCACCGTTTCCAGGAGAAGATCGACGTCCTGCAACAGTTCGGATATCTCACGCCGACGGCCCGTCTGACCGATGACGGCGAATGGGCCAGGCTCATCCGCATCGACCACTCCGCTGCTCATCACAGAATTGCTCCGGGCCGATGCGTTCACACGGAGCCGATCCCGCCATGCTGGCTGCCGTCATGTCGAGCATCGCGCATGACGACGATCGCCCCGGCGCGTTTCCTCGCGTCAGTTCCGGCTTGGGTTCATTGCTCGGGCAGGTGCGAAAACTGGCTGCGTCGCTCTCGCCGCATGAAGATCCCCCACTCCTGCGGGCCGACATTGCCGCGGTGACGGAACGATGGATCGGCGATCCCACGCTCACGTGGATCGGTCTCTGTAAAAGCACGACGATGGCTGAAGGGGATATCTATCGCCTCTTAGCACGAACCTTGGAATTCCTCTCACAGCTGCACACGCTCAAAGCCACGCACCCCGGATTGGCAGACACCGCCTCACGCGCCATCGCCGCCCTGCGCCGCGGGCGTGCTGGAGGAATTGCCGTGAGAAATGACGTGAGGGGTGAGGCGTCAGGCGTAAGGGGTCAGACTCGGATCGAGCCGAAGCCAGCGGCATCCATCGCTTCACGCCTTACGTTCACGCCTAACGAAGAAACGATGACCACCGAAGAACTCGAACAACTGCTGGCTCAACAACCGATCGCGCTCTTGCACCGTCTTGCGCGCGGGCGTGTTCAACGACATTTCCGCGCAGGCAAACGCCGCTTGATCGAGGTCTTGCTGCGCCACTCCGCCGAGAACCGCGCAGGGTTTGAGTCCGACCTGATGACCTTGATCGGCGAGAAACAGGCTCGCCCCGCGCCACCCCCTCCTCAAGTCCCCTGCCGCGCGAACAGCGAAAGTCCTCGGCGCCGCAGCGTCGCACCACGCACAGGCCGGTTGAGACGGAATCCCATGAGCCGGCCATCACCCTCTCCAGCTGGTTGGAGGGACTGGGAGTGCCGCCATCACAGACCTTTGTCCCGGATGCCTGGCAAGAAGACGCCATCGCCAAACTGAGAGAGAGTGACGTAGTCGTGAGCGTCCCGACAGGAAGCGGAAAGACCTATGTCGCGGTCGAAGCGGCTCGTCGCGCCATCGCGGAGAATCGGACCGTCATCTATACGTCGCCTCTCAAAGCGCTCTCGAATACCAAGTACACGGAGTTTTCAAAAATATTCGGTCCAGACCAGGTCGGCATTCTGACCGGCGATCGGCGCGACAACGGGCAAGCGCCCCTGCTGATCATGACGACGGAAATCTTGCGGAATCTGCTCTACGACGCAGGAGGCGGTGAGATCGACGTACGGTTGGATACGTTAGGTCTTGTCATTTTGGACGAGTCGCAATATATCGCAGATCCGGAGCGGGGTGTCGTCTGGGAAGAAACGATTATCTTCTGCCCGAGCCAAGCACGGCTGCTCTTGCTTTCCGCCTCGATCGGCAACCCACACGATATCGCCGAGTGGCTGAGCTCAATCAGACCGACTCCCTGCCACTTGATCCGCCACAGCACGCGCACCGTCCCGCTTCGCGCCGGCTATTTACACCCGAACGGCAAGCTCACACCGCTCTTCCGCACCGTTGGCATTCCCACGGCCATCCAGAGCCATCTCCATCCAGAAGCCAAACGGCTCTTTACCCAATACGAAGACGAAACGCTGCCGTCACGCTCTCGGCGGTAATCTTATCCCGCTAACCCGATACTAGAACGTGAAGTTGAGACCGGCCGTGAGGCCTTGGCGGACAGATTGAAACTCGGTGAGGGGAAAAGATTCGGATGGCGCACCGACATTATGAAACTTCGCGGTCCCATCAACTGCATGATTCCACCAGATACGGTAGCCGACATTGAGAAAGATGTTCTTGACCAGCGCCAGCCTTAATCCGACATCGGCATCGGCGCCAACCCCCATCCCAGCATCGAGATACTCGGATTTTGCTGGAAGATCAGGTCTCAGGTGATGAATGTCCTTGTTATCGATGATGGTCAGCGGAAGAAACGCCGCAGTTGCCACCAGGCTCAATTGGCGCGTCAGTCGATACTCCGTGGAAGCTCCGGCACGAATCGAGTACCAATTGGTAGGTATTGGTGATCACTGTCTGCCCTTGGTTCGTCACGGTTCCTGCTGGATTGCAGCTAAGGCCCAACGACGCAGGCACAGCCGAATTGTCGCAAGACACTTGCGTCACCCCGTGGCTTCGTACTTCGTATACCAATACTGAAATCCTCCAAACACGTCCAGCCAACCCCGATGGTTTGGATATTCAGCTAGCCTGAAGCCGCCATCCGCATTTAAGTACCACATGCTGTCACCAGACAGGTTGCTATTGGTACTTGAGAACAACCTCTGCCCTCCATTTGATCCATAATCGTCATCCGTGAGTCTACCGCCTCCGATCCCGGCATAGCCCACATTGAGTCGGCCATACCACCTCGGTGTCACCCAAACTTTTCCGGTAACTTCAAATACATTCGTCCCAACGTCCTTATAGGTAAGCTTTGAAGTCGGATCCCCAACCCTGCTATGGAGGATGCATTGTGCGCCCAGTGCGTATTGCCCGTGCTGATCCACGTTCCAATCGCCAAGATCAAATCTTGGTCGCGATTCTGTAACGGAGTCCTGCGCCGCTGCAATCTGCACCGCGAATGCCAGGCCAAGAATCGTGAGCCACCCGCACAGCACAGTGACGGATGTCCGCCGACTCCGCACCATTCATCGCCTCGCGCCCCCGCGTTGAATAATCACTGTGTCGACACAACGCTGGACCGTATCCGGCATGACCCGTTGGCAAGCCGCGTGGATATCTTCTTCAATGAACATCCGTTGGACGTACGCTGAGAGCCACACCAGCCATGAAGCGAGCGCGACCACCAACACCGCGCCTAACACCCATTGCCAAACGGGAACTGTCCTGGTGGGCGCCATATCAGGCGTTTCAGCAGATTCTGGCTGTCTTGGAACTGGTTGGAGATTGGTCATCGTCTTCATCCAGAGGCAACCGCACAGGTTGTTTGCCTCAGTACATCCGAAAAGTCTACCTGAGAACGATCAATCTGAATACTGATTTGGATTTCTCATCGACAGATGGTTCAACGGACGGCGCGCCAAGTCGAAACGACTGTAGACTCTGCATGCTGGAGACTACGACCATCCAGATCGCTCCAGCTGTGTGTTTGCGCCTACAGCCCATCTCTCACCCTATCCCAGCAAGGCGTTTGCTCGCTCGGCCAACGAAAATCGTCCCGGCAGCAGGCATTGCTCTATGTTTGCCCAACCAGCGCCGGTGCCCTTCTCCGGTGAAACAGAATACAGCGAATGGGATTCATGTCATTCAGAATGATTAGTATGATGATCTATAACCGACGCACAGCGGCGACTCGACGAGACGACGTCAAAACTACTTGGCGGAGCCGCGTTGACATTCGCGATGCTTCATGGCCTTGTGAATCTGTCATGGGCCTTGCAAGTCAGTCCGAGCACCCTGACCTTTTCAGCTACCAGCGGCGGCACAGATCCCTCGCCGCAAACCGTCGTTCTCTCAAGTAACAGAGACAGAGAGAGAACGTGGACGGCAAGCGAAAACGTCCCTTGGATCACAGTCACCCCTTCATCGGGTACCATCGCCACAGAGACCGACACCGTTTCGGTGAGAGCGACCGCAGCCGGCCTCGCCGCCGGATCTTATTCAGCAAATGTTATGATCACCGAGAGAAGTCAGAACGGACGTATCAGAAGAACAATCCTCCCGGTGACGCTGGCGATCACAGAAGCCGCTGCGGCACCGGCGATTCAACTTAGCGTAAAGTGGCCTCACCTTCTCCGGCACAGCTGGTGGCGCCAACTCTGCGGCACAAACGACAGGGATATCCAACACCGGCAGCGGCACGCGTGACTTGGGCCGCGAGCGGCAACGCGGCCTGGCTGACACTTACCCCAGCCAGCGGGACGAATGCAGGCACAATGACGGCAAGCGTCAACCTGGCGGGTTTGGCAGCCAGTACCTACAACGCCACCAGTGTCAGTCACGGCAACTGGCGCCACGGCCAAGACCATTCCAGTCACCCTCACTCTCAGTCCCGCCGGATCTGCTACCGGCTTTAGCATTTCGCCATCCACACTGGCCTACACCGCAACGGTGGGATCGCCGAATAATCCCGGCAGTGTGACAGTGACGAACACAGGGAGCTCGGCCATCACGGTCACCTGGGCCGATTCCATCAACTGGTTGGTGGCAATTACACCGGGCGTCACCCAAACCATTCAACCCGGGCTATCCGGTACCTTTACACTGACCGCTTCCTTTGCGAACCTCGCAGCCGGCTCTTACAGTGGGACCGCGACAATTTCAGGAGGCGGGGTCACCAAGCAAGTGCCCGTCACCCTCGCACTCACGGCAGCTACTTCCACGCCGGCCATCGGGCTCAACACGACGAGTCTCGGCTTCGCTGGAACGGTCGGAGGGGCCAATCCTTCTGCTCAGACTATCGCTGTTTCGAATGTGGGCAGCGGCACGTTGTCCTGGACAGCCAGTGACAACGCAGCGTGGTTGACCCTGAGTCCTGTGTCCGGCACCAACAGCGGATCCGTTTCTGCAAATGTGAACCTCACAGGGTTGGCTGCCGGAGCCTACAACGCCATCGTCACTGTGACCGCCTCAGGGTTCCAGCTAAAGCCCTGCCGGTCACTTTAACTATTACAGCCACAACGGCTGGTGCGACAATCGGCTTCAGCCCGACCAGCCTCACGTTCACCGGAGCAGTGGGAGGTACAAATCCCTCTGCTAAGCCCATCAGCATCTCCAACACCGGTGGCGGCACCGTTGTCCTGGACGGCCTCGGACAATGCAGCGTGGTTAGGCCTCCAGTCCCGTGTCCGGCACCAACAGCGGGGTTGTGACCGCGAGCGTGAACATGACGGGGTTGGCCGCCGGAACCTACAACGGCATCATCACCATAACGGGCTCTGGATCGACCAATAGTCCGCAACAGATTCCTGTGTCGTTCACGCTTACCGCCACACACGCGCCGGGACAGCCACTCTGACCTGGAATGCCAGCACTGAATCGGATTTAACAGGATACAAGGTGTATCGGGGGACAGGATCGGGAACCTATGGAGCACCCCTCGCGACGTTACCCAAGACGACGACAAACTATACTGCGACAGGACTGCAGAACGGGACCACATATTTCTTCGTCATCACGGCCTATGATAGTGCCGGTAATGAAAGTACATACTCCAACGAAGTGAGTAAGAGTATTTTTAATCGGTATTCCTGCAAGGGATACATGCGGAGGGCTCGAACCCTCTGCGCGTTCACACGATCGGGCACTCATCCTCGCATCACACGACGGGTTTCTCCATCTCAGCGAGTCCGCCATACTCAGTTACCAACTTTAATCCTACAGTCAACTTGACCCCACGATTGCATCGCCTGTATAAGAAGCGTGCTCGTAATCGGTTCGTCCATCGAGGATCTTGCCCAAATACCGTGTAGACAGCATCTCCATATCGTTTCTTCACGCGCCCGTAGCTCAATGGATAGAGCACCAGACTACGGATCTGGGGGTTGGGGGTTCAAGTCCTCCGGGCGCACCATGATTTCAATTGGTTGCATGTCCCCGCCCCGTCTCCCATCCTGACTGGTCACGGTTCTGGTCACGGTTCCAGAGAGACTTCCTCGATTGACCGCGTCTCGCAAGATGTTCAGGGGCAAGGTGGGCATATCGGAGAGTGGTCTGAATATCACGGTGACCGAGAATTTCTTTCACCGAGACTAAATCCACTCCCGCCATTACTCGTCGGCTCGCTGCGGTATGGCGGAGCGAATGCCAGCACGACCCCGATAATGCCCGCCTGGCGGAGGCCCGGCTCAAACGACCGACGAAGAAAAGCACGGCTGTCCATCGGCTGAGTCGGGTCCTTGTAGTCCTGGGAAGACCCACGCCGACTGTAGAAACGAGTCAAATGACCTCAGGATCGCCTTAGCCTCCTCGCTCAAAGGCACATGCCGAGTCCTTCCTCCCTTGGGCAAGGGAAGCGTGAGAACGCCGTTTTCTAGATCAACCTGATCCCACCTCAAATGAAATTGCTCACCCCGCCTCAGGCCCGTTTCAACCGCAAAGGCAACCAAATGCCAGTCACATGGTTGCATGACGCCTCGCAGCTGCTCCAACTCAATCACTAGCCAGCCACCGCGTCCGCTGTCTACTTCGGGGAAGAACTTCAAACCAGATACGGGGCTTCTGAGTCAGCTTGCCGTCCTTGACCGCCAGCATGAGCACGTGACGGAGAAACGCGAAATGCCGGTTGATCGTTGCATCGCTCCACCGACGCGTTTGGTTTGAAGCTCCTTGGAGCTTATTCTTGGGGCGCGGTCTGAGCTTGGCTCGCATTTTGGCCTGAACCTGCCGTAAGTCTTCCCTTGAGACATCGGCCAAGCAGTCGCTTTCCCAGGAGACAGCGACCATCGACGACCATACCGCCGCTCATTCTCAATGCCTCGATTTGTGGACCCATCGAGGCAGCGCAGAATCCATGCTCGAAGTGTGATGTCCTTCTTCTGGACGAACTTCTCGGGAAGAATACTCTTCCTCCCGGACGTCGGCCTTCGAGCCGTCCGTACAATGCTTTGGCCTGGCTCTTCGTGTCGCACTTGATGCCAACGTTCGCGGCCGCTGTGGGTGATCCGTACCCACCAGCCTTCCCGGCCTTTCCGTTGTAGGATGCCTCGATCTTTACCGCTTGCTCTTGCCGCTGAGTGGCCCCTCCCTTTAAGTCCGCATTGCGTGATTTGCTTTTAATTTTCTTTTACTGTGCCTTTTTCTTTTGGCTTTCTCTCACCGCCGCTGAGTAACTCTGTTCAGACAGCGCGGCGAACAAAACACTTGTTGACGACGATCTACCAAGAAGATGGTCTGACACTCAGTACAGCGACACAGGCGATCACAATGAGAAGCCAAGATTTGGGCAACATGGTAGGCAAAAACATGATGGCCGTTTAGAAATATTGACTTCAGACCGGTTGCCTCAGGATATTTCGTCTCTTTCATAACATCACTGGGGTAGTAGTATCTGAGAGAACGCACACGAAATTTGATCGGCATAGGATCAAATTCAAGGTCGTCACGTCTCCATCAGCCGCTCTAACCACACTCGCAGATTTTTCTGGGATTCCTCCGCCAGACTTCTCCACATGACCCAGTCGCCCCGCTCGTCAACACGACTTTCCATTTCCAGGATAGGAGCTATGCCACGGCAGTACCTTCTTAGGTTTAGTGATGTCCCGTGATTGGTAAACTCGCGAAACTCCTCTTGAAGATCTAGCCATTGTCCCTCGGACAGCTTGGCCAGGTCGGTATATGCAAAACGAAGCAGCCACCTCAGCACCTTCCTGATGTATCCCCGAGCCGCTCCCGTGCTTTCTGTGCTGCCTCTTGGTACCACTTTCTTCTTATCTCTTATATCCTGAGTCGTATAATCCCCTGCTCAACAAATAACCCCCATGGCCTTACGGTTCAGTACTGTCTCTAAGGTCCTAGTCCAACCTGATCGTAATCCCATACTGAACAAGTGAACTATATCGCGTTATTACCTAATAATGCCTTGACTATATCAGTGGCATTATTTTATTACAAGCACATTATATTCGAGATGAGGATTGGCGCATCCTGCTTGATACCTAATGGAGGCAGTAGACATGTCGAAGGGAAAACATATGCGGGTGGATGAGTTTGCACGACTGACCGATTCAAAAATCCCTACCATTCGGAAAAAGATCCTACGCCGTGAGATTTCTTTACCGGAAGGTCGGACGGATCGTCATCATCCTGGAATCCGAAGTCGATCGCCTTCCTCGGCGACCTTCGCCCAGCAATTTAGGAGTTCAGTCGCCAAGGGGCGAGCAATGATGAGCGCCGTGGCCACGCTGGGTGTAGGGAAAGGTCTGATTGGAGGGCGTATGCGGAAGCAAACGGCGAGGACTTCGAAAATGCGAGACCCAGGGGAGCCTCGCATTCTGATCCCTCATGAAGGAGGGTATCCCGCTCAGTCATTGACTTTGAGGCCAAACGCTACGGATGGGGTGACAAACTGGATCTGCAAGTGGAAGGTGTTCACGTCCAACGACAAGACCGTATCTCACAGGTGCTCTATCGCTATTACAACGCCGAAAGAGACAACGGAGGGAGGCTCAAGTTTGGGCGACTCCATGACTACCGCAAAGACTGGGTCAATGCTCAATAGTGGAAAACTTCCGCTTGATCCCAGGAAGCTACCTCTCTCAATCTCTCAGGAAAAGACTTTCTTGGTCGAAGTCGTTACCGTCCGCAAGGATTCCAAGCGCCTCCTACTACCACCGAGCTTTCCATTGGTCAAAATAAGTCGAGTGATTCGTCCGCTAGAGGAAGGAAGAACGCTGGGAGGGGTTGCCCGTACAACCGCTCAATTTTGCAGACTAATAGTACCGTTTCGCTAGGGAGAAGGATAAGGAGAAAGAGAGAGCAGAAGAAAGAGATCAAGAGGAAGTGTTGGTAGAGGCGAGAGTATAGGCGAAGGAAGAGGGATGAAGAGGAGGATGAAGAGGAGGAAGAGGATGAAGATAACTGCTTCTCTAAGGAGCTTCTCTCAGCCAGCACCATTCAGGTAAACCTTGTTGTGAATGCACGTCCACAGAAACAACTGAATTAACTCACTCGGAGTCAAATACTTGTTGGTTAAATACTGCCGTCTCGAAGGGCCCATAAGAACATACGCGCATAACAAACAATGAAGAACGGGAGGGATAACTGATGTCAAGATATAAGCCTGATTGAAGGAACCGAAGCATGAGCACGGTAGCGAAAAAGGTTATACAGTGTGAAGTCCACGTCTCAGAACACACTGAAAAACAGGCAACCGCAAGGCTCCTCATAGCGCGTTTAAGCCTGGGCGGTCAGGAATCCTGGTGGGCGCCCGAAACTGACAGCTGAGCAAAAAAGCACAAGAGTTTGAATTGGTTCAGGCGTGTCGCAGTAAATCCCCTCAAGCAATTGCGGTGCATAGAACAACTGATGCACCGCGCAGATCGTGACTCGGTACGACTGGCGGCGGCGTCATTCATCGTTGAACGTGGCTGGGGGAAGGCCCCGCAGGCAATTGAACATTCGAGTAAGGATGAGGAGACCTTCTAAGGTCCATTCAGGTAACATTTGTCTCACCGAATGGTGTCTCCCTAGAGCAGCACGAGTTGTGAACAGATAACCAGCATTCAGGCCTTGCCGATGAGGCAATCTTCGTAAAACTTGTGTGGTCCAAATCGCTTTCGACGGGTTCTACAGGAAGAATTGCGCGAGATTGGCTGGATCTTCCGCGTTGGACATTGAATAGCCCATGAGGGAGACAGCACCGTGATGGATGAGGTCGGGGAGATTCCGAAGGCGACGGTCCTAAGAGTGGCTCCGGCAGACCTGCTGAAGAAACTAGCCTGACTTCTGTGCCCAATGGATTACATTAACCAACTTGAGAGAGGGCTGGAAGTCACCGACGCTGAGTATGATGCTCAAGCTGTCTCGTGCGGTGAAGGCATCAACAGGCAGGTTTTTGATGATGGTTTGAATCTAGAGAAGCGACAAGTTTACCAATCAATAGAATGATGACACCGATGAGACTCCACAACGTGAGAGACAGGCGAATTCCATTCATAATTCCCGTGGTAGGAGCAAGCGCGTCAACCTCATCCTCCGTAATGTCCGGTACCACGCTCAGCCGAGGGAAGCGGGTCTTGGCTTTGGGTGTTTGAAGTACGCCCAGGCTCTCGTCGGCTAAGGCTAAATTTCCCACACGATTGCGGATACTGCCGTGTTTCCCGTTGACCTTTCTGTTTGCATGAGCGCATTTCCCTCTGTATAGCCTTGAAACTCGTCCCTCTCATTGTACCTCATGCGAAAAGGATACCGCAGGCCATGGACCCCGCAAGACCGAAAAGCAGGTATCTCGGAAGTACGCTCCTGGATTTAGACGGAGGGATGGTCTCTGGGGGAATTGCTCAAGTCTTTGAGTGGATAACTGTCGAAATCCTTTGTCTTTCCGCCTCCGTAGCGCGGGTGACGAGTCCAGCTCCCTTTGCTGGCTTGTCGGTGGATTTATACTGACCTGTTTGCCGCTGATACTTAACCTTGGCAAAACACCATCCCGAACTGGTGCCCCCATACGTCAATGCGAATGAGACTCCTACCAGATTTTTGCACATTGAAGACAAAAAAGAGCCTTTGTTGTGTTTACAGGGGATCGTTGGGGCATCCGCTACCCGCCGTTCTCAGGGCAGTCGATCCCACTGAGGCGGATACGTTCAGCTCTGCCGTTGTGCAAAACTTCGATGGTGTCGCTGTCGAGGACAGAGACTACGGAGCCGAGCGGTCTAATACTCTGATACCACTGGGACGCCCACTTCGCGATGGCTACAGATGCAGTATAGATTCGCTCCGTCTCGTACATTCTACTGTCGAATCTGTTGGCATTAACGACTGCGATGTGTCTATCCTCCGAGAAAGCATAGCATTGACTCAGTACAACTTCTTCCGGCTCCTACAGTTTCCCTGTTCGCCATCATGATCTTCCTCTCGACATAGCTCATTTACAGGACTTTTACTCTGACCACCCTCCGCTTGCGACGGCATACACCTTGCGTAGTTACACACAGTGACGAGGATGAATGGGTTCCCCGCTTCGAGCTCTCCTCGGGTGACGGAGTCAGTTCTGCAAAGCCAACAGAAGCAATTGCACTGAGAGAAATTGGCTTCTCCGGGAACGATGTGCCTGCTGCCGGAGAGGATGCAATAGGAGTATCTGTATGAATTGGGCGAAAGCCATCGTTGGTGTTGTGCTTGTGTTGTGGTCGAGTACGGCGTGGGGCTGCCACTTTGACGTGGAATGCCAACACTGAACCGGACTGTGGCGGGATATCGCGTCTATCATTGCAGTCTCCTACCCTGCACCAAATCGTCTGGCACTGCGTCTCTGTTCGTTACATTGGGAAAGGTGACGAGTTTCAATATCGGAACGCCGGCCGTGACTCAGTACTACTTCATTACGGCGTATGATTCTGGCCAATCATGAGTCGGGCAGTAGCAACGTCGTGACCTTCACTCCCGTCGGATCTTCGCCTCGCCCCCACCTCCGCCCCCTATGGAGTACAGTGAGGCTGACGGTCGTGGGCAATCCTGCCGCAGGTATGTGGGGTGTGGAAGGAGACACGACCGACCTCCGGAATGTTATGGCGACGGTGCGCTTGGATGGGGTCGTCCATCATGTTGAACACAACGCACCCTATGGCTTCCCTGACGACAACGGCCTGACGGCGACGACGGGGCGGTTCGGCACTGGCTCGCATACGGTGGAGTTCGTCTTTTGCCTGGAAGGCACCACGACCGAGATCGGGCGGGCCAACGTGACTGTGCAGGAAGGGAGCCCGTCTGCACCCCCGCCTCCTCCCGCGATGAGGAACGTGAATCTGACGGTCGTGGGCTTTCCGGCCGCCGGTCGGTGGGGTGTGGAGGGTCCACGACCGACCACCGGAATGTTATGGCGAAGGTGACACTAGATGGGGTCCTCCATCATGTCGAACACAATGCGCCCTATGGCTTCCCTGACGACAACGGCCTCACCGCGACGACGGGGCATTTCGGCACTGGTTCGCATACGGTGGAGTTCGTGTTTTACTTGGAAGGCACCACGACCGAGATCGGGCGGGCCAACGTGACCGTGCAGGAAGGGACACCGTGAGGTGGTCACAGGATCTCACGGATCAGCCCTTGTGCTGACTAACGACCTTTCTCTTTCGGAAATGCGTCACCCCACCTGGCTTTGCGCGAGATCCACGGTGGGATGGGAGCAGGATCGACCCATAACCCTTTCTTCGCCTCTCGCGCCTCAGTCTCTAACCCTTCCAGCACCGTATCCCCCGGCGCATACTTCCGATACCACCAGCACCATGTGAGTGGCGCTGTCAGAAGAGGCAGAAATTGTTGTGCACATGTCCGTGTTGATTATCTTGGCTCCTCCAAGGAGGAAGCTTCTGCCACGCGCCGCGTCATGCTTCCGGACACCGTGACCAGTTCCGTACGACACTACCCGGCGAAGTAAAGAGCCGATGGTGGCTGCTTAGAGGGTGGAAAGAACGACGCGTAACAGTCCCGAGATATCTTCTGTATTGGCGGAAGGCACCGCATAGTTTGTCGTTCGGTTGTAGCCGGCTTCGAGGGAAATCAACGTTGTCCACACCTGTGATCGCTGGAATTCCCAGGCGAGTCTCCCTTTCCCGCCCACTAGTTCCGTATCAATCAGCCTATCGCTGGAGCGTGTACCGGCGTAGTTGCCCGTGGCACTGATCAGTACCTGCTGACTTTGCCGGTACTGCAAAGCGACTGATGCCGAAGGCGAATGGATTCGAACGCCTGACCAATCTTGTCCCTCTTCCCGATACCCCAGCGTCGGGGAAATAGTCAGGGTGTTCAAAGGGCTAAAGGCCGCCGTGAGCATCTGCATCCTCACCGTGGTCTCCGCTCCGGCGCGAAGGAGATCGCTCCCGAGGATATAACCTCGATGCGAGACGAGCATTCCAACCCATGCCGGTATAGGTGAGCGCGGTCTCCAGAGTGTGGTTGTGGCTCCGTTGGGGAGCGATGCCACGTGGTTCAAGCGTGCTATTCAGGGAATTGTGTGCATAGGTCAGAGTGATGTCAGGCCAGTCTGCACGCTTCCAGGCGAGATCAACTCGTCCATACGTCTTTTCCAGCCGAGCGCGGGTAGAGTCTTCGGCCACATTGTTCCACTGCTCTCCGATCGCACTCCGTAGTGTGGTCCAGCCGGTCTTCCATTCTCCCCACACCTCACGCAGCGCCTGGTCCGGCCCATTCAAGAACGCCTGCCCTGATGATCGGGACAGCATCCCGTAACGGATCGATCCTGCTGTGCCGATTAAACCGAGTCGGACCATGCGTTGGGTGGCATCGTCACGTGTATCGCCTGGAATTCTGGTTTGAAGCCAGCCGGCTCCTCTCTGACTCTGGGCCACTTCCGTTTCAGTGACGTAGGTTCCGTTTAGCCATGTGGTCTTAAACAGAAGGCCTTGCGTGCGGGGTTGATCGGTCTCCGGAGCGAGGTCGCGCAGGCGGGGCGAGGCCAGGGGTGGGGCAAAGAAGGTGGGTGTGAGGCTGGTCTGGAAGAAAGGAGCGGTGACCTGTTTCGAATCAGCTTCGGGACCTTGATCGGAGAACAATCCCGCCCAGCGTTGAGCAACGTAGTCCAAAACCGATTCATTGCCTCCCCAGGCTGGAGGAGCAAGCAGAACCAGCAAAAGCACTAGGGGCAATGTTCAGAAGGTGTGCATCGTTCACATGATTGGAGTAATCCAGATCCATATGAACTCTAGCACTCGATGGTTAGAGCGTAAGCCACTGATAAAGCGAGCTGCTACGCGAGCTAGCAGGGCTTTTTCATGAGTCGTGTGGGATGAATCAAAGGGGAAAATGATAAGGAACACTATTACGATGGCATGAGTGTCACGAACGACGAGTCGGAGGACGGCGAATTCGAGCGGTCTTTCTGGTGCGCGGATCTGTCTTCCTCTCTCGTTCGTCGAGCCGAGCAAACGACACTGACCAAAGAGATCAGATGGACCAGATCTCTGCCACGCGCCGCTCACCGGGTTCGCTTCCCCCACTGCCACGGCGGTATTTGAGTCTGACCCTCCCACAAGCCCTGCTTCGCCTCTCGTGCCTGCTGCTCGAGTCGCGCTAATTCTGTGTTCCTTGGCGCATACTTCCGATACCACCAGCACCAGCCGTCTTTGACCAGCGTGTGATTGACGTGGGTGCCATCCAGCAACACATCAGCAAGGGTACGCCCATTCTTGTCCTTGCGGAATCTTTGACGCGTCACCTCGTTACCGAACACTAGGTCAGACGCGGCTTGTTTTAGATGCATACAGGAAGGATTGACCATGGCAGGAAAGCGAAGCCGAGACTGAGGTGGCCCAGAAATCATAGACACGTGGATACCGCGCCACGACCGATTCGACTAGCCCGTCCTTATGGACATCTATCTGTACAGGTTCCGTCATGCACCACCTGCCCCGACGTCAGATTCATACGGTTGGACTCGTTGTCTGGCAGTTGCGGGGCACGCTGAAATGGGTTCGAGGCAACAGAGGGCTGACCTCCGAATGGGAAAAGGGATTCGACTGTGGAGGGGAACGTGGCGACGGCCAGGCTCATAGTGCGGTTATCGGACAGAACGGATTTCTGGATTTCCTGAACTGGTCCGATGATTGTGGGGGCCTTATCGCGCAGAGAAATTTCGAAATCCGGCGGAGTCGTTCGTGTCGTGCGGTCTCGGCTCTTCTCGTTGTAAAGAAGAACGGGAACCTTCATGAAGTGCGTGTGCGCCTTGTCCGGGCTCTTGACGATGGATCTGATCATGGCGTGATTGAAGCGTGCGCTCTTGCGAAGATCCTGGCTCGAACAAGCATCGATTGTGGCCATTCCCTGATTCTCTGTCTTGCCCAGGACGATTCGCCTGTTTTTCATGTACGGTCCGACCTCTAGCATCGGAGACGGTACGCGTCCCCCATAAAAATCCCGCTCGCCGGTGAGAGTGAGTGGCAGAATACTTAAAGTGGTCCCCGTCCATGTCGGCATCACCTTGGATCGTGCCGCCATCGATCAGATCGGTGACCCGGCACTCTGCGGCCGCGGCCAGTCTTGCGGGGGCAAGGGTCGCGATGAGGCTCACGGAAGCCACGATGGACGGGAGCAGGGACGACAGCCACCAGTTTTCCCGCTGCCGTGCATTCTGAGGGAATTGAGGCGTCATAGACTCCTCCGTTCTCTTCTAAATGGTAGGTAGGGCGGCGTCCTGGCCGCCTCCATCAGCAGGCCACGATATACGGCATGCAGCCGTTCAGAAAAACTCTGGTATCGGAGCGGCGGAGACTGAGGGATCGGTCACGCTGAGAAGAAGCAGGAAGCGCAAGAGATAGGACAGCCAGCGGGGCTTCATACCGGACAACATCACCCTGGGCGCAATGCGTACGAGAGTCAAGCAGTATAATACGGGCCTGGATAGCTCAACGATATTGGCACGTTGCAAACCTGACGCAGTGAGCTGCCCCAAAACCCTAAATACAGGCCAGCAGCAGCTTACGGAACGACACAGGGAAGGGACGGATCGAGAAGGGCATGGAGGCCTCGCAGGAAGGCATATTCTAGGGGGCAGAGGACACCGCAAGGCTGGGCGTGAGGCAATGCTTATATATTGGGGGAATGTGTCGGAGCCGCGTGACTCAGCCGGGGGTCACGGACTCAATTGAAAGATGGTCCCTATTGACCACTTTCTGTTTGGCGAAAATGCTACTCTGCTAAATCAACTCGACCCACTTCCGTGCATGACAATTCTCTTCAGGCAGAAGAGGACGAAGAATGAACGGTTGACAGCGGGAAATGATATTCGCTAGCGCACTACCTGTTTGCGCTAGTTGAATGGGCGAAGGTTAACTTAACTTTCACATTATAAGGGGTACACATTATGAAGAGCATGGTAATGGCGATCATGGCAGTGGCAGTGGCAGTGACGTTCAGCGCTCCGGCCTTCGCCGGTGACGAAAAAGACGAAGAAGGACGAGAAGAAGGGCGGCCAAGTCCTCGTGTACGCTGACGAGAAGAAGGATGAGAAGAAGGACGAGAAGAAGGGTGGCGGCTACGTGTTCGGTGACGAGAAGAAGGGCGAGACGAAGGACGAGAAGGGCAAGTAAGCGCGACGGAAGTCGTTTGTCTGATCAGGCAAGCCTAACTTGAATGATTCTGAAGAGGTCTGCGATCGTGAGATCGTAGACCTCTTTCCTTATCGGCTCTTCCTATCTTCTCCCACATGTCTCGAACCCGGTCGACTGGTACCCCTGGGGACCGGAGGCCTTGCAAGAAGCAAAAGCACAAAACCGTCCCATCCTGTTCTCGATCGGCTATTCCGCCTGTCACCGGTGTCACGATGCAGGCAGCGCGAGACACACGAACGAGAGCACGAGTGACGATGGTGCGAACAGGACGCATAGACGGTTCCTCTCTCGATGACTTCTGCTACGTCGAAACTTATTTTATTTTACCCCGACAATCAGGGTCGCGCTGAGAGCGATGCAGGCTGACGCTAAGCGCGCCAACGCCAAGAAATAACGTCTGCCTGCTAAGGCTAATTCCGCTTCCTCCCTTCCCACGGCGGCCCTCAACGGGTTCTCTTCCGCCATTGCCACGGCGGGACATGAGTCGGACTAGCCCATAAGCCTTGCTTCGCCTCTCGTGCATGCTTCTCGAGCCGCGCTAGTTCTGTGTTCCTTGGCGCATACTTCCGATACCACCAGCACCAGCCGTTTTTGACCAGCGTGTGGTTGACGTGGGTCCCATCGAGCAGGAACACGTCTCCAAGGGTGCGCCCGTACTTGTCGAGGCCGTGCGTTTGGACGGTGACTTCTTTGCCGAAGACGAAGGTCAGAGGCGGCTTGCTTGGGCTCGCTTGCCGAAGGCTTGCCCCTTCTCAGGGCAGTCGATGCCGCTGAGGCGGACACGCTCAGGGCAGGTGTTGTGCAGGACTTCGAGGGTGTCACCGTCGAGGACGCCTACCACCTCGCCTGAAAAGTCTGCAGCAAGCGTGGCAACACAAATAGAAAGAGAATGATGGCAGGGGATATGACGGTCTTGAGAGCCATGCATGTTACTGACATGGTGACGAGTTCTTAGGAATCCAGTCTCGCGTTCGCAGCGTGCTCCGTTGCTTCCTTACGTGCCAATTTTTGGTTCTCTGTCGCTCAGGCAGGAACAGTTGATCGGCAGTGCCTGGCATCGAGTGACCCCAACCATCGTGAATTATCAGCGGTTTTATCTCCGCAGCAGATTTCCTAGTACCTAGTAGATAGTTGCCAGTGGCACAGCGATTGCTACTCACGGAAGGCTAGGTTTCCAGACCATGCTGAGTAGGACGCACATCTGACGAGGAAGACGCTGAGGCTCATGCTCCCAGGAATGAATGTGATGCGGTGTGCTCTCAATCTAGCTGTCGCTGTCCCCCTCCGATATACAACCATCGCCGCTCTGCTCTGCGTATGCTGCGTGCGCGCAGGGCGAGCCCCTCGGCCGAGGATCTGTGCACCCACGTCCGGCAGACGGCTGGAGCATCATCGGACAGTGGCATCATCTCGCACCTCGCCCTTGGCATTACGGCCTTCGTAGGCTGCGGCACTCCAACGCCGGATGCTCCTGAGTCTAACCACACCATGGGGATCGATAGGCGCCGTTGGATCTGTCCCGGCGGGCGGCGCACCACGCGCTGGTCTCACCGCCTTCGAACCCGCACGTCAGGCTCCCACGCAGACGTCCCCCTCGGACTACCCGCCCAGCACGCATCAACACCGGAGGCGCGCATCACAGACGCGACACGTGGCACCCGCTCTGCGAATGATGACCGCGTCCAGATCGCCGCTTCTCCAGCGGACACACCGCTATCCGACGAGCGCGCCGATGCCGACCAGGCGCAGCGAGAAGCCCGACAGCGGTGGTTCGCCGAGATGCAAGAGTCTCCGAGCGCCGCAGTTCGGCTCCAGGCGCTGGAACTCTGGGCGCAGCAGCCGAGCGACGCGCTCGATCCGGAAACCTTCGCACTCCTGGATGATGAAGACGCGCAGGTGCGGGCACGGGCGGAACAATTATGGGAGCAGCAACTCTCACGGGAAGCGGGGGCCACGGCGCCGTGAAGCGTAACTCAGGAAGTGCAGCTCATCGGCACGGATCGACGAAAAAGGAGCGACGAGTCATGCGCAAGATGTGTCGGAGGAAGTCGGTCCACTAGCGCCTTTCACACCCAGGAGGGGTCAGCATGCAGCAGCACAAGCGGCCGAACAGAATTATCCTCGGGCTACTGGCTCTCGGCGTGCTCGCCGGAGTGGCCCTGACAGCCAACTCGGCTCAGGCGGCCAGTGGGGTCGGACCCTATTTCCCGGAACCGGCATGGGATCGGAAACTCCCGGCCGCATTTCGGTTCCTGGTCCTGACGAATTGGGAGAACGAGGCGGTGTTGGACAGAGAGACCGGCCTCGGTGGGAGCGCACGCCGGATACCATGCCGCAGTCCTGGGCTGGAGCAAAGATTGCCTGCCTCAACAGGACCGTGGAGCAACCGGAAAGGCTGGCGGCTGCCCTCGGCGGTAGAGCTGATGAGTCTGATCGATCCGTCCGTACCTTTTCCTCCAGGGCCGACCCTGCCACCGGGCCATCCCTTTGTGGGCATCCAGACGGTCTCTTTGGTCAGCGACGGCGGATGGTCTAAATTTCCCGACGAACGCGTTTATTATGGTCTTCAATGGCGGCGTGGGCGGCGGTCCCAAGACAGACGCCTGGTTGGTCTGGTGTGTGCGTGGTGGCATGACTGCCGACGCCTATTGAAGATCGGCAGTGTGGATCACTCGATACGCACTGTTGAATGCCCAGGATCAATCGTTAAGTCATTACACAGAGGAGACGTCGATGCCGCACCACAAACGACGCATTAGATTCATGCTCGGACTGCTCGGCGCAGGATTCCTTGCCGGGGTGGCCCTGACAGCCAACTCGGCCCAGGCGGACGGTGGAGTCGGACCATTTATGCCGCAGCCGGCATGGGATCGGAAACTCCCGGCCTCACTTCGGTTTTATGTCCTGAGGGATTGGAACAACGCGGCGGTGTTGGACAAAGAGACCGGCCTGGTCTGGGAGCGCACGCCAGATACCCTTCCGCAGTCATGGGGTGGAGCAAAGTATTTCTGCCTCAACAAGGTCGTGAGCAACCGGGGAGGCTGGCGGCTGCCCTCGATCATGGAGCTGGCCAGTCTGATCGATCCATCCGTGATTCACAGGGACGACCCTGCCACCGGGTCATCCCTTTGTGGGCATCCAGTCGGCCAACTTCTGGTCGGCGACGTCGGATTCTGAGGTGGCTTCTGAACGCATTTCTTGTGAGCTTCACCGACGGCAGCGTGAGCGGGGTCCCAAGACCGACCCCCTCCAGTTCTGGTGTGTGCGTGGTGGCATGAGTGCCAAGCTCTATTGAGGATCGGCAGTGATGGATCACTCACTGCGCACCGTTGAAAGTCCAGGGTCAATCGTCAGGTCATTACACAGAGGAGGCTCTCATGCCGCAACACCAACGACGTAATCGATTCATGCTCGCACTGCTTGCCGCGAGCTTCCTTACCGGAGTGGCCCTGACGGCGAGCTCGGTCCAGGCGGCCAGTGGGGTCGGTCCCTATTTCCCGGAACCGGCATGGGATCGAAAAACTCCCGGCCTCATTGCGGTTCTTGGTCCTGACAAATTGGAATAACGAGGCGGTGTTGGACAAAGAAACCGGCCTGGTCTGGGAGCGTTCGCCAGCTCAGACCGGAACATGGAGTGCGGCGCGGAGTCAGTGTGCGGCCCTCACGACCGGGGCCGCAGAGGTGTGGCGGCTGCCCTCGTACCATGAGCTGCAGAGCCTGATGCAACCCAATGTGGTTCCCCCAGGCCCGATTCTCCCGTTGGGTCATCCGTTTCTTAACATTACGCCGACTTCCTATTGGTCGGCGACGATAAATGCCGCGCACCCTAATTCCGCATACGTTGTGGACTTCGCCGCCAACAGTGTGGGCGGCGGCGGTGTAATCGGTGGTGGCAGTTTGGGAATCTGGTGTGTTCGTGGGGGCCTGTATACCGATACCTATTGAGGGGTGGCAGTCCTGCGTCACGCAATACGCACTGTTGAATGTTCAATGAGCACTCATCAGGTCATTAAGAGCAGCATAACTCACAGAGGAGGCGTTCATGCCGCACCACAAACGACGTAACAGCTTCATCCTCCGACTGCTCGCCGCGGGATTCCTTGCTGGGGCGGCCCTGACGGCCAGCCTGGCCCAGGCGGACAGTGGGGTCGGACCCTATTTCCCGGAACCGCGATGGGACCGGAAACTCCCGGCCTCGTTTCGGTTCTTGGTCCTAACGGATTGGAACAACGAGGCGGTGTTGGACAAAGAGACAGGCCTAGTGTGGCAGCGCACACCGTCTGGCAGCCCAATGGGAATCGGCCCAGATTTTTGTGCGGGCCAAACGACCGGCAACCGCAGAGGCTGGCGGCTGCCCCCGCTGCACGAGCTGAATAGTTTGTTCGACCCCTCCGCGTACTCCCTGGTTCGCCGAACCCGGCCTCCCGGTGGGCCATCCTTTTACAACTTCCAGCCGGCTTCTTTTTGGTCGGCGACGTTAGATGCCTTGAATCCTAATGCCGCGTGGATGGTGGACTTTAACGGCGGCGGCACAGTAACCACTGATCTGAATAATCAACGGCCACTTAGTCGTGGTGTGTCCGTAGCGCCTCGAACGCACATCAGTATTGAGGCTTGGGCGATTGGAATGATGTGATCATCTGGGGGGCAGGGAGTGCTCCGGCCCTCTCGACCACCGCACCACAGCTTCCGGCAGATCGATCCGTTGCGCATTCGGCAGCGCGACAGTCAACGAGAGCGTTTCCCCTGGTCGCATAGGCAAATCGCCAGAGAGGCGCCAACCTGTACACGAGAAATTCCACACAGTGCCTTGTCCTTGGTACAGGCCAGCGTGGTACGTGACAGAGCCGTGTATGGGGAAGCGTTGGTAGAGACGAAGCGTAAAGGGCATAGACGCCTCGCAGGGAGGCGTATTGCAGGAGGGATGCTACGGAGGCGCAATGGGCGAGCGGGGAGATCGTGGTATTTATGGGTAGCGGAGCCTGCCGTCGGATATGGCCCTGGGAAGAAAGCCTCCACCCGTGGCCTCACTCTTCCAATGAATCGAATAACGCTTCTCTACCGGGGTAAACCCACTAACAGCTCTGCGATCACCTGGCGGAGGCGTGCTTCCTCGTGGGATTGCAGGCGGAGGAATTTCACCCCGAACTCCTGGCCTGTGGCCCACCGTACCGTGGCGAGCTTCGACCCTGATCGGCACGGCCTCCCGTGACCCATAGAAGAAGCATAGCTCTAACTCCGTGCCGGGTTGCAAAGATGTGTCGCTTTCCATCCGACACCCGTAGTGGGAGAGGTCCTGCAGAACCCCTTCTCCACCCACCATCGAGACGCCGGTGGAAAACACGCCACGGAATTGCACGCGGAGCCGCGTCTGCCCCCGCAAATCGATGCCGGTGGCACCTGGATGGATCGCGACCAGGAGATCGATGATCTTCTGCTCTCCGGTGAGCATGCCAGGCTTGAGATAGCTCTTCGATCCGTGCCCAGGCACCAGGGTCGGCGCGGGCTTGCAGTTCATGCAGCGTGTTTCCAACCTGCAACCCGGCTTCGTTCATCACTTGGAGGATATAACGGCGCGTGGTTTGATAATCTTCTAAGTCGCTCATACCTCACGACCCTTTCCCCTTCCGCAACATCCCCTTTCTGCTCTAGCTCGTGCGCGCGTAGGCCCTAAGCTGACGAGCAAGGCTAGGGCCGTCTGTGGGGAGGTGTCAAGGCGAGAAACTAGCGCGTGTGATTGAGCGGTTCGAACGGCGTGTTGGGATTATACCGATTCGCCGGGTTCAACGGATTCTGTGGGTTGTATTGATTGGCGGATTGAACGGGTTGTCGGGATTGAACCGATTCGTTGGGTTGACTGGATTGCCGGGATCGTAGCGGTTTGCAGGGTTAAAGGGATTGTCGGGCGCATAGGTCTGTGCGGGGTTGAGCGGATTATCGGGCGCATACTTACTGGCCGGATTGAAGATGTTGTAGTCGCGCCTCGTACTTCCGGAGAAGCCGGGATCGGCGAGTGCAGGAGCGGTAATGAGCAAGAGACCGAGAAGCCAGATTATCCACATAGCGAACCTCCGAAAGCGGAACAACCAGCGGATTAGCCTATCCCCCTCATGGGAGAACAGCGCAAACAGCCGTCGGGCGCCGCTGACCAGCCCCCAGTTGTTAGGCCACCGTTCAAGTTCCTTCACGCCGACACGCTGACCGGCGCGAAGGTGCGGGTCTCTGGGGCGGGTGGCCGATACCCCAGCGCACTATGCGGGCGTTGCGTGTTGTAGCGTTGGCGCCACCCTTCCACGATCACCCGCGCCTCGTGCAGCGTATAGAAGAGTTCGCCGTTGAGCAATTCATCCCGCAATTCTGTTCCGTGATCCCCAGCTTGCGACAAGCCTCGACCACCCCAAGCCCTTTGCCCAACTCGATCTCAATGGTCCGTAACTGCCCGATGATCTCTTCCGCCGTATACCGCTTGCGTGCCATGCTCCCTCCTTTCGCCGGTCGAAATCTTAACTCTCGATCCGGCTTGGTTTATAGGGGGCAGCCCTTCTGTTCAAAGACCGTTCTACCTTCTGCACGGGCGATGGCTGGTGTGTTCGTAGCGCCATGAATGCGGATTGGAAGTGAGGATTCGGAGATGGGCGTAATTGTATACCGCGTGACATCCAAGAGCGTAGGCCTGCCTACCACCGTAGGGTTGTCATTGAGTGCGTCACGGGCGCATCATCGGGAGAACGGCACGAGGACCCGAAGATCCGTGCTGTGTCTCGGTGACAGGGACGCATGCGTCGATGAAGCGCGTTTGTGATGGAGCGGGAGACTGTGGCGATGATGGACAGACTGTGATCCCGATCAGCGAGACACAACGGACGCGGCACCCAAGGCCGCGTCTCTGCGTCCTGTCTTGCGTCGTCGCGTTGGGTCTTGAGTTGGTTCTTATGCCCTCGCCCGGTCGGCCGAATTGGCCGTCGTGTCCGTTGAGGGTCCAAGCGCCTCCGCCACTGAACTCCATGGCATCAACCACATCGGTCAGCTCGTCGGCGCCTTCCGGGATGCGAAGGGGATCCATGGCCTGATCTGCACACCTCCGGTGGATGCGCTCTGCGCGCCCCCTTCTCACGCCCCTGGATCTCTGGTTTAATGGTGCCAAAGCCGTGTCGACGCAGGTCCACGGCATCACAACTGCGGGTCAGATGGCCGGATTTTTCTGGATGTCACGGGCGCGAGCCATGGGTTTCTCTGTGTCGGCTTCCCCGCGAACCTGGACTGTCACCAAGTGGATGTCACGATCGACCACGTTCCCATGGCCGACACCTTGATCCTGGGCCTCCAGGAGCAACGACCAGTTCGTCGGTAGTTACCGCGACGGACAGTCCCGCATCCATGGGTATCTCTCGACCGAGGGCAGTGTCATCAGCATTGACGTGCCTGGCGCGCTCGCCACCGTCGTGGCGGGGTGGCGACGGCGAGTGGAACGCCCACCACCACGCTCGTGGGTTTCTTCTTGGACGCCACACTCTCGATGCATGGTTTTCTCTGCACCCTGCCAGTGAGCCCGCAGTGCGTTACCCGCTTCGACGTCACGCTGAACGGGGTGCCTCAGGCGATGACCCAGGCGACGGGTATCAACCACGCAGCAGACTCGTGGGCTCGTTTCGTGATCCCGGCGGGCAGGCGCATGGGTTTCTCTGTATGTTGCCCGTCACGTCGGCCTGTTTTACCCAACTGGATTCCCGCAATGGGATGCACACAGAGATCCTGGGCCTCAATGATCGCGGCCAGATGGTCGGACGCTTCCGCGATCCGACGGGCCTACAGCACGGCTTTACCACGATGGCGCCGGGTGCGTGGTCTGCGGGACGCGCTCCGTGAACACACCCTCGTGCTCCATTCCTGCACCAGCAAGCGCGGCAACACCAGAAGCAATAATGTCCTGCCTACTCATCGCTCTCTCTCCTCTTCCGCCACTCCCACGGCGGCACCGGCTGCGGATCAGCCCACAACCCTTTCCTGCCTCTCGCGCTTCGTTCTCTAGCCCTTCCAGCACCGTATCTCCCGGCGCATACTTCCGATACCACCAGCACCAGCCCTGCTTGACGAGTTCCTGATTGAGATTCATTCCATCCGGCAAGATCACGTCTCCAAGAGTGAGCCCGCTCTTAGGACGCGAGTTTTTGTGTGTCCCATCGAATCAAATTTGATTCAGCCTCGAATCGCTTTCGATTCACATGGACTGCTGCACCATCTTCCTGAGAGAGACTGTGCAGGGTGCAATTCTTGGGAAAATCATCGATAACGACAGCGGTACATACGCACCTCAGATTAGGCACGTCGCTTGCTGGATGTTCGATCATTTTGACCTCCGTTTCCGGCTCACTGTTATATAGAGAGATACGAGGAGGACTATGGAAGCCACAGTGGAGCACCGTAAGCACTAACGGTTTTCTTGTCCGTTTCAACAGTTATGTTTCCACTGACGATGTGCGTCATCGAGCCCGGTCTCGTGCTTGATCTCTCCCTCGCGGAGGGTGTCGGTTGATGAGCGTCAACTCACGTTCCTGCCCGGGACCCCGATAGACATTCATATTCGACCCGATGAACACTCCCCCATTGATGTCCCCAGCGCAGTAGATACGTTGGATAGGGGCTTCCGCGTTCGGTGTCCAGTTCAAGGAGTTACCTGGAGCTCGAATCGGCAACACTGAGTCGCCTGCTCTGGACGTTGCATTCTTGAGGGCAGGTCAGTGGCAGATCCTGAGCATGAACGGCTGTCTCATGGCGCGGGAACCACCGTTCACTACACGCGAGGCACAGCTGAACAAGGCTCGAGCAGCCCAGGACTACCAACACGGTCACGAACCCCTGAAGGCCATTGGGCGAAACGATCTCACGCGTGGATTCATCCCGCCAGAGCAAATCGATCCACACATCGGCACGGCCCTTGCTGTTCTTTCCTTTCACGATCGACGCAGACGATGACGAAGACACCGCTGGCGGCTGCGGCTACTCCGGTGGGGCACGCGATGAACAGGTTATACGCATCGGCGGCACACGTCCCTTCAGAATGAGCCCGATCGATTTGTTGAGAGAGTCCACCACACGAAACACAAGGAGAGTTACCATGAAGCCTAGGCTCACCACACTGTCGCCCTCGCGCTCAGTCCTGGGCCCTCGGCGCTCGCGCTTCGCGCAAGTCAATTTTGTAAAGCACAGCTACTACGTCGGAATGGTGACAGCGTCGCCGCCGGCGAAGGCGCTCCACCCGTCACGAACGGCTACGTGTATCGGCTGTACGACGAAGGCGTGTTCGGCCAAAAGCAGGAGATGGACTCTTCCAACACTGCGATCCGCGGCGGCAGAAGCTGGGACCTGCGCGATCACCAAGCAGCACAGGTGCTCTGTGCCGAGCCCGAGCAACGTCCAACCATCGTCACCATCACCGCAGGGGCCAATGACTTTCTGAGGAATGATCCTGATATTCCTCGCATTGCGCGACGCGGCCGAGGCAACGGACTTGCTGCTCAATAACGACGGCAACCTGACGCTGGCCACGTCCGTTCTCGACCCCGTCACGGTTCAACGATGTCGCGCAATTACAGAACGTCACGATCCTAGTCTCAAACTACCTACAGCATTCCGCACCCCGTGCCCGCAGTGTTCACGCAACTCGATTTAGCGATACGGGGATCTCGACCAGGCGCTCCGTTTCTGGCTGCAGTTTGGTCGTCGTGCCGACCGGGTCCAGAGTCGCGGTCGTCGATCTATACTCTCCTCTCGGGGGCGGCAGGTGTGACTCGTGACGATCCAGCGGGAGGCTGGGCTTACCGGGCCTTCTTGACCCTGACGTCCATCCGACCAACCTGGGCTCACGCCTTCATTGCGGGCGAGTTCAAGAAGGTCTGGAATAGCCTGCCGTGGCGCTCCCTAATCATGCGGCGTGCTGGGCAGTTTATTCAGCACGTCGGAGGTGTCTGAGGGTCCATGGCCCGAATGGTGGGATCCCAGTGGGCCGTGGCCTTCAGGGTGCCTTCCGTCCGCGAGGCCGGGATGGCGCAAGAGCGAAGGCGGGACTCCGTGCTCGCCTGAGAGGCGGGTTCCCTTGGAATCAGGGGACGAGGGGACAGTCGGATCAGTCAGGGCGCTCACCCCGTTGAGGGTGAGTTGCTGGGGAAACCCACGGGAGTCCATTGTCTCAACCAGAGGAGGCCCACGATGAAACGTGGGTTACATACTCTTTGACGATGGCGATGGTGGCGATGACCTTCTGCAGCCAGATCGGATGGGCTACGGCGGCCCCAGCTCAGGCGGCCACCGTGATCGACATCGTTTCAGTTCAAAAGCAACACTTCAAAGAGTGGTGCCAAGGCAATCCGAAGCTTTTTCAAATGGCAATAGTTAAAGCCGCTCTACAACGTCACCCCCAACCGTCACGCGAGATGTCAATGGTGATGGCGGATTACACCGATGTTTCCGGGCTCACCGATCGGCAACTCTGGTCGTGAAACCGATGTGATTCCGATGAAGGGACTGGCTTTCCCCAGGAACAAGTCCGGTGGCAAGGCGGAATTCGCCCTCGTCAGGCGTCAATCCAGTGAATGCCGACCACTTCATTTCGGTCAGGGCCAGGCCACGCCCGATACACTCGGCCAGATGATCAATCTGACCAAGGTGACCGGAACGGTTGTGTATCGGACGACTGGCACCTACGCCATTGATAAGTTTGGTACCCCGAGCGTACCGGTGGAATGCTTCGGCAGCGGCACGTTGGGAACCGGAATGAAGCTGGCTGGGCACCAATCAATCCTTCTCACGGCTACGCATGCCCGCTCGTTTTAGTCGTTGCTGGAACGCGGGAGCATGGGACCTGATGCGGGGTAAGCCTTCGTGAGGGCTCTCTTACCAGAAAGGAGATGTGCATGAACCGCTCAACAACATTCACCACGCCAATCTTTTCCTGACCTCTTCAGCTTGCTGTGGCTCAGCAGCTCGCCCCGGCTCAGGCGGCCACCGTGATCGACAGGTTTGCAGTTCAAAGCAACACTCGTGACTGGTGCCAAGGCAACTGAAGTTTTTGAAAGTTTCAAAATTAACGCCACCGACGACGTCCTCCTCACCGTCACGCGAGATGTCAATGGGGATGGCGACTACACCGATATTTCGGCCACGATCGGCTTGAGTGGTGGTGAAGCCGACGTGATTCCGATGACGGGACGGGCGTTCCCCAGGAACAAGTCCGGCAGCAGGCGGAATTCGCCCTGTCAGGCGTGAATCCCGGGAACGCCGACCACTTCCTCACGGTCGGGGCCAGGCCACGTCGATTCATCGACAGATGATCAATCTGACCAAAGTGACCGGAACGATTGAGTTTCAGATAACTGACTCGTACACCATCGACAAGTTTGATAACCGAAGTGCACCGGTGAAATGTATCGGCAGCGGCACGTTCGCAGCGGGCAAGAAGAACACCTCATCCGGCGGCGGCGAGGCTAACAGTGCAGGGCACCGACCAGCGTTGGCGGGACGTTCGTGGCGGATCCACCATTAGTAAATCAGACAGACGCTAGTTGGGGGCGGTTCTATGGGGTGAAGTGCCTGTTGCCAGTCCATTTCACGGGGAGATTCTTGGAATAGCGTTCGATATCCCCCAGAAACCGCCCTCAGCATTGATCGAGGCTGTACCCGGCATGGCCACGCTTGAAGCGTGCGCAACCCTTCACGGTTTGGCGATGCGGTGAGCGATTTTCTGAGTTGCAATGGGTTGACAATTGTCAGGAGTACAGGTACTGCTCAGCTTCACGAAACACGGTGTTACACGGATTCAACCAATCCCGTTCACGCTAGCACCGATTACATTGAATGGCACGATGACCTTTACGCCGTTCTTGATAGCCGAGGCTGGAGAGACTTCGCATGGCGCGTGACTTGAAGTGGCTCCGCGTGGTACGTGACAGAGCAGTGCACTGGAAAGCGACGGAAGAGACGAGATCGTGAAGCGCTTGAGAGCCTTTGCGCGGAGGCCCCATTCTAGGAGGACCACCAACTAGGCGCAGGGGTCGAGTGGGGCACATGGTGGCATTGCAGTGATTGGCTTGCCAAGCCTCGTTCGATGCACTCGGCAATCTGACCACAGTGATGGGGACATAATATTGTGGTGGACCATGCGGCACGCAACCTGGTGTGGTATTTCGATCGGTGTCGGGCCAATTCACACGGGAAGGGATTGAGAGGATGGAGAATCGATTTGCCGGTCTTTCGCACATGTTCATGAGACGGCTCAGACCATCCACTTGCATTCATGGTTATGTCCGTTCTCTGCCTCTCGTGCGGGAGCCCTGGTCCGCAGGATCAGGTGCTGCCTCCCACCGCAAAGGTGACAGTGAATACAGCGTCACGACGTCGTGACCATGGATGTCAAGCATGCACCCTTAGCGGCTGTCCTCGCAGCGATCGGGCAGCAGGCGCAGATTACGATCAGCGTATCTGGCAACATCACATCTGAACGCCTGAACTTGTCCTTTCAAAACGTTCCGCTTGAAGAGGCCTTGAAACGAGTGTTGGCCGGGCAATCGTATACCTTCGCGTATACACAGGATAAGGGGCGTGAGGTGATTGCTGGCGTGCGCCTATTCGCAAAGCACGAGCAGGTCCCCCCCACCGACTCCACTCCATCGAGCATGTCGACCATTGCTCGACTAATGGGGAGTCAAGGCTTGCCGCCACTGCCGTCAGGCGACACGTTCATGGGGGCGTGGTGGAGCACCGGCGAACAGAAGGGAAGGGCACGCCCATCAGTGACGACGTCCCGCTCGACGAGCTCAAGCGTTCCTTCTCTGAGACCAGGATCCTGCCCGCAGGTCGGCGATCCTCGACGCGATGGCGAATCGTGGGGAGGAAGGACCGGTGGCGCCGGCTCTCTGCAACGGCCTTGTCGGACCGCGATGAGGAGGTCCGCACAAGCGCCCTGAATCTGTTGAAGATGACATCTGAACCACTCCCGCTTGGGCCGCTGGCGCAGATGGCCGCGACCGACAGCAATCCGGATCTTCGCATGGAAGCGATGACGCTGATGGCGGATCAGCTCTCTGCGGAAGAACGCACGAAAGAGGAGTGGGCCATCGCGCAGGCATCGTTGAGCAGGAGCCTGTCGGACCCAAACCAAGGACGTCCGTGAGCATGCGGAGATGCTGCTTTGCGGACCTGTCTCAGACAGACCCAACCGACCAGTACGCGAGGGCTTCATTGAGCGCCACTGTGAAGGGACTACTCGGACGATGTGTGCCTGGAGTTCCTGACGGGCGTTTGGTGTACGCACACATTCGTCTTCCCACGCACGCCCACTATTCCGAGCTCCTGTGCCCTTTGTGAGTTCTCACTCATGAGAAAGGATGGTGTATGACCCGGCCCCAGCATTCGCCAGGCCGATCATCGCCCTGGCCCTCGTCAGCCTGGTGTGGCTCAGCAGCCTCGCCCAGGCGCGGGCCGCCCCCATCACCGACACCTTTCAGCTACGACTGACTGGGTCGAGAAGGAGTGGTGCCGGGGCAATCCGAGGTTTTTGATGCGGGCTCTGCACGAAAGCCTCACAGATGGCGTCACCTTGACCATTACGCGAGATCCGCTCAACCCGGGCGATCTCACCACTATCCACGCCACCGTCTTTACGCATGGAAACGCCGAGGCTCAACGCCCTCACATTGAAGGGGCGGGCTTCTCCCAGCAACAGAGTCCCGCAGCATCGCCCAGCTCGTTCTCTTGGCCACCCTCAACAACGGTCACTTCCTCACCATCCGGGGCCAGGCCACGTTCGATAAAGTGGGCCACAATCTGATCAGAGGTGACCATGACGGCTTTCGATGCAAATTACAGATAGCGTACACTCTTGATAGACAAGGTAATCAGAGCCTGCCGGTCGGGTGTTTCGAGAGCGTCGCGTTGCGGACGCACGAAACTGTCCACACTTCCCATCGGTTTGACCATCGAATTGACCATCGGGTCACCTCTGCTCAGTCACGTTGAGGAGGAATACTGAAAGTTTTGATTATGTGCTGAACGTAGTGCCGGGAACCTGCTTATACGGTCAGCATCACGGAGGTGACCGATTCCGCGAGCCTACAGCGTCTTTGAGGCGTCAACGTATGCACGCCAACCCCCTCAACGCATCTCCCAAGGACTGCAAGGTTACGGCTTCGAGGCTCCGCGCTCAACATTATAGTGGATGGACGGCAGGTGATCGGTTCGGCGGCCGATTATGTCATCATGGTCGTTCCTGCACCCGTCGTTACCGCTGCCGATTACTGGAACAGGCGGCAGCGTGCCTCCTGAATTCCGACCTGTCGGCCTGGTCGGAACGCGGGATACGAGCCGCTACGTTACGACCGGTCTGACTCCAGGACTCACACCGTCAGCATCACCGGTCTGACCGGAGATGCTGATCTACACGTGTTCCGATGAGACATATTCATCTCGAATTTGACTGCACGCTCAGAGCATTTGGTGCCTAAGGAGTGCACATTGGACGACCGGCACCACGCTGTATTTCTCCGTCGCGTCCGGTCGCAGCTAAACCGTGACGGAGCCGGATATCTTATCCTGGTATGGTGAGAATTCTGAGGAGACAGGTAGAGCAATGGATTCACTAAATCCCCAGCCGCCGAGAAAGCGCTCTCCGGACCCGAATGATGCGAGATAGGAAGATTCAGTGCCAGCAATCTAGTAGTGAATGGTTCAGCGCCGGTAGCGGACACGTTGTTCATGAAATAGTATTCTGCATTGTTCTTCTTGGTCTCAACGCTTCTCTCTGTTTCGTGTGTATCTTATACTTATCATGTCATTCTGCCGTCTTCGAAAAGCCGCAGCTTTAGCTGAGAAGGAGAAAAAGACCTACGCTCTTTTTGCAGGTACTGGTGAGGCGAGGCTTGCGTTAGAACATTCGGGGATTTACCACAGGCACCAGATCATATGTTGCCATCTCACCTCTAGGGATCTACTCCGCCAATGCTGCCGTTCGAAGCGTTTCAGGATGCAGTCCGCAAGGCTGTGGAATCAAACAAGGTACCGATCGTGGGATTCACGGGCGGATCTGAGGACAAGGAATTATGTTGTGTTTGCGCAGCACTTGCATCTGTGTAAAGGGTATGGTCGTTACCTCCCGATGACCTGAGGCTACAATCCTTTAGTCATATCCTATCGCATACGGACCACTGTGCCCCTTGCGCGTGTGCACCGCTCACTATAGAAGATATACCAAGACCAATTGTAATCTACCGTTGCATTTATTAGTCCATCGCCTCCTTTTTCACGCAGCGCCGATGCTACCGCGCGTTCAAGGCTCGCTTGCGCGCGATCCTATAAAAGGAGGAAATATAAAGATTCCCAGTCGCACGCTTGCCCCTCGCCTGGCCCAGGAGTGAGGTGTCAGCTGAAGGAACAGGAGATACACAATTGGAATGGTTGTCTCGCAACCACCGATTGCCAGGAACACAACCATCGTGATCGAATGCCAGAATCTACTGTCCGTAACGCGTCTTAAAATCGATGATTCGCTATCACACATGGATTTCTTACTTTCAGTGAATAAAGATTTTGTTTTGACCCGCAGAAAGGATACGCGGGACGGCACTGAGAGGTGGGGAGACATGGCCGTGCACATCTTCTGCAAAGATTTTACGATCCTCGATCCACCCTTCCGGCGTTCTCATGACTTGCCCCAGTTGTTGGAGCCACCGTTCCAGAGTTCCTTCACGCCGACACGCTGACCATGGCGCGAAGGTGCGGGGCGTCTGGGGCGGGGGCCATAGCCCCAACGCAGCGCGATGCGGTCGCACCTGGTTATAGTGTTGCCGCCAGCGTTCGACGAGCACTTGCACTTCCCACATTGTGGCAAGCAGTTTCAGATTCAGCAGTTCATCGTATAACTTCCCGTGAAAACCCTCGACGTAGCCTTTCTCCCACAGGCTGCCGGGGCTCAATGAACAGAGTCTGGTTCCATAGCCACACGCAGGTACACCTGGCTTCTTCCGGTACCTTCAGGTCCAGATCCATGCAGCAGGTAGAACTGGTCAATATCAGTCCAGGTAGGGAATAAAATCCCCCTCACTATGCAAATGGATCACCGCACTCCTCGGCCGATCTTCACACCTATCTGGATTGCGTCGGCCATGATCCTCTGCGGGGGTGCATCCCAACCCTCCGCCTCCCACTGTCCACTACCCCGATCACGTCAGGGATCACACGAGACGCTCCCCTCGTCGGGATGGGATTCTTGTCTGGGGAGAGGAAGCCGCTGACCGACTTGGCCGTGGGTGGCATGCCACATCATTACGCGACCATCATCAGGCCAGCGACCGAACTCTTCACGGCTAAGGAACAATCACACACGTTTTCAGATCGGACGCTTGCGCTGTCGGTGGCGCAGAACGTGAGGCTGACTTTGTGCTATTTCTGGATCGTGAGGAGAGCAAGGATGGGGCGTTAGTCGAGCCACGCTGTAACGATCAGTTCTATCGTCGATGTGGCCGTGCGCGGGTATCAGTGCGGACCGGCGTAGTGGTGTGGCGTGGGAACGCCCATTACCCCCAGTGTGTGGATCTCAGCAGGCGCACGTTTCCAGGCCCCTCACCTGCCAGGCCCTCGCCACGCGTGGGGCTCGCGCGTCCGTCTGGCCAGCTAGAGATCCCGTCGAGCCTGATGTGCACGGCTGGCCAAAACTGAGCCGGCATTTTCTCGCTAGCACTGTTAACTGACGTTCGGGACCAGAGCAATTAACGCTTGAACGGCCCAGGGTAAAAGGGAGGTCACGGTCTTGGTCACGGTTCGGGCACGGTTTTAGTCACGATTGCGCAGTCTATCTCCGATAGCGTCATCCGTCACCATCGGAATAGGATCTAGCTCGTTGATAAAGGAGGCCACTTTACGAGTGTCGTCTTTCACTCTTAATCAGATCATCAGTCGTCATCCCAGGAATCTGGAGCTACGGATCTGGGGTTGGGGTTCGAAGTCCCCTCCGGGCGCACCACGTATCATTGACTTACGAGATGCTATGAACGAGGGCCGTTAAAAGCAGGGATCGAGTAGGGGACGGGAGGCTGGAGGTTACATAAGGACCTCAGGTGCTGATGGGCCTCGTGGCTCACCTCCTCCATAGCACCTCTCTGCTACCACGCTCTCCAGTTTCACTATCCGCTCCGTCCAAGAGAATGGACGGTTGAAGAAGAGCATGGGGATTTGTTAAAAGATAGCAATGCGCGGACACCGATGAGGATACGTTTCAAAGTCATCCAGCCAACGAAGCGCTCACCGTGTGAGCATCGGTTCTCACATTGAAAGGGCGGTACCTGACATTGAAAGGGACCGACATCAAGCGTTCGAGGGAATGTTACACCTGTAACACGTGCGGTAAACCAGGTGTCCGCACGCTCAACCCGTCCGCGTCTTCACTTGGCCCCCGATCACCTCGCCGCTGAGACAAGTCCATTCTCGCCATTCGACACCGGGAATTAATCCCACTCACGCGATCTCGATCGATATCCGCCCCCCTCAATATGACGGTGGATTGCTGAGAACCCATCCGACCTGGCGTCGCCCACTCACATTCCACTCCTGCTGCAACCGCACGATCCGGCATTTCCTCACACACAGCCTTCCGGTTTTGAGTTAAGTATAACTTGACGGTATACGCTATGGTGCGTAGCATCTCTCTCAAGACGTTCTGAGCCACGCTGACTCTCTTATTCCCTCGCGCTTCTTTGATTCCTTCATGCGCGGCTGACTCACTCGTCTCCGCCGCTTGCGCAGTTCGGTTTTTTGAGGTGCTGCGTTTCTTTGTGGTGAACGACGGGAGTGAAACCTTTCATCTGCCTGAGAGGAGAGGCGTCACATGGATAAACAGTTCAACGAACTCCTGCAACGAAGCTCGATTATGAACACATGTCGGTTGCTGCACGCATGCATCGTATTGGCAGTCGGAGTGGGGCTCGTGTCGTGCGCGATAGACGCAGAAAGATCAGGCTATGACCCAGCCAGCGCCGGTCAGTCAGTCATTGAGCCCCTGCCAGCCCGGTAGGAGTGTCCTCCACCGGAGCGCCGGAGTTTTGTGTGAACGTGACGGAGATCCAGCTGTTCAGCCATGAGACAAAAGCGGATGTCGGTCTGTCGTTTGTGAACCGAACTGGGCACAGGCTCTTCATCACGTTGATCGGGTTCACTTCTCTGACAGACAGCAGCGGAAGAACGTGGAATATGGGGGATAGCAAAGGTCTTGGAAATCCCAATAATCCAGTGCCGTTAGAGCCAGACCGAGAAACGCAGGGAGCAATCTCGTTTTACCAAAATGGACAGGCTCCTGCAGACCTGACCTTCTCACTGCGTGGAGAAATTGCGCATTATGCAAGATGGACTCTCGCGGTCAAGCGGTCCCGGGTCAGATTGCAATAAAACGCGCTGATCAACCTCTCGGGGATTCGTATCCAACAACAGCCATATCAGCCTACTGGCGCTACGGAACAGAACAAGGACACCAAGCTTGCCCAATTGTCTCCTCGGCGCGCTAACTCTACGACCTCCAAGCTCATCGGCTTCGTCGAAGTCGTCCGCACCTGGGGCAGTCATGGGGGCGTCAGGCAGCGGGAAGCCGAATAGCCAGAAGCCGGCATCACCCAACGCAAGCCGTTCACCCGATCAAAGAGTCGAATACCATCGATTCTCCAGCCGGCGATGCCGCGACAAACAAAGGCGGATCGAAATCCGTCGGGCGCGGCGGGTCGGGCCCGGACGTGATCGGTTTGCGGATCGGCATGGCGCCTGATCAGGCCCGCGAGATGTTCAAGTCGCATGGTTTCGGATCATCGACCAAATCCCGGAATAGACCCTTTGACAGTTATGCTGAGGGCTCGAACACGCTGGCATTTGATCTTTCCGGACAGGCTCCGCAGCCTGTGCCACACACGAATTATGTAGCCCGGATATCCGGTGCTATTAATGACATAAAATATCCTGCAACTGAGAGCTCGGGTGAGTTTACTGACCGTATTCTTTGGGCCGGTTCCTGGACAGGAGAGAATCGTGTTGCTCAATCGGACCGAGTATATTCCGGCCAGCAAGAAGCCGACTGTTGACGCCTTCGCAAAGACACTAGTAGAAAAATACGGGACTCCCACCGAGTTGCCACCGGATTCCCCGGTACATATCGATGGCGCTACGACAGCAATGGAACGCTGCGAAAACCCACCCCCGCAACAAGCTTTCGTCGGCTGCCCCAGACTGAAACCAGGCGCCGTCGAATTCCAGCCCCTCGGGTCCTCCGCAGATGATTCAGGAGTATAAGCAGTCGGTGTCGAGGTGTGGCGCTATCTTTCTTGAGGTGGCAGTGGGGTTCGAGGGTTTTAACTACGCTGGGCCCGGGACGCTGATCAAAAATTACACCGCTCACATGACGGGGCTTGATGAGACCATACGTGCGTTGGAAGCTGCCAAAGTGATCGTCGATAAGGCTCAAGCAGAAGCGAGCAGGGTCGCAATCAAAAAGTGATATGGCCCCGAACATCTTAATTGAGGTTGCAGGTCCTTCCCATTACCAGTAGAGGCATCACTGATCACGAGTGGTTGATCCTTTCCTCTGCTTCAAACATTTCAGCCTCGCAATTGGCGGCTTCCGACCGAAGTAGCAATAGACGAAGACCTGCGACAGCGAGTTCTGCTGTGAAATCTCAAGATGTTTTCCTCTTCCATTCCTCAGCTGACCCCCTTACGATACAACCTATGTACTGAGGGGGCTCATCACATGTCAGACTTGCCGCTCGATCAACTCGAACAACTCGTCCAGGGTCACCACTGGGACCCTCTCGCAATTCTTGGTGCTCATCCGACGGCCCAGGAGAGTTCCCCTACTGTTGCGATTCGATGTTTCTTGCCGGAGGCCAAGGACGTCGCCTTACTCCTCAGTGAGCGAGGTCGACAACCCATTCCCATGACACGCCTCCATGAGGCCGGTCTATTCGAAGCCACCGTCCCGGGGCCGCTCGGAACCCTCCCTATCGTCTTCGCATAACCAACCATGCAGGAGAGGTCTCGGAGCGGCATGATCCCTATGCCTTCCCACCTCTCCTCACCGACTTTGAACTGCATCTCTTCGCCGAGGGAACCTTCTTCAAAGCGTATGAAACGATGGGCGCCCATCTCCGGACAGTCCACGCTATCGCCGGAGTGCATTTTGTCGTCTGGGCGCCGAGCGCTGCGCGAGTGAGTATCGTGGGCGACTTCAATGAATGGGATGGCCGCCGCCATCCCATGACGAACCGCGGATCCACCGGTCTCTGGGAACTCTTCATTCCCGAACTCACAGACGGCACGCTCTACAAATATGAAATTCGCTCGCGCCATCTCGACACCCCACTCCTAAAAGCCGACCCATACGCATTCGCATCGGAACTCCGCCCCAAGACCGCCTCGATCGTCCGTGAACTTTCTTCCTACCGTTGGAAGGACCAGCCTTGGATGACGGCGCGGGCACAGCAAGACCCCCTCGCTACGCCCCTCTCAATTTACGAGGTCCATCTTGGCTCCTGGATGCGTATTCCTGAGGAAGGGAATCGCTGGCTGACCTACTCCGAACTTGCGAAGAAGCTCATCCCATACGTGAAGAATATGGGCTATACCTATATTGAACTGATGCCGGTTACCGAGCACCCATTCGATGGATCCTGGGGCTATCAGACCACCGGTTATTTCGCTGTCACCAGCCGTCACGGATCTCCGGAAGACTTTATGGCCTTCGTCGATACGGCCCATCAGGCCGGAATCGGTGTGCTGATGGACTGGACCCCGCGCACTTTCCGGACGATCCTCATGGACTCGCCCAGTTCGACGGCACACACCTCTACGATCATGCCGACCCCGGCTCGGCTTCCATCCAGACTGGCACAGCCGCATCTTCAACTACGATCGCGTCGAGGTCCGGAACTTCCTTCTGAACAGTGGGCTCTACTGGCTGGATCGCTACCATATTGACGGCTTGCGGGTCGATGCTGTCGCCTCGATGCTCTACCTCGATTATGGGAGGAAGGAAGGAGAATGGATTCCCAATCAGTTCGGAGGACATGAAAACATCGGGGCCGTCACGCTTCTGAAAGACTTGAATGTCCTACTCCACCGTGACTTCCCTGGCGCCATGACCATCGCCGAGGAATCCACGTCCTGGTCGGGAGTCTCACGCCCCACCTATGCCGGAGGATTGGGCTTCACCTTCAAGTGGAACATGGGCTGGATGCATGACATGCTGGATTACTTCAGCCACGATCCGGTCCATCGCCGCTTTCACCAAAATCAGATTACGTTCGGACTCCTCTATGCCTTCAATGAAAACTTCGTCCTGGTACTATCGCACGATGAAGTGGTTCACGGAAAGCGGTCGCTGCTCGACAAAATGCCCGGGGACGAATGGCAGCGCTTTGCCAACCTCCGTTCCCTCTATAGCTTCATGTACGGGCATCCCGGCAAGAAAATGCTGTTCATGGGAGGAGAATTCGGACAGTGGTGTGAGTGGAACCATGACACCAGCCTGGAATGGCATCTCTGTAATTTCGATCGGCACGTGGGGCTCCAGCGGCTCGTACGAGACCTGAATCGCCTCTACCGCCAAGAACCGGCGCTGCACGAACTCGATCACGACTGGACCGGTTTCCAATGGATCGACTTTTGCGATGCAGCCAATTCCGTGATCGTCTTCCTTCGAAAAGCCAAGAACCAGGATAATCAGATATTATGCTTGTGTAACTTCACCCCGGTTCCTCGCTACAACTATCGAGTCGGCGTACCTGCCGAAGGTTACTATCGGGAACTCTTGAACAGCGATGCTTCGATCTACGGGGGAGCAATGTGGGAAATTCGGGAGGCCTTCACACAAGCCCCGTCCTCTCCCATGGGATGCCCCATTCTGCTCGCAGTCACGCTGCCACCTCTGTCGGTGATGTTCCTGAAACGAATCTGATTTGGGCAGGATCTGAAAAGCGACTTGACACATCTGACCTTCACTTGTCAGCCCATACGGCACAACAGGAAAACGCTCACGCAGGCTGCTCAAAAGGCCGGCCAGCAAGGCCGCAGCCGATGGAAGCACCGGAGGCGTAGCCTCTTGGCTACGTTGAGGATGCTTTCGAGGCGAGAACGAAGCTGACGGACTTTTTCAGCAGCCTGCAAGGAGGGAGTTACCAGGTTCGGAAAGGACCGGAGTCGAGATGGATGAACTTCCCGCGCGGGTAAAACCCTACCCCACCGTACTGCAACCTCAGCGCAGCATGGCGAATCTCGCGAAGCTTGACGCCGGGAACATAGAAGTCGAGCGCCTGCCCCTGGACATGTAGGCTGTGTTGTGCGACTCGCCTGCTCCGCTTCACGAGCTGCGCATTGTACTCGGGCGATCGATAGCCGGAAATCACATGGATCTCGCCGGCGCCATTGACCACTTTGTGCACGAGATTGACATGCTCCAACAATTGTACATCGATGGCGGCAACTTCTCCTGTGTGATGGCAACGCAAAATGTGATTCACCTCATCCAGCGCCGTTAGGTCATATTTCCCGGCTTGATCACGATAGCAAACTCGCAATCGTTCATTCGTGTGCACGTTAAAGAACGTGAGTTCGGCGTCAGGAAGTTCGTTCGCGCGCACGATCGAGGGACACAGCAGCTTGCTACCGAGCAACACAAGCCCGACAACAGACGTTTTCAAAAAAGATCGACGAGTCCAGGACCAGGAATCTAGATACTGCAAGAATCGCTCCGGAAGAAGGTGCATGGCAGTCTGTCAGAATACCACGTGTGCTTGTATCAAAAGCCACCGGGGTCAGTCAACTCCCTCCTCCAGCTTGTAATGTCGGCACAGTCCTCGACACCACCCCTCCCATACCACGTGATCTCTATCGGCCTGGTCTCGATTGGCCAAGAGGGTCCTATCAGGCTCTCCTTCTTGCGCGGATGGTTTGTGAACGAGCTCGCCCCCATGGCAGGCACGGAAAAGGAATTTCAACACACCCGAGCCCCTCGATGTCCCTGAAATGCGCGCGTGAGACGCACCTTGTGGGAAAACAACGCCGATAGTTTCTGATCACCCACGCCGTCTATCCACTTCTCCCTAGACAGGAGACGCCAGCGAGTCGCTAGACCCCGCTCTGGTCACGATGCTTGTGCGTTGTCGGTAGACAGAATCCACAGGCGTCTACTGTCCGTCTACTGTTTCGAGGTCGTCTGAGCGGTCAGCGAGGCGCTTCCCTGCTACCGTGTCTGTCTTCTATCATCGTCCAAGGAAGTCCTTCTATGCCAGGGTATACCTACCGATTTCAATTCGATCCTACTTCAAAGGTCGGATACAATGCTGGCGGAGTCTCGGCACAAAGGACAAGCACCGAGCCGGAGTGAAGGCCGCGCAGTGGAACAGCCGGTTACAACAACTCTTCTACACGCTGGCAATGAGAGGACAGACCATGAATACGGCTCAGATTGACGCCCTGATTGCACGATGGATGTTCGCCACACTCGATATGTGTGAGGGAGGAGCGATGCCACCAACTCCCCACGATGAGTGACGACGACCTTGAGGGCCAGTGGCATGGCCTCTCCGAGGAGTTCGACAGGGCACATGGGGCGTTGCTCGCAGGGAACTACAAGGCCGTGAAGAGTGAGGTTGATGAGTTGTTAACCACCATACACAAGTTAATAACGAGGCAAACTTAAGCCGCTGTCGCTGGGGACTTGTTGGTACCGCAGTGATCGCGGCCCCCACCACCCCAGAACACAGAACCGACCCCACCCCGGGGGGAACGGCATGATGCTGGAGTCGTAGTACCCTAAAATACTTTTCAGTTTTTTGGATTTTGGGATGGATCTGATGAGAGGGAGAGAGAGTCTAGATGGGTCGGTACCGATCTTCCTTGGGCATCCGTCCCACAAACGCCACTGCACGCTGAATGGCTCTATCCAAATCCTCGCCTGACATGAATTGTTTTACGAAACAGGTATACGCCCCATTTATCCGGGCTAGTTCCTGTAGTCCTCGCTGAAGCCGGTTGGTGAGCACAATCACCGCGACGTTTGGTCTGCTGGCGATAGGAACCAAGTCTGCCAAAACCTTGTAGCCCGATTGATCGGGCAATTCGAGTGCGAGCACCACACAATCAATCCGCCGAGACCGGTAGAGGTTAAGGCCTAATTCTCCATCAGTGGCTTCTAGGATCTGGTAGTCGGATGAGCGGCCCTTTAGTTGAGCGGCAAAGTGCTCGCGGTCGGTATCGTTTCCGTCGATCAGGAGAACTGACGTGGTGGGAACGTCTGGCATCGGAGGCATCGCTGGGCACCCCGAGTTTATGAGGGGACCGAATTAGATCAGGATTCGGAGGAGGAGTCAATACGGATGAAAGTGGCGGCCTGCGCCTGTTGCCGAGAGGCGCTATTCCCGCAACATCCCCACAAGCCCCTGCACCGTCAGCGGAGTTCACCGCGCCAGGGCATTCCCTAGGTACCATGCTGCACATCTCCTTGGTATAATTTGCTATCATAAGGTCGAGCCAATCCACCGCACTTCAAATGGGGGTGGGAGAGTATGGCGAAGCCGATCCAGACGTTTTTGTGATAGTTACTAGTCCTCACCAGCAAGTAGCGCCCAGGACCTGCTACATAAGCCAGGATGGCTCAATCACCATGCTGAGCTCGAAAGCGGCTAAGTTCAGAAGCCTTGCTCATGCAATGGAATTTGCCAAAGGGAAACGCTTAGCGTTGAATGCTTTTACCTACATATACCAGGAAAGACTTTACAGACGTAGAAACACAGGGTTAGGAGCCATTCGATCACGAAGGATCGGACTATGGGAGCATAGGATGACGACAATTCAAGCTGCTGCATTAAGAGTGAAGTGGAAACAACGTCTTGATCCATCAGAATGTGAGCATCTGAACCTGGAGTTGGAATGGAATAACCTCGGTCATTCGACGGGCAACTATGTTTGCATTCTCTGTGGGGAACCTGTGGCCCAACGGAACCTAGCCGCTTAGCATCCCCACAAGTCCCTGCAAGGTCAACGGCGCGTTTCCAGCGGTCGCCAAGATGGTTATGCGTCCAACTACCTCGCCTTCAATCTTGAGCCCGCCTGTGATAAGATTTTTTATCTCCTGCTACCCAAGACGAGGGCTATCCCATGACAAAGGTCCAAGCGGCTGCCATACGACTGAGATGGGAACAGCGAGCATATAACATCCTTGCGAGCATCTTACCCTGGAATTAGAACGGAATGACCGAGGGGATGCGACGGGCAAGTATATCTGTATTCTCTGCGGTGAGTCTGTGGCCCAACGGTCCTTAGCTGCGTACATCATCTCCGCAAGCGCTTGCACGGTCAACGGCGCGTTTCCTTCAGCCCGGTTATTGACCAGTACATACGCTCGCCGACCCGCGCCGACAGCCTGCCGCACCAACTGCACCACCTCGCGAACTTTCTCGGATCGTCCTGCTATCTGAAACATGACCGCCCCTACCTCCTTGGAACTAACCCTTCCGAGTCTTCTCCGTCACATGCTCTGGTGGTAGCCTTTGAACGGCAAAAAGCGGGGCCTTGAATTACCCTTACGCACCGCACGGTGCAGGGAGGCCAAAAATGAAGACCATTGTTTGGACCATTCAGGCTGTCTGCTTACTGGGTCTCGTGGGATTGTCAGGCTGCGCGAGCCCGATGCCAGCCTCGTACAGCCTCCACTCGGCTCGGCACAAGTCAGGACCAAGCAACGATTCAAGTCTTACACAGGCGACTTCACGAGCGGGAGCGGACCATTGCCAGGCAGAAGTACCAGATTGAAGTCCTGTCCGGTCAATTGGACGCCCTGAAGCAAATCGACCAGGACACGAGGGGACAGTGGCGGCCCGTGCATAACTCGATGACCGTAACGCCGTAGCTGCCCGTAGGAGAGTCAACGTATCTCTCTGTCTATTCTGTCTATCGGACGTACGCGGGTTTCATTGCAAAGAGGTGACATCATGGAATGCACACGATGCCAGGGCTTGATGGTGGAAGACCACTTTTTTGACTCTCAGGGAACGCAAGGTTTCATGTGGATGAAGGGCTGGCGTTGCATGAACTGCGGTCATGCCGCGGATTCCGTGGGAGAGGCCAATCGCCGCTTGCATGAAGCGACCGTGGGCGCATGACAAGAGACTAAAACCGAGGGCTTTGTAGAATGGCGACCATTCTGATTATTGATGATGAGGCGGGCATCCGTGCCCTCCTGCGCGACGTTCTTGAAGCAGCAGGACATGAGGTGATGGAGGCTGTCAACGGTCGTCACGGGCTTGACCTCTATCACCACAGACCAACGGACTTGATTATCACCGACATTGGCATGCCTGAGCTGAATGGACTGGACCTGATGCTGGAGCTGACGCGTCACTTTCTCGACACGAAGGTGATCGCGATCTCAGGCGTAGGTGGGGAATCCAATGCCTTGGATGCCGCCAAACTCCTCGGAGCGCGACGGACCTTTCACAAGCCCTTTAGCGTGCCGCAGCTGCTGGACGCAGTGCGATACGAATTGGAACATTAAGGCGCCTTCCCTCAGGTCTGCCCTTTCCTCACCCCCACACGGGATTCACGCATCGCAAACCACGCCCTTCTTCGTTAAGCGCAGGAAGCAATTCTTTTCTTTCCTCGATCTGGTGGCCTGAACGACAGCGGTGCCGCAATACGTCCGGAAGCGACAAATTCTGATGATGGTGTCCCCGGTACCAGGCACGCTGAGCGGCATCCATCGCGACAGCCGCACTCAATCCCTCAAATCACCGGACAAACTTACCAGAGCCTTGAACGGGGTTTCCTGGCACGTTGATTGCGCTGACAGTTGGCTCGAAGAAAATCGACTCAACCAACCGGAAGGAGATGCCAGATGTATAGGCGTACTACGAGGCGTTGCCCATTCGGATGCTCTGCCAACACCGCCGCCGCCGAGAGCTTCTTTGGTGTGCTGTGAATCGTGAAGGGGTGAACCGATCCCCATTCAGTGACAAGAGCACAGGATGCCGGTGGTGTATTCAGCGACGACACCGGAAATGGGGGCGAAGACCCATGGCGACCATCCTACTCATTGATCACGATGAGTCAGAACGGGTGGCCTTGCAGATCGCGCTCGAAGCCGCAGGCCATCGTGTACTGAGCGCCGCAGGTGGGAGAGAAAGCCTGCGTCTTATGCACGATCAGGTGGTGGATCTGATTTTGGTGGATACGTTGATGGCAGACATAGACGGCCTTGAACTGACCCCGCGGCTTCGCTCGTCCAATACATGATCAGGAGAGGAGTCCCGTGGAGAAACGAAAGTGCCCGAAAAATCCGTGCGCCGGTGTTCTCGACGATGGGAAGATTCAATTCGGGTATAAGAGCCTCGAGGAATGAGCGAACCACAAGGCGAGGGGTGGAGGGTCAGGCGATCAGGGGCAGATTGGCAAGGGTCGCGGCCTTGTGGTGTGAACAATCGCTTCCCCGCACTCACGGCAGTAATAGATGCCCATCTGAACACCATCGCCATTGAGGGCCAAGCGTGCCAATTCCTGGATCGGATGCTCACAGATTGGTGGCGGGTCTTCTTGCTGCCCCCACTTCGCTTGGAGATCAGTTGCTTGAGCTTTCGTCATGCGTCCAGACCCCCAGCCTAAAATATTAAAAAAGTCTGCCTGCGGGGTCAACCGCCAAAGGCCACATCGTACTCCCTATTTAGTAGGGCTCGACATTTGCCGGGAAGGGCTTACAGGCCATTCCACAGTATCCATGCGGCGCTGCGCACGTTTCAGGACGTTATGCCAGAGGCGTGCTACACTCCCACAGATTGCCCGATGGGGCCACTCTCACACTTCTCCACGGGCCGAACGGTCATTGACTCCAGAAAGGAAGGAGACCATGAGCGCGTCGACACTCATTCGCGAGAATCGTGTGCGAAAACTCGCGGCTAGCCGTGGCTATCGCGTGGAGGTCTCACGAGAGCCGCTCCAGAGGGACAACGAGGGACGATTTCGACTGATCGAGAGCGATCGCAACATGGTCGTGCTGGGGGAGCGGTTCGACGCCTCGCTGGACGACATCGAAGCCTACTTAACGAAAGAAGACAACTGGATTCCAGTAGCTGAGGCGCGCAATTTCATCGAGCAACTGCGCACGCGACATAACGCGCAGGATATTCAGCTGCTCGATGAGGATGGCGCGAATCTGGAAGCCTGGCGGGCCGTCGTATCCCGCCATTGTGTCGTAGCTCTCCCAAGACCACCACCCCAAGAGGCCTTATTGACCTCCTGGGGCATGTGTCTTCACGCCATATACGTGCAGCCGAAGAAACTGTCTCCTCCCCTACCGGCTAACGTCTATCCTTGGGTGATGCGTCATAGGGAAACCACAAAATCAGAGCCGCCCCCGCTGCGAAGATGCCGACGAAGAGGCCTGGGATAAGGGCGATTTCCATGATACCCTCCTGGGTTGATGGTGGCTTCGACCGCAGGCAGTAATTCTAATACCACAAGAGCCTGTTTGCCACCATTCCATTGATCCTTGCCACCCGCCCTAAATAGGAAAGCACCGCGTTGTTCTCTCGCCGCACACCTCGCAGCGTACCTTGGAATTCTCCGGCGCGAGTCAGATACCGCTGCAGGCATTTTCATATTAACCTCACGGCAACGGCGCGGCTGTGCTAGTGTCCGGGAATGACAAAAGCTCAAGCGATGGCCTTGCGGGTAAATTGGAAGGTGCGAGCCGGTATCCTCAAATGCTCGCATCACTACGTCTCCTCGAAACGGGCCAATCTCAAGCGTGCCGAAAACAATTACTTCTGCATGGATTGTGGCTCTGATATTGTCCGCAAGGTCGTACCGCCTCCGCAGCCTCCTAGCACTCATAAATAGAACCCTTACATGTTCACCGGCGTGTTCGTTTCAAACCAAAGATTGCCTGAAACCGCCGAATTGACCGGAAAAGAAGGTATCGACACGACGCGGCTGCGCCTTGGAAGGAAGGACGAAAGCCCACTTGAGTCTCGCGTTGACAGCGTCGAGCGTCTACTGTATACGTCTACTGCCCGTCTACTGTTTCAACGGCTACCCCCGCAATTGGCGCGGGAAACGTGATTGTGCTCGTGCCGGGTTTCTCTAGACAGAAGAGCCCCAACATAGGTAAGATCGGAAAACTAGGGGTACACTTCACACCATGGCCACAATCCTTATTATCGACGACGAAGAATCGATCCGGAATCTGCTGAAGGAAGTCCTTGAAAAGGCCAACCACCGTGTGCTCGAAGCCATCGATGGTCGGGAAGGCTTGACGCTCTACCAACAGAACAAAGTGGACCTGGTCCTCATGGACATTCTGATGCCAGGAACCGACGGCCTCGAAACCACGTTACAACTGACGCGGGAATATCTTGATGCGAAGGTCATCGCCATAACCGGTGCGCAAGGCGACCGCAATTTTCTCGACGTCGCGAAGCTCTTTGGCGCCCGTCGTGTATTCGAAAAACCCTTCGACATCGACAAACTCGTCCAAGCCGTCAACGAAGAACTCACCAAGTAGCGCGCTTCCCTTCAGCCTCACGATTTTCCAGAGTGTTCGCTTCGTATTCGACCCACGGACGCCTAAGGCCAGCGCAGGAACGGGCTTTTCCTCAACCCAATACAAGCGCAGAAGGGCAGGAATCGGAAAATCCTAGGAGTGAAGATTCGAATCCTTCACAATCCGCCGGAGACAGGAAGCCGAAAAGACGAGAGAGGAGTGAGGGCTACATGGGAACAATCGAACGAGCGCTGCTTCCGCTCTGCGCCCTGTTCATTGCACTGGGTAGGCACATTCCCATTCACAAACTTTGTCGGACATTCCCATTGGGAGTACGTTCATTGGCTCCCGACTGCCGATAATTTCCGCTCACCGCGTTTCCTGTTCGATATCGTCGCGAATATGGCCCCTCTTTCTTCCGCTGGGCTATCTTCTCGACCGATCCCACTGCACCACGATGGCTCGTCGCTCATTCCTCCTTACCGCCAGCGTCGCCGGCTTGCTATCGCTAAGCATCGAATGGTTCCAAGTCTATTGTCATAACCGTTATCCCTCGACCACGGACGTGGTCAGCAATGTGACGGGAAGTCTCATCGGAACCTCCTATCGATCCTCCTACCGCCAAAAAATGGCGGCATCTCAGCCGAGCCGCACGATTACTCCCGACCCACCGGATCGTAGTCTCGCTCCTTAAGACAGCGCTGAATGAACTGCGTATATGCCATGCTCGGGGGTGAGCGACGAACGAGTTCTCGCAGAAACCCCGGTTCCGTACTACTGACCGCTCCGACCATTGCGCCGCACCCCGGACGACCGACCATCGCTCCTCCCACTGTCCCGGCTGTAGGTCCGATTGCCCCCTGCCGCAGTGCTGCCAGAAACCTGTCCCGTTTTTCCTTGACTCGCAGTCGCACCGGAATTTTTGCCATCTCGCGGCACTCGTCAATATCCCTATTCGCCACCTCCTTACCAACCTGGATAAATGGGCATTGGGATAGACGATGGGTTTGGGAGTCGCTCAGCCCGCGACAAGAAGCATGATGATAAGTAAAGCGCACGATCGCGCAATCACGCCCTCTGCCTATGAGCATCACGCAACTCGATGGACTGCGTTGACTCATGGGTCTCGAGCGAGTCCTTTCCTGGCCAATGAACACATCATCGCCGGATCGTTGTAACCCACTTCGCTGAGCGCATCCAGCAGATGCAGGCCCCTGGCCGCCGCCAATTCCTTCGCCTTCATGGAGTTCTTCGCGCTGAATCTCGCGACTGCAGGCTGGCCGTTCACAATCTGACAAGCCAAGATCTCACCGTTTACTTCCAGCGTGCCCCCCTGCTCGATCAGCATCTTGGCCTGCGCCGACGTGATGCCATGGAGCTGCGCGAATTCCTCCAGGCCTCCAGTCTCAACCAACCGTCCATCCGGCATGATACAGAGTCGTTTGAAATGCGGGGACCAATCCTTGCGGAAGTCGATGTACTTGATATCGCCGCCCTTTGCCACGGCACGGTCCAGTGTGCCGTAATCGATACCGAGATTCTTCTGATCAAGCTTCGTCGTCAGTTCCATAGGCAGTGTCCGGTGAAACACCATGGCCGCCACTTCCTCCAGCGGAATCCCTCGCGCCTGAGACAATTGCTCCGCCTCGGCAAACTGCATAAGATCCAAGGTCCAAGTCTGTTTAGAAACGGCTCCGGTTGGATCGATCCGACAGGCAAACAATCCCCTTGTCAGAATCCCGCCGACCTGGGGATACACATACACTCCACCTTCTGTCAGCAACTTGGTCATCGTCTCCAAGGGAACCTCGTAGCTTTCCGACAAGACTTTGGCATGTGCGGCCAGATCTTCCCGGAGCGTCATCGCGCAGGCCGTCACATTCCCCGGTGCGTCGAACTCAGAGTAGTCCTCAATGATGTTGTAGAGAATCGGCAGCCTCGGCTTCTCCACTTTCTTTCTGATCTTAAACATCGTTCCTCATTCCTCTCACAGCCAACCCCTCACCCCTTACCCTCACTTTCACCCGTCAAGTGCCCATAGGGGGGGAGCGTCATTAATCTTCGATCCTCAACCGGCCCGCCGATCGTGAAGTGATAGAGCGATTGAAGGCTCAGCCCCTTCATTGTTACGATCTCATGCACCGGGTCGTCAAAGAAACATCCGATCCCGGTCGCCCGCACCCCCGCTGCCTCCGCTTCCAGATACAAGACCTGGCCCAATAGACCAGACTCCCAGAACAGTCGTGGATACCACCAGGCTCCTCCTTCCCGCAAGCGGCCTTCAAACTCGGCCAGCATGCCGAACGAGAATGCGCTGTCGCCGGCAATATCTTGATGACAACTCACTTGCACAGCCAGTTTCTTCGCATCGCCTTCAAGCAGCCAATAGAGCGGCAAATCCTCAGGACAACCTGGCGCTGGAGTCCAGGTGAGCTCCGGATTCATGGATTGCTGAATGAAGGATAGCTTCTGTGGATCGCGCACCAGGAAATAGAGCCCTGGCGTAAGGCCATCCACTCGATGCACGAATATGACAAGGTGAATCGCCGGCTCGTGCGGCCAGGCATCCCACGGCATTGGCCGTTCCAATAGAGGCCGATCCGAACGAGGCATCACCAACTGCATCATACGGAAGAATGTCGCGGTGGAGATCGACGTCTGTCCGTCGAACGACACAGCGCTCCGACGCTGGCGAATGATCTGACCCGCGGATGGGCTCTCGTGAAACGTGAAAAGTGGAACGTCATTCGTGAGGAACCTCGGAAGAGTCACCGAGTGTTGTTTAGCCGTACACTTCCAACTTGCAGCTGCAGCCTCATCAATAATCTCCCACTCTACTCCATGCTCGCCGCTCAAACGATTGGCCTTTCCGTTCCACTTTCCTCCAGCGAGATCCTCCACCACTGCTGAGTCAAGGAACAGCGGAACTTCTGTCAGGTCCCACGTTTCACGTTTGACGTTTCACGCTTCACCTCCCCAGGAGACCATATCACCGCCAGACAATCCGGATGTTCTGGTTCAGCCTCACCAAAGTCGTCCGTGCGATTGGTACCCAACAGCATCGCGGTGGTACTTTGCGATAGGCCATCGAGCAGCGTCATGTTCCAGCCTAGAGTCGCCGCCGCAATCCGCGCCGTGCCGATCGCATGGCCAACATCATGGTTGCAGTAACGAAACGCCCGCTCCCCATACTTCCACGCTTCCCGCCAGTGCACGGAAGTCAGACCGAAGAGAAACGCCCTTGGAGGAAACGGACTCAGCAGCTTAGCAATCTGTTCAGCGAGAAACTCAGCTCTCAGCTCCATCCCATGTTCTTTCGGCGCGTAATGATACAACCCAGGCTTTAGATCGAGTCCGTCGATCTGCGGTACGAGCAGGTAGCCCTCCGTCGGGTGTAAATTGCCGGACGACGGATTACTCCGCAGCGCCCATTCCGACTCCCCGCCTTCTTCCAGGCCGACAGCGCCAGTGCGAACTCGAAGAACCGGGAAAGCGAGCGCACGTTGACAGGCTGGCAGGCGACCGCCCCTGGCTGGTAGATGGCGTCATAGGCAGGCGATACCGGATCTTCATTCGGTGGCACCAGCGGCAGCGAAACGAGCGGCGCCCCTTCAAATCGCCGAAATGGATCAGGCTGATTTGCCCAATCCAGATAACCAAGCGCACGCGCATAGCGGTTGAAATGATGTTTGGTCTGAATGTGATATCGGATCACGCGATCGATGGGATCGACCGATGCAGACTCAGCCGCTATAGGGTGAAGTGGCTTCTCAGTGCTCATCGTGGGATGGGTGCAGTCTACAGAGCCTCGGAGAGGAAAGTAAACGTGGACTAAGACCTCCCTGCCGCAATTTCATTAAGTCATGGGCAACATTTCCATTGGAGAGTAAACTTCTCTCGAATAGGCATGTCAAAGGCACATCTATTTTTCAATTCGTGCGCAGGATGAAAAAGAAGATCCCCTGTTTTGTCCATGGAGAGCAAGATGAGACATTTGTGTGCCAACACATACCGCAGGGCCTATCGACGGGTGAAAAGATTGGCTTCTTCTGGGCGGAAGGCAGCGAACAGCTACGACCCGATGCTTGGTGTTTTTCTTGTGAGGAGAGGCGACAAGCCAACAATGGCGCATGGGCTGAGAACTGCAACACCTTTCTTAGCGTCAAGATTCTTTGTGGGGCATGCTATGACTTAGCAAAGGCATTCAACTTGCGCGGTGAATCACTAGACCAGGTATTTCATTGAGAACTCATTGGCCTCCCTTTCCCCCTCCGCATATCCTGCCCCGAACATCCGAGAGGGGCCCATGCAATGTCGACGCTGCCCTTGCTGTCCAAGAACCGTCAGTTTAGGATTTGAATCCGTCCACCACTGAGGTATACTTCTCTCCATGCCGTTCAACCTTCCGCTTAAAGATATGAGCCTCCACGAGAAGCTCTCTCGCGATGGAGTCATTGTGGGAAGATCTCACTCGCACCCCGGACGCCATTGAGTCCCCTGCCTGGCACAAAGACATCCTCGATGAGCGCCGCAAGCGGCTCGCCGACGGAACGTCTCAATTCATCGATTGGGAGACCGCGAAAACGGACATCCGCAACAAGCTCTCGTGAACATCGAAATCCTGGACGAGGCTCAGGAGGATTTGGTTCAGGGTTTCCGCTTTTACGAAAGCCAGGAACCAGGGACTGGGCTCCCTATTTCTTGGATTGCTTGTTCTCGGACATCGATTCACTTCTTGTGTTTGCAGGGATTCACGCAGTGACCTATGCCTATCACCGCTGCCCGTCCAGGCGTTTCCCATTTGCGATTTACTACAGTTTGGAAGGAACGCTGGTTCGCGTGCATGCTGTGTTAGATTGTCGCAGGAATCCGTCTTGGGTCAGGAAGCGTTTGAAGAAGAGCTGATGGCCTAACCATGCAACTCGATCGCTGCGCTTGCCGCACAAGAGAGCATTCCGACGAGCCGAAGCCGAGCTTGGCTCCGGACTGGGATACAGCCGTGGACCTCGAAGGCATCTTTCTTCCAACGCTGGATCGATAGCGCGCGAGGCCTATGAAGGCTTGCTTGCTCTCGCGACCCGCTATCCCAACGCACATTCCTTTCAGGCCTTCTGTATCTTCATTACCTGGCAACAGGTGACAGAAGAAACCATTGCGCATCATTTCCAGACCGGCCTCCGGCTCTGCGAAACATTTCTGGCCTCTCCCGATGGCAAGCATCGAACAGACGTCGAGCAGATCACCGAACTCTATGGGTCATTTCGTGATGGATTGGGGCTCGACGAAGAGGATGAGATTCAAGTTGAGTTTCGCCGGGACACGCCTAAGGGAGGAGACTAGCCTTCAAAAGTGCTGAGTTCACAGTTCTGAGTGCTGAGTTAGGGATTATTAGAAGCAGTGTGCTGTTCGCTGACAGCTGCGGGCTCTGGATCGGACTCATCGTGCCCGCAATGGGGACATGGCATGCAAACCGGCCCATCGCAACAATGGTAGATGTATTCGCGGCCGCAACGTGTGCAGTTCGTGTGAGCCATCTGTGAGCGCACCGTAGCAAACTTCCCGCCTCCTCACAAGAGCCGATTCATGTCAGACGATCGATAAGCACCGCGGGCGTATTTTCTCTTCATCGCGGCCAGCTGACGCAGGCCAGAGCCGCCTACGAACAGGCGGTTGAAGATGATCGCCTGGCCAAGGATGATCGCGCCCTCTCCGATTCGCTCGGCAATCTCGGCAATGTCTGCGCACTCTCGGGCGACCTGGATCGCGCAGAAGCCTGCTATAGGGAAGTACTCGCAATCCAACGCACGGAACGCAATCAACACGCCGTCGCGCACACGCTGGTCAACCTCGGCAATCTCCACACTCGGCGCCGATCATCCGAGAAAGCCCGCCCCTACTATCTCGAAGCGTTGGATCTGCTGCGCGATCTACACGACGATCGCGCGCTCGGCATTCTCCATAGCAATCTGGCGTTGCAAGAGGCTCGTGAGGGACAGTGGGAGCAGGCGGTCACGTCGTTTAAACAGGCCCTCGACTATCATCGAGTCGTCGGAAATGAAGAAGGACTCGCGGTCACCTATAGCCAACTCGGCAAATGCTTTCTCGATCAGGGCGACCTGATTAGAGCCGAACGTTGTCTCAACAACGCCTCGGAACATTACATCAAGCTCGGCAATGAGCCAGCCGAGGCTGCAGTGCTCCGGCTCCTTGCCACGATGTATGAGACCCGGCATGATCTTGTTTCAGCACGACGGTGTCTTGAACGAGTGGTGGGATCTCGACCAGCGATACGCACTGCCTGAGCTTCAACCCGACTCGGCCCGTCTCGCCATCCTCAAGTAGTCCGATGAGTTTGCTGTTCGCTCTCTACCTCTCCGAACAGCCTCCACCAACTGTCCAGCATTCTTTCACTTTCCACCAAGACAGAATCCGGCATATTCCTGGACAGAACCTGATGCTCTGCTATCTTTGGAACGTCACCCTGTTGCTTCAAGTTTCACCATGACATAACCGACAGGATACTGACGTGGAAGTTGCATGCCATTTCTTGCGCGAATCCTCACAACATTGGCTCTCGGGTCGCTCATGACTACGACCGCTTTGCATGCCGAAGAAGTCTCGCCCAAGATTGCCTTCGGCACCCAAGAGGTCGGACTTAACGCAGGCTATCTGCTCCCTCATCGACTCACGACAGACCACACGACCAAGCAAGAAGGCCCGGCCTTCATGCCCTACTGGATGATGACGCTGACCGATCCCATCGGCGGCAGTTGGTATCGGGGTCAGATCTCACTCGGCGCCGAAATGGTCTATATCCAGTTTCAGGAACCGATTCTCACGCACGGTGTCGGCTTTGCCCCGAAAATCAAATACACCTTCGTCGCGCTGGACCGGATCCGGCCGTATATAGAATTTGCCGGAGGCCCCTTTTGGACCGACCTCGCCGGGAAAATCCCGGAAGAGTCCAGCCGGTTCAACTTCGTCTTGATGGCCGGTTTCGGGGTCTCCTATTTCCTGACTAACCAAGTCGCACTCAACGCCGGCTATCTCTTTAACCATATTTCCAATGCCGGTACGAGCTATCCGAACCTCGGACTCAATGCCAGCCTGCCCTATGGCGGCGTATCATTCTTCTTTTAAGGAGACGGGCCCATGACACGTCATCTCGTTCACTGGACAATCCTGGGACTCGTTGTATTGACGACCACCACGACGGTCGGGTGCACCACGCGATGGATCGATGTCATCCCCGATCCGACCAGCCGGCAAGAGGCGGTCACACAGTCCATCCTCAATAATGAGCGGGTTCCGCTCGTGATGGATGGGTTCCGCATGACGCAGAACGGTGCTCCCCAGAATCCTTCGACCGAGGTCGAACGTCGCATCTTGAACACCGTGCATGACACACGCTTGTTTTCAACGCTCGTCCCGCTTGGAGGAAATTCCGCTTCGCCCAGCGACAAAGTCGGTGACTGCCCGGATCACCTTTGATGAGACGATCGACTCTCATTCTGGAGAAACCGCCTGGAAGGGGTTTCTCATCGGAGCGTCCATGTTCCTCCTCTCGCCGGTCATCGATCTTAACTATGACTATGCCGCAGAGGCCAGTCTCGAACTCGGACGGTGGGACGGCCAGGTGAAGCGTTATACGGCACGTTCGGCAGGTACGGCTCACTATACAGTGTTCGCCGCCTCACCGACTCTGATCGGCGAGCTCAAGGGACAGGTCACCGAAGCCTGTCTGACTGAACTTATGGATCAGCTCATTCGAGACACCAACTTCTATATGGCAAGCAGCGCCCCCTACCGGACTCGCCCGTCATCTCCGTGACCGTGAAGGCACGGAAGCCCCAACCTCTCCCCTGCTTCTCCATCTGCTGTCCCCGTCTCAACCACGCCGGCACCGTAAACAGGAAATCCCCCTTGCCTCAGCTGCCTCTGGCCGACCCGCCTCCCTCAATGCTATAGTGGACCCTCCTCAGCGAGGGAGCACTGCATCATGGACATTGACGCATTTCGGCAAATGGTCGCCAAAAATCCAAAGGGATTTCTCGGTCGTTATGGATTGGGTAACAAGATTCTCCAGCAAGGCAGCAATCTCGAAGAAGCGGTCGAGCACCTGACCGTCGCCACACGGCTGGATCCGACCCACGTGGCCTCGCACTTAGGCCTCGGGCGCGGCCTTAGTCTCCTTGGGACGAAAGGACGACGCGAAGCCCGTCTTGCAAGCCGGCATCGACGCCGCACGCTCCGGTCGATCGAACGGAGGGGGAGACCTGGTCCCTGAGATGGAAGCGTTGCTAGCCCGCATTATTCACGAGGGTTCGTGACGAAACCGCCGAGACGGCAAGCGAGACGGGCGCGCGGAGCGGTGAGGAAGGGAGGCATACTTGAAACAGTATGTTGACCGACCGAACGGCGAACCCGCCCGCCGTCAGGCTTGTCACAGCGCCGTATCGGCGGTTGCAGTAGAAGCCTTCGTGAATGATGCGGGCTATGGACGCTGGAATAACGAATCGGATCGTGATCATGCAAGGAGCACCGTATGAAGATTGAAGAGGCCAGACAGCGAATCGAATCGGCGATGACACAGTACGGGGTACACGCCGGGGTAGCGATCGATCTTGTGATCAGCGAGGTGAAATCCGATCTCGGAGTGTCCACGGCCAACGAGTTGATCGACGAGTTCGACCTCGAATTACAATACAACATCGCCCCGATAGAACCTGGGTTCTCCAGCAGCTAAGCCATGTGCTTACGACCTAACGCATCTCAATTCAGGGTGCTCAAAAAGCTTATCGTTCTCACCCACCCGCCCCCGATCTGCCAAGACAGCTCGTTTCCCGAGTGGGTACGTTGAGGATTTCGATGAGCCGAGCACGACGTTGAGGAGCTTGTTCAGCACCCTGCTATGCCGATAATTTGGTGTGCCATCTCCGGACATGGCTACGGTCACGCGGCGCAAGTGGTGCCCGTACTCAATGCACTGGGCGCTCTCGTACCAGGTCTGACGGCCATCCTCCGTACCACAGTCCCAGCCTCGTTTTTCCACGACCGCCTGACGATCCAGTCGCACACTCAGCCCTGGGCAGCAGGACATCGGCTGTATCCAAGACGGACCCCTCAAGATCGATATCGACGCGACCTGGGCGGCGCACCACCACTTCCACGAAACATGGGACGCACGCCTGTCTCACGAAGTCGCGGCCATGCAGGCGGCATCACCTGCATTGGTTGTTGCCGACACACCCTACCTTGCCATCGAGGCCGGCTCCCGGGCACAGATACCCGACCGTGGCCTTGGCAAATTTTACCTGGGACCTCGTCCTCAAGGAATTCTGCCATACATCAGATCATTCACAGCAGCAGTTGATTCAGTGCATCCGTGGTTCCTATGCGAAAGCCGACCTGGCCCTTCGCATCGCCCCTGCTCCCTGGATTGATGCCTTCTCCAACATGATCGATATTGGCCCGATAGCCAGCCCCGCCTCCCCCGAACGAGACCGACTTGCCTCAGTCCTCGCCCTGGCGCCCAACGAACGAACCGTCTTAGTGGGTTTCGGCGGTATTTCTCTGACATCCATTCCGCTTGAACACATGGAACAGCTGCGCCCCTATCGCTTCCTCTTCGATGGTCCAGTCCCCCGGGATATTCCCGTATTCATTCCACAGAGACACTCCCATTCTCCTTTAAGACCTTACTCGCCTCTGTCGATGTCAATCATGACCAAACCCGGTTACGGCACCATCGTTGAGGCGGTCATGCTCCAACAGCCGATCATCTATGTCCGCCGATACAATTTTGTCGATGAACAGACGCTGGTCGACTATCTCCATCACTACGGACGCGGCATCGAACTCTCGATCGACGACTTCACGCAGGGTCACTGGGAACAGGCCATCGACAAGGCCATGGCCATGCTTTTGTCACCGGCAACACCCCCGCCATCGACCGGTGCCATGCAGGCGGCCTCCATTCTTGCGCCGTACCTGAACGGGACAGGTGCCTGATCATGTGCCTTTTTGGCTTGTTGATCAGCTACCTCTCCCGTATCTGCGCTCGCGTCGGAGGTCTGGCCTACGAGATCGCTACTTTTATGAACAGTATCCTGCCGGCATTACTGCCTGCCGATGAACTCACAAGACTGATCCGCGTCCACTATGAAGGCATGTATGGCAATGCCTCAGCTCATTATTCAGCAGAAGTCCTTGAATGGGGTCTTGCGCTCTGGGAAGAAGAGGTTATCGTCCAACACAAGATTGTGTCCGGCACCACCATGGTAGTCTGCGCTGGGGTTGGGCGGGTGAGAACAGAGATTTCTTCAGCATCCTGCTAAAATATACATCCTTTTACCCGTTCCTTTCGTAGGGTGCTATAGTCGTGGCGGGCATGAGGTCATTCCTGTTTTACCGCACACCTCGCTCAGGTTTATGGACAAACCCTCACAACACGCCACGTCAATGATCGACCCAAATTTGCTGGCCCGCGTGGTCAAAGGCGATCAGCAGGCGTTTAGCCAGCTTTACGACCATTCGAGCACCTTGTTGTTCACGTTGGCAGTCAGGATCTTAGGGAATCACGAAGAAGCAGCGGAACTCTTACAGGATGTCTATTTGGAAGTCTGGCGGAAGGTCTCCCGCTATGACGTCGGGCGCGGAACTCCAATCGCATGGTTGGTTACCCTCACCAAGAGTCGAGCCATCGACCGGCTCCGGGCCAGAGCCTCACGAGGCTATCAGGCCACGAACTCGCTGGAAGCCGGAACCGCTACGCAGGTGGCCGACCACGGGCCAAGCCCGTTTGAAACGCAGGCCGATCAAGAACTGCGTATCGCGGTCGGAGCAGCAGTAGCTGGATTACCCATCGCGCAACAACAAGCCATCGAACTCGCATACTACGAAGGACTCTCCCATACAGAGATTGCCTCGCGGCTCAATCAACCGCTGGGAACCGTCAAGACGCGGATCAAACTGGGGATGTCCAAACTCCGCGATAGCCTCCAACAGTGGGGGAACCATGGTGAACTCCAATGACGCATGACGCACTAGAAGAATCGGTTCCCTTGTATGCTGCAGGCGCGCTGGACCGAGTCGAGCGACAGGCGCTGGAAGCGCATTTACTCTCCGGCTGCGCCTCCTGCCACAGTGCACTAAAGGACTATCAATCCATCGCCGCCCTCCTCCCGCTCGCTCTCAGTCCAACGAAGCCTCCACGCTCCCTCGAAAGCCACAATCATGGCCGAACGAAATCCCTCACCGATTCCAGCTGAGGGAGCACCGAACGAACCGGCCCGGCAGAGTCTGGAACCGGGCGAATGGATGAACCACCTCTTCCCTCCTGTCGCTCCTGCCCGATCGTCATCACTGCCCTGGGCCTTGGGCTTGGCCGCGCTTCTGATCGTGGCGGTCGGCGGATATTTCGCATGGAACGTGTCGACACAACGTTCCATCGCCTCATCGAATATTCACCAGCTCGAAACCTCGCTCCAGGAAAAGTCGGCGAAGCTTGCCGCGGTGCAACGCGAGCTCAGCGACCAAGCCAAAACCCTCGTCGAATTACGCAATGAACTACAACTGCGAACAAACGACGTCGCGGAAGCCAAGGAACAGCTGGCCCAGCGTGAAGCTGAACTCGAAGAGACTCGTGTTCAATTGACCCAGCAAAGCGGCGCTCGCGCCGCCGGGACTCCGCAAGACGAATTCGCCGCGCTCCTTCGAATCCCCAACGCCAAGGCCGTCTCCCTGACCGGATCAGATTTGGCGAAACGGGCCACGGGAGTTCTGCTGTACGATTCTCGAACTCAGAAAGTCTGGCTCTACTCTGTGAACCTGCCGGAGTGTCCGGCCGGCACGAGCTATCAGCTGTGGGCCATTCGCGATAAACCTATCAGCATCGGAACTTTTCAGATGGATACCGGAGAGACCGCCCACCTACTGGTCAAGAAGGTGCTGGGCTTTACGGATGCGAAAACCTTTGCCGTCAGCCTTGAGCCCTCAGGCGGCCGTCCGCAACCAACCGGACCGATGTATCTCCTGAGCCGATCCTAGGGCAAGCCCGGTTTGTCTGGTCTATCTCGTTTGTCTGGTTCAACCAAATAAACAAGACAAAACCAAACAACGGTCTTCTGTTGAGGAGACAACAGTGGCAGGAAACGAATGCGCGCAGGACCTTACGTTTATGCGGATAGCCCTGGAAGAAGCGGCTAAGGCGTCGGACGTCGGCGAAGTACCGATCGCCGCCTTAATCGTTCAAGACAGCCGGGTTCTGGCGCAGGCACACAATTATCGAGAACTCTGGCAGGACCCCACAGCCCATGCAGAGGTCATTGCAATCCGCGCCGCGGCAACTTCGCTGGGCACGTGGCGATTGACCGACACGACGCTCTATGTGACCGTCGAGCCCTGCTCGATGTGTATCGGGGCCATTATCTTAGCAAGAGTGTCACGAGTCGTCTTTGGGGCTAAGGGATCCGAAAGCCGGCGCCTGTGGATCGCTATTCGACCTGCCGGCAGAGCCGAAACTGAACCACCGGGTCGCCGTGACCGGCGGGGTCCTCGAACAGGAAAGTCAGGCCCTCATTCAGAAGTTTTTCAAGGAACTCCGCGAAGCGCCGCTCTAGCCCGGTCTGTCTAGTCCATCTGGTTTGTCTGGTCTATCTGGTTAGTTTCGTTCAACCGATCACACGAGATAGACAGAACAGACTGAATAGACCAGACAGACCATTTTTCAGCTTCCTGCTGGACCGTATTGCACGGCCCAGTTTATCCCCCGAGCTGCCACTGCCGCTTCCCACCCTCGTCGCAAGAAAGGAGTCGAACGCCCCAATTGGGTTCGATCGGAGATCCCGCCGAGACCACAACCTCTGCGTGGACTCCATCCGCCGCCATGAAGATCTCACACTGACTCAACGCCCGGAGTCCGATCCCTTGCGCCTTGAGCACCGCCTCTTTTGCAACCCAGTAGCGGAAGAATCTAGTTGCACGTTGCTCCTGAGTCGACTGCATGATCGTGGCCTGTTCGGAGGGAGCAAAATATCGCTCGGAAAGTTTTCGCAACCTCCACGTCGGACCGAACTTTTTCGAGATCAACTCCAACCTCCTGCCCCTTTGAGACCGCAATAAGCGCACGACCATGCGCATGGGACATATTGAATGTGATCGCGGACTGACCTCCTAACTCCCCCTCACGAAAGGCTTGCCTGCCTCACTGTGAGACAGCTCTACGTCATACGGACCGATCCCAAGATATCGGCTAAGCACCGCTCTAAGCCCTGCGTGCGCAAGCACATAGCGGACGTGATCTTGCTGGCGGATAAACCGGGCCGCCCTCCCGCGTTCATCTTCGCTCAACCAGGAACGGCACTGCTCCAGAAAAGATAGGCTTCCGTCGAGCGAGAAACCCCAGACATGAACTGCCCGATTCTCCAGCTCGATCGGCGCCGACCAGTCGGCCGTCGCAATCAGTTCAATTGATGGAAAGCCCATAACCGACTCACCGATATCAGGATTCACAGGATCCCCCTCAACTCCGTTCGATGATCCATCGTACCGGGTCTTCGAGTGATAAGAAAACCGATTGAAAAATCACACTCCCCAAGGTAAGCTGCCTCCACAGCCAATCGCAGCGGCAATACATCCGGCCCAAGCCTACCCTGACGAGAGATGAGTTCTACCATGCGGAGAGGTGCGAGAGTGGCCGAATCGGGCAGTCTCGAAAACTGCTGTCCTGGCAACGGGACCGTGGGTTCGATCCCCACCCTCTCCGCCAAACCAAGCTTGCTCGTGCCGACGGCGTCCGAGCGCGTCTGTCTCGTTCATTTGGTTTGTCTTGTTTGTTTGGTTCGAAGAACGAAAGAAACCAGACGAACCAGATAGACCAGATCAACCCGTCTCGCTTTTCACCTCCGCCTTTCCCTTCAACACCCGCCTAAGCTCGACCATCGCCAAGGTATCTCGCGCACAGTATCGCAGCAACGCCTCTTCGATCGTCGCCCGCTCGACCCAATCTGTTTCGACAAAGACCATGCGGTAATACTCACTGGCGGCATGTCCTCCCTCTTTGATCGCCAGATCGTCATAGGTGAGCGATGGGACGAGAGCAGGAAGGACCTCTTTCAGTGAGTAGGAGCCGTCAAAGTGTGGATGGTAGTAATAATCGCGCACGATCGGATGCAAATCCCAGATACGCTTCACCAATGCCTGAAGGACGGCCCGCAACGAAGGAAGAGCCTCAGCCAACTGCTCGATCACAGACTGTTCATAGGGCGAGTACACACAAATACTTCCCCGGTCCCCAACGATTCCAGCAAGGCTTCGGCAAGAACCCTCCGGGGATCGGTCACATCCTTGTGTAGAAACTCCTCATGGCGCAACTCACCGGTTGCCTGTTCAATATGATTCGACCACTGAACCGGGAGAGCTTGATAGGGTCTTGTTTCCGAGAATCGAGGCACCGGTAGCATGATCGTCTCGAAATCAAGGTGATGCACCGGATACTGCACGGCCTTCAATACAGCGCCGAGTTTCCCGGATACCCACTCGACATTCTCTTTTACACGACGCTGAACCGGCGACAGCTTTGTGTCGGCCGGAATCTCGTCGATCGTCGCCACCCCCAGCTCCATCAATTGGCCGACCACGTGTTTCGACCCCGGCAAGTAATGAATCCAACGCGCCGGTTTGTCTTTGGTGCAATGTTCCCAGAACGGGCACTCGTAGGGTGTATGACAATGCCGGTCCGGCTCAATGTCAGGGGTTGCGTGTGGAGCAGCATGCGATTCATCGTGGCCAACCGCTCCGGCACGCTAGCCCGACGTTGCGCCACAGCCTCAGAGAGGTCCTGTATCGCAAAAAGTTCTGTCAGATCGATTGGTCCATCTCGATACAGATACCCGGTATTGATGTGCATGAGACTGACGGAGACGAGCGTCAGCCCTGCGCTCAATATCACTTCGCTTTGAACGGCGAGATCTTCGAGATGCACGTCTTTGATCTTCGTAGAAGACTTGACCTCGATCAAACGCCAGCCAGAGGGTTGTCCCTCCGCGGCTTGAACACGCTCTAACACATCGGCGCGAATCAGTACCCCACCGTGCAAAAACGCGGCTTCGAAAATCGCCGGTACCGTGAGGTCCGTATCCAGTTCAGCCGTCTGCGCAAGAGCGGCTTCTGTCTGGCGATACCCCGCTGCCACTAATACCCCGCCGGGAAAGCGACTCCTGGCCAACTCCCCGACTTCTGTTCCCATATCGAACATCGCCTGCGTCGCCGCATCCGGCTTGGTCGCGAGAGAAGGATGATGGACTTCGAGGTACAGACGCTTATGACATTGAAGACCGGACGAGGAATTTTGACTTTGACAGTCGCGGGGCTTTCGGAAGAGGAACTGGTGAGAGATCACTGAGGTCAGTCATGGTGAGACGACCCTAATCGTACAGACACATATTTGTCCAGCATCCTGTTAGGATGGCCCGCCATGGCATCCCGCGTCGCACAGATCAGAAAGTCCGTCCTGACCCTTGCCCTGCCGGTCACGGTCAGCAGCCTGCTCCAACGCACCGAAGGCATCATTGCTGTCTTCCTTGTCGGTGGTCTCGGCGCCACATCGATCGCAGCCGTCGGACTTGGCCAGTTATTGGCCTTCATGGCAACCACGCTCGTCTCCGGATTATCGGTGGGGGCAAACGTCCTCATCGCCCAACTGTGGGGCGCTCGCCGCACCAAGGACGTTGGGGAAGCTGCCACGCATCTCCTCGGATTGGCCGCAATCGTGTCCTGCTCGCTGGTCGTACTCGGATTATCTCTGAATCGTATCATCATGGAGCTGTTGGGCGCGGAACACGACGTCATCACACTGGCCCTTCCCTATTCGAACTTCATCTTCTTGGTCATTCCCTGTGCCATATTCTTGCAAGTCCTCTCATCCATTATGCAAGGCACCGGAGACACGAAAACTCCCATGTATGCCTTGATTGCAGTGAATCTATTGTATTTGATGATCGCCTACCCGCTGATCTACGGATTCTGGGGCTTCCCTGCCTGGGGCATTACCGGAGCAGCCGTTGCGACGGGGCTCGCAGAAGGAACGGGCCTGGTCTACCTCCTCTGGGCCTGCCGAAAGCTCTTTAAAAAGCCCCATACAGTCCGACGCGATCTCTTGCGCTCCACCTGGCAGATCGGCGCATCGGTCTCCGGGGAGCGCATATTTCAACAGACAGGAATTATCCTCTACACCAAGATCGTTCTGCTATACGGCACGGTAACCTACGCAGCCCATCAAGTCGGCTTGTCGATCGAATCCCTGTCGTTCCTGCCGGGATATGGCTTCGCGATCGCAGCCGCCACGATGGTGGGGCAGAGTATCGGGGCGGGCAAATATGTCCGGGCCAAACTCGAAAACTGGGAAGCCAACCGGATGGCGACCGTCGCGATGGCATCGATGGGCGTACTGTTCTTTTTCTTTCCCTACATGCTCATGCGCGCCTTTACTAGCGACGAAGCCGTCGTCGAACTCGGGACGCTGTTCCTGCGCATTGTCGCCATTCTCCAAATTCCGCTCGCCCTCACCATGGTCCTGGCCGGATCGCTGCGTGGAGCCGGCGATACGCGATTCATCATGGTGGCGACGACGGTCGGCATGTGGGGAATCCGCCTGCCCCTCGCGGTCATCGCAGGTCCCTGGCTCGCACTCGACGTGCTTTACGTGTGGTGCGCCATGATCGCAGATTGGACTATCCGAATGGCCTTGCTGTTGTGGCGTTACCGATCAGAGCGGTGGAAAGCGATTCAAGTCATTCGCTAATGTGCAGGATAGCCTGACAAGACTAGCAGGACGGTGAGAAGAGTCGGGAGGTTACTCTATCCGCGTCGCCCCTTTCACGCGCATCACGCACTAGATCTCGAGCTCCTGACCGATACCTGGCCACCGAGCGGCAGATTTTTTATTGATTTCACTGTCGGCTTGTCAGTATGTTACTCACAAGTGGCCAGGAAGCCAATCATGTTGGCTACCTCAAGCCCACCGTCGCTTCTACCATAATCGTAGATACGGTAACTTCACCAAAACTATCACGTATGAAAGGAGATCTTTATGAAAACTAAGGCAATTTTCTATCACGCAGGATGCCCCGTGTGCGTCGCGGCTGAGCAGAGCGTCGCCAACGCCCTTGATCCGGCGAAATATTCCGTGGAGCACGTCCATCTCGGCACGAACAAATCCCGGGTGAAAGAAGCCGAAGCAGCCGGTGTCAAGTCAGTCCCGGCTCTGGTGATGAATGGCGCAGCCTTTCACATTAACTTCGGCGCCGGCATTGACGCATTGAAGTAATCGTTTCAGTCAGCCGACTCCACAAAGATTAGGGGGCGTGCCGTTAGGCTGCCCCCTTTTGCCGCCCAACGCTAAAGCCCAGCCGTCGCCTCTGGCGATCGGTCTGACGCGAGGGGTTAAACGTCGCAAAGGCTCCCAATCCTTTCTCTCTTCTGTTGCTACCTGGGTCCAGTCGTGCCTCATTCAGGTGACATTGATAGCCACCGCATCGTCTGCTCGATCGAACGGATCAGGTGTTCTCATGCGACTCGGAGCACCAGCCGCTTGCCGCAAGCCTTGACATACTTGCGCAACGTTGCAATCGATGGGGAGTGCTTCCCACTTGCAAGCGCCCGCTCCAGACGAGCGATAGCGGGAGCGTGCGTCCCCATTCGAGCCGCGACCTGTCCTTGAGTAAGCCCTGCTTCTTGCCGCGCCTTGAGTAAGGCATCGAGCAGCACGGACTCTTCGCGCTCAATACGTTCCACCTCAGCGCGCACGCCAGGGCGGCGCATGAGTTTCTTGACGAGTTGATCATGTGTATGCATGCTGTTATTCATTTTTGCATGACCGAGATGCGCCTTAAGCTGATCAATGCTCAAGGCAGGCTGGGCGCTGTGAATTACAGCCTGGCAGTTTGGGCATACAGGCCTCAGGTCTTTAACTGGATCTAATTTGTACTGCTTGTGGATATCAGAAAGAGGAATTAAATGGTGAACATGAATAAGGCCCTCAGCGATTGCCCCATACCGATCTTTGAAGTTACGGCCACAGACCACGCATTTTGCGCCGTAATGACGAATACAGGCATCTCTGGCCTGCCTGCTCCTTTCATAAGCGTTTACAGTAATCGTTCGTGATGCGCCCTCGATGTATCTCTCCGGATCGGAAACCTCTTCTGGCAGGGTGCTGGACGCGATGTTATCTGACGCATACCAACTTGAGCCCACTTTTTTCAGAAACTTTGGCTTCAGCTCTTCGATGATGCTTTTTATCTTCGACGGGCCAACGTCGTTTTCATCCTTATTAGAACGGATGATTGGGAAAGTCTTTAGCTTGTACTCGCCGCTCTCGACTAGACGAATATGGTTTAGGGATTCTGAGTATCCCTTGTTCTTCTTTCATTCGTAATTCCTCTCCCAGTTTTCATCAAGGATACGAGATGTGTTTCCTTCCGTCCAATGTTCCCAGGCACCGAAGATGATCACCTTCTCCTTTTCGTTGATAAAGGACCAGCTCCGATTCCAATTTCGGCAGGTAGCACCTTGAGACTCAATGAATTTCTTCCTGTTCACATGCACCCATTTTTCAAAATGCGTAACTGTTGAGTATACTGACCGGCATAATACGCACAAACAGACTGAAAACTCGCGCGTGATTCTTATGCATGTTCAGGATGCTGGGACATGGTTCCTTCGGTCTGTTTGGACTGACTCGATTATTTGTTCGAACCAGATAGACCAAATCAACCAGATGAACCAGACAAACTAGTTGTTAGCAATTCGTTGGCCTCGTGTCCTTTCCAGCTCCGATGGTCACTTCGATTCTCGCAACCCCCTTCACGTTGGCGCACAGATCTCCGAGACCGGGCGTCACTAACCGGAACGGACCGCCTTTCGCATCAGGCAAAGATGCTCCATCGAGTTCATAGACGAGGACCCCATGCTCTCTCGCCTGTTGGAGCGTGAGAGAGGCGGAATACTTCCCGTCTGAAGCATGGAAGGTGGCGTGGTCCGCCCCTATGGCCAGCGCCGGAATATCGAGCAGACCCTTCACGCGAATCCCTTTACCCTGCATGCCGGGCATCACCGCCGAAATATCGAGCTGATGCTCTGCCGGCAATGATGCAATCGCCGCACGATCAAGCGAAACAGGCTGAACCACCGCGCCGTCAATCCGTACAAGACCCGGACCGGTGCGTTCCCGCTCAGTGATTGTCTTGATCACGGCCGTCAGCAGGTCGTTCAGCGGCGTCGGAATCCCGAACTTCCGCCCAAGCTTCGCGACATAGCCATTCAGAAAATCGATCTCGGTCGGCCGCCCGGCCTTCCAATCGTCGTACATCGAGGTATGGATATCCCGAATCTCTTGTGTCCAGCGGACCACCCTCTCCGCCATATCGGAGGCTAACGGCACTTTTGCGCTGGCCGCCACCGCCACGATTTCACCCACAATCTGGTGGATTACTCCCAGCATCTCGGGATGATCGAGCGCCTTGGCGACCTTGTCGTCGATCATCACGGTCAAGGGATTGAAGACGCAATTCCAACACATCTTCTCCCACTTGCTGCGCCGGATATCGTCAGCCAGCTGACAAGGAATCCCTGCCTGCTTGAACAGATCCGCGATGGCCAGCAATCGGGCGCTCTGATTTCCCATCAGCTCTCCGATCGCCACGGCCCCTTTTTTATAATGGTCGATGACACCAGGCTCGGCGATCTTGGTATAGATGTACGCGATACCGCCGACGACACAGTCCCGTTGAACCCGCGCCAGGATGCGATCTTCCGTATCGACTCCATTCTGGAGAGTCAGGATGACGGTCCGATCGGTCAGGACCGGCTCGATCTGGGTCAATACCTCATCCAGATCGTAGGCTTTCATGGAGAGAATAATCAGGTCCGGCTTCGGGAGATCTCGCGGATCGGACGCGGCCGGCGGATGCACCGTGAACGAACCATTGGCACTGCGGATCGTGAGGCCGTTCTGCTTTACGGCTGCGAGCGTCTTGGGCCGCAGCAGGAACGAGACAGAGAGCTTCGCTTTTGCGAAATGTGCGCCGAAGAAGCCGCCGACTGATCCGGCTCCCACTATGAGAATCTGTTTCATCATGCACCTCACAAAGATGGCGGACGCGTACTATATCACGCAGATTCAGCTGGCCAAAATGCGATACAATTCGGATATTCTATGGCGACCGACAACCAGATCCTCCGCGCCCGCACACACCTCGCTTCTGCACGACACATCACCATTCTCACGGGAGCTGGAATTTCTGCGGATAGCGGCGTACCGACCTTTCGCGGGGCGGACGGGTTATGGCGAAACTTTCGCGCAGAAGACCTCGCGACACCAGAAGCCTTTGAGCGGGACCCACGACTGGTCTGGGAATGGTACAACTGGCGGCGCGAATTGATTGCCACGAAGCAGCCGAATCCTGCCCACATCGCTCTTGTAGAACTTGAACGTCGCACGCACGAAGCCTTCTGGCTGATCACGCAAAATGTCGATGGGCTCCATCGAACCGCCGGCTCGCAACGGCTCTCTGAAATTCACGGTAACATCTGGAAGGTTCGCTGTACGGGCTGTGGCGTGATCTCCGAAAACCGGGAAGTCCCTCTGTCCATTCTGCCGGAATGCCGCCTGTGCCATGCACTGCTCCGGCCTCACATCGTCTGGTTTGGGGAATCACTCTGGGAGGAAGACATGCGCCGCTGTGATGAGGCACTGCAAGTCTGCGACCTGCTTCTTGTCATCGGCACATCGGGCGTCGTCTATCCCGCGGCAGGATTTGCGTCGGTCGCAAAAAGCGTGGGGGCGCTGGTCATCGAGATCAATCTCGAGAGCACCCCGCAGTCTGACCTGGTGGATCTCTCGTTGCAGGGCCGCGCGAAAGATCTGGTTCCACTACTTCTTTAGCCCGGTCTGTCTGGTCTGTCTGGTTCATCTAGTTAGTTTCGTTCACCCGATCATACGAGACCGACAATACAGACCGAATAGACTAGACAGACCAAATAGACCAAATGAACAAGACAGGCTGGCGGACTTTTTCAGCATCCTACTAGAGGAAGAAGTTCTTCCAACGTCCTAATCACAATCCCGTCCGACGCCTGAACGCGCCCTGCCCGATCCAGCAACACGCCGGTCAGCCCGGCCTTCGTCGCACCCTCCATATCGTCCCTGATACTGTCACCCACATGCATCGCTTCTTCGGGATCGAGCGCATGTTTCTCTAAGAGCAATCTCGAAAATCCTCTGCGCCGGTTTGGCGGCCCTGGCGAGGCTTGAAATCGTCACGGTATCGAATAACCTGTCAATTCCGAGTCCCCTCATCACAGGGAAGAGCCGGGAATCGAAGTTGGACACGATCCCCAGCTCGAATCCTTCTTCACGCAGCCTCGTCAGCACAGCATGGGTTTCAGGAAAGAGCACCCAGGAGCGAGGGTCTTCAAACACTTGAAAAACCTGTTCGAAGAACTCGTCAAACCGCTCGAACATCCCGACGCGATAAAATACATTGTGCACGATGTCGAAACCACCACAGCCGTTCACATTGTTTCAACTCGATCGGATCCGTTGCGGCAAAGACCGGCGGTGACGCGTCGTGAAAGGCACGCTGAAAGGCTTGCGCAATCGATACCCGCGATTCGGGAGTCTGCCGAAACCCGTGTTGAACCGCATGGGTCAGGTAGATGTCCGCCACCGAGCCATTAATATGAAATAGCGTCTCGGCTGCATCAAAAAATATGACGTGGATCGGGCTTTTCATTGGTCGTACAAATCCTACGAGTGTCGAATTGTAGACAGTTCAAAAATCCTAAGTCAAAATGCGCACCTATCGTGCGATTTCTTGACAAAGGATACCCTCACTGCTAGCTTCGATATAGTTCAATAACATTGGAGGGTTAGGTGGCGTCAACCATCTTTGTCGTCGATAGTAGTCCCGCCGTCCGCCGGCTGGTCGAGCAGATCTCGAAGCCGGAAGGGTGTGATGTCGTAGGATTCCAGGATGGCCCAACAGCCTTAGAAGCCGCCCGCCGGATGAGCCCGAATCTCATCATCGCAGATTATCATTTGGAGAGTATGACCTTTTCTGGTTTCTGCAAAGAAGTCCACAAGCTGGATAACCTCTCAGAAACCTATATTGTTTCCCTTACCAGCTCGTCGGATCGCATCGATGAAGCCCACTTGCGTTCGCTAGGGGTCAAGGCCTTTCTCAACAAACCGTTTCAGTCCGAGAACCTTATCGATGTCATCAAGGATCTGGAAGCACAGCAAGCATCCAGGAAGAACGGAGAGAAGAAAAAGTCTCGCTCTTGGCCTCCGGTCTCAAGTGCGACGGACTCCGATGATGACACCGTCTCCGATGACGATCCGACTGAGGAAGAAGAGGAACAGGGGATTATTCCCCTGCCCGACCAAAGGACTCCTCCACTGCACCCACCACGGCAGCACGGGCTGCGGCAGCCGAGCCGGAAGAAGCGATCAAAGGCCTCTTTGGTCAACTCCTTCACTCCATGTCGGAACGGACGGAAAAAGATTGCGGATCTGCTCCCCGAATGGTGGGAAAAGAATTGACAACTCTCGTGGCAAAAGCCGTGGAAGCAGAGGTGAGCACACACATGCGTGCATCTCTTTCAGAAGAGCGTCTGGTTCAGATACTTGAGCCGTTACTCATGACGGCACTCCCAAAGAGTCCTCTCCCGTGAGATGTCCCTCCTCGAACCCATCATTCGACACAGCGTGTTCGAAACCGCGAGCCCCTTGATCAAAGAGCGCATTGATCAATTCGTCCGCGAAGAAATCAATGCCGTGCGTACCGCACTATCCGATATGGTTCGGGAACAACTCGGATCGCTTGAGGGACTCATCAAGGATGAGATCCACCAAGCTGCGGCCAAACAGACTGCTGGAATGGTTGAAGCACTTGTCCAGGCAACAGCCCGAGAGCAAGTCGAACAGGCTGTTCTGCGTCTCGTGCCGAATCTGGCCGAAGAACAGATCAAAGCGGAAATCACACGCCTCACACAAGCCGCGTAAGATTCACGCCTCTGTTCCGACTTATCCCTTCTTGCTCTTCTTAGCCTTACTCCGTCTGGCTATCGCCAGCGCTTTTACCCGCGCAACATTCTTCCGATGCTTCTTTCTCGTCTTGCGGTCTTTTTCACGCCCTGTGGCCATAGTCTCTCCAAATTGTAAAAAGTGGAAGCGGAACGAACCTCTCGCCCTCGCCTTGTGCGAGTCTGTATAACACACGCCTCTGCTCCCCTCAAGTTATGTGTGTCCACCACTTCGCCTTGAGAGGCTGCCACCCGCGTGCTAAGATGCGCTGCATCTCTCACAAGATGCTGAAAAAGTCCGCCAGCGGCGTTCTCGCATCGTTCAGACCCTCAACGTACCCAGAGGGTACGCCTCGGCCCTTCACTCGCTGCGGCCTTGCTGGACGAACTTTTCGAGCATCTTGTTGGGACTATTCTCCATAGTATTGATCGACTGCGCTCGTCGCAGGCACTAATACGGCCATGAAGTTTTCGGTTCCAACATGGTTTACCCGAAGCCACTTCAATAAGTAAATGAGCACACCTCAACTCGACAAGACCTACGATCCCAAGGCGGTCGAAGCACGCTGGTACCAATCCTGGAACGAGCGTGGATACTTCCACGCCTCCCCGAGTCATCCCGGCCAGCCCTATTGCATCGTCATTCCGCCCCCAATGTCACAGGCTCGCTCCATGTCGGACACGCACTGAATCATTCGTTACAAGACATACTGATACGCTGGCGGCGCATGCAGGGCCGCAATGTGCTCTGGCTGCCCGGCACCGATCATGCTGGGATTGCCACGCAAAACGTCGTGGAAAAACAGCTCATGACCGAAGGCGTGTCTCGGGAGTCCCTTGGACGCGAACGCTTCATTGAGCGTGTCTGGCAATGGAAAGCCACATCCGGAAATACGATCGTCAACCAACAGAAACAACTTGGAGAATCCTGCGACTGGGACCGCCTGCGATTCACGATGGACGCGGGACTATCAAAAGCCGTCATGGAAGTCTTCGTGCGGCTCTATGAAGACGGACTGATTTATCGAGGGGAGCGGCTGATCAATTGGTGCCCCCGCTGCCTGACTGCCCTGTCAGACATCGAAGTCGAACACGAAGACGTGAAAGGGAGGCTGTACCATATCCGCTACCCTCTTGTGGACGATCCCAACACTTCACTTATTGTGGCGACAACACGACCAGAAACGATGCTGGGCGATACGGCAGTGGCAGTCCATCCAGACGACCCGCGTTATCGCCATCTCATCGGTAGAAAGGTCCGCTTGCCGCTAACCACGCGTGAAATTCCGATCGTGGGTGATTCGATCTTGGTAGACCTCGCGTTCGGCACCGGCGCTGTGAAATTACCCCTGCGCACGACTTCAACGACTTTGAGGCTGGTGAGCGCAACAAGCTACCACGAATATCTATTTTCACCGCACGCGCTGAGATGGACGGGATCGGACTCCACGAAGCCCAAGTTGATCCGTCGTTGAATCTTGCGCTCAGCCTCGTCCAAAAAGCACGCTCAATTGTGGTAGACGCGCTAACAGAACGAGGCAATCTTGAGAAGGTCGAAGATCACAAGATAGCGCGTCGGAAAATGTTATCGCTGCAAGACCGTGGTCGAGCCTTATTTGTCGCCACAGTGGTTCGTGAAAATCAAGCCACTGGCCACACCAGCGATCGAAGCCGTTGAAACCGGAAAGATTCGCATCATCCCGGAAGGCTGGACCAATAACTATCTAGGCTGGATGCGGGAGATCAAGGATTGGTGTATCTCTCGCCAAATTTGGTGGGGACACCAAATTCCGGCTTGGTACTGCACAAAATGCAACCACGACCACATATTAAAGACTGGACACTCCGTTGGAGCAACAGGGGAAGGTGGAATCCTTCCCGAAGTTACACAATGGAATTACACGTTTACACAAGAGGCGCAACCCATCGTGATCACGGTCTGCTCCAACGCGCTGTCCCACTTGTGGAGGGCAGGGTTTTTGCAGGACCCAGACGTCCTCGACACCTGGTTTTCTTCTGCCCCTATGGCCCTTCTCCACACTGGGATGGCCTGAACAGACCCCCCGAGTTGAAGACCCACTATCCGACATCAGTGCTCGTCACAGGCCTCGACATCCTCTTCTTCTGGGTAGCCAGGATGATCATGCTCGGACTCAAGTTCACGGGCGATGTCCCCTTCCGTGACGTATACATCCACGCCCTCGTGCGCGATGCCGAAGGGCAGAAAATGAGCAAGTCGAAAGGCAACGTCATCGATCCGCTCCATGTCATGGAGCAGTTCGGCACCGACGCGCTCCCGCTTCCACACTCGCCTCGATGGCCTCACCGGGACGCGATATCAAACTCGCGGAGGAACGGATTGAAGGCTATCGCAACTTTGCCAACAAGATCTGGAACGCCGCCCGATTCGCCCACATGTACCTAGCCGACAAACATGATTCACAGCCGCTGGTCGATCGGTCATTTCCCGGTCTATGGATACGAAGCAGGCTGGCCGACACCATCCGGATTGTGACCATGGAGCTGGAAGCCTATCGGTTTGATCGTGCGTCTAGCGCTTCTCTACCAATTCTTCTGGCACGAGTACTGCGATTGGTACCTTGAATTGATCAAGCCCGTCCTCCAGGACCCTCTGCATCCTCAAGGTCCCGCAACCCGACGAACGCTCCAGGACACGCTTGAAGTGTTTTTGCGACTACTTCATCCTTTCATGCCCTTTATTTCTGAGGAAATTCTGGCAGACGTTACCTCACGAGGGAGAGACCATTGTCACCCAATCCTATCCGGCTCCCCCAGACGAACTGGCACGAGCCGTCTGCAGAAGACACATTTCGTCTCTTTGAACAAAGCATCAGTTTGATCCGGACCACTCGCGTGCTCCTCAACTATCCACAGGGAAAAGAGGTACGCGTCTTTGTAGCCCATGAGGAGCCGGCAGCGAACACAACCCTGGGTACGCTTGAACAGGACCTCGCGCATCTCGGACGAGGACGGATCTCGCCCATTCCTATCTCCCAGTGGCCGACATCCAACATACTCCGCCTCGTCTCGGGTGGCGTCACGGTGGGCGTGGCCGTCGAGGGTGACGTCGATCTCAAAAAAGCGCTCGACCGCCTCGTGAAACAGACCGAAGAAACCGACAAGGAATCCCAGCGGCTCGACGGCAAGCTGAACAATGCGGACTTTGTCTCAAAAGCACCGCCAGAAGTCATCACCGACCATCAGGACCGTCTCCGCGCACTCTCTCGTGACCGCGCCATGCTGACCAGCAGCGAACAGCAATTGCGTGCAATGCTGGGAGCCTAAGCATGGTGGCACTGCCTGCAATAGAAATCCGCCGTGCGGTTCGAATGGGCCTCGAAGAAGACCTCGGACAAGGCGACATCACGACAGCGGCGCTATTTCCCGAACCTATTCCCACTCGCGCCAGGATCATCGCCCAACAACCTCTCGTGGTTGCAGGAATGGCAGCGGCCATTCAAACATTCATCGCAGTGGATACCTCTCTAAAGTTGACTCCATCGCTACGAGATGGATCGCATGCCAAAAATGGAGATATCCTATTGCAGATTGAAGGCGATGGACGATCCATCTTAATGGCTGAACGAGTCGCCCTGAACTTCCTCAATATCTCTCCGGGATCGCCACCCTGACGAACCGTTTCTGCCATGCCGTTCATGACTATCCGGTCGACATTATGGATACAAGAAAGACACTCCCTGGCTGGAGAGTGATTCAGAAATGGGCCGTATCACTTGGTGGGGGAACGAATCACCGTGTGTCGCTCGGCGACGGCATCTTGATCAAGGCGACAATCATCTGGCCCTGATGAATAACAAGAAGCCGGCTGTCCTTGCAGCCTGCCGGAAAGCGCACGCAAAGGCTCCAAAAACAAGCCGATCATCGTCGAAGTAGAATCGCTATCGGAAGTTCGAGCCGCCATTCGTGGTAAGGCCGACATCATTCTCCTGGACAATATGACTCCCGCCACAGTCAAGCGAGCGGTGACACTCATCGACAGCCGTGCGTTGGTAGAAGTCTCGGAGGCATCACCCTGAAGAACGTTCGAGCGATGGCGGCGGCCGGCCCCGACCGCATCTCCATCGGAGCCCTCACTCATTCCAGCTCCCGCCGCGACGATCAGCCTGATACTTGAACCACGTCGCCGGCCAAGCAGGTAGCGGAAAACTCTATTGCTACGCGAGAACTTTAAGAATCTGCGTATGTACTACAACAACTCTCCCGCCGAATGCTCAAACAGTTCGTCCAGCAAGGCCGCAGCGAGTGAACGGCCCGAGGCGTACCCTCTGGGGTACGTTGAGGGTCTGAACGATGCGAGAACGCCGCTGAGGATCAGTTTCAAGCATTCGGCCAGGTAACCGTCGTGCAGCCTTCGCCACCACTGACCCGCAACACGATCCACAGCACCCTATCGACTACGTGGCTGGGGCGTCGTATCGAACTATTCGACTCTCTCCCATCAACCAACCGGGAGGCCGCTCAGCTTGCGCAGGCAGACGTAGAACATGGCACCGTCGTCGCTGCGGATAGCCAAACTGCAGGGCGCGGGCGTCTCTCCAGAACCTGGTTTTCCCCACCCGGTGTCAATCTCTACTGTTCCATCATTCTCAGAACAGCACGTCCACCGGAACGATTCACGGAATGGCTCTCCTGGCTGCCGCTGATCTCCGCGCTGGCCGCAGCCGAAGCGATCGAACAGGTCTCATCCATACACGTCTCCGTGAAGTGGCCCAATGATCTCTTGATCTCGGAACGAAAAGTCGGGGGAATCCTCTGTGAAAGCGGCACAGGGATACGATCAGACCCTTTTCAGATCATCGGAATCGGCATCAACGTCAACGTGGACCACGACGACTGGCCCACTGAACTTCGCGACTCAGCCACATCGATATGGCAGGAACGGAAAATCGTCGTCGACCGCAACAGATTGCTCGCTCAGTTACTCCTCGAACTCGAACAGTGTCTCGATGAATTGGTTGTTCACGGAACGAACCGGCTTGCGTTGGCCTATCACCAACGATGCTCGACCATCGGCATCACGGTGCAGGCGACGTTGGCCAATGGAGATGTGGTCGTGGACTTGCCGAGGGAATCGGCCAGGATGGATCTCTGCGCATCCGGCCGCAGGCGGCCCAACCTGGATCGGGAACGCCGGAAATGGTCCACTTGCGCGTAGCAGACATTATCCACATGAGAACCTAGCAGGATGCTGAAAAAGTCGTCTTCTCACCCGCCCAACCCCAGCGCGCCGAGACGCGCCTTTACCCATGCTTCGTTCTCAGCTCATCGAAATCCTCAACGGGGACCCGGCCGCCTCACTCACTCGGCGGCGCGCACAGACGTGGTGCTCCTTATTTCGTCGCACCGTGCGCCCCAGAGGGTACGCCTCCGGTTTCGACTCGTCTGCGGCCTTGCTGGACGGCCTTTTGAGCATCCTGCGTCCAATTACCCACTGGTGGCCTGAGAAGTACCCGCGATCGAACTCTCGGCCCTCCAAAATATTTTGTTCCGCAGGCTATTAGCCAAATGACCCGGTAAAACGTACAATAGCTCCTATGCTCCTCGTCGTTGATATCGGTAACACCAACATCGTCTGGGGCGTCTATGACGGCCCCACCCTGGCAGCCCATTGGCGGTTGGCTACGGAGGTGAAAAACCTCGGACGAGTACGGTATCCTCTTTGCCAATCTTCTCACGGCAGGAGGAATTCCGTCTCAACGCCTCTCCGGCGCCATCATTTCCAGCGTCGTGCCTGCACTGACTGAGACCGTCGAGAACATGATCAACCAATATTTTCATCAGCATCCCCTGATCGTCACCTCGGATACGGACACAGGGCTCACACTGTGTTACGCCAACCCAAAGGAAATCGGCAGCGACCGGCTGGTGAACGCCGCCGCCGCGTATCATAAATATCGCCGCGATCTCATCGTCGTCGATTTCGGTACCGCCACAACCTTTTGCGCCATCACGGCAGAGGGCCACTACCTCGGAGGCGTCATCTCCCCGGCCTCGGAATCTCGGCTGAAGCCCTGTTCGCACGCGCGGCCAAACCAGCCAAAGTGGAGTTAATCCGTCCGAAGACCGTGATTGGCACCGACACGGCCGGGAGTATTCAAGCCGGCCTGTTATTTGGGTATGCAGGAATGGTCTGACACCGTCGTCCGGCGAATGGAACAGGAACTCGGACGCTCGACTTACGTCATCGGCACCGGAGGACTCAGTTCCATCCTGGCAGCCGAAACCACTTCCATTCAAAAAATTGAACCGTTCCTGACATTAGAAGGTCTTTGAGCTTCCTACCGGCGAGCCCAGGGTACTCCCCTCCCACCATGCGAGGTCTAACCCACATCATTCACGAAGGCTTCTACTGCAACGGCCGATGCCTGACTCAAGCGAGACGGGCGGGAAAAACGCGACACGAGGTTCGAAGTTCTGGGTTCGAAGTTCCGGGAACCTCGAACTTCTGACCTCGAACCGTCTTCCGACCCAGACGTCTCGCCAGTCTCGCTCCTCGCGCTTGTCGCGCGCACCTACACAAGTAATTAATTTTTCTGGCCCGGTTGACTTTATTGGCCCTGTGGCTATCTCCAACGAACAAAGGAGTCTTTCATGGCTGAGGAACATCCAGAATGCGAATACAATCGAGAACTTAGATGCTTTATCGCACGATACATCCTCGGCCACAGAGGAAGCCAGCCTAGTCGCAGAGCTTCAGCAGGCCTCGTGGCAAAGGCAGAAGAGGTAAAGACCTTAAACGACAAGTATCTTCGGCTCGCCGCCGAGTTTGATAACTATAAGCGATTGGTCCAGCGGGACCAGCGCGACCAGATCAGATTCGGTAATGAATCATTGCTGAAGGAGCTGTTACCAGTCGTCGATAATCTCGAACGAGCTGTTAAAGCTTCACAAGAGGGTGGGAGCAGTGATGCGCTCATCCAGGGCGTGGAGCTCACGCTCAAGCAATTGACGGGAGCCTTGACGAGATTTCATGTCACGCCCGTCGAGACGGTCGGCCAGCCGTTTAATCCCGCCACGCATCACTCCGTCACCTCCGTTGCATCCAAGAAGGTTCCGGAACAACACGTGGTGGAGGAGTTTCAGCGAGGATATCTCCTGCATGACCGCATCTTGCGGCCGGCCATGGTGAGCGTATCGACCGGGCGGGCCAACCGTGCACCGGGGACAGACGACACGATCAGCTCGTCGTAACAACATTCAAAGGCAGACCTAGTGAGGAAGGAGTAGGCACATGGGCAAAGTAATCGGCATCGACCTTGGAACCACGAACTCTTGCGTTTCCATTATGAGCGGCGGCGAACCGGTTGTGATCGCCAATGCAGAAGGAGCCTCGTACGACACCGTCCGTCGTCGCCATCACAGAAAAGGGCGAGCGCCTCGTCGGACAGATCGCAAAGCGCCAGGCGATTACGAATCCGGAGAACACGATTTTCTCCGTGAAGCGCCTGATGGGCCGTAAGTTCCGTAGCCAGCAAGTAACGGACGCCGCCAAGCGGCTGCCCTACAAGGTGACCGAGGGAGACAACGGTGATGCGCACGTCGAATTACGCGGCAAGCGCTACAGCCCGCCGGAAATCTCCGCCATGATTCTGCAAAAGATGCGGCAGACCGCGGAGGACTATCTCGGAGAAAAAGTCACTGAAGCGGTCATCACCGTGCCGGCTTACTTCGACGACAGCCAACGCCAAGCCACCAAAGATGCGGGCCAGATCGCAGGCTTGAACGTCCTCCGAATCATCAACGAACCGACCGCCGCGTCCCTTGCCTACGGTCTGGACAAGAAAAAAGATGAACGAATTGTCGTCTATGACTTGGGCGGCGGTACGTTCGACGTCTCAATCCTTGAGATCGGCGACGGCGTCTTCGAGGTCAAGTCGACCAACGGCGATACCTATCTCGGCGGCGATGACTTCGATCAACGCGTCATGGACTGGTTGGTCGATGAGTTCAAGAAGGATCAAGGCATCGATCTTCGAAAGGATCGCATGGCCCTCCAGCGCCTGAAGGAGGCGGCGGAACGCGCCAAGATCGAACTCTCCTCGTCGCAGGAAACCGAAATCAATCTGCCCTTCGTCACCGCAGACGCCAACGGACCGGAAACATCTGGTCGTAAACTGACCCGAGCGAAACTAGAACAGCTGGTCGATGACCTGATCAAACGATCCATCGAGCCCTGCAAGAAGGCGCTCTCCGACGCCGGCGTATCCTCCGGTGACATCAAGGAAGTCGTCCTCGTCGGCGGCATGACTCGTATGCCGAAAGTCATTCAGGCCGTTAAAGATTTCTTCGGCAAAGAACCGCACCGTGGGGTGAATCCAGACGAAGTCGTCGCCATCGGCGCCGCCATTCAAGGCGGCGTGCTCAAAGGCGAAGTGAAGGACGTGCTGCTCCTCGACGTGACGCCACTGTCTCTGGGCATCGAAACGCTCGGCGGTGTCTTCACAAAATTGATCGAACGGAACACGACGGTTCCGACGAAAAAGAGCCAGGTCTTCTCGACGGCTGCCGACAATCAAACAGCGGTGACCATTCGAGTCTTCCAAGGCGAACGCGAGATGGCGAACGATAACAAGCTTCCCGGCCAGTTCGACTTGGTCGGCATTCCTCCCGCGCCCTGCGGATGCCGCAAGTCGAAGTGACCTTCGACATCGACGCCAACGGCATCGTCCATGTCTCGGCCAAAGACTTGGCGACGCAGAAGGAACAGTCCATCAAGATCACGGCCTCCAGCGGCTTGAGCAAGGAAGAAGTCGAAAAGCTGGTGAAGGATGCGCAGGCCCATACCGACGAAGATAAGAAGCGGCGGAAGACTGCCGAAGCCAAAAACCAGGCCGACAGCCTGATCTACCAGACGGAAAAGAACTTGACTGAGCACGGCGACAAGATCGCTGCGGAAGATAAGACCAAGATCGAGGAAGCAATTGCTGCACTGAAGAAAGCAATGGAGGGAACGGACCCCGAGGCGATCGAGTCCGCCACCCAGACGTTGACGACTGCGTCTCACAAATTGGCCGAGGAAATGTATAAGAAGGCGTCGGCGTCGACTGCATCCGGTAATGGCGCCGGCACGACAGGCGAAGCCGGAACCGGCGAGACCAAGATGGACGAAAAGGTCGTCGATGCAGAATTCGAAGAAGTAGACAAAGACAAGAAGTAAGTTAGAATATCGTCAGCAGACCGAGCTTCGCCAACATACGGGGCTCGGTCTTGCTGCTCTTTCACCCTGAGAAATGGCGCCCGTGTCCAAACGCGACTACTACGAAACCTTAGGCGTCGATCGAACCGCGTCCGACGACGATCTCAAGAAGGCCTATCGAAAGATGGCCCGCCAACACCATCCCGACCTCCAGACCGGAGAGGCCCAGAAGAAAGCATCAGAAGAAAAGTTCAAAGAAGTCAATGAAGCCTACGAGACGCTGAGCGATCAGGACAAACGCAAACGCTACGACATGTTCGGCCACGCAGGGACCCAGCAGGGTGCTGGTCCGGATGGCTTCGGATTTGGGGGAAGCGGCTTCGGCGACGCCTTCAACGACATCTTCGAGGATTTTTGGGGGCCAGCGAGGGGGCACTCGGGCGGAGCGCGGCAACGACCTCCAATACAATCTCGAGCTGACCTTCGAAGAAGCCGTCTACGGGAAAGAGGCCAAACTCAAAATCCCGCGATGGGAAGTGTGCGGTGACTGCAAAGGAACCGGCGCCAAGAGCGCGGCATCGGTCAAGACATGCCCCAGTTGCAAAGGGGCCGGACAGATGCGGTTCCAGCAAGGGTTCTTCAGCATCACGCGTCCCTGCGGCCAATGCGAAGGGACGGGACGAATCGTCACAGAGCCCTGTCCTGCCTGTCAGGGCCGTCAACGCACCTATCGGGAACGGACCATTGCCGTACACATCCCGGCCGGCATCGAGTCGGTATGCGCCTGCGGCTCTCGAACGAAGGGGAGCATGGCCTCAATGGAGGCCCGCCAGGCGATCTCTATGTGGCGATTACCGTCAAGCCCCACGCGATATTCCAACGCCAGAGGGCACGATATCCTCTGTGACGTCCCGATTCAGTTCGTCACAGCCGTCCTCGGAGGAAAGATTGAAGTCCCCACCCTGAAAGGCAATACAGTCATCAAGATTCCTGCCGGCACGCAACAGGATAAGATCCTGCGCATCAAAGGCCTGGGTATTCCCAGTCTCCAAGAACAACGGAACCGGCGACCAATTATTTGTCATCAAGATTCAGATCCCCACCAAACTGACCGCTCGGCAGAAAGAATTGCTCCAAGAATTTTGCCAAAGAGAGCGGCATGTCGATGGAAGAGGACAGCGACGGGTTCTTCGACAAGATGAAGACCTTCTTCGAATAGCGCCGGCGGTCAGCGCCAGGACACCCGCACTATGTCCACGTTCTTCGTCGACCCTGGCGCCATCACTCCCCTACGATCCACATCACCGGCGACCTGCTCCATCATCTTCGCGATAGTCTCCGCTTGCGTCCGGGAGACTCCCTGCCCTTAACGACGGTGTGGAACCCGCTATCGCGTGGAAGTAACCCACGTGACCTCACAGGTCATCGTCAGCCGTATCATCGATCGATTGATCGAGCCGGCGCCCAAGACCTCACCGATCGTACTTGGACAGTCGTTGATCAAGGGCGACAAGATGGACTGGGTGATTCAGAAGGCCACAGAACTCGGAGTCGCTGGCGTTGCACTCATTCACAGCACACATTAGCGTCATCAAGCCCAACCCGGAACGTTCTGGACCATCAACGATCCAGATGGGAGCGTATTGCGCGTGACGCGGCACAACAGTCGGAACGATGGACCATTCCTACCATTGCAGATCCGGTAGACCTCGCAGAGATCTGTCGGCAATATGCCTCAGCGCCTCTGAAAGGGATGCTCGTGGAACGCCCAACGGCCCTTCGCTCAGTGCCATACCGTTGCCGTCGGACCGTCAGCGTCCGATTGTGTTATTGATAGGACCGGAAGGGGATGGGCACCGGAAGAGCAGCGCCTTGCACAGGAGCAGGGTTTCCCTTCCACTTGCCCTCGGACCACGAATCTTGCGGGCCGAGACCGCAGCCATCGCAGCGCTCAGCATTCTCCAATCGAGACTTGATGAGATGGGATAGGACAGGATGCCCTGCTGGTTCTGAGTTCGAGGTTCGAGGTTCGAGGTTTCCTGAACTTCGACCCAGAACCTCGAACTTCGAACCGCTTATCAGCGGCCAATAGTCAAGTGAACGATCGTGCCGTTTTCTCCACTGGCCCATCCCTGTGTTCCATCAGGAAACGAGAGGCCGAATAATGAGACCTTCGCAATTGCGCCCTGCTCCATCCAGGTAAAACCACTATCGGTGGTCCGGTACAACCATGCCTCGTTCCCCGCAATCCATCCGGTCTGCGGATCGGTAAAACGCACACGCAAGAGGTCGGTCAACTTCGTGCAGGTACGCGTACAGGGCAGCGTGCGATCGATCCATTGATGGCCGCCATCGGTCGTTTGGAAAATGGCGCCGGCGTTCCCGACCACCCATCCGGTCGACGCATCGGAAAAATACACATCGAACAGCGTGACAGCTCCTCTGCATCTCTTGCGGGACCCAGGTGATCCCGCCATCGTCCGTCATCAAGACGGTCCCCACCGCCCCAACAGAGGTTCCGTGCTGTGCGGTGAGAAATTGTACGCCATAGAGGGCCGCGCTCGTCTTGCTCGCTTGATCGAGCCAATGGCTCCCACCGTCCTTCGTATGAAGGATGGTTCCGTTACCACCGACCACCCACCCTCGCTGGACGACACAAACGAGAGGCCGTAGAACGCGACCTGGGTATCGACAAGCTGCTGATGCCAGGTATGACCCCCGTCTTGGCTCCGGCGAATGGTCCCATTAGCTCCGACCGCCCATCCCTGCTTCTCGTCGAAGAAGAAGACAGCCGAGAGGCTCTCCGTGGTACCGCTGGCGACTTTCTTCCACTTTTTCCCGCCATCAACCGTCCTCAAAAATTAGATGCCACCGGACCCTACTGCCCAACCCAGCTGAGGCGTAGCGAAAATAGATCCCCATCAGGATCGGCTTCCGTATGGCTTTCTTGCGGGGTGATCGTGAGATGGGAATCGGAAGTCCACGAGGGAGACGCGCATATCAGCGTGGTCAGCACCGCGATTGCCAGTGCATCCAGCGCGGAACAGGCAGCACTCCCACCACAATCCTGGCAATCTGTTTCTCACTGGCCGGTATCGGCGTCAGGGCGACTGTTGTTGAAGTAGCCCGGATCGGGCATGCCCTCGGCTAGAATTGTGAAGGTACCGACTTCGAGCGTCAGCCACTTCTTTGGCGTACAGCACGTATCGTCTGGCTGCACATCCCAGGAACCGCGCCGAACGACCAGCGGCCCAGTAGCGAGGCTCAGCTGACAAACTCGTTGCGTTTTCCCACACCATAGAGATGCCGATGAGGCACCCGCACGACAATCTCCGTGTCCGTCCAGGACATCACCTGCGCCGCGACATTGCTGAACAGCACTTCCGGTACGCGAGACGTTCTCGTCCATCTCGATATCTCGCCGCTTGTAGGCCCCCTGGTTGAGGCCCAAGTAGGCATGCTCGGCTGCTTTCAAAAAGCGTGCCGAAGCCGGACCCTTTAATGGTAATCAGCTCATCGAGCCTCGCCTGATTTCGGACTGAAGGAATCGACTTCGGCGTCACCAGCGTAAAGACCCCCGCCTCAATTTTCAGAGTCTCCTTCGTCGCAACAACAGGAGCCATCGGAATTGGGTCTCGTTGCTCCTCGATACACGACGACCGGCCCGCTCTTCGCACTGAAGGGCACCCACACATCGATGCGATCGTCTTGCCATCGATAGATGACGGCGCGGACCCCTCCGATATCGACTCGATTCTCGCCCGTATTGAAATCGGCAAAGCGCAGGAGTCGCTCCACTTTCCGAATAGAATCCGAAATGTTCTCCGCTGATTCTGAGTAGCGTACCGATGGGGGCGGCGGAGGAGTCATCGCTGTCGCCTTTGGCATATGAACCGTAAAAGTCCTGACCATTCGCTCACGCCCTTGCATCGTCAGAACGATCGGTCCGGTCTCCGCATCTATCGGAAGATGTACGACGATGGCGTTATCCAGACCACTGGGCGATGGTGGCAGGGTGGCCGCCGAACGTCACCTTGTCACCGACTCCCTTCTCAGAACCAAAGCCTTGGCCAAAAAGACGACCTTCGTGCCAACCGGGCCGCTCACCGGATCGACGCGAATGTTCGGTATCAGTTTCAGTGGAACAGCGTTACTCACTGTGTACTGGACCGGAGCGCAACAAGACCCGTCAGGCAAGGGATCGGACGATGCCAATCGAACCATCACATCCCCCGATTCAGCATTCGCAGGAACCTCGACTTCGATGATATCGTCTTTCCAGCGACGCGGCCTGACGAGCACGCCCCCGATCATCACATCGTTGACTCCGAACATGGTATTGGGGTCGCGCGGGCCGGCCGTGAGACCGAAATGTGCGCCGGTCACCTGCACAGTGTGGCCGGTCTCGATCTCTGTCGGCGTCACTGCGGTAATCGTCGGATACACTATTATCAATTTTCCGGCAGCCATCTTCTTCTTCCCTGCCATGACTTCAACGGGACCGGACTGAGCCTGAAAGCGGAACCTTCACTTCAATCACGTCTGGTTCCCATCGTTGAATCAACGCAAGAACTCCACCGACAGTCACGCGATTGACATGCACGGATCGAAATGCGCCGAACCCCTTCCCGCCTATCGTTAGCGTAGCGCCTGGCACTGCCGTTGACGGGTGCAGCTCGAGCGGGGAAGGAGCGGCCGCAACCACACCGGCGGTCAGACCGGCCCACAATGTCACCGTACACACAACGCTTACAAACACATTCATGAATAGGCCCCTGTCAGGCAAGCAAACAGTCTGTCTGGTTAATCTGGTTTCTCCTGTTGATCTGGTTCAACCAAATACACAAGCACGTCGAACTATAACAAGTGGTTTTTCGAGAGTCAATCCGCGAGCCAGCCCACGATCAGCGTTCGAGGCCGGTTCGAGAGACCGATCAGGAAACGGAGAAAATCACTTCATCTCGACGGGAGCCCCGCGAGGCAACTCAGCAGCCCCCACAGCCACACGTGCATGACGACCAACTTCTCCAAAGATCTCGACCAGGAGGTCCGAAGCTCCGTTGAGAACTTGGGGCTGTTGCACAAAACCCTTCCGCCGACGCCACATACCCGACCACCTTCACGACCCGTGTAATTCGGTCCAACGTCCCGAGTTCCTGCTTTGGCGATCGCCAGTGCGTTCAAGACGAGCGAGCCTGGCCGCCTCCATCCCCTGTTCGACCATCAGATCACATCCAAGCTTACCGGAGAACGCCAACTGTCCGTCTCGCATGGGAAGGACACCGGACAAAAACAAGAAAGTGCCCGCCTGGATCGCAGGCACGTAGGTCGCCAACGGTTGCGGCGGTGGGGGCAACTCGATGTGCAGTTCTTTCAGGCGTACTTCAAATGACATAGGAAGAGCCCGTCAATCGCCAACCGTCATTCGACATGCGATCTCCACTGATCAACAATTCGTTCACGGTCCCACGAATGATGATTGACCAATGACGAATGACCGGTTTTCAGCTCACCCTGCGCGGAGTGCGTCGAGAAAGCTCTCACCCACAGGAAGTTGGCCCCTTGCAGGGCTTCCACAATGGTATGTCCCAGATCAGCCGCAGAAGCTCTGATGCCAAGATCGACCCCATATGCCAACTTCGGCCCGGTGGCCAGGAGCGGGACATATTCTCGGGTTGGGACTTGATCCGCCTTCATGAGATCGCGTCCATGATCACCTGTCACGACAAGCAGGTCGCCTGGACGAAGCCGTTCCAGCAAGCCGGGAAGCCGTCGATCAAAATCATGAAGGGCCGTGGCCGACTGTGCCACGTCCGATTCCAGCACATCAAGTCCGGCAAAATCAATCCGCGGGGAACCTTATTCAACATCCCCGTGATCTCATCGAGTAACGCCGTCCAGTGCCCAACGGGAACGGACCGAGTGAGCCCGCGACTGCTGAAGAGATCACCGACTTTCCCCACTCCGATCAGGATCTGGCTTACACGATTCAGCACATCGAACATCGTCGGTCCGGGCGGTTCAAGGACAAAAGCACGGGTTGTGGACCGAACTCTACTGCACCGGCATCACCAAGGAGAGGATAGGCTGAAACACGCACAATTCCCCATGGGTCCTTGAGTAATTTTCTCGCGGCCCGACAGCGCTGAAAGAATTCGTCCCGACGCATGGCACTCTCATGCGCCGCCACATGGCAGGTTCGTCGTCCATCCGTCCAGACAATCAACGCGCCTGACGACAGATGTTCAGCCTCACATTCACGCAACATCATCGTTCCTGAGGAGCGGCGATTACCGACGATCTTGCGGCCAAACGCCTGTTCGATGACCGCGACCATGTCAGAAGGAAACCCCTTGGGATACAGCGGCCCGGCAGAGTCAGTCAGACAGCCGGCCATTTCCCAATAGCCGGCTATGGAATCCACGCCTTTCGAAAGAAATCCAAGACGGCCGAAACATCCCTCCGGCTGCCCCATCGTTCGAACACCTTTGATCTCCGTAATGTGGCCGAGCCCGAGCGCTTCCAGCGTGGGAAGATTAAGTCCCCCAACAGCATCGGCGAGATGGGACAAGGTATGGGAACCGGCATCGCCGTATTCCGCCGCATCGGGCAGGGGTCCGACGCCGAGTCCATCCACCACCAACACAATGACACGATTAATCATGGGCGCACTATAGCAGAAGCGAGACGCGTCGGATATGGAGCTGTTACTGACCGTGTTCCCTAACCTGTTACCTACATAGCAGAACCAGCTATTCATGCGGCGCTGCGTTAGGCTGATGACTTCGGCGGGTTTCGGTCATTCCGGCGATTTCAGGCCAAGTTCAGTCTGAAACGAACACGCCGGGAACACGTAGAGTTTCTATTGAGTAGTGGCCTATCTGCACAAGGGCAGGGTTCAATCGCATCTGTCCAAGCATAGGAAACTCGGTAGCAAAACTAGGAAAGTTCCGAGGCCCAAAACTCTCTGAGGGGGTAGGATAGATAAAAGGTGCATGATGCGTATATATCTAACCGAGGAGGCCGCCCTATATGGTATCCATTCCAAAACCATCGGTGTCATATCGTGTGGTTTCGTGCTGTGCCTCGGGTTGTTCAACGCAGCGCAGGCAGTGGAAAGCACGCGCACAGACCCATGTGCTGAGAGGAAGGACGGGCAACCCGACCCAGTGAAATGTGATAAAGAAAGACAACAGGGCATCACACACCATCAGGGGTGAAGTATTACACATTAACGGCGCGAGACTTCTCGTCAAGCAGACTGACGGTGAGGAAGCGATTTTCCATATCGATCTCAGTACCCAGATGAGCGGACACATTGGCCCAGGAAGTCGTATTGAGGCGAACGTGAACGAGGTAGAAGGCAAGAAGTACGCGCTGTCGATTTCCTTGATCCCATAAATCTCAGCGGCAAGATGAGCATCTGTCTATGACAAACAAACTGCTCGGTATTTTCCTCTGTCTCGACTCTCAGTGCCTGCAGCACACCGTCCAATGGCACCCCCCACTGATGAGCGAACCATGCGCCAAGGTAGTGGAGGAGTTGAAACGCTCTACCCAGACAAGCCGACCCCAGGGACAACCGCGGGGCACGCAGCTGCAACTCCATCAGACTCCCGATGCACAAAGCAGTTGAAACAGGGGCTACGCACTGAGAGCACGCATCGACAGTGAGTACGGGCAGAGCAGAATTGCTGGAACTTTTCGAGATCGGAGAGATGAATTCACGACGAGATGGGAGTAGAGAAGCAGCGGCGTGGGCCGCAGAGACAAACGCCGTTCTTCTTCAAATCGGTGGGCCGACAGCGAAGAGCCGCTTCCAGAATGCGCACACACCTATCGGCATGGTAAACGGAGATGTGGGGTGGAACAATATCAGAAATTTTCTTCGGACCAGATTGGCAGCCCTGGAGTCAATCTGTAAGCGCACCGTAACGTCACCGTCGCCGGTGCGGGCGCGAGCAATGTTCGCCCTCATCTGGTCCAAGTCGCTATGAGGTGGATTGCCGCTGGAGTTGCCACTGACCATGATCGCAAGACTCGCACTCGTGCCGATCCGATCTGCACCGGCCTCCAGCATGGCGAGCGTGGTCTTCCAGTCTCGAATTCCGCCGGAAGCCTTCACCTTGGCGCGACCAGCCACAGCCTCCTTCATCAGCCTGACATCTTCGACCGTCGCACCAGCGGCGCCAAAACCGGTCGAAGTCTTCACGTAGTCGGCTCCCGCCTCCACAACCAGCTGACAGGCCGTACGCTTTCTCCTCCTGGCGTCAGATAACACGTTTCGAGTATGACTTTGTGTTCGACGCCTGGTGTGGCGTTCACCACTTCAGCAATGTCTTGTTCGCACATACTCACGATCTCCTGACTTCAGCCGGCTCACATTGATGACCATATCCAGCACCTTGCGCCGCCGCGCGAGACCGCTTCAACGGCCTCGGCGACTTTAGTCTTCGTCGTGTGACCACCCAGGGGGAACCCGATAGGGATGCCCACACGAATCGCGGCGCCTGCGACAGCTGTCACCGCCTCATCCACGTAGCAAGGCGGGACGAAAATTACGGTGAATCGATGCTCCTTCGCTTCCTGGCACAATCGCAGAACATCGATCTTTGTGGCATCCGGCCGGAGCACCGTGTGGTCGATGAGATTCGGTACAGTTCCATTCAGACATCACTCAGGACACTCCTTCTTTGTGGGCTTGAGTCCCCTCCCCGGGGACGATTGACGTCTGGGAATGGGTCCCGCGACGAAAGGGTCGCTTCTGATATTTCTCCACCGCCTTGTTGTGCTCGATCAGCGTCGCAGAGAACTGATGTGTTCCATCGTTCCGGGAGACAAAATACAAGGAGCGAGAATCGGAGGGATAGAGTGCCGCGCGAATCGCTTGAATGCCCGGGTTGGCAATCGGTCCAGGCGGGAGTCCCTGCACGCGATAGGTATTGTAGGGGCTGGGACTCGACAGGTCTTTCTTATGCAAATTCCCGTCGAATGCCGGCAAGCCATAGATGACGGTCGGATCGCTCTGTAATGGAATGTGCTTTTTAAGCCGGTTGTGAAACACCGCGGAAATCTCCGGCCGCTCGCCGCCCGACCCGGTCTCCTTTTCGATCACGGAGGCGAGGGTCAGCACTTCGTGCATGGTCATCTTGAGTTCCTGCATCCGAGCGATGGAGATCCGGTCCAACCTCCTGCCGTAACTGCTCGACCATGGCCACCAATACCTCCCGCGCCTCGACCGGGCGAGGAAACTTATACGTGTCGGGATAGAGATACCCTTCCGAGCGTCTCCGCCTTGATCTCAAGAGACCCAACAAACTCCCGATCCTTCGCAAGCCGGAGAAACTCCGCGCGATCCGTGAGGCCGTCCTGAGAGGCCAACTCGGCGATTTGGACGAAGGTGAGCCCTTCGGGAACAGTCAACGGATGGAGCAGCACTTGGCCGTTGCGCAGCATCGAGAGAATCTCCGCCGGAGTCATGCCGGGATTCAGCTCATACTCACCCGCATGAACTTTCCGGTCGGCAGATTGGGACTTTCCAAAAATGACAAAGGCGAAACTGCTCTTGATCAATCGTTCGCGCTCCAGGAGTTCGGCGACTATGTTGGAACGTCGAGCCGTCCGGGATGACGATGACTTTCGAGGGAGGATGCGCTTCCGCGGGAATTGCTGGGCCTTCAGCCCAGCGAATCGTCTGATAGGCGACGACGCCAAGTGCGACTATTACGACCAGCAGACATCCGAGAATGATCCGTAGGCTCATGAGGTGGTTCTACCGTTTCATCTGTCCCCATACTCATCCGACCCATGATCCCGGCTCTCATCTTCGCCGCCGGTTCAAGGCTTGCCAGATAACTCTGGAGCAAAATCGAAGCGGCGATGCGATCCACCACACCCTTCCGCTTTTTCCGACTGACATCGGCTGCGATCAAGAGGTCTTCCGCCGCCTTCGTCGTCAACCGTTCATCCCACAGAATAACGGGAACGGTCACTCCCTGTTCCAACCGCGCCTGGAATTCGCGCATCGCCTGGATCGCCGGACCCTCGCGGCCATCCAATTGAATGGGGAAACCCAACAGGACTTGCCCGACCTCATGCCTCCCGACGAGGGACGCAATATGGGCAATGTCTCGGTCCAGCGTGCGCCGATTGAGCGTCTCAAGCGGTTGGGCGGTCCACCCCAGCTCATCACTCAGGGCCACCCCGATCCGCTTGGTCCCGTAATCGAGCGCGAGTATTCGTTTACCCTCCATGAGTGTACCGCTGCAACATGCGTTCGACCAGTCCAAAGACCTTTTCCAACGCGGCATCCAACTTGGCCGGGTCGCTTCCCGCCGGCCTGCGCCATCTCGGGCCGGCCGCCGCCCGTGCCGCCGACCTCCGCCGCCATCTCCTTGATGAGGTCGCCCGCTTTCAAGCGTGCAATCAGGTCCTTCGTCACGACGACCAGCAATGAGACCTTGCCATCGTCGGTCGCGCCCCGAGAGCCACGACACCGCTCTTCAGTTTATCCCGCAGCTGATCGGCCAGCGCCCGCATGCCGCTTCACATCTAATCCATCCGTCCGCTGCACATGAACTTGCACGCCCGCGATGGTTTTCGCCTGTAGGCTCGACCGCCGAGCCGGCTGGCCATTTTTAAGTTTCAGTTCTTCCAGCTCGCGTTCTTTGTCCTTCAGCTGCGTCCATGACCTTGCGCGTCTTGGCTGACCAACTCTGGACTGCCCGACCTTGAGCAAGTCCGAGAATTCCCGAATGTCTGTTTCGAGTTTCTTCATCATGCGCGAGCGCGCCGCTTCCGGTCTGCGCTTCGATACGGCGCACACCCGCTGCCGACACCGGTCTCAGACACAACGCTGAAAGAGCCCAATCTCCCCGGTATGCTGACAATGCGTTCCGCCACAGAGTTCTTTGCTGAAGGATTCAACCGTCACCACGCGTACCTGCTCGCCATACTTATCGCCGAAGAAGGCCAGCGCCCCCTTGGCGACCGCATCCTGAATGCTCATGACCTCCGTCGCGACTTGTTCATTTCTTCTAATCTCGTCGTTCACGCGTCAATTCAATCGTCGTCGATGTCGCGGGACGACAGCGGCCTGAAATGGGCAAAGTCCAAACCGCAGCCGGTTCGGACCAACCAATGAGCCATATTGTTTGACGTGCGGCCCCAACATATCGCGCAAGGCTGCGTGCATGAGGTGGGTCGCCGTGTGGTTGCGCTGCCGCATCCTGCCTCGTCAGCGAACTGTTCACTTTCATACTAAACTGTTCACCAACACGAATCGCGCCCTGCCTCGTCACCACTCCCTTTGTGCAGAATCATGGACGGGAGCGGCCTCGTTGTTTCTTCTATCTCCAACCTCGACCTCCCGGACCATTTGCAATTCCTCTTGTCGCCAACCTGCCCTCCGCCTTCAGGATAGAATCGGCGTCTTGTCGAAGACGAGTTCGACCTCTTCGCCCTCCGACTGCTTCTTCAACTGGTTTATCTCCCTTTCAGGATCGCCTCGCAGCACCTCAATAGACTCCAGATTTTGGTAGCCTACAAACTCGCTTTGGATAACTGTCGGTCTTTCCCCAGCAAGTTCTAACTTACCTGCCTTCGGAACTATCCGTTGATCTAATGCAACGATCCCTGCTCTTAGGGTCTCACTTTCAAAGTCCGCCGGTCTTCCGCGCACGGTTCCGTCTGTTCCTCGATGGCCTGATTGAACCCCGCTCTCATCGACGGCCATACCCTGTTCACGGCAAGCCTCGCCGATCAAGTCCATCGGAAACCCGTAGGTGTCGTAGAGCTTGAACACGTCAGCACCCCGTACAGGGCACCGTGCGACCAGCGCGATCGCGTGCTCTTGCGCACGATCATCTCGTTCAGAATCGGTAAGCCCTTGATCGCAGCGTGGCGATGAATCGCTCCTCTTCGCCTCTCGTCGCCTCGGTAATCGTCGCGGCAGCGCTCTCGACTTCTGAATAGACCCCGGCCATCTGGTCCACGACCGCCGCCGTCAATTCATGGAGGAACGGCTCGACGATGCCCAGCAGCCGTCCATGACGCGCGGCCCGTCGCAGAATCCGACGCAGCACATAGCCGCGCCCCTCGTTCGACGGCAACACACCATCAGCCATCAAGAACGTGATCGCGCGAAGATGATCCGCCACCACGCGCATCGACCGATCGAGCTGGTCCTTCTCTCCATACCGAACCCCTGCCCTGTTGGCCACGGCGCTGAGCAACGGCGTGAACACATCGCTGTCATAGTTGCTGTAGACACCTTGTGCCACTGCCGCCAGCCGTTCCAACCCCATGCCCGTATCGATGCTGGGCTTGGGTAAGGGATGCAACTTCCCCGCAGCATCCCGATTGAACTGCATGAAGACGAGATTCCAGATCTCGATGACGCGATCGCCTTCGCCGTTCGGCCGATCGTCGCCCGGTACCGACGGTCTCCTGGTCGAAATGCAAGTTCCGAGCAGGGCCCACAGGGTCCGGTATCTCCCATCTGCCAGAAGTTGTCCTTCTCGTCGCACCGCACGATCCGCGCGGCGGGGACCCCGACTTTCTTCCACAGCTGGTCCGCTTCGTCGTCGTCGCGGAAGATCGTCACCCACATCCGATCCTTCGCCAACCCGACCGTCTGAGTCAGAAATTCCCAGCCGAACGCGATGGCGTCTTCCTTAAAATAGTCGCCGAAGGAAAAGTTCCCCAACATTTCAAAGAACGTATGGTGGCGTCTGGTATAGCCGACATTTTCCAGATCGTTGTGCTTGCCCCCGCACGAAGACACTTCTGCACGGTGACCGCTCGTCTGTAGGCGCGAGTCTCCTCGCCAAGGAACACCCGCTTAAACTGGTTCATCCCGGCATTGGTGAAGAGCAACGTGGGATCAGCCTGAGGAATCAAGGCGGAACTGGGCACAGCCTGATGGCCATGCTGTTCGAAATATCGAATGAAGGCTTGTCGCAACGCTTGAGTGCTGTTCTTCATGCCGGCCTCAGGAGTCTGTCTGAGTAATGCCATTCTACTGCGGCAAACGATCTGCAAACATCTGCGTCGGCTCGGCCCGGAAAATCCTCACCGTATTCCAGTCGAATACGCTTCCGGTTTTTTCGAGTCTCGCGGCTCCCGCATCTGCCGGCAGCTCCTTTGCCTCGCAACGAAGGATTACTCAGACAGACTCCTAACTTCTTTCCCGCATCAGCGGACCCATTACTGTTTCAATCGTATCTTCGTCAAACCCTCGTTGGCTTAAGAGCCTCGCCAGTCGTTCAAGCATCCGCGTCGAGGTTGTCCGTCCAGCCATCGCAACCACCTGCATGGCCAGATCCCGTTCGCTCACCTTGCGATAGGTGACCTGTAGCGTTGCCTGCACGATGTGTTCAGGACACCCGGTGGCGAGCAGCTCATCTTGCAGGCGCGCACGCCCCATCGGCATGCGTGCGAGTCGCCGATCGGCCCACCGCGCAGCGAAGGCCACATCGTCGAGGTATCTCAACACTATCAGCCGCCGAACGGCGGCTCGTATCTGCGGGGAGACGCCCCCTTCGCCGCGAGCAATCGTTCGATCTGCGCCTTCGTACGATCACTGCGGGCCAGCGCGCGCACCGCCAGTTGGAGCCACCGATCGGGAGCCGACGACGCTTTGCCTGTAACCCGCCTCCTCACCGTCCGGTTCGTAGCCGGTTACACGCCGACCTTGTGCGGTCGCCGCTCCTCGCGTTTCTCCTCGGTCTTTTTCTCGTCTTTCACCGGCACAGCAGAGAGTTTCTCAGACGTACGTCCCGGCAGACCGGCCAAATCACGCAGCTTCCCTTCAATCTCACGCGCCAGCGGCTGATTATTCAAAAGCATGTCTCGCACCGCATCGCGCCCCTGCCCGAGCCGCTCGCCCTGATAGGAATACCAGGCCCCGGACTTCTCCACCACTTTCTTCTCGACCCCGAGATCGACCAACTCGCCGGTTTTCGAAATGCCCTGCGCAAACATGATGTCGAACTCCGCTTGCTTGAACGGAGGCGCCATCTTGTTCTTCACCACCTTCACGCGTACACGGCTGCCGGTCACCTCCTGCCCCTCCTTGATCGACTCAATGCGCCGGATATCCAGCCGCACAGACGAATAGAACTTGAGCGCGTTGCCGCCGGTCGTCGTCTCCGGGTTGCCGAACATGACGCCGATCTTCATTCGAATCTGATTAATGAAAATCAGGGTCGTCTGGGACTTGGAAATGGCCGCCGTCAATTTACGAAGGGCCTGCGACATGAGCCTCGCTTGCAGCCCCATATGCGCATCCCCCATTTCGCCTTCAATCTCGGCTCTCGGCACAAGTGCTGCGACAGAGTCCACCACGATAACATCGATCGCCCCGCTCCGGACAAGCGTCTCGGCAATTTCCAGCGCCTGTTCACCGGTATCGGGCTGCGACACCAGCAGATCATCCACCTGCACACCCAGCTTCTTGGCATAGGTCAAATCCAGCGCATGTTCTGCATCGATAAAGGCGGCAGTGCCACCGGCCTTTTGAGCTTCCGCAATCACATGAAGCGTCAACGTCGTCTTGCCCGACGACTCGGGGCCAAAGATCTCGGCCACCCGCCCGCGGGGAAGCCCGCCGACGCCCAGGGCAATATCGAGTCCGAGGGATCCGGTCGAAATCGCCGGAATATCCACCAAGGGATCAGCCCCCCAGCTTCATGATGGTCCCCTTCCCATATTGCTTTTCAATTTGGGACAAAGCCAGATCCAGTGCGCGCTTCTTGTCGTCTTTTTCAGCCATAGGTGCTCCTCATGTAATAGAGAGATCGGGGGCGATTATACCCAAGTTGGAGAGAAAGAAACCTAGCCCGCTGGTTGATTTGGTTTGTTTGGTTTATTTGGTCGATTTGGTTTGTTTTGTATCTGGAGTAGTCCCGTTCAACCAAGACAAACGAGACAAGCCAAACAAACCAGAGAAACCAGCTGGGGTATTCCCAAGATTTCATTGACCGGTGACGGGGACAGGGATACAAGTACCACTATGCCTTCGACTCTTATCCCCGATACAAGCGACCCGAAACCCACAGTCCTGATCGTCGACGATGATGCCGCCCCTCGCGCGGCCCTCACACAGATCCTCAGACAGGATTTCCACATTCTCACCGCGGAGAATGCACGTGCAGCCCTCGCCGTCCTCGACACACACGGCGTCGATCTCGTCACGCTGGACCTGACAACTGCCCGATTGTTCCGGATCAGACCTCTTGCACGACATCAAGCGCATGCACGCCGAGACCGAAGTCATCATGGTCACGGCCTACGGCAGCCTTCAATCAGCGATGGATTGCATTCGCCACGGCGCGGCTGGTTTCCTCCTAAAGCCGTTCAATGCTTCAGAATTACTGGCCATTTCCCTGCAAACCGCGCAGAAGAAACTGCGCCTCGATCACCTGCGCCCGGTCCTCGCCAACTCGACGACACTCTGGGGCCCTGAGCCGGACTGTACCAGGGCGTGGCAGATCCTCGTTGACGACTACACCGCCATGAACCGCACGGGATCGCTATCCACATCACATAGCAATGAGACGTCGCCCTTGGTCCCCTGATCTCCGACCTCTTAGAAGCCAAGGATCGCCACTTACTCAATCATGGAAACCGCGTCAGTTTTTATGCAACGCTTATCGCCAATCGGCTCAGCCTTCCCATCGCCGAACAGCAGTCGCTCGCACTCGGCGCACTCATGCATGATCTCGACTTGATCAGCGTCCCGGACCGTCACGCGCTGAATATGGAATCCGACCCGAGGACTCATCATCCCGACCTCGGTGCGAAGATGGGCCGAGCGATGGGATTATCAGGCGACGCCGTGCAGATCATCGCCCTCCATCACGAGCGATGGGATGGAACGGGATATCCGTTTGGCTTACGAGAAGACAGCACCCCCTTGCTTGCTCGCATTACCGGAATCGCCCAAGTGTTTGACGACCTGACCGCCGAAAAGCCGGAACGAACATCCCTCCCCGTCAATGAGGCCCTCCAACAGATCGAACAGCAAGCCGGCACCGCCTTCGAACCCACATTGACCGACCTCTTCTGCCGCACCATGCGCGAACAACCTCCGCAGCACTGAAGTAGACCGCTGTCGGCTAGGACCCTGTCCGACATTACTCCTTCGCGACGAGGCGAAGGAGCCGCAACCGGGTACGAGGACGCAGGTCTAGAAACACCGGAGGCGTACTCACTGGAATACGTTGAAGATTTTCTCAGGCTGAGCACGACACAGATGGTCGCACATCGTTCGCCGCAGTAGAAAGATTACTGTCGCGGACAGGCTCCTAACTCCCCTTGCACTCAAAACCGCGCACTTGAAGTGTACCTCGCAAGATGATTTACGAGGATCCTTTGCACCCTTTGAATCAATGGGCCGACGAATGAAGCTCCTCGCACCACACTATGTGAGTTCGTCGAAGATGAACCAAATCAAATTCAGTCAGAATCGTTTTAGATTCAGACAGAATGCCCATTGGACCAGCAACGGTGGGAAAGAATTGTGAGTGTAGCCTTCCAAACGCCGCTCCAATTCTATCGTTTGAATTTTACGCAATCTTTCGGCAGCATGATAATACTTTGGCCCAGTATTTGCTTCACGCTGACTATTACTACAATGTATGTAGGGACAAACATTGACAGGAGTGGCCATTCTGTGCGAATTGCTTCACAACTCACAACTAAATAGGAGGGAATTCTTAGTATTAGTAGTCCACCGAGCCAGAGGGGCAGCGCCTCACTCCTGAGCTGCCGATCGTCAATCCTGCAACACACTCTTGGAGGTGGCTACCGCTGAGTGGATCGATTCTTCAGACAAGCTCCAAGTATTAGAGATTGGGGAAGAAACATGTCGATCATCGCATCAGAAAATCCAGCCAGGCCACGTAATGGGTACACGGGGTCACAAGGCCCACAAAAACAAGGCACGACCGGCGTCCTTCTCTTCACTAGCACTGGGCAGCTGTTGTTCATGAATACCGGAGCCCAGGCACTTACCCGACAACTACAACCCCTATCGATCAGAGACTGCGACACAGGTCTCATTCCAAAACAGATCCATACCGTAGTTCATGACCTCATCGGTCTCTTGAAGCACTCAGATCATCCCAAGGATTGCGAGTCTATCCAGGTGGAACGGCTCTGTTTTGTCAACGATCAGCGGCTGCTCATTCGCGGATTCTGTATTCCGGATGAACCCCTTGCGCAAAACAGCAGATTCCTCGTCATTATGGAACAGCTGAATCAGCAAAAGCTCGAATGCCCAGACGCTAACATGCAGCTGCGCTATCACCTAACCGAACGCGAGCAAATGGTCATCATTTATCTCATGCTCGGGTTTACCAATAAAGAAATCGCGAACCGAATCAACCTAAGCGAATACACCGTCAAAGAGCACCTCAAACGCATCATGCACAAAACCCAGACCACAACCCGAACAGGCCTTTTGGCTCGAATGATTTTCCCGACACCCTGAAGGGGCAGTCCCGGACGTCCTTTCTAAAACGATAAGAATCCAACATGAATTGCTACATCCCTCACACTAATATCGGTCAATGCGGTCGGTATATCAGTCGCCTTCACACCGACCAGACCTCTTCGTCACCCTCGTCCGTAATGGAGTCTTTTCTTGTGCTAGGAACCTGACCCCCTCAACCGACTATTCCCAAATCCGCTCCCCACTTGCAACCTAAGAACTGGACGCCTGCCGAACCTTAACTCCGAACTCTCTACCCCTCAACCTGAGTCTCAACTTCGAAATTTTCATCAACGCCCCGCGCTTGGCACACGCGCGAGTCTCTCCCTCGACCCCGCGCACGAACGTTTCTGTGGCCTTGGGATCTGAGTGTGGCGCTGGCAGACCTGTTTGAGCCAATTCGGATGTGACCGCTTCACGCACCTGCTCTTGCTGAGACCCTACTTGCTTCCAGCCCTTGCGTTCGATGCAGCGGTTCATGTCTGTAAATACCTGGCTCACATAATCCGGATGCGCCGTGGGATTTTGACGGTAGGCAACCGCGGCGGGACTCTGCTCCATCTCCATGGTACAGGCCTCCCGATCCTCAAGCAGACTATGCCGACTGCCGGCGTTTTCAAACATCGGCTCGCCGCATGCGCTCAGCAAAGCCAAGACAAATATAATGCTGATCGCTCTAGTCAGATCTAACACCGTAAGGCACACAATCACCCTCGTGATTGAATACTCGGCGATTACGGTAAACGTTACGTTCGGCCATATTGGCACGGACAGCTTCTCTTGGTCTTCGACCTTCTCTCATCTCATCTTTAGATGACAGCGTTGGGAACCATTGCCACTCATCCCTATTCCAGCCAATCATCGGCGAAATGAATTCGATCTCCGAATCATACAGGAGTCATGAGACTTCTCTCCTCGATCAACGGACCGAATCCTGTGTACCGGAATGCCGAGAAAACCACAATCCCTCCAAATAGATATCCCCTCAATCGAGGGGATTCATACATTAGTAGTTAGACGATCGATTGGCTTATGGGGACTCATAGAATAGGCATGTGTCGATGGCACAACTGATCATTGTCGAGAATAACAGTGGAATCACTTTCGATTCAGACTGGATCTGTTTCAGCTACAGCCAAGAAGTTCCAACTGAGAGAAATGACTGGCACTGCCACGCGTCAGCTTCGTCATGTTACCGCTGGACAATCATAGTGTTATTGTGTTACGCACACTCTGATTTTGATCATCTTATTAACGATCTTGCCTGGTCTATTCATTGCATTGTTGCTAACGGATAGCGACGGTATCGGAAAATAGGAGGTACCTCTATGAAACGAACAACACTAACGAGGTGGGGTTTCATAATCGGGGTTCTCATCAGCCTGCCGCTTGTGGTGAGCGCAGAGGAAAATCCAACCGCGCCCTCATCGCTTGCGAAGGAGGTCAAGCAACAGAATGCACAGGCCGGACAGGTTACAAAAGCTCTCCTGTATCAGCCCCTCGCGGTCTCGGTGCCCCTTCGGCTGGGCGGCGGGTGGGAGGAGGGACGCGAGGGACAAACAAGTCTGTCCCGATTCTGTCCGTGCTTGCACCCGGTCATACCGGCTTAACCGTGCGTGAGCAACCGGATCTCTATTGGTTTGCCTCCGACGTAGTGACCAACCCCGTAGAATTGACCTTGACGCTTGAGAAAGGCGATACCCCGCTACTGGAAAAGCGATTGCCGGTGCCCACGAAGGCCGGAATACAGCGGGTGCGCCTCTCAGACTATGGGGTAAAACTGATTTCTGGTGAGCGCTACAGCTGGTCCATCACTCTCGTCCTCGACCCTAAGCGTCGATCCAAAGATATCATCGCGGTCGGCACCATTGAGCGAGTCGAGCGTGCCAACATGAATCCTGCCTTCCTAACAGCGGCTCCCACCACCGATGCCTTGTATCGATTTGCGGCAGAGGGGCTATGGTATGACGCCGTGATGGTCATTTCGGAGCTGATCGAGACGGCGCCGGCCGATATGGCGCTTGCGAAAGCACAGGGTCCGAATTGTTGGATCAGGTCGACTTACCAGAAGTTGGAAGCTTTGACCTCACCATTCAGGATGGTAAGGTCGGGTGAGGACTGAAAAAGTAACTAGCGCGCGGGAACTGGTGGGATTACTGCTGAACAGCTGTTTCCTCCCCTGCATGACGAATGACCCTGTAAACCATCAGGATCTGCTTCCTTGCCTTTAACGCTAACCTCTCCGATCCGATCGAGCACGAAGCGATCCCCAAGATAACGCTTCGTGCTCTCGTCGATCAAAATCCGGCATAATCGCCGGTCCGGCGTCTCCTGAACGATATCCCGATCCAAGCTTTCTAGTCTCGCCGCCGTATTCACCGCATCACCGACCGTCGTATATTTAAGTCGATCCGAAGTGCCGACACTCCCGGCAACAACCAGTCCGGTGTGAATCCCAATCCGCATCCCGATCGTCGCGAGCCCCTCTCGTTCATGTTGGAAGTTGAGCCGATGCATCTGCCGCTTCCATGGCTAGAGCACAAGTCACGGCATTCACCGCATCCTGGGCGATCTCTTCCTCCGAGGTCCGTGGGAGTGGCACACCAAAGTTTGCTTTGATCGCATCTCCTGCGTAATCATCAATGACACCTCCATGCTTGATCACCAACCCCGCCATGACATCCAAATAAGCATTGACCCAATCCATTAGAGCCTCAGGGGTCATTTTTCTGAAGCGGCCGTATAACCCTTAAAGTCAGAGAAAAAGACGGTCGCGACTAATTGTTGGGAGCGAGGGCGCCCATTTTGCAGAAACTGGTCGCGCTGTCGCCAGACTGCTTCAGCCACTTCCCCGGAAACGTGCTTGGAGAACAGATGCATCAGAAGGGCGCGCTCCTTCCGCTCCCGGCTCAACACCGAAACCGTGACGACGGACCCAGAGAGAACCCAAGCCAGTGATGGAGGCACGAGCGGGATCCACCATCCCTGATCAAACGCAACAACCACCATGATGCCAAGGATGAACAGCCCGCCCACCGCACCCAGCGCAAGCCGCCACGGAGAACGCGTCCACGCACCAAGTGCGGCACCTAACACACCCCACAGGATCGTCCACAGCCACTCCTGTGATTCACTGGGCGTACCACTCGGGCGACGCCCTTCCAAACCAGCCCCGAGTAACTGACTGACGATATGTGCATGAACAGCGACCCCGGAATCATACGGCCGGTGTCATTCCCGGAACTGAACGGTGTATGGAACAGATCGGGAACACTCTCGGCCGTGACACCAAAAGGACAATCTTGTTCCTAATCGCAGTCCGGATCGACCTGACCAGTGAGCAGGGCGGTCAATGAAAATGAAGTGGCTGGCTGTGCCCACGGTGAAAATCCACTAATATTTGATACCCGCCGGCGTCAGCGCCAACATATCCACCGTCGTAGGGCCCAAACCGCCGGAGGGTGGTGGGTCCCAGGCGAAGCTGCTCAGGATCATCCGGACTTGGCTGCGGTCCAATCCCCTCCTCAGCAAGAAACAGTAGCGCCAGTCGAAGCGCGAAGCCATACGCCGTTTGGTCTCCGACCTCCTGGAATAGTAAACCACGACGAACAATTCCGTCGGAATCGATGAGGATATCATTGAACGCGACTTGCTCGGTCCCGGCCAGCACCGGAGGCGGAGGGATACTGGCCACCATGCCACCACCCAGCTTCGTCACGGTAATGATCTGGGGATGTTCGACGAGGACCCTGTTCAGGTCTGTGTGACCGGGGTCGACAGGAATATCACGATAGATATCAAGGCCGATCGCACGAGGCTGGAATTGCACGAGCCGCTTCAACGCCTCGGCCAGGATCGCATCGGTAATCGGCCACCGTCCTTGACTTAAAATATCCTGCTCGGTGACCGTGATCAGGACAATGCGGGGATCAGCCCCCTCCGACCCACGACGGGATTGGATCAACCAGTCGTAGACTGTTAATTCAAGGGGCTCAAGGATTGAGGTGCTGCGGATGCCGAGGACGGAGAGTGCAACCAATACTCCCGCAAGGATGCTGACGGCAAAATGGCGATTGGCCCAGCTTCAGGAGAGTGCTCACGGCGAAAGCGTAAACTAAAGCCAATTATTGAGCAACAAGAATGCCGCCCAGTAGGCGGGATGATTGTACTCAGGATGTTCGAGAAATTTGATTTGTGCACGCTGGAGAGCCATCGCCGTAGAAGCCACGGAATCGTCATGCAGTTGTTGATAAAACTCGGTGACCAGCTGGGAAGAAGCCTCGGTCATCAAGGAACCACAGCGAAGCCAACGCGCTCCGTGCCCCTGCCTTGATCGCCACACCGGCCAAACCGAGCGCGGCTCGGTCGTCCCCCGCAGCGGTCTCGCAGGCGCTCAGGGTAATAAGGGCCAAGGGTTCTTCTCGAAAACGAAGCATGCCCACGTACTCTTCCAGCCGGTCCATCGTCATCTTGCCATCGTAGGCGAGCAGGAACGTGTCTTTGCTTTCGCTCTGGAACTGCCCATGAGACGCGATATGCATGACCGAGTAGGGATGCGCTTTCAGTTCTTCCTCCACCCGAGACATCACAAATTGCTTGTTCAGGAGGACTGGTGCCGCCATACAGTCGCATGGATGGTCTCCACCTCGCGCGAGACATGGGGCAGCGCCGGAAAATCCTGCACGGCCTCGGTGATGCCCACGGAGAGAAGTTTGATACCTTTGCGATCCAGCGGCCGAGGATCCGTGAGCGTGACGCCAGGTGTTGTCGCCACCGCATATTTCTTGATGAGAAATTGCGTGCCGTCATGCAAGGCAGCCAATGGAATCGTCCGAAGCGCACCGTCAGGCACAATGACCAGGGTGTCGATCCCGGCATCTGCCCACAGCGGCTCAATCGGCTGGATCAGCCACCCGTATAATTTCTTGGCATGGGAAAGATATTCCCGAGTGCTGCGTTTCTCCAGGAAGTTTCGAAATGCGCGGATTTCCTCCGTCAAGGCCTCAGCGCCGACTGGAACGGTCTTTCTCACCATGCCCGAAGGCAGACTCACCAGAATCTCCAAACGGTCCTGCAGCATGATGGGATAAATCACGGCCGCGGTCTTTGAAACCAGCTCCAGACCCGTGGCGTGGGACCGCGCGGCCTGCACGCAATCATCCTGAAAGTAGTCTTGCAGCTCCGCCACTTTGAACAGTTCAACCGTGTCGCGGGCTTCGCGTAATACGGCCTCTCGATGCTGTGGGTCGACATCCCGTTCGGAACCCCGAAGCAGAAGATCGGCCAGCTCAAAGTACACGGCTCCAACCGTCTCACGAAACGAGGCGTCCGGCTGGTCTTCAGCGATAGCGGCGGAGACTTCCGGACGGATGGACTGAACCGCGACGATCGCCTGCCGATACGCGTCGATCGCCTCCTTAGGCCGTCCGAGCGCCTTTCAGAGTCTGCCCGCCTGCCAGTGCCACCGGTAGAGCGCTTCGGGCGCTGCCGCTTGCTGGCTCATCAGAATCGCGTGTTGCGTCACATCAAGCGCTTCCGCATACCGACGCTCATCCTCATAGAGCTTCCCCAGGTATCCCCACGCGAAGGAGGAGGCCCGACGGTCGCCAAGTTGATCAGCAGCTCTAGCCGCGTCATGAAGCGCCTGAAACGCCGCGAGCGTGAGGTCTGTTGTTCAGCTCAACGAGGAAGGCGCGCAGCTTGGCATACGTCAGCCCAACCGTGATGAACGCGCTGATCTGTTCGTGCGAAGGCTCAAGTCCGCGTAAGATGTCGGCGGCCTGGTCGAGCCGCTGCTTGCTTTCACGATACTGCTTCAAGGGCAACGACACGCGGGCGGCGTTGACCAGGCTCGTGGCCGCCAAAGCTTCACCGGAACCGCTTGAGCCGTTTGGAAACTTTCGGTGTAGGCGGCCAGCGCGTCGGCAAACTTTCCCTGCGAAGCGGCCAGATTCCCCAGATCGTTCAAGATGGCGGCAGTCAACGACAGCCTGGGGAAGCGCCTTGGCCCGCCGGAGGGATTCTTGTAGCGACCGCTCAGCCTCCGCGTGCTGCCCGGCAGCCTGATACAGGCTGCCCGATCCTCCAAAGAATCCGTATCGGCAGGAGAGAATCGTCACGTGTCCGCTACGAGGGCCTTGGCTTGATCAAGCCGAATCGCCGCCGTCCGATAACGGCCAAGCGACTGGTAGGCCTCGGACAGACGGATCAACGCGTCGATCTGCTCTGGGCGCGCAGCGGACTCGCTCGTAGGCCGCCGCCGCTTGTGTCCAGCGCTCGACCGCCTAGCTCGAAATCGCCATGCTGATACGCCTGGCTGCCGTCCTGCATCAGCTGATCGACCGGAATCGCCTCCTGCGCATGGATGTCAGCACCAAGTCCCACCGAGAGACACAGGAAAAGACTCACGAGAAGAGTGCGTTTCATGACGGTTCTCCTTTCCGCAGTCTGTGCGTGCAGCGTCGTATCTAGTCTATCCGGTTTGACGTTTCGAGCTTCATGGTCTCGCGTGCCTCTATAGCTTTCCGCAGGATGCTCAGAAAGGCCGTTCAGCCAGGCCGCATCAAAGCGCAGAGGCGAGGCGTAACCTTACGTACGTTGAGACCCGAGCGACTGCGAGAACGCGCAGGCGGGCTTTTTCAGCATCTCTGCGTTAAAACGCCTGACCACCAACTGCAGATGCACGCCATAATCCTGCAAGTTGGTGTGGTGAACCTGGGCAGGAGGATTCAGACGCTGCCCCCAGTACAGTTCAAAGCGGCTCCCCCGCCAGAAATTCCAGATCGTTCCAACTCCCACGCTCGCCAACCACTCTGGAGTAGGGGTCGACTACAGTATTGGTGTTCCAAGCCCGGCCGTAATCGAAAAATGGCACCAGGTACAAGAGTTCTTCCCCGATCGCCGACGTGTAGACTGGAATACGAGTCTCAAGGGATCCCAGGAAGACATTGTCCCCAAGCTGCGTGAACTCCCGATAGCCTCTCACGCTGTAGCGCCCGCCGACCGCCATCTGCTCCATAAGGAAGAGGTGCTTGTTCGCCAGCTGCAGATCGGCTCGCGCCAGCAGTGTGGTACGCGTGGGGTTCAACCGCCTGACCAGTTGCGTCTGGCCCAACCAGGAAAAAAATTCTCCGGTGGCCTGGTCAGGCCCGCTGTTGACGGTCGCTCCCAGAACGGGAAGACCGAAACTCATCCGGGACAGCGCCCGAGATCACTTGATCCTGCGTGCGATGCACGTACTCCTGCGCGAAGCGCAGCGCCGACACCTGGGACAGTCCGTTGGTGGATCCAGCCTGGAATTCAAACGGGTTTCCAAGGAGAGAGATCCTGAACGATTCCGACTGGCCGCTCAACGCCAAGGCGAATTCCTGAGACAGCGTGCGGAAGACGGGCTGCCGGAGAGTAAACCCGATCAATTCGAACTTGCCGTTGATGTCCAGCGCCTTGACATTGCTGTCAATGACCGTGAAATCGGTCCGCCGGTAGTCGACGGCGAAGGTCGTGTCGTAGGGGGTGAACGGGAGCGACGTAGTTCACGTTCAAGTTCGGATTGATCCCGCTGCCATGCGCATTACTATCGACGCCAAACGATTGACCGTACTGACGCTGACCCTGTCCCCAAACCCCAACAGACTTTCATCCACGATGGTCCCCATCACCCGATTGGAACCAACCGCCCGGTGCCGAGAAGTTGTTGTATTCAGCCAGGCCTTGATCGGCCGGCGCTCAGCCACCCGGACGTTCAACACACTTTCCCCGCGCGTCTCGCCGGGTCGCAATTCTGCGTTGATCCGCTCGATGCGCGGGTCGGTTTGAAAAAGCTGCAACCGCTGCTGTAAGCGCATTCACGTTGACCGGCGGACCGGCGTCACGCTGGAGCCGGCTGGTGAAATAGCTGGACCGGAACCAGTAATTGCCCTCCACGTTAATCCGGCTCAACTGTCCCTTCAATGACCTGGAGCGTGAAGCAGTCCCTCCACGATCGCTTGATCCGGCACCAGGGTGCCGGACGTGCTGTAGCCATGTCTCACGTACAGCAACGTCATGGCCACGCGCAGTGATTCGATGTCTTCCGACGTGATCTCTCGATTCGCGGTAGGGATCAGTGACCTGAGCCAACTCTTGCGCCGTGAAGACCGTGCTTCCCAAGACACCGGATCTCTCGGACGTATACTTTCACCGTGGGCATGGGTCCGCGCCGTTCCGGAACGGGAGCGGGGGCAGGATACTGGGCACGGGCGGCTCGGGCTTCGGGAGTTCCTTGGGCAGCGGAGTGGGAAGAGGCATGATCGGAGGAGCGGCGGAGGGACAATCTGCGCCGACACTACGTCAGGCAGGATCCAGACGGCCAACAGGACCAGCGTCGCAACAACCAGTCCCCTGCAAATATTCGTGAAACGTGAGACGTGAATGGTGAAAGCGTATCACGAAGATCACCGTACCTCCCACGTACTACATTTGCTTGTTTCACGTTTTACCTTTCACGTGGTGTCGAGATCTCATGCTGTGCCAGAAATCGGTTTTTCTGCAGCCTGATAGGTCTCGGAGTACATGTCCTCCCGATCACTGGCGGTGACATGCCTCCCAAACCTGGCCAGTTGGATGGGCCTGGCATCGTACTTCGGGAACAGGCCCGTAACAGCTGAGAGCTGAGTGTGTGGGTCCAGTCCAGAGAGGCTTGATCCAAGCAGCTCGGCCGTCAACGATGGACTGGCTAAGAATCCACCCGGCTCTACCGGCAGGCCTTCACGGGCGGCGACCACGAAGGTGCTGAACTTGCCGTCTGCGGCCCGCGCCGCGCACTGTTGGGCCAGCAGTGCGGCCGCGCTGGAGAATTCCTGGGTCAAAGCCGTCAGCTCTCCACCGACGTTCTGCAGCGGCGACTGGATATTGACGGTCCCGCTGATGCCGAGTGTAGACGATGCGTTAACGATACTGGCAGGATCCGCGATGAAGGCAGATGTTGCGATGATATTGATAGCCCACACCAGCTTCCGGCGAAGGCGCTGGGCCCGGGATCTGGCTGTTCTGGAGGATCACGAGCTGGGGATCGATCGTGACGTTGCCGCCTGAAGGGTACTCGGTCTCGTCTCGGATTGCCGACCGGACGAGGTGACGTTGCTGTCGGTCATGACGGACCATGTTGGTGGCACGGATCTCGATGTTTCCGCCATCGGCGAACGCAGCCGATGTGCTGATCGTGCTGTCCGTCATGGCAAACTGGTTCCCGGCCTTGATCGTGACATTGCCGGCATTGCCGGTGCCATCGCTCTTCAGCTTTGACGACCGAGCCATTTGTCATCCCCACCGACCCACTGGCGAGGATGTTCTGATGTTGCGCGGCGACGCCCGTATTGTCCAGCGCCGCTCGTTGTCGCCTGCCCCCGTTCGTCAGACGCGCGCTCCCCCACCTTCAGCTCCACATCGCCGCCAAGACCACCGGTTGGACTTGGGGTGTTCGTCGCGATATGCTGCTGTTGATCAGGCTGAATTGATTGGCACAGTAATTTTAACCGGACCGGCATCGAGATTAAACCGTGTGGCTTGAGATCGTGCCGGCTCCACGCTGAAACATCAACCACTCCCGCATCTCCCGTATCGATGGTTTATAGCCCCCGACGCTGTGTCAAGCAGGAGTACCGGAATTGAATCGCGGCCCCGTCCGTCATCCTCCAGCGTCTCGGCATCTCGCCTCCAACCAACGCCAAGTTTGCCTGTACCTAAATGACGTAGCTGTGATGCCGCTGTCTGAACCTTCGAGAATGAGAGAAGCCGGCCTTGCTTCCCCTCCCTGCAGTCCCTGCACCGTGATCTTGCCTCCTACTACCCCTCGCCAGCAGAAGCGGTATCACTTGCGAATGTCGACCCGTCCGCCAGCCTGGCATCATGTACACTCACCACGATGATCACCGTTAGAAGCACTCCCATTGGTGGACGGGATGATGCTCGAAAACCCATCAGGTTCAAGGATTCGCCACGTAATGGGCAATTTTCCACCCGCCCCGCTGCCAGATATGGAGCTTCCGATCTGGCTGGATGCCCGAAGCCACTACGGACGTAGCCACACCCACCGCCTTGGGCCCCTGATATTGATCACATCTCCACTCGCACCTTCACCTCCAGATCCCACTGCTAACAATCCGCGCTCCGTTCAGACTAACGTTCGAGGCGGTGAGATTGGACTATCCACGCCCAAATCTGTTCCTGAATTTGCCGTCGCGATAGAACTGCCTCGGGCTAGAGAGAAATGGTATTGCTCTGGGTGGAATCTCAGAGGTGTTGAGCGTCGCATCGTTCACGGAGAGCACTAAGCTGTCCGCCTTTGATCAACACCGTGCTCGTACCATGGACGTCGATACTCGAGCCCAGCGCAGCTGGAAACCCTCCCAAACGAGGTAAACGAAGTCGCCGATGCCGGGTCCACCGGATTATTCTGGTGAAGAAGGCTCGAGTTGTCATCGCATTTGCTAGAACTCGAACCGGGAGACGAAGCGAATTCGCCAGGTGAGGCAGTTGGTGCGGAGTGAATCTTACCGCCCGGTGCAGAGAGTTGCGCCCCGCCTTCGGATGTACGACTTTCCCCGCCAGCGAGCGAGATTGATTGGCTCGTGAGAGTGACGGAGAGTGCGCTGCCCTGCACCGTGATCGTGGCATCTGGATTCGGGCGCGGTCAAAAACCCGTAGGCGTTTGGATTCGCAGAGAGAAATCCAAAGCGCCCCAGGGTCGATGCGCGAGGATGCTGTTGGCCGAGCCATCGTTGGCCGGGTTGGCATAAAAATTCGCGCTATTAAACGCGCCATCGAGACAGGCGGATGTACTGTGCGGTGGTGAAGCTGACCGACCCGCCCACATTCACCGAGCCGTGTGGCCCAAAGACGATGCCGTTCGGATTCACCAGAAACAAATTGCTCGCATTGCCGAAGCCGGTGGTTTGAATGGTGCCATCAGATGGTGGAGAAGTTTCCAGCCGGTGACGCGGCCGAGGATATTGCGGTGGTGTGTATATTGGAGTCGTTGAGGAAGTTGGCGATATCCACCGCTTCCGACGCTGAAGTCTCCGAAACTGTGAAAAAGGATGGGGCCAGTTCCATCTCCGGTCTGGTCCCTCCCGTAATGTTGTGAGGCCCATCCGGGAGGCAGTTGAAGCGGAACACCTGTGTCAAGACCGCTTGAGGTAATGTGCGTCACCACCTGCGCATCTGCCGACAGACGGAGCAATCAGAAACAGAACGAGCCGTCGGGGGAGCGCCCACAGGAAGGCCCAGCCGCATGATTTCCGGATGGCGCGATCGCGCTGGTGCCGTCATCCATAGTTCCTTCCCGTTCCTGACAGGGAGCAGCATCTCACTGCTCCCCGATCATCATTTCATTAAAACGAACATACAGTCCCAGCGTGTTGTTTCGCTATGGATATGTACCCGAAGTCTGAGGTGGTCGGCCTGTCCGGCGGCGGTTCTCCCAATGGCGAAGACGAACGCGGGGCCTTTATCCCCGCCGCAGCTGTCAACGAAAGTGTCCGAGTGCCGATGACTGTGCTCCCGTCTCGTGGTCTCTCGAATAAGAATTGGTCCACCGCGTAATAGCTGTTGCCGTCTGGTCTGGGCCACGCCAGGGTTGTTATAGTCCGGCATAATGAGCAGAGGGGTGCCCCCTCCCTCGGCACCCCCATGGCCCGTGAGTGAGATTGACGAAAGGATCAGTAAGCACCCCTGTCGTGTTCCCTCCTGTCCCTCCTGTAATTGTGAGTCGAGAAGGGACCAAGTCCCGAGCCCAAGCCTATGAATGGGAACGTTGTGCCAATGGGAGCACCATTCACGGCAAGCCTGACATCGATCTGGCCACTACAAATCTCAGTCGTGCATTCGATCACGGGATGAACGCTGGGGCCTGCCTCGTCTACTTCTTTCTTATTTTCCTCAGTAATAAAGTCCGCGATCGCATTGCACATGCTCTCTTTTTACCTTTGGTCGCCGTGCATTCACAGCTGGGAAGAGGGTTATCGAACCGCAGACCCCTCCGCCCGCATGGCTACTGGTCGTTAGCCAAATTTCGTCTGGACCCGTAATCGAGAATTCGTGGGTCTCTTCCACAAAGGCTTGGCAAGTAGGATCATTATAAAATGTCGATATGGTACCTACAGTGCCAGCAGGCCTAGTGTTATCAATATTACCTGTGGATCGGACTTCTTTATTACTCCCGGTTAAATTGTTGGTGCAGGCAAATCGCAGTCACCGTCGGTAAGGTCGGACCCACCCGGATAGTTCGTGGAATCTTGGGCAAGAATTAAAACGTGATGCCAGGGAATCGGAGCCTGCGATGTACTGGCACAATGGATACTTGGTTCCCGGAGAAGGAAGCGGCGACCCGTAGCAGCGCGTATCGGACTGCGCCTCGAGTGATAGCGAAATCGGCATGTGGATTGTCGACGTTTTCAAGTATTGGTCCATGGGCCAGTAAGCAAAGTTCCAGTGAAGATTCCTCTTCCGTACATCTGGTAATAATTACCAGCAGGAGATGGGGTGGTATTATACGTCCGCCCACGCTCATCCCGAAAGGATAATACCCCGAAGTACCATTAGCCGGAGGATTGGGCTGCGCGTCGAATTTATTGGTCACAATGAGTTTCACTGTGACAACGTCATATTGGCTCCAGCTCGTAGTTGGAATCAATTTCATGCCAGTTGCTGATGATTGTGTCCGAGGAGGTTGGTATTGCTGATAGTCGGCTTGTCGTTGATATTTACTCTTGCCGGATTCGAAGCCGTGTGATCCGCGATCCGAAACTGGTGACCTACTAGAACCATAGTTGAGGCCACCGTTATTGTATGCTGCAGTGGTTAGTGGATAGCAGTAGTTTTGTGCGGTGGTGGTACAACTGACTGCGTTACCAAGGCAATCTCTTGACGTGGAACTGCGGGAGTGGTGCTGGTTCCAATATAGACCTCGATATACAAATGGGGTCTACTCGCGACGGTGAAAGGCTTGCGCTTCCGAATAAAGCGGAATCATCCCTGCCAACACCCCGAGGATCAGCAGACTAAACACAAGCCTAACCCATCGTAGATTTTCATGGAAATCTCCCCAATAAAAAAAGGTTAGGTGCTCGGAACGTATTCTCGTATTCTGTGCACTTTCTATGCTCTTCGCTCTTCGTCGTCAATACCCACAGATGAGGCCCCCTCAATTGAGGGGGATATCGCAATGTCTACAAAGCCGTTATCAATAGCCAAATCAAGCTGAGGTCGAGGTTGGGGTTCAGATGAGTACAGTCAGATCCTCGCTCAGCCTAAGCCTCAAGCTTAAACTCAGCCTTCTGCAGTAAGGACCTAGCTGATGACGCAGCCACCCTCCTGACCCGAAGAACCAGCCAGGCACCGACTTCACGCGATCGAGCCAGGCTGACACTTCAGAACTTCTCCACTATAAGACGCAACTGGGAGGCGGTCGAACGGATCAGCCAGGCCCTGTTTCAGTCGCTCGATCTGGACGAGCTCGTGGAAACGACCCTTCGTATTGCACTGGAAGAGGTGGGGCCGAAGCCGGCTCGATTCTGCTCGCAGACCCGGAGAAAGAAGAGCTGATCTTTCAGTATTCGATCGGCGACAAGCCAGTTCCTCGCGGTACGGCCATTCCCTGGGATAAGGGTATTTCCGGCGCTGTCTTCCGATCCGGGGAGGCCAGGATTACGAACCAGGTCAACCAAGACGCCGGCCATCTTCACCAGATTGACCAGGCCACCGGCTTCGTCACCCACGACATGATCGCCGTTCCTCTTCGCCGCTGGCGAGGAGAACCGATCGGGGTATTAGATGTGCTCAACAAGCGGGCGGGACCGTTCACGAACCACGACCTGGGACTCCTCACGATCATCTCCGCGTTCGCCGCGCTGGCCATTCAGCAGGCCAAGCAATTCGAGGACGCCAAGAAGGCCGAGGTGGTGACGCTGCTCGGCGACATCGGCCATGACCTGAAGAATCTGCTGACACCGGTGCAGACGGGTGTTGAATTATTGCGCGACGTCATGAAGGACCTGTTCGGCGCCATGAATAGTGTGGAGCTGACTCGACAATAAGACCAACAAGAAGATCTGCGATGAGTCAGTCGAGATCGCTCAGAATGGAATCAGGCGCCTACTTGATCGCGTCAAAGAAATGGCCGATTGTGTCAAAGGTTTGAGTGCGCCTCCCGACTTCGCGCTCTGCGCGGTCGGGGCAGGTCATCCTTGAAGTGTTTCAGACGCTGCAGGGCCTGGCCCGGGGAAAGCAGATTACCTTGCGAACTGAGGGCCTTGAATCGCTGCCGGAATTCCACGCCGACGAGCGGAGGCTCTACAACGCGTTTTACAATCTCATCAATAACGCCATTCCGGAAACGCCGCCAGGAGGCTCGATCACGGTGCGGGGGCGCCTCGATCAGGACACTGGGGGCATTGCGCTCGCTGTGGCAGACACCGGGCGCGGGATGTCTCCCGAGATTCGAGACCGCCTCTTTTCAGTCAAGGCGCTGAGTACCAAGAAGGGCGGCACTGGGCTCGGCACCAAGATCGTGAAAGATGTAGTGGATGCGCACAAAGGGAAGATCTGGGTGGAAAGCGAGCCCGGCGTGGGAACAACATTCCATCTCCTGTTTCCCTCGACCCCACAACAGCGCATGCCCAAATCCGTTGAAATCGACTATCGAATCTGTCCGTGCGAAGACGGATCGATCAAACAGGAAGGGCGGATCACTCAAGGAGACTTGGGTGATCCGCCCTTCGGCTATTCCCTTCGCCATTTCTTATCTCGAGGAAGGGGAGGTCGTTTCGGCCACTCTATCCTTACCCACACCATTAAGGATGGATGGACAATTCACACGCAACTCAATGTAGGCCCTTCATAAACCTTCCCTAATCACATGTCGGAAATTTATTTATTTATCTGCCCTTGTTGACGGCCTTGTTCACGGCACCCAGTAACTGCTCTTGATTAATCGGTTTTGCGAGGAATTCTACGCCGGCGTCTTTGAACAGCTTGATGGACCTATCCAGCATTTTTGATCCGCTCAGCACAATGATCGGACAGGATGGGAACTGGGAGTGCAAATAGGGGATCACGATGATCTCGTTGACCGTCGGCATACTGAGATCGGTAACAATTGCGTTCAACGGCACCTTATTACCTCCTGATTTCACCAGGGTGGCTCCCGCTTCTGGATGTTCGGCTTCGTCCACATCGTACCCTGCCTTCGTTAAGATGAGGCGCACGGATTTTCTTACGTCCGCCTCATCGTCCACGACCAGCACTCTCCCTTTACTCATAGCGCCGTTCCTCCTTTTCCAGGTTAGACCCTTAGCCCTCTAACAAGATGCATGGGTGTTCCCCCACTGTGCCACACATGCGACTATCGGAGTTCTCGCATGCCGAAATACGTTTTCCGCAACCTGCTAACCCTCTGCGGGGTGACGGTATCAAGTATACGGAGTAAAGATCAATGCCTATCCCCTCAGATGAGGGGGGTACCTAGTTGGGGGATTGCTTGGTGATTCTGGTGGGGGATAATAGCTGTGGTCATACGGAATCAAACGGTCGAAATTCCTCGGCTGTTGCCTTATAGCTTACTAACGCCTGGAGTTCCCCTGGGAAGCTGAGCGGCATGACGACCCCACGACTCTCTGACACCGCATCCCATCAACCGCCCCAACCAGAATCCCATGAAGCGCTTACGCAGCTTCTTGCCAGGCGAGAATTGAGCTTGCCGCTGCGCTGCGAATGTCGGAGGTCTTCTCTCAACAGATCAAACTCCAAGACCTGCTGGAACAATCGCTTCACATCGCGCTGGATGTCGTGCATGCGGAAAATGGCTCCGTGCTGCTGGCCGACACCAACAATCGCACCCTCGTGTTTTATCACTCCATTGGCGAAAAACCCGTGCGACCGGGCACAGCGGTGCCCTGGTACGAGGGCATCGCCGGAACGGTCTATAGGACGGGAGTGCCTGAAATCGTCCCCGACGCACAGGCCGATCACCGCCACTTTAAGAAAGTCGATGAAGCGACCGGCGCCATAACCCATGACATGATCACGATTCCCCTCAAGCGTTGGGAGGGTGACCCCATCGGTGTGATTCAGGTCATGAACAAGCGCGGGGGAAATTCCTCGACCGAAACGACCTGGCGATTCTCACCATTATCTCTGCACTCGCCTCGGTAGCGATTGAGCATACACGCTTGGTGGAAGCCGCAAAGTTTGCCGAAGTGGCGAAGTTGATGGGCGACATTACTCACGATATCAAGAATCTCCTCATGCCGATTGTGTGTGGCGCAGGAATCTTACAGACCGAAATCAACGAGCTGCTGGATCACTTACCCGATATTGAAATCAAACGAACCAAGGCCAGTCGCGAACTCTGCAATGAAGTGATTGTGATGCTGAAGGACGACGCGCACCGCATTCACGATCGCGTCGCAGAAATCGCTGACGCGGTCAAAGGACTCAGCACCCCGCTTGATTTTTCCGCGTGCGAAGTGGCCGGCGTCGTCAGCAACGTGTTTCGCTCACTGGGGATTCTTGCCCAGGAGAAACAGGTCCGACTGCGCACCGAGAACTTAGAGTTGCTCCCGCTGATCGTGGCAGACGAGCGACGGCTCTACAGTGCTTTCTATAATTTGATCAACAACGCGATCCCTGAAGTGCCCGCAGGCGGCTCCGTGACCGTGTGCGGACAACCCCTACGTCTGAAAGCGCGATCGTGGTTTCGGTCATCGATACGGGTGGCGGGATGCCGCCGGACGTGAGCGATCGGCTTTTCACCAAACGCGCCTTTAGCACCAAGCCAGGCGGGACAGGACTCGGCACGAAAATCGTGAAGGATGTGGTCGATGCTCATGGGGAACGATCTGGGTTGAAAGTGAACTTGGAGCTGGAACGAAGATACACATCCGACTGCCTCACACGCCAGTAGAGTCGACTCGCTCCTAGGAACCGTAAAACGTAACGGCGTGCAAAGAAGTTCTGGGTTCTGGAGTTAGAGTCGACGGAAAGAACGGGACAGGCGAGAGTTCGAGGTGTTCGGAACTTCGAACCCAGAACGTCGAACTTCGTGTGCGCGCCTGTCGCGCATACCGTGCACGTCTCGCTCACGTTTCACCATCGACACGGCGTACTACTCAAACACCTGCTGTTCTCCGATAGCCCGCCTGACTGCATCCAATAGCGTTTGTGCTTGGGATGGCTTGATGAGATAGTCCACTACACCTTGCTTGAACAGAGAAGCGGCGCCCTGGACATCGGGGTGTCCAGTCAGCACGATGACGGGCACCGACGGAAGGGTCGCCCGGATGAATGCGATGAGGTCATTCCCGTTCACCTTTGGCATTTCAAGATCACAAATGATGACATTGACTGAGAAACCAGTGGGATTGGATTGGATCACGGCAATGGCTTCTTCACCGTCAGCTGCTTCAAGCACTTCATAGCCACCTTGTTTCAGCGCGAGGCCGACTGTTTTTCTGACATGCTCTTCATCATCAATAATGAATACTCTCCCCCATTGACATGCTCGCCCCCGCAGCATCAATTGTGAAACGATTGCTCACGTGGTCGAGTGAGCCTGTTTGTTTTGCCGATCCTGAGCCGCCCGAATAGAACTCTTCGTGGTTGGCCGCAATCCCCACAATTTAGATATCCCTCAGTCAGGATGAAGGGAGCTCCGCTGCGCGCACATCTTGTCTGGATGATGTACTCTTCCATATCCTCTGGACTATCCCCTCAAATAGGCACCCCCTCGTTTGAGTCTATTCACTCCCATCACGCAGCCCAGTACATTGAACCCATTCCAACAAGCCCGGTCTGTCTGGTTTATCTTGTTTATCTGGTTGATTTGGTTTATCTAGTTGATCCGATTCAACTAAATAAACATAGACAAACCAAATAAACCAATTAAACGAGACCTGGCTGGCGGAGCCTCTAGCGTGAAGATTAGAATTCTCGGTTGTCATGGCTCCGATGCGCTTCTGCAACGTGCCACTGGGCCTAATAGATGTAGTACCTGTAGTTTCTTAATAAACGGAACTCTTCTTCTTGACGCCGGGACTGTGGGAAGCAAACTCTCATTGAGCGAGCAGGAGCAGATCCGCCACATTATTCTTTCACACCTTCATTTCGATCATATTAAAGAGCTGCCTACGTTAGCCGACAATTTGAGCGAGGAGATGAGCGCCCCGATCATCGTGGCAGGTATTCCTGAAGTGGTTCACGGATTGCAAACGTCACATCTTCAATTCGGATGTGTATCCCGATTTTTCAGCATCCCTACACCGGAACGTCCCACGCTTACTTCGTCCTATCTGAAACCTGGAAATGTGTATTCATTCTCAGGAGTCGACATTACCCCTATCCTCGTGAATCACACCGTTCCAACGACAGGGTTTATTGTGCAAGATCGTTCCTCGGCATTTGTCTATAGCGGAGACACCTATTCCACCGATGAACTGTGGCATGAAGCGAAACACATCCCTCACCTCAAAGCCGCCTTTATCGAATGCTCCTTTCCAAATTCTATGATTGAACTCGCCCGCATGAGCAAACATCTCACACCGGCTTTGCTCGCCCAGGAATTCAGGAAACTCGATCGAGACCATATATCGGTGTATGCCTACCACCTGAAGCCGGCATACAAAGATCAGATTTCGCGTGAACTTCGTGAATTACATATCCCCGATTTAACTGTCCTTGAGGAGGACCTCACGCTCACAATCTAGCAGGATGATCTGTTAGGGTCTGATGCCATGACACCTTCAGGCTACCAATAGCTCCATTCCTTCTTGCCCGCGTTGTCGCGAACCGCTTCCTGACAAAGCGAAATTCTGCAGTAGTTGCGGATCCCCGACCCCTATTGACTTGCCCCCAGTTGTTAGGCCACCGTTCGAGTTCCTTCACGCCGACACGCTGACCGGCGCGAAGGGGCGGGTCTCTGGGGCGGGGTGGCCGGATACCCCAGCGCACTATGGCGGGCGTTGCGTTGTAGCGTTGGCGCCACCTTCCACGATCACCCGCGCCTCGTGCAGCGTATAGAAGAGTTCGCTCGTTGAGCCATTCATCCCGCAATTCTGTTCCGTGATCCCCAGCTTGTGACAAGCCTCGACCACCCCAAGCCCTTTGCCCAACTCGATCTCAATATGGTCCGTAACTGCCCGATGATCTCTTCCGCCTGTATGCCGCTTGCGTGCCATGCTCCCCTTCGCCGGTCGAAATCTCTTAACTCTCGATCCGGCTTGGTTTATAGGGGCAGGTCAGTTACATTATTGAAAGAATCTTTGCCGAAGATGTGCACAGGAAGACATGCAACAACCTGGCTCGGCGTTCGATACAGGTCGCCGACGGAATTCCTGGGGTGGTATGGATTAAGAGCTATATTTCCGAATCCGAGGGCAAACATACTGTGAATATGAAGCTCCAAACCCAGAATCTCTGCTCGAACACGCGCGTCTGCTGAATATCTCAGCCGGAAAAAATCACCTAGTGTGGAAATAGAAGTCCCATCCGGGGATGTTCAGATAGACCGGTTGATTCGATGGCACGTCTTAGGAAGTGTGGGAGCATGGCGGATTAAGAGACCAGCGCCAACTATCGAGGCTGTAGTCAGAATTCAGCTTCTTCCATGCGCCCACGCGTGTGTTATCCGGGAGAATGGCGCTGGCCGAGGATGGACGCTCACCGAACTTACCCTTTAGACTTGGCCCCACCGAATTGCTAAAGCTGCCGTCCTACGCCGAGAATGAGCCGCAGATGTGGTTCGTTCGGGGCGGCACAAAAATGCTGCACCATCGCGGCCCTCAGCCACGCGGCCCTTGATGGGCTGTCCGCAGCTTCGAGGCAAGCAATGCAGAAAGGTCGCATGCGCAGCACATTCATAGAAGGAACCAGGATCCATGCATTTTGACATCATCACCATCATCGGCATACTGGGTGGAGCTTTCTATATCGCCAGCCAGTTCCAGAAAGACATGATATCCCTGCGGGTGCTCGCATTGGCCAGCAACGTCCTCTATCTGATCTACAGTCCGCTGCACACGGACTCACCAACTCACGCATTTGATCGTCATGCCAACTTTCCTTGTGAACTTGATCCTATTGCCGATCAATGCCAAGCGGCTGGTAGAAATCATCAGGATGACCAAGCAGATCGAGCAGGCCACCGTGGAGTCGCCGGTGTCTGAATGGCTCCTGCCGCACATGCACCTACGCAAGCACAAGGCCGGCGAGGTATTGTTTCGGAAGGGCGACGTTGCCGACGAAATTGTGTACGTGGCCAACGGGAAGCTGAAGTTGCAGGGCATCGACCACTACATCGGCCCGGGCGAACTGATCGGTGAGATCGGCCTGTTCTCGCCCGAGAAGGTACGCACGATGACGGTGGTGTGCGAAACCGACTGCGAGCTGTACCAGATGACCGACCAGCAGATCTACCGTCTGTACTACCAGAACCCGAAGCTAGGCTTCTTCTTTATCCGGCTAATTGTCGAACGACTGCTGCGCGACATCAAGCGCGGCGCAATCGAGCCGGGGACTGTTTAGCCCGCATTTATCCCTTATTAGATTAGCCACCCTTCAACCGTGCTTCCCAAAGTCTTGTATAGACTGATCCGGTCGGCCGCAACTCACTCTTCATCAGCACGACCGACTCTACCGCCAGCGAGCCAACCGATATCGGCCGATCCAGCACTCCGCTCTGTGTCAATGCGATTCCAACATGCCGTTCCCCCAGCCTGATTCGTGCCAAGGTCAGATGTGGACTGAACGGTTTTGTCTCGCGGAGAAAGCGTAAGCCTTCACAAGCTTGTTCGATCGCGCCATGAATTTCCATCATTCGCCTTGCCTCTGCTCCCCGCTCCCAAGTCTCCGATGGTCCGGCCCACAGCACACGGGGACTTTGCGGGCGGGGAAATGCGCCGAGTCGATCCAGCGGTACATTCACCGCAGGCTGATTTCCAATCGCTTGCTCAACCGCGACCAGCAAGGGATCAAGAGCCTGCTCATCCATATCGCCAAGGAATTTGATCGTGAGATGGATCGAAGTCGGCTGGACCCAAGAAATACGCGTGTTTCGCGTCATTCCCGTTTCAATTTTGCGCCTTCAACTCCTGCTGGACAGTGGTAAGTCCGGCCCGCAGCTCTTGAGAGAGTTCGACGGCAAGGAACGCCCGGATCACGTCAAGCCCGCATTATTCATGACGGTTCGTCGTCCCCATCCATCCTCCCCCATAATATGGGGAGGGTGAGGAGGGGGCCGAGACCGGCGCGCGGAGCCCGGAGGACCCGATGCCTACTCGTGCAGTACGGTGAGGGTCCGAGGGGCAAGCCCGCCGGCCGAAGGCTCGTCGTAGCAGCGGATCGGCGATTGCAGCAGAAGTGTTCATGGATAATGCGGGCTAGGCCTTACCGAGCAACCAACGGCGAAGGAGATCCAATGCAGCTTGTGATGACCGTTGCTTGATGACATTCCGATCGCCGTGAAAACGGAATTCCCGTGTGATCGGGCGGCCGGTTCCGTCGTCCAATCCGATATAGACCAACCCGACCGGCTTGGTCTCGGTCCCGCCGCCTGGCCCGGCAATCCCGGTGACGCTGAGTCCCACCGACACGTTGGCGCGCTCACGGATGCCGCAAGCCATCGCCGCAGCAACCTCCTTGCTCACCGCGCCCTGTCGGGCAATCAGTTCCACCGGGACTCCCAGCATCTCCGTCTTTGCCCGGTTGCTGTAACAGACCGCTCCACGATCCACATAGGCAGATGATCCAGCCACCTGTGTGAGCCGATGACCGATCAATCCTCCGGTGCACGATTCCGCTACCGCCAGCATAAGCCCCCGTTTGGCGAGTTCCCGTCCGACGACCTCTTCCATCGTGTCATGTCCCTCGGCAAAGAGCCACTCGCTGAGCCTTGAGCGAACGTCGTTCGCCAGCTTCTGCAACAGATCACGATTGTTCTCCGGAGCAGATCGGTTCCCCTTCGTCGTCAGGGAGACCAACACGCCCATGGGCGATGCGAGCATTCCCAAGTCGACGGACGCACCTTTCGGAATGAGCCCTTTAATTTGGCATCGACGTCTGCCTCCGGCAAGCCAAACGTATGGAACACCTGACGAACGATCGGCGATCGGGAAGGCCGTCCTGACGATTCCATTGCTGTGCGCAGCAACGGCACGACTTCCTGCCGCATCATCTCTGCCATTTCCTGCGGCACGCCGGGCAACGAGATGATCAACGCGTTCTTCCATGTCAGGCAAAACCCCGGCGCCGAACCGACCGGATTCTTCAGCACAACGGCGCCTGATGGAATCATCGCCCTGCCGCAGTTGCCCTTCGTTTGGCCGACGCCCCCATTGCGCGAGTCGGGCCGTCAGACCTTCTAACGCTTCTTTGCGACGACTGAGCCTATGTCCTGTCGCGTAGGCCACCGCCTCTCTCGTGCAATCGTCCACGGTGGGGCCGAGTCCGCCGGTCATGACAATCACATGAGACCGTTTTACGGCAGTCTGAATCGCCATCACGATATCCCGCTGTTCGTCTCCGACGACTGATTTGAATCGAACGACGATCCCGAGCATCCCGAGTTCGTCGGCGAGGACGAGCGAGTTGGAATCGGATCGGCCCCCGATCAACAATTCAGTGCCGATCGCGATCGTTTCTGAGGTGAATGGCAGGGGTGCGGATGCGTTGGACATGGATAGCAGGGGGCAGTCCTAGCCCACATTAATCATGAAGGTTCGTCGCGAAAGCGTGCAGACGCGAAGCGAGACGGGCACTCGGAGGCGTGAAGCCCTGAGGCATACTCGTGCAGTATGTCGAAGGGCTGAACGGCGAGACTGCTCGTCACAGCCGCGTATCCGCGCTTGCAGCAGAAGCTTCATGAATCATGTGGGCTGACTAGTTGATCTCGACAAAATTCATGGGGAAACTCGCCTCTCCTCCAGTCGCCGGATACACAGTAATCGTGGTCTTGGCCATCGGGTCAAAATTGGCATAGTTGAACCACGCCACGACCTTCGCCTTGAACTTAGGAGTCTTCGGCCAGACGACGCTGCGGTCGGCTTGTGCATCGAATCGCACCGTCACGGGCTTGATCACCTTCCCGCCCTGTTCGAGCACCAAGTAACTGTCCACCGCGAAGTTGGGAACATTCCCGAAGATAACGGTGCTAACCAGCATGGTCTGGCTTCCAGTACTTGCCTCACATCACTCTCACTCGGTTGGTAGCCCTCGCAGGGCCATATGCGTGGCCATAACCGACAGGGCTCCTATTTTTGTGACCAAGAATCCCCTGGGGGTGACCGCGTCGCTCACTCCGAACTGCACATAGAAACTATCCGGTGGCCTCCCCTCCTGTGCCGCCTCTTTCCCTGATCGATTGCGGTCTGAACCTGCTTCGCGGTGGGATGCAGTTCGATCGCATGGGCCGACAGAGAGAGAGAGCACTCAGCGCGACCATGCCCACACAGAGCAGCATACTCCGTTGTCTATGGACCTGAGCGATCCACATAATAGATATGCCACTACCAGAACGTTCTTCTTCTGTCAACGAACGATTCGATTCTCTTCTGCCGGTTGACAACGACAAAGCTGAAGTGATAAAAAACTGCGCCGCTGCTGGGCTGGAATTATTCACGAATACCGTTGTGAAACCGCTTAGAAGCCGGTGGCCCCGTGCCTATCGCCCAAATATCGGCGGCGACGGTAGACGTATTCGTGAATCGCCCTGGTGAGAGGTCTTTTAAAGTTCAAGCAGATACACGGAGGAGTTTCGATGTCGACCCCTGAACAAACCCCAGCGCCCCAAGCCCCTAAACGCCAATATGTCAACTTCGCCTTCTATAAAATCGACCCGGCCTGGCGGCGCCTCCCCGAGAGTGAACGCACCAAAGGGAAGCAGGAGTTCCTGCGTGCGGTCGAAGACTATGCCGGAAAAGTCCTCGTGGTTGCGTACTCTTCAATCGGGATCAGGGGCGATTGCGACATCATGTTGTGGCGAATCAGCTACGAACTGGAACTGTTTCAGGACATGACCACGAAGATCTTGGCCTCGGGCTTGGGGCAATACCTGACCACTCCTTACTCCTATCTCTCGATCACCAAGCGCTCGGTCTACGTGGATCATCACACCCACGAAAATCAAGAGAGCAAACGGCTGACCGTCGTTCCGGGAAAAGCCAAGTATATTTTCGTCTACCCGTTCCTGAAGACGCGCGAATGGTTCCTGCTGACGAAGGCGGCCCGGCAGGGCATGATGGATGAGCACATTGAAGTCGGCCACCGCTTCCCCTCGGTGAAGTTGAACACGACCTATTCATTCGGATTGGATGACCAGGAATGGGTCGTGGCATTTGAAAGCGATAAGCCGGAAGACTTCCTGGATCTCGTGATGGCGCTCCGCGAAACCGAGGGCTCACGCTACACACTGCGCGATACGCCTATTTTCACCTGTATCCGCAGGAGCCTCAAGGAAATGCTCGACACGCTCGGCGGCTGACACGACGTCGAAGAGAAGCATTGAACACGGCCTTCGATCATGAGATCGAAGGCCGTGTTTTTGGGGAGGCCTCCCCATGGGGATTGTATCGGCAACATCTTGACCGCCTGCACAATGTATGCGCAAACACTGTCCCAGAAAGGATTTCCCGCTTTGACAGCGAAATCACGCATGTGATACCTGTATCTGTGCCTACGCCGTGATTTCATTGGTCCGCATGTCTGCGTGGGAACCTACCTGCAGGGCAGCGGGTAGGCACTTCTGGGATAACAGGAGTACATCTCGCAGGATGCTCAAAAGGCTGTCCAGCAAGGCCGCAGGCGAGTTGAAACCGGAGGCGTACCTCTGGGGCGCACGGTGCGACGAATAAGGAGCACCAAGTCTGTGCGCGCCGCCGAGTGGTGAGGCGGCCGGGTCCCCGTTGAGGATTTCAAACGAGCCGAGAACGACGCTGGCGGACTTTTTCAGCATCCTGCTAGGCACGTCCAATGGCTGATAACAACGCACTCTACGCGATCCGCTTTCCAGACGGGTCGGTGAGCCTGTACATCGACGAAGACTATGCGATTGAACGCGGGGTAGATCCAGCCACTCTCACACGCGTAGAAATCCCTCGGGACATGTTCGTCAGCGGGACCGTTCAAGAGATTCGCGAATATGTCGCCCTGTATCTGGAATCGCAGCATTCCGGCAACGCGTAGAGGCCCTTCGATCCAATGACTACCATCGCGTCACCAGCTTCACCGCTGACCATTGAGAACGATCCGATCCGTCATCGACGCCATGCCCATGCAAGGACGGATCATGCTTCGGCTGATCCTGCTCCAGTACTTCGACGTGACGGACGAAGAGATCCTGTACATCGTGACAGATCGACCCGATCCTCGCTGCGTCGCCGGGACGAAGCCCACCAACACCATCCATGACCAAAGAATCGATCAAGGTGGTCACGGACCGTCGCGACCAATACCGACGACAGGTGCGCCTCAAGCGGGAGCGGACCTGGCTGCAATGCGAAAGTCTTCGGAGACTTGCGCAGCTCCGTGAAGCCTTCGCCGACCGTGCCCGCACCCTCCTGGCCGAGCGTTTCTCCGTCTCCGCTGACACGGCTTGAGGCCTTGCGCGCATCCGCGAGAACCGCGCTGCCCAAGCCGGCAATCCGCCTGCTGGAGCAGCGGTGGGATGCCGATGAGATTACGGCTGAGGACTATCAGCAGCAACGGCTCAGCATCGAATTCCAGACCCAACTCCGCTTGGCCGAAAAATATCGCAAACGACTCAAGCAGGCGGAACGCGAGCGGCAGAGCGCGATCTCTGCGCCGCTACAAGATCACGAAATCGCACATGTGTGGGCCTTCCAGCCGGCAGTCTCGCCGCCCGGAAAGTGAAGTACCTCACGCAGTACTTGCAGGCCCTCCAGGCCGCAGGTTACCAGACCGACGCGGCAGCCACGGCAACATCACCATTGATTTGTGGAAGGAAACCTTCTCGGTGCTCGCGGAGCAGCCCATCGAACGTTCGCTCTCGACCTACGACGGGTTGGAAAAGACGGAGTCCGCGCTCATCGACAAGCTGACCGCCATGGTCTGGGGCAGCTCTGGCCGAGGAGATCGAAGTCAAGTTCTGGACCTCGCTCGTCTTCGGAGCCAGCTCCAATGCCATGCACTCAGAAATCACCAGGAACTTGTTTGGGCTGCAGCGGCTCATCACCATCATCAACGACATGGACCGCTCTCCCGAGGCAGTGGATGAAGAATTGCTCAAACGGACCGCAGCCCATACCCAAAGCTAGAAGTGGGCGCGCTTGAAGCCCCTGCCGAGCCTCCCAGAAGTCGAGCTGAGCGAGATGCAGACTCAGATCCTCAACAGTATGAGGGGAGAAGATGCGAGCGGCAGAGCCTCCGATAAGTGGTAGCCTGCATCGGTGATTAGACTTTGCCTCCGATGAGGTATAGGGTATAATACACTCCACAGTCATGGCCAGACGGTCCGAGCATCCTGCCACTCGCTTCAGCATCAATCGAACCGTACGCTTCCTGATTCTTCTACTCCCCATGCTCGCCTTCATCTCTGTACCGTTGCTTGTTCACGCATCCGGTCTTCTGGAGATCACCGAGCTCCTCACCCATCCCGAGCAGTACGACCGCCAAGAAGTGGTGGTAAGCGGCCAGGTCACCAACGTCCAACTCGCGACGAATCGGCAAGGTCAACCGGCCTATGGGTTTCTCTTGAAGGATCAGGCCGGCACGTTGAAAATCATCAGTCTCGGTCAGATCGAAGTTCGGGAAGGCGACCAGGTGATTGTGGAAGGAGTCTTCTCGCGTCTCCGCCAGGCAGGACGCACGATCATCTACAACGAAATCAAAGCCTCTCTCGATCAAGCCGATGAATCGGCTCCAACCCCGACCTCGTCGGTTGATCTGGTCTGATCTGGTCTCTCTGGTCTGATCTGGTTGGTTTGGTTCAATCTGAGTTAATCTGGTTAACCAGATAAAACACAAACTAAACAAACGAAACAACGGCTTCCTTAGCGCTCGCGCGGATATTTCAGGGCCCACGCCAGCAACTTATCCTGAACTGCGATCCGGCACCCACTTCACCATCCACGCCCGCAGCTGTGGCATCCGCACCCACGAGATAGCGGGTGTTCGGACGAGACGCCGTCAACGCATGATGCACCGCTCGAACCACGGCTTCCGGCGGAATCGCTCGTTGGGCCGATCGGGCGATCGACTTCACGAATTCGAATCACCGCTTCGCCATAGAGGGCCTTCCGCCTCTTCGCTGGCCGACGCTTCAAGGTCCCCTGCCGCCTTGGCTGATTTCTCCCAAAGCGGCGTCGCGATCGCCCCGGTTCGATAATCGAAACCTGAATCCCCCAGGGTTGCAGTTCCATTCTCAACGCATCTGTCAGCGCCTCCAAGGCAAACTTCGATGCAGAATAGGGTCCCAACAAGGGAATAGTACCTCGACCGGCAATCGATCCCATGTTCACAATTCGACCTCGGCCACGGCGCAGCAACGGGAGAAACGCCTGCGTGACAGCGATCTGCCCGATCACGTTGATCCTCAAGCTGTTTCCGGAGTTGCGATAATGGAATCACTTCGAGGGGACTCCCGATGACGATCCCGGCATTATTGACGAGCCCTCCAAGCCCACCCTCGCCCACAACCCGTTGCACCACCTCGACGGATCGCGTGATCGACGGCTCATCCGTGACGTCGAGCGTGATGGGAATGAGTGACGGACCACCCTTCGCGGCAAGCGCCTCCTGCCCGAGGGTCGCGCACGCCGGCAAACACCGTCATCCCACGACCGGCACACCGAAGTGCACAAGCCGCGCCACGTCGCCGGTCGAGGCGCCAGTCACAACAACCGACATGGACGATGGACGATCAGACATAGGCGAGAGTACCACGACTGCCAGCCACAGAGCAGCCAGCTAAAATTTCACCAAGAATTTACCCCTGCCGACCTTGACAGGCCAATGTCCTTTCATTATGGTTTGGAGCAGGTTGCTGAAAAAGGGAGCAGGCTAGCTGGGACGATCCCCTGTGCTCGCGCAACGCGCGGCCTCCGAAGGATGAAGAGTGAGCGGCCAGGTGCCCTCCTTGCTCGCAGAACGCGCACGATGAAACGGTGCTCGTCCGATGCGCGCAGTTGAGGGCAGCCTTGGCCACTCCCTAATAGAGATATGGTGAATCGGAAGACCCTCGCTGCGCTAATGGCACGTCTCGGCGTGCCAGTGGGTGGGCGGGTGCGAAAGCTGCGCGCAGTTGGGACCATCCCAGCCACTCCTTAGTGGGCGATAGATCGCTGCGGCGTTGCTTGACAAGACGCGTCCCAGGGCGAAGAGTCTGTCTTGGCAGACTCAGGGTGGGCGGGTGAAATAACCGCCGAGGGTTGGGCGGGTGAGAAGTCTAGCCTTTTTGATCATCCTGCGGAGGGTGCTCCCGTTGTGCCACACTCAGTCTGTCCTGCGCGTCACGCGCCTGAGCAAGTAGTTAAGCTCATGAATCAAATGCGGTATCAATCGTAAGTATCTGATAGTATGCGACTAACTTATGGCTAAGATTGCCGTCATTGATATCGGTACGAACTCCATCCATATGGTGTTGGCTGAGATCCAGCTGGACACAGGCTACAAGATTCTCGATCGCTTCAAAGACATGACGCAGACTCGGGAACGGCGCCTTTACGACCCACCGCCTCTCCGACGAGGCGATAACACGCGAGCACTCGACGTCATTCGCAATCTCGTCACCCTGGCCAAGAACAAAGGCTACGATCGCATCATCGCCGTCGCCACCAGCGCCGTGCGCGAGGCGAAAAACGGAGGAGACTTTATCGATCTCGTGGCCAAAAACACGGGGCTGACCGTCCGCGTCATCAGCGGCGCCGAAGAGGCCAGGCTGATTTTCCTGGGCGTCAAAAACAACGTGCCCATGACAGATCAGCCGACGCTCTCGGTGGATGTCGGAGGAGGATCGGTCGAACTGATGGTCGGAAACCGTGACCAGCTCCTCCACGCAAAGAGCCTGAAGCTGGGCGCCATCCGACTGGCGGATGAATTCCTCAAGCGCACGCCCCCTTCCGAGGGGATGCTTCGCTCACTCGAAGACACGCGTGACGACCCAGTTACAGGGCGCCCTCGATTCGTTCAAGACGAAACGATTCGATTCCCTGATCGCCACCTCCGGCATGGCGGCCAACTTGGCAGAAGTCATTCATTTGCGCCGAACGAATCGCCCGCTCCCTCAAATCAATCTCGCCACGATTTCACTGAAGGACGTCAAAGAGATCGAGCAGGACCTCCGTCAATCCACCATTAAAGCCCGGCTGGCGATCCCCGGATTAGATCCTAAACGCGTAGACACCCTGTTTCCTGCCACGGTGGTCCTTCGCCGTCTGATGGAGCTCTCAGGGCGAGACGAACTCATCCTGTGCGACAAGGCCATTCGTGAAGGCCTCATCTACGACTTTATCCATCGCCACCGTGAACGGCTCAAAGCGGAAGCGGAAATTCCCGACTTGCGGCGGCGTAACGTCATCGCGCTGGCCCGTCGCTGTCAGGCCCCGGAAGCCCATAGCCTGCATGTCGCCGGCCTAGCCCTGCGCCTTTTCGACCAGACGACACGCCTCCATCGTTTGGGGCCCACCGAGCGGAACTGGCTTGAATACGCCGCAATTCTGCACGACGTCGGCTACCTCATCAACGAGCGCCAGCACCACAAGCACGCCTACTATCTGATCACCAATAGCGGCCTCGGGGGATTATCCGGCGAGGAGATTCAGGTGGTCGCGAACGTGGCGCGCTACCATCGGCGCGCAGTCCCTCAACTGAAGCATGAGGAATTCGACGCCCTCTCCCCAAGTACAAACGAATCGTGCGGATCCTGTCCGCGCTGCTTCGGATCGCCGATGGCCTGGATCGGACGCATTTTTCGGTCGTCCGCACCCTCGATGTGAGACTCGGCGCCACCGTCACCATCACCGTGCACGTGACGGGCGATGCGGAGTTGGAAACCTGGGCCGCCGCAGGCCGGGCGGATCTCTTTGAACGCGTGTTCCGCCGCCGCGTGAAGTTTTCCGTCATCTCGCAGGACGATGCCGCATGAGCAATCAACCCCCTCTACCCATGCACTCCCCACCCCTACCCCGGAAAACTGATCATCGTCGAGGGCATCGACGGGTCCGGGAAGAGCACGCAACTGCTGTTGCTGCACAAGTGGCTGGAGTCGAAAGGCCATCGAGTCTTCTTCACGGAGTGGAACTCCTCCGGAACTGGTCAAAGACACGACCAAACGGGGAAAGAAGAACAAAAGCCTGACGCCGACGACGTTCAGCTTGTTGCACGCGACCGACTTTGCCAGCCGGCTCTATCATGAAATTTTACCCCCGCTCAAAGCCGGCATGATCGTCTTGGCCGACCGCTACATGTACACCGCCTTCGCGCGTGACGTGGCCCGAGGCGTATCGCCTGAATGGATTCGCAAGCTCTATAGCTTCGCCATCACACCGGACATGGCCTTCTACTTCAAGGTACCGATCGAGGTGGCCATTTCGCGGCTCCTCGGAGGCACGCGCGGACAATTCAAGTACTACGAAGCCGGCATGGACATGAACCTGAGCCCGGACGTCACCGAAAGCTTCCGCATCTTCCAATCAAGCATCCTGGCCCAATACGAGAAGATCGTCGATGAGTTTCAGCTCATCACGATGGATGCGACGAAAGACATCGAAGCCCAGCAGAACGTCATGCGCCAGCTCGTGGGAGAGGCGCTCAAAGATTACAAACCAAGACGGGGCACCCATGGTCGACGCACAGTATTTTGGCGACGGTTTGACGAACCTAAATCCGAGTGACCTCAAGGGGAAACTCATCGCGATCGAAGGCACCGACGGTGTCGGCCGCTCCACGCACATCGAGATGTTGCAGGAATGGCTGGAGGTGCAGGGCTATGGCGTGCTCACGACCGGCTGGACCCGTTCCAATCTCATGTCGAAGACGATCGAAATGGCCAAAGAAGGCAACATTCTCGACCGGTGGTCGTTCAGCCTGCTGTACGCCACCGACTTTGCGGATCGCTTAGAACACGAGATCATCCCCGCGCTTCGCTCGGGCTTCATCGTCCTGGCCGACCGGTATATCTATACGGCCTTCGCACGCGATTTTGTGCGCAGCGGGAACCGCCAGTGGGTGAGAGACGTCTTCGGCTTTGCCTTAGTACCCGATCTCGTCTGCTACTTGCGCATCGACGTCGAAACACTCGTGCTGCGCGTCATCGAAACCAAAGGGATGAACTTCTGGGAATCAGGGATGGATCTCCGGCTAGGCAGCGACCTCTACGATAGCTTTAAGAAGTACCAGTCGCTCCTGATCGAGGAGTTCGACAAGATGGCGGAAGAGTTTCACTTCGAAGTGATCGATGCCAGAAAATCGCCGGATGAGATTCAGGACGCACTGCGCAGCAAGATCCAGCCGCTGCTCACCACCAACCTGCGAAGCCCGGAACTGCCGTCCGACCGCCTCATCCAGCCGGCATAAAAAGACCGTACGAGCATCTAGCCTACTTCGTCCGCTTCCCCATCGCCCGCAACTGACTCGGGGTCAACCACCAACGAAGTACTCCTCGACCTGGCTTCGCCGGAATCGACAGCTCGATCAAACAGGCCCCGGCTTTCTTCAGAGGGAACGACGCAGACGCCCGCCCGGACAGGAGCATGCTTGCGGCCATGCCCAACTGCGGTTCATGCCCGACACAGAACACGCAGGACTCCGGCGGAAGCTCCTGCAGCACGCCGATCATTTTTGCAGCCGGAGCCCCGGCAATAGTTCGTCGCGCAGTTGCATGAGCGATGAACTTGCCAGCAGGCCGTGCAGCAATTCAGCCGTTTCGAGCGCACGTCTCGCAGGACTCGCATAGATCACAGTAGGATGCACCTTCAGTCGCCGCAGTCCGGCAGCCACCTGACGGACGCGCCGCTTGCCCTTCTCCGTCAATGGACGATCAACATCCTTCCCTCCCACTCTCCCGCTCCACAGCAATGCCGTGCCGCAACAACACACAATCCATCGTCACCCCACTTTATCTTAACCCGCATTATTCATGAACGCTTCGCTTCAATCGCCGATCCGCTGCTACGACGAGCCTTCAGCCAGCGGGCTCGCCCCTCGGACCCTCCACGTACTGCACGAGTACGCATCGGGTCCCTCACGGCTCCGCGCGCTGGTCTCGCGACGCGGCTCAGCGATCTCGCGACGAACCGTCATGAATAATGCGGGTTCATGATCGGCCAGGCCCAGTCTACCTGAACCATGGATCAGTTTGTTCAGTTCATCTGATTGGTCTCGCTTCAACCAGACCGATCAGAAAGACCAGATAGACCAAACAGACCAGAGCAACCGGTTGAATCCCTTCTGATTCCATCCATAATCAAATTCGATTCACTGCTGGGTTGATTGCCGAGGCACTCTGAGCGACATCCAGCGCGACAGCCGCGCGAAAAATCCAACAAACTCAACGGATAAACGTGCTAGGGCCTCGAGTCAGGATCAACTGGCATGTTGATTGCTGATTACGCATGTCCAGAAAATGTTCACGGTAAGCAACCATACGGAGGTGGATCATGTATAAGAATTCTGCGTTGCTCTCAATCGGCGCTGCGTCTGGTATTCTCACTGTTCTATTTCGGTGTAGGCCATGCATTCCAGATCGAGAAGAAACAGGATGCCCGCATCCTGATGGCAGGGCAAATGAAAGGAACAGCGAACCTATCAATCAAACAAGTATCGAATACGCCAACTCTTTGTGGGGGAAGGACTGGAGCGTTATGCAGGATGCAACAGCCTCGCCGGATCAGGAGAAATGGCGACAGCTGGGTCTCGCTACACAAGTCACGGATCGAATACGCCAACTCCTTGTGGGGAAGGACTGGAGCGTTATGCAGCATGAACAGCCTCCCGGATCAGGAGAAATGGCGACAGCTGGGTCTCTAAACACTGAAGTGCAACGTCGGCAGCAGGTATGCTGTTCGGCGTTGGTCTCACCACGCTGGTCGTTCTTGGCGCCAGAAGGTTGCGACACCCTCACGGGCATCACGCGTAGACGACAAGAAAGTTCCTTGAACCAGGGCTTGGGACCTCAACGGAGGTCTCAAGCCCGTTCTTTATGATGCAATCATACCCTTCTGGTCTATCTGGTTCATCTTGTCTATCCGGTTGGTCTGGTTCAAGCAAATAAACAAGATAGACCGAACAGACTAGACAGACTAGGTAACGCCGTGGCCATTAGCCATACGCTCCGAATCCCACGCCCCCACCCCCGCGCGATCCGCATCTGTTTGACGAACCATGTCCCATGCAGTAGAATGTGCATCACTATGATGCACCGGTGATGCATGGAGGTAGGCAACATGAAAGCGATTACATTACGGAATCTTCCACCCGAAGTCGCCCGGACAGTCCAACAGCGGGCCAAGCAGAAGAAAACCAGCGTAAATAAGGCGGTCATCGAGCTGTTGGAAGAATCGGCGGGGGGCAAGGCAAAAGAAAGCGCCGGTCCGCTATCATGATCTGGATCATCTCGCCGGAACCTGGACGAAGGAAGAGGCCGCCGCATTCGACAAGCTCATCGCCGAGCAACGCACGATTGATCCAGAGCTTTGGAAATGACCCGGCTGCTTCTGGATAGCTCCGCATATATCGCGTTCAAGAAAAGACACTCCTGAGGTTATTGAGACTCTCCCTCAAACCGAAGAAATATGGATGAGTCCGATTGTACTCGGAGAGCTTCGCGCGGGCTTTCTCCAGGGAGCAAACGAGAGAGCAACGAGCGCGAGTTACGAATGTTTCTAGAATCCTCGCGTGTCAGCGTGCTGATCGTGGACGAAGAAACATCAGACCGTTACGCAACCATCCGCGTTGCGTTGAAGAAGGCCGGCACCCCAGTTGCCGCCAACGATATCTGGATTGCCGCCAGCGCCATGCAGCACGGACTTCCGATCCTGACGTCTGACCGCGATTTTCAGAAAATTTCCCAGGTCATTGTTCGCCCCTTTCTCCTATCTAACAGGCTGCGGAAAAACGATTTCGGCCTAGCAGAACTCCTCGACACCCGTAAAATATGAAACGTGAGGCGCATCTTGTGTTTCCGAAGAATGTTCAATGCTCAATTGAACATTCAGCATTACGTTTGCTCAGGCTTCACGCGCAGGCGCATCTGAATCCAATTGGATTCTACGGTAATCAAAATTGATTCAGTTGAAATCGTCCTTGTCATGTTCTGCACCTTCGTGTTTCCCTTCGACATCGTGAAAACCTGCCAATTTTGATGGCAATCACGAAGAATTTCTCGACGCCGGCTGCGCAAGCCGCTGGCACATCGATTGCGATATGCCTTGATAGTCATCAGGATGCTCAAAAAGGCCGTCCAGCAAGGCCGCAGCCGAAGAGCAGGCTGCAGGCGTACCCTCCGGGTACGTTGAGGACCTGTTCGAAGGTGAGAACGAAGCTGGCGTACTTTTTCAGCATCCTGCTAAGGCGGACGAGCAGTCGACCATTTAGTCATTGGGCTCACGTGTGAGAACTCACTGGCGAGGATTCACGCCTGAGCACCCAACCAGAACCTCCTCCTGGTTGCCAAGCCTTCTGGTCGACTGAGCGTCAACGCCACGGGAGCCCCGGCTCCGTCATACCCGGGGCTGCGGCTCCCTCCTTAATAGCGAGTGGGACGGACAGAGAAGTTCTGGGTTCTGGGTTCTGGGTTAGAGGCGGACGGAAAGGCGCGGGACGGGCGGGGGTTCGAGGTTTTCGGAACTGCGAACCCCTACCTTCAGCCTTCGGACTTCAGCCTTCTGACCGTGCCAGCCGTAGCGAGGTAGGGATCATGCCCCAAGATAGTGGTGTTGGCTCCGCATTATTCAGGCAAGCTTCTGCTGCAAGCCTGGACAGCGGCTGCGACGGGCAATCTCGCCGTTCAGCCCTTCGACATACTGCACGAGTATGCCTCAGGGCTTCACGTCTCCGAGTGCCCGTTTCGCTTCGCGTCTGCACGCTTTCGCGACGAACCTTCTTGAATAGTGCTAGGGCCAGAAGCCTATCCAACAGTGACCTTTCTACTGAGACGAACGGCGATGTCGGACCAGGCTCCTAGTCCGTACTACCTCGAATGGGCTATTGCTAAAAATGCCGTACAGGTTTATTAGAGGCTCCCAGTTGCTTGCATGTATCCGTGCGTCTGTGCTGTGTGAGCTGGCAGTTCTCCCCGGATCTTCAACGGAGCCGCCCATGAATGGCACCTTAGGCATCCAAGAAGTATGGTCTTTAACATCCCGATCCCCATCTCGTAGCGGTTCCTGTACGAACAACGGCATCAATTCGGAACAGGTGCCTGGCACCTTCTCCCCTAACTATGAGTTGCCTTTGATGGAGCCTCAAGTTCGGATGATGACTCCCCTCCTTACTGCTTCTCAGAATCGTATCGCTTCCTGTAACGGCCAACAGAATAACCCGAGAAAGGTTCCGGACTCCTTTCCATCATCCCCTAGCTACGTTACGTAGCAAGCGATTTGAAAACGCCAAATATAAACCGCTTAAGAATGACCCCGACAAGGCAGAGAGCGGTTCACCGCCGCGAAGGAGAGTCAGATGAAGATCGGTAGACCTGTAATTCCCATTCTAATTTTGAGTTTTTTGTCGTCAGTCTGATAATCTTGTCAGTTCCCCTACCAACGTTGGCTCAGAATCCCCACGCATGCGTGAGCGGGTCCGCACACTCTGGGCAATAATTTGGAGCAACCAACCAAGTTACACTTTTCAATTTTACAAAAATTGCGACGGCTACTGGTCCTATGCAATCACATGGCAGTTTATCATTAAGAATGCAGCAGTCACAGGTGAACCTACTATTTGCACGTCTGGTCCAAATCTTACCCCTGTCCCTCCAACTGGTGTACAGACACTATTTTGTCCAACACTTCCCACTGGACCATCTGCGCGCATCAAGATAACGATTAATTACACGGTGCCACCCGAACAATCCGATGGTTCATACCCATACCATTTATAACTTTTAGGAACCTCTTGCCTTGGACAATCTCTCATGCTTCTCAAGCGAGGACCGACATGAGCTCTTCAATTTTCCGTCGATCAGCTTCAGGCGTGATGGCAGGTAGCGCGCTTCTCTTGAGCTTAATCGCGATGCCAGGGCTGCATAATGTTAGAGAAGGCTTTTGGTGAATCCTGATCAATTCTCGCATCGGCCCGCCATGGTTATGTTCGTGAACAGTCCTGACATCAACTCCGGACCCAGGGCATGCGTAACTATTGATATGGACAAAATTAATATTGGGGGGATAGACGTTAAGGACGTTCTAGAAACTCTAAGAGAATGGAAAGTGAATGTAGTTTTCGTTTCAAGGAAGCCACCTGGACAGGAATGACAAATTCAACACCGAACATAAAGTTGTTCTACAAAAGCTCCCATTGGATAAGCTGCTGTTAGTCTATATTGATGCGCACCCAAAAAAATTCTTCAAAGGTCCAGATGCAGAGGTAGGTCCAGATGCAGGAAGTGCTAACAAGGAGTTACTTGGTCCTCTTGCACAAATACCCAGAGTAAGGTTCCTCGAATCAAATGAAGAGAATTTCAGGATCACTCAAGCAATTATGTTGCATCAGTAAACGCAGCCGTGAACCTTGCACCAGTTCACACAGGTTGACGTAGGGCGATGGAAGCCCAGAAGCGGGGCGGAGAGTCTGGAGCTACATAGCGAGCACGGTGCACGAGACAATGAGAGATCTAATCTAGCGCGTCTCGAAGACCGTGGAAGGGAGGATGAACCATGAAGAGAACGGCCTTGCTTTCCTCTGGCTTGAATCCCTGTTCCATTCTCATCGTGCTAACACTCGGCATAGGCGTTGTTCTCGCTCCCAGCCTGCCTACTAATCAGGCTCACGCCGCAGATCCGATCACTTCATCGGGATTGAACACCCAAGTTAGCCAACCGGTAACGCTTCCAACAGGACAGACCCAATACAATATAACCGGCGGGACGAGAGCTAACGGCGGGACAAATCTATTCCACAGCTTCGGGGACTTCAGTGTTCCAACAACAACATCGCGAACTTTCTCAATGACTCCGGCCTATCAACATCCAACATCCTGGGTCGCGTCACGGAGGAAATATCTCGAACATCTTCGGGACTCATTCAAACCACCGGTTTCGGGAACGCGAATCTTTCCCGATGAATCCCAGCATGGCTTCTTATTCGGCCCCAATGCCACTGTGAACGTCGGCGGGATGGCCACCTTCACGACGGCAGAATACATGCAGCTGACAGATGGCGGGCGCTTCAATGCCAATCCCAATTCAACAACGCCGGCTGACCTTCTTACGGCTGCGCCGGTGGCGGCGTTCGGTTCATGAGGATCCAATCCGCACGCCATCGATTTCAAAGGCGGCCAACTCACCGTCGCACAAGGGACCGGCATCACCCTCGGTGGCGGAGACATCAACCTATTTCCCGATCAATCTCTGGCGCCCCGAGCAGCATGACGGCACCGGGCAGACAAATCAGACTTACGAGCGTCGCAGGACCAGGCTCGGTCGCGGCGGACACGGGGTGCCAGCACCTGGCATGGTCTTGGGACGATCACGCTTGGTCAAGGCAGCATCCTTTCAACTGCAGGCGATTCCTCGTTCAGGGGAGGATCGGCAGGGGCAGTTTCGATTCGTGGAGGTCAGTTCGTCACCACCGGAGCCAAGATCCTCACCAATCCGCGTTCGACAGCACCGGTCAGAGGGCCAGTCACGATCACGGCTTCGGATAGCGCGTCCTTCACCGATTCGACCATCGATACAACTTCGATCTTTGCAGGAGGCGCGGGAGCGGTGACAGTCACGAAGTGGAAACAGTGTTGCGCTCACGCGATCAGGCATCAACACCTTTTCGGATTCATCGAGTGGGGATAGCGGCGTACTCAATAATACGGCTCCGGTCGTGGCGCTAGAGGATAGCTCAGTCCGGAACCGGTGGCCTCGGAGATGGCACGACCTCGGTAAGCGGCGGCGCGGTGACGCTGGGTGACAATACAACGTCCAGTGTCTCTCTCACTCGCTCGGCTCGTTCTAACATCTATAACCGACACCGCTGGAAATTCAGGTGCGGTAACGATCACTGGTTCAACCATCACGATCGTTGGGAGTCCGCCCGACCCTTCCATTGTCACAAGCATACATAATACCTCGGGAGATCCCACTCTTGCAGGTCATGGCGGTGATATTAAGATCACAGGAACCAACGTGACGGTCAGTGGTTCTGCAACTTCTCCAAATAATGCAGGGCCTCTTTTTCCCTGTTACCTCAGAAAAGCCTGGCCGATGCCGGGGGGATCCTTCGGCCGCGGGCAACATTCTGATAAGCGGATCGGAAAACATCATCCTCAACAATGGAGCAGGCTTCGCCAGACGACGACACCGCCAGCCGCGGCACCTGCCGGAAACATCGAACTACTGGGCCAGCTTATGTGACCATCACACAGAGTAGGCTTTTAGTAACACCCTGGCTTCTGGGGCTAGTGGGACAATCAAGATCACGGGGACAGAGGATATCGCGCTCAACCCGGGGTCGGTGATCTCGACGTCCGCGGTGCTCGGCAGTGACGGCGTAGCAGGTCCCATCGAAATCAACACACAACACCTCACGATCACCGGGGGGAGTCAGATCGCAAGTGAAACCTTCGGCTCCGGCCTCAGGCGGCACCGTCATTATCCAAAACACCGGCGGCCCCCGCGCAGGCGGTCACTGATCAGTGACAGCGGTAGCTTCGGCATCTTCACCGACACACTGGGTACCGACCTAGGCGGTAACATACTAGGTACCGGCGCAGTAAGCGGTAACACTTTTCGTTAATGCCAATTCCTTCGTGCTTCCAGAACGGCGGTAAGCTATCGGCGGGAAGCCACCGGTGAGGGGAATGCGGGGGATATTCTGGTGAAGGACAGACTCGGTGAGTATCACAAACGGAGCGCAACTCACGAGCAGTAGCAGCGTGCGGCAAACTCCGTTCTTTCCCGGAGAAGTAATTCCGTCCCGTACCGGCAACGCCGGTACCGTGACCATTCAAGGACTCGCCAGTCCGGCTCAGCCTCGGTCTTAATTGACGCGGATCCGGCAGCGGGATCCTCACCGACACGCAGGGGTGCAACTGGCTCGGGGGGAATATCTTCGTCAATGCCAACTCAGTCTTCCCCTGACCAATGGCGCAACCGTGTCGTCCTCCAGCACAGGTCAGATCGGGAATCCGGGCTCTGCCAAGCGGAGCATCAATATTACTTCACTCAACGGCTTCACGATGCAAAACAGTACATATCACGACAGAGGCTGTGCAGGGGGCAGGCGGCGGCAACATCAAAGTGACCACCGCTCCATGCGGCCACGGTATTGCTCCGAAGACAGTCAGGATCAGCGCCTCGGTCGCCAGACGGGCCGGGAGGCGGCGGGAATATTTCGATCGATCCACAGTTCGTGATTCTCGCAGAACAGCCAGATTCTGGCCCAGGCGGCGCAGGGTCAGGGCGGCGCGATCACAGATCACCGCGGATCTCTTCCTGCCGGATGCCAACAGCATCGTCAACGCGGATTCCGCGCTTCGGCGTGAACGGCACCGTGACGATCCAGTCGCCGAACGCTCCGATCAGCGGCCAGATTCAGCCGCTGGGGAAAACGCCGCTGCTCGCCGACATCGCTGCTCAATCAACATTGCGCAGCGCTGGCCGGCGGTGAGTTCAGCAGCTTCACCGTGGCGGGACGGGACAGCCTGCCAGCCGAACCAGGCAGTTGGCTCGCGCAGCCCGCTGGCTATCAGCTGCCAGCGCCAGCGCACGGGGCAGGGAGAGGCTCGCGGCACGCGCTCGACAGGAGACCACAGTCCTGTCGTTGCGCCAGATCGCGCCGGCCGGGTTCCTGACCCAGGCCTTCGCGGTGGACTGGTCGGCGAGCTGTCAATCATGACCCATCGCGCTGGGGAATCGGCAGTTGCGCAACATTGACGCTGCTCGCTTCGCGCTCATCGCGAACCGTTCGGAGGATTTTCGTCACCCTCATCATGATGCGCAACGAGAGCATCTGAATCCAATCGGATTCTACGGTAATCAAAATAGATTCAGCTGGACCATGAATGTCATTTCCTGCGTCCTCTGTGTTTCCCTTCGCCGTCGTGAAAACCTGCCAATTTTGAAGCAATCACGAAGAATTTCTCGAAGCCGGCTGCGCAAGCCACTGGCACTATCGATTGCGATATGCCTCAATCGTCAGCAGGATGCTCAAAAAGGCTGACTTCTCACCGCCCAACCCGGCGCCGAGACGCGCCGTTACGCGAGCAAGGCTGCAGCGAGCGAACTCAGCTCACTTCGATCACAGCGGTGGACTAGGATGCATCCAACTGCGCGCGTCACGAGCGGTACGTCGAGGCCGCGTTGACGCGAGCGCGGGGAACGAAGCTGTCAGCCTTTCAGCATCCTGCTAGGGCGGGACGAGCAGTCGACCTATAGTCATTGGGCTCACGTGTGAGAACTCACCGGCGAGGCCGGCGACGTGATCCTGAGCGCCCAACCAGAACCTCCTCCTGGTTGCCAAGCCTCCTGGTCGACTGACCGTCAACGCCACGGGAGCCCCGGCTCCAGCCACACCAGAGGGCTGCGGCTCCCTCCTTTATCTGGTCTGTCTAATTCTATCCGGTCTCTCTGGTTTTTGTCTCATCTGTCTCGTTTATTTAGCTGAACCAGACTAACCGAATAGACCGGATGACTCAGAGTTCCAGACAACGAAATGTCTAGCAGCCGTAGCGAGGTAGGGATCATGCCCCAAGATATGGCTTGCTAGGAGCCTAAGGTCCGGAGATGACCTTCGAGTGTGCGAACGGCGATGTCGGACAGGCTCCAGTCCGTACTAACCCGAATGGGCTATTGCTAAAAATGCCGTACAGGTTTAATACGGGCTACCAGTTGCTTGCGTAGCGGTGCGTGTGTGCTGTGTGGCTGGTTTCTCTCCCTAGACCTTCAAGGGAGCCGGCCATGAATGGCACCTCAGGCTTCCAAGAAGTGCGGTCTTCTATCTCCCGATTACAATCGTATCGGTTCCTGCACGAGCAACGGCATCAATCGGAAAAGGTTCCTGGCACCTTCTCCGAACCATGGAGTTGCCACGGATGACGCATCAAGGTCGCATGAACTCCCCTTCTCGGCTTCTCAAAATCCGCGTATCGCTACATTAACAGCCAAAGAGCATGACCTGAAAAGTTTCTAACATCTTTTCGACGCACCATCCAGCGGGATGGACAAATCTAATGAAATCGATAGCGATCATCCTGTTCGCTCTCTTGCTATTTACCGGGTCAGCTTGCCAAGGTCTATGTGTCAGTACACGCCCCCTCTAGCGGCGGGTTAACTGGTACCAACTGCAAACTCCAAAAGGGAACTTCACCAATCATCAGCAACAGACAGATTATTGGTGCTGGGCCGCAGCTGCTGAACTGTCATTGAGTACCTCAAACAGGAGCCGGTTCTGCAGTGCGACCTCGTCAGGCTGTTTTTTCGCGACGTCCTCATGATACGGGACCCAAACTCCCTGATCCAGGTTTGTCCGATCCGCTTCCCTATTGCTGCACATGGTGGACCAGGCGAAAATTCTCGGCGAAACCTGACGATTTCTGGTATGTTCAGAAAGCAGCGGAGGTGTGCTGGAATAACGGTAGGGCTGACATGGTGTTTTTTGTGCGTCACGAATTTGGTACGTACTACCTGAAACATGAATATGACTGGACTTACCAAGGGCCTCAAGGTCTTCCATGGGGGACAAGATCGTAACAGAGATCTGCGAAGACCGTCCATAATCAGCACAATTGCTCACGATGAAAGCGTAGGTGGCAGTGGCCACGCAGTCGTGATCGGGGGATACAGGAATTGGGGGGATGGGTCGCAGTGGGTTCAAAGTGTGACCCAGGATATAGCACAATAGGAGACTCCCCTGTGGCCTATGGCGTCTTTCCTCGAAGCGCAGCCCTGGAGTCTTTACGCGAACACGAGACTACCTGGGCATATCTGTGCGGCACTAGAGCGAGTCGGCGGATTTCAGCGATTCGGTTTACGACGATAGCCTTCGTCCTGCTCTGCAACTTGTCGAGGTGTACAAATCTCGTGGTCCGAACAGTGGACAAAGAAAATCGATGAGCATTTGCTCGATCTCGGTTACGCACTTGCCAAATCTCCCATCATTGATCTCGAGGCCCGGCGGTCCGCGATGAATTTTGTCGGCAACACCCTGCCACGCTGCTCTCTAAGCGGGCCATACTGGCAAGACATCTTGGATTATGGCGCTCAAGATCTTCGCTTCAGAGTCAGAACCATGCAGGGCTCATACCTCTCTTCGTCGTAGCCTCAAAGATTTACGAAATTTTGTGAAGAAACAGACCCTTTCACTGCCCGGCTGCTCGCTGGAGACATCAATTGGGTAAGAGTCTCTGGCGAAGATCTTGGCCTGCACGATTTTATTTCCCATTAGGCTGAGCAATGCGGCCAACAACGGAAGCTCTACCAAGTCGTCGGTCATGATCGAAAAGACCGCTGACTTCTTGGCGTATTCACTTAACGCCGGTGGACCAAGAGCTCATCCGGGCCGTGAAAACGTACTCAACCCGCAAGGAAGACTATCGTGTGGATTCGGGTAACCGACACTATCGGACGGATTGGACCTGATTTTCGCTTTAAAATGGCCGTGCTGTTCGATGATCCGATCGCGAGAGTCAACGCCGGCCATGAATTTGATCCATGCGACAGCAACGTCCTCGATAAGCTTCAACAATTGGATGGCTAACGCGGCCCCAGATAACCATGCAGCCGGTGGGGGTAATCCCAGCCCCAGTAACACCACGGGGCACGACAAAGAAGGTGATCGCTCGAATTTGCGTAGACCAAATCTGACACGTAAGGGAAGATGACCCAACAAAGGAGGGGGCGAATGACCAGTCACATGATCGGACTCAATAACAAAAGCGCAATGACACTTTTAATCAGGGACGCCCTCCTAACCGGAGTCCTCGGAGGATGTAGCGACGCGTATTCGTAAAGGTTGACACCTGTCCTCCGGCCACGGGCACGAGGGTCACCACGGGGGGACCGGGTGACGATGGCGGAGATGGCGGATGCTTTCCTGGTAGCTTTATAACGGATCCGCCGTTGGGTTTTGGCACATGCAAGACAATAAGCTAATTACTGCGCCCAGTAAGCAGCATTGTGATGTACTACTTCGAAAAAGTGCCGGGCACCCCGGAGACTGTACCGGAGGAACCTGCAAGTCAGATATTACCCTCTAACGGCAGCCACCGGCAGTTGTAATTGTGGCTGTGTATATTAACGCACGATGGAAAATGCCTCGGCGTGTGAGGGAGGATGTGAGAGGGCATGATGATGAATCTCGTGTCTGCCGGAATACGATTGGCCTCCTCCAGCTTTTCGGGAATGGTCCAAATTATCTTGTCTGTACAGCGTCCTCTGCTGGTCACTGTTCGCTGTGATCTCGATGGGTGAAGCCCTAACACTCCATCACTCCATCTGGACTGAACACGCAGGTCAACCTCTCTGCTGACTCCACCTGCCGGAACGGTGCAATATGACATCACGGGGGAACCAGGCCAGGAGGTGGAGTAAATCTGTTTCACAGCTTTGGAAACTTCAATGTTCCGACGAACAACATCGCGAACTTTCTTAATGACTCCCGGCCTGGCCATCATCCAACATCCTGGGTCGCGTGACTGGGGGGAATCCCTCGATTATCTTCGGCACCATTCAAACCACTGGTTTCGGGAACGCCAACCTCTTTTCTGATGAACCCCGACCGGATTCTTGTTCGGGCCGAACGCCACCGTGAATGTCGGTGGGATGGTGGCCTTCACCAGTGCGGGACTATCTGCGACTTTGCCAACGGCGTACTGTTCAATGCCATCCCGAATGCAACCGCAGATGCGCTCTTGAGCGCGGCGCCTGTTGCTGCGTTTGGGTTCCTGGGTTCCAATCCGGCGGCGATCGCCGTTCAAGGAAGCACGTTGGCAGTGCAGCCTGGTCAGTCGACTTTCGCTCGTGGGTGGGAACCAGGGGTTCACGTACATGAATCTGACACCGGTGATATAGGCTCCGTACCAGCTGGAGTCACGATGACAGGAGGTAAATTGTCCGCGCCGGGTGGGCAGATCAACTTGGTCAGTGTGGCATCGGCCGGAGAGATCCTCTCCTCAGCAAGCCTCCAGTTAGGAGCGAATGTAAATGGCCAGGCATTCACTTCCCTCGGAAACATCATCGATTAGTCAGGATGTCCGCATCGACACCCGCAGGGGGCCACCGGTGGTACGATCGCGATTCGCGGTGGTCAAGCTGACAATTACGGGACGGCGCGACAATCGCCAGTGCAGCAAGTTCGATCCCCTCAGCCCAACGGGCTCGGTCACCATCAACGGGACTGACGTTCAATGACCGGATCAGATGTGGTGATCAGCGGAACCAATGTATCTGTCACGGGTCCAAAGTGACGGCGATCCAACCTGAGACAGCTCTCAGGAGGAACGATTGCGATCACGGCGGGAAGTGCGGATCATCCAGGCGGCGTGTGACCCTGGCTCCAGAATGCGCCTGCCCAGACGCCAGCGGTACGCAGCGGGGGCAATATTACCATTCGAGGGTGGACTGTTGGTGATCGACGAAATGCCACGATTTCAGCTGACACCGGGGAGGCGCACGGCGCGCTGGTCGCGATCGATATCAAGGTCACTGGCGGCGGTGTCGCTCTCCAAGCACCAACATCCCTGCGCTAACTGCAGCCACAGAGCCTCGGGCGGAGAAATGCCGGGAGACATAGTCATCTGGCGAGCGGCTTGGTTAAATGCCACATTTGGGACCGATGCATTTCCTTCTTCACTGATCGATTCTCACACACGGTCGGCAGTGGGGCGCGCGGAGTGTCAGATGTCACCGGCATTACGACCGGCCCACTCATAATGACCGGCGATCCCTTCGCCTTCCGGGGCTTCATCTTCAGCGCAGGTACAGGCGGAGAAAGAGAAATGGAGGACACGTATCCATTACCGCGACGGATGTTCAGATTCACGAATACCGCCATCGACACTGGCGCAAATCGCGTTTGGCGGTGTCGGCTCGGGAAATCTCTCACGATTGCAGAGCTCATTCTCCTCGTCTGTTGACAGTTCACTACTGGGAACCGATTCGCTCAATACTGGCCAATGCTGGAGCGTTGGACTTGGAAACCTCCGCGCTCGCAGCGAGATTAAGCAACGGCTCCGTGAGTAATGGCAGCCCGGTGGCGAGAGAATCCAGTCAGGGTCAAAGCTGATACGCGCTGCAATCCTCGAGAATAGTCCCTTTCTTTCTGGAACCGCAGCTGCGTGATGCGGGAGGTTTTGCCGTCACCGCGAGAGGATCGTGGAATTGTCGAACGGCGGAATCGTGGCTGCACCGACGGCATTTGGTGATGGAAAGGAGCTGGCGCTGCTTACACATCATCGCCTCAGAACGTGCTTAAGCCTCTTGAATAGTCCAGATGACTTGCATACCAAGTGGAATTTTCACGACATCGTTCGGCGGCGCCTGGGCGCACACATGGAAACGCGGGCGCTATCGCTATTGACACTCCTCGGTTGGAGTTGACCAATGGCGCGGCGAATCAGCAGCAGTAGCTTTACCTCTGGACGAGGGTTGCGAGGGGATGTCACTATCCACTTCTGCCGAAAAGCGTTTCAATCCACTGGAGAACGTTCGCTTCCCGTCTTTGCAGATGTCCCCCGCTCTCGGAGAGACACGGGCTGCGAGGGAATCTACACACGCGCAGTGTTGGCGGTGAGTTGATGCACAGTTTCCTGCCTGGCAATGCTGGTAGCGTGACCACGCTCTGCCACTCACTCGTTGAATCTCGGAGGTGGGAGGGGCTAGCTCAACAGTGTACGACTATGCTGAAACGTAACGCAATGGTGGAGTCGGAGGCAACATTACGGTTAGTGCCACGCTGGCGCAAGCTTACGATCACGGTCTCCGGCACCACTGGCCAGATGGGACGCCCGGCAATAGCCACCAGCCGTTCAGTGGGTTGACGGGATCCCGGCTCCGGATCAGGTGGCAATGTTGCAGCGCCCTGCCACAGCCGGAGCGGGTGATCCGTCACGCTTCTCAGAACGGCGGCGTCCGGGCTTTCGAGCGCAGCGGCAAGGGTCAGGCGGCACTGGGCAACATTCAGATCAATGCCGGCAACCAGTTCGCAATGACGAATAGCTCGGTGACGACAGAGGCCAACCAGTGCGAGCGGCGGCGCGATCAAGATCACGACGACCCCCAGCGGCACAGTCGAGCTCACCAATAGCACGATCAGCGCGTCGGTCCTCGACGGTACGGGCGGTGGCGGCAGCGTGAACATCGATCCGCAATTCGTCATTCTGCAGAACAGTCAGATTCTCGCCGCAAGCCAAGCAGGGACCGGGCGGGAATATCTCCATCACGACCAATCTCCTCTTGCCGGACGCCAACAGTGTGATCTCGGCACTCATCGGAATTCGGTGTGAACGGCACCGTGACGATCCAGTCGCCGAACGCTCCGGGCAGCGGTCAGGTTCAGCCGCTGGGAAAATCGCCGCTGCTCGCCGACGTCGCTGCTCAACCAACATTGCGCGGCGCTGGCCGGCGGGGAGTTCAGCAGCTTCACCGTGGCGGGACGGGACAGCCTGCCAACCGAACCGGGCAATTGGCTCACCAGTCCCGCTGGCGACGATGAGCGCAGGCACAGGGCCGGGAGACTCACCTGGCCGAAGAGACTCCCCTCCTGTCGTGCGTCAGTCGCGTCGGCCGGGTTCCTGACGCAGAGCCTTTGCTCCTGGATTGGTCGACTGGCTGCACCTCATGATCCGTCGCGCGGGGGAACCGCAACCTCCACGCCCACCAAAGCGCGCGTGTCTATTCTGCTCGACTCATTGGTAGAGCAGGGCCTCCACGGATGGCGCTCAGATTTGCAAACAATCATTTCATTTCCTCATTTCGCCCATGATCGAATCGCTTCATCGGCAAGGAAGCGTTCAACGAAAACAGTTCGTGCCACACTTTCTTGACTCCCAGGCCTGAAGCTGTTGCGTGCTGTTGGCACTCGGACTGGTGGCTGGAGGCTGTGCCACGATGGATCCCAAGGAGCTGACCTCCTGTATCAGCTACGCCTCGGGAAGGCTTTCGGCCGGTTGCGAGCTGACCGGACCGCAAGATTTCTTGGAAAGGTTGAAGAGGACACTGCGCGTTGTCGAGGGAAACGATGCGGTGAAGAAACGTCAGTGCCGTGGATGGATTGGCAGAATTACTGGTCGCGGGGATTCCGACTCAAAGGCGACGGGCGTCGGTGCGATTTTCGGCAATCTTGGCGCAAACGACGGACGCGGGCATTCGAGGTGCTGCATTGCTCGACCTCGAGTACCAACGCATGCGAAATGATCAAGTTCAACCTGTTCGATAATAGCCGGAACGTACAGGAACAGTATGTGCGCCGGATCAGATCGCCATGACGCGGATTCGGAGGCCGCCATAGCGGAAAACGTCTGGCCCCACGCAGATGCGGGGCGATGACACGATCGAAGCTGCCAGGGCGAGTCGATCCGATTTACCGCAACCTGGACGGAGTTGTAACGATATTGAAAATCGTGCTCGATGGGATCGACCGGTCAACCCTTTGCCCGGAACGTTCGAGTTCGAGACTACGTTCCCCGACGAAGGAAGAAATGAGCTCGCCAAGAACCGGCCACGGCGATCGGCTGGACACTACTAAAACCGGATCCGCAGATGATCAGTCGCAAGCTGTTCACTCTGGGTGCAATCTCGGGGCCGGACAGTTGCTCCAGGTTGGATGGCGATCTCGCTAAAGCCAATTGCGATTATAAAAGGCCCCGTTTTTCAATGTCCTCGCTGCCTTCTGGATCCAGTTTATGACGCATGATTGGTTCCTCTCATCTCAAGGATGGGCATAGCCGGAAGAGTGGGAATGGAAACCTGATTTGATGCCGGTCCGGTTGCCGAACCCAGGCACTCGGATGTCGACCGGACGATCAAATAGACCGGGCGTATGTCACCGATGCTGGCAAGACCTTTACCGACATAGGAAACCTCGTCTCGCGCAGGCTTATAAGACGACGACAAATAACGTCACCGCCTGGTGGCGGACGCGTCACAGATCTATGGTTATGACGTCCTCCTCGAGCCAGAGAGTCGCGCACGATCCGGATGATTACGCAAAGGCTTCTTCTCGAAGCCGGCGCCCGATTGGCGGCGAAGCGGGCTACTTGCCTATCTTTGAGTCGCGCCGATACCAAGTGCACTCCGTCCAGTGGGACGACCAGGAAGCGACGGCCTTCCCGGATAAGTGGTCTATCGGCCTGAGTTTCTTCCACAACGTGTTCGCCCGTGAACACAACCGAGTTCGTGGACGAATTCCGCAAACTCAGAACCCCGAGGACGACAGCGGACTGCGTGATCCTGAGAACCCGAAGCGAAGCGATATCATTATGAGCGAAGTCACCGACGAAGAACTCTTCGAAATCGCTCGGCTCGTGGTCTCGGCTGAGATTGCCAAGATTCACACCACCGAGTGGACGACCCAACTACTCTATGACGAACCGCTCTACCTGGGCATGAATGCCAACTGGCACGGCCTCGGACGAGATTACGAGGCTGCATCCGGATGCACTGGAGAAGGTCGTAAGAGCGCACGGGAAGTCAGACGACCCAACCATGGCGAATCAATTGTCTTCGGCGTTCGCAGCCAGGATCAGGGATATTCGGACTGGGTAATCGAAAAGAGGTCTGTTGGTTGAGATGGTTCTTCTGCAAAGACACATGGAGATCTTGACAATGGACCGACATCAACGGGGAGTCAACCACTTTACGGTTCGCCGTTCAACTTCCCCGAGGAATTCGTCACCGTCTATCGGCTGCTACCCCATGGTTCCCGATCTCATCGAATACAGGGAGTTGGGCAAAGACAAGGCCGGCAAAGACAACGACCCCAACGTCATTACGCAGAAGATTCCAGTGGTGGCGACCTTTCGCGGCGAAGCGACGAAGTGGATGAGGGACAACGGACTCGCCAATTGGGGCCTGTCAATGGGTCGCCAGCCGCTCCGGACGGCTCACGCTACAGAACCATCCGCGCAGTTCCTGCAAAACTTGCCGATGGATCGGCTTCGGTAGACGAAAACCGGCAAAATCGATGTCGCTGCGCTCGACCTGATCCGCGACCGCGAGCGCGGCGTACCGCGCTTTCAATGAATTTCGCCGGCAGTATGGACTCAAACTCTGACGGAAGCTTCGACGACTTTGTCGACCAGCGACTACAAGGATTCGGATGAGCGCAGGAAGCAGGAAAATTAGCTGGCACTCAGCCGGAGGTCTACGGCTAAGCACCCGTCTGCACGCGTCAAAGAAAATCACCGATGCACAAGAGAACGTGAACACGAACGCGCAGGGAAGAGGTGGCGCCGATCAACGACTGCCTGGGCCACCCCAATGGCACGGTATGGTCGACAACGTGAAGACTGTGGACACGTGTCGTCGGCTGGCTCGCGCGAACCAGTTCGACCTCACGGCTTTGCGATTTCGAGACCCAGTTCAGGTATTCATCCTCAATGCCTCGCGGCGCCTGTTCAGTGACCGTTTCTTTACGTCAGCTTTGCCCGGAATTCTACACACCTTGGAGTGGAGTGGGTCATGAACAACGGGCCCGCTGGTCAATGCGTTGAACGTACGTGGCTGGTGTTCCATAAGGTTGATCGATCGCCGCTCAAGTGCGTCCTGCGGCGGACCATACCGGAATTGGAGAAGGAACTCGAACACGTGGTCAACGTGTTCGACCGTGGGCTCGAGATCGTGGAGACTATTACAGTTTGCAATGGAAACCTCAAAAATACGGCAGAGTCGGACGAGGCATTTAGAAAAGCAGTGCTAGAGTAGCGGAAAAGTCGAGACACCACTTCACCGTGTAGCTGACCCACAATTAATCGGAAGACAGCACTGTGATTGAGACGGACTCGCGCACGAGTCTGAATGCGGGAGAGAAGACTTGCCTCCTCTCCTATGACAGATCGCTCCGCCTGGGCTCTTGACCCAGGCCTTTGCCCTGACTGGTCGGCGGGCTGTCAATTCATGACCCATTACGTGGAAGGTAACCCGGAGTACACGCACGACGACTGGCAGGCTGCGGAAAGTCTATTGCGACACGCGAGAGCTTCTGATGGTTTGCGACGTGTGCCCTACGCGACGAGCTCAGTCGGCGAGTGCGGCACAGCGGTAGAACATTCCAGCAGGATGCCTCAAAAGAGTCGTCCAGCTTTAAGGACCGCCATGCGAGCGATCATCACTATCTTCCCCGTGGCTGGCCTGGATGAGTCCCAAGCTGCGCGCGTCCAGCGAGGGGCTGGGCCCGCGCGTTGCGCCGCGAGCTGCGAGGACTCCGCCGCGGCTAATAGCCACATTCACCTGCTGGCGGACTTTCGGCGTCCTGCCAAGAGGCGCCTGGAGATCCTGGCGCACATGTCGTTTATGATGGGCACTGGGTGTGTGCCACCGGATGGCGCGCGTGGGATCTGCCACAAAGAATAGTCCGTCTGCACTCCTCTCCCGATGCCAGCACGCGCTTTCGTCCACGCCTCGGCGTGAAGCAAGAAACGGTTCCTGAGATCTTAGGATTGGTGTTCGCTCTACTTTTTCGGTGATCGGACCATGGCACGATCCGGCACGAAGGAAGAGAAGCGTTAGCACGCGCTTCGTCGAGTTGAGCGACGGCGCATCGATCCAGTGAACGCCATGGTGGGCGGCAGCGGGTGTCAGCCCAACCTGACCCCAGAGTTCCGCGACGGAAGAGCCCTCCAATTCCCATGGACAAGCTTCGAGCGCTCACCTGGGTAAGGATTAGAGAGCGGGGAATGGAAGGCGATCGCCGGCCCCTTATGCTCACGGCATATTCCAACGCGCGCGGATTCACTCCCGGCGTCGCTTCGAGGCGTTCAAGATCTCGATCTCCCGACGATGTTACCACAGCTCTTGTCATAGTCGGGGATGACCCCCAGGTTTATCCTCATCACTTTCCCTCAACCGGAGCACTACTCAGTTAGAATAGTGAGCGCATCCACTTCCCTGGTCGTGTTGTACCTTCATGGCTTCCTCCGGTACTTGGCAATCTTGTTGGTGCACGATAGACTGTGACCGCAACGGGTGGATCAACGCTCTCGAGCAATACGTAACC
>ERZ1370068.3694-contig-2796_pt1 | contig 182274 bp, 248 predicted proteins | sample MGYA00561227_ERZ1370068 | MGnify/ENA primary metagenome ERZ1370068 (study PRJEB38410, sample SAMEA6850437) | metagenome | study: Metagenomic assessment of the ecological functions of the soil: analysis of the soil microbiota associated with the...
TTATGCTTCGTTCAGTTACGTATTGCTTTGGCGATTTCGTCGCAGTAACTTTCAGATTCCGTTCGTTGGCAACCCTTCCTTCGCCATCGATTTCGATTACCCACGGCCGCTCAGATGGCACCTGAGTAATCGAGGGCGTCTTAAGTTTTGGCAGCCCCACAGAGCAATCAACGGCAAGAGGAACGAATGCTTTCTGCATGGGTTTGTTAGGTGTTGGCCTCGGTAGAAGAGAATTGCGCATCAGGGAGAAGCTGGTTTTATGAAGTTCACCAGACGGTGACAATCGCTTTTTGCCAGGCTCTCGACGTGGCTCGGTTGCACCGTTGCGTGCGTGCCGTGGAGAGCACACGTGCAATTACCGGGCGGCCCGGGGCTCATGGCAAGGGCCGTAACGCGGGTGAAAGAGGCGGCCGGGCTTTCCCGTAACGGATTGCGTAGCAAACGGCCGGGCTTTCCAAGAGCAGCGCAAAGAAGGGCGCCAAGAAGTCCGCGGTGAGAGAAGGCGAAACCAAAGAAGTGACCTGGCGACTGCCGGTTTCGTCACTGTCAAGATATGTTGACTGACCCCTTTTTTCCACCTTCATCAAAGACTCTCCGGTTTTGCGTGGACAAGATCGCCAACCACTTTAGTTTAGCTGCAACTCGGGCCGCGCATTTTGTCTGGAGCGCGAAATTTCGCGTTCCCAAAATCCGGATGACTTTCCAGCCAACATTCCGCAACCGACGATTGACCAAGCGATCGCGTGCGCGATTGCGTTCAATCTTTGCAAACCAGTATGATCCGGTTGCTCTTGTGCTCCAATCGCCGGCGAGAGCGCCCCATCGATAACCGTGCCAAAATTCGCTGTCACAAAAATACGGCGACACGCTGGCTGACTATCACGAAATCCGGCTTCCCAAAGATTGAATACTGTTTGCGATACACCGCACACCAGCGCACCACAAGGCTTTGCCCAACCGATTCTCGATTTCCGAACCCGCAGAGCGGACGCGAGACATCGTATGAGTGAATTTGCGCCCTACTGGGCGACGCATTCTCGCCGGTCTCTTCGCCCTCTTCTTCAACTGGAATGTCTTCTGCAATTTCTCAAGCCGCTGCTCAGCTAAGAGCGCTAAGCGCTTCGCTTTTGCCGTTAATAGGGTTCGACGTAATCCTTTAGACACATTTCGGCTCGGCGATTACGCGCGCGAGATTTGCGATCGTCGAAGCCCGTCGCGCGGTCGCGCGTATCTGGATGTTTTCGAAGGTTGTAAAGTTCATCCGAATGATTCGACCGCGAAATGACTTCGGCAGTTCGACGCGATGCGTTGTCGGGATGTCTTTTTCTCGTTAAGGATACTTTGAGCCGAGACGCTTTTGAAGTACGCGCTGAAACACCGTGTATTCGGCTTCGCTCAATAGGCCTTCGCTTCGGCCTTTGATTTTTCTCCCAAAGTAAATGGGCCACACTTCGATCTCGGCGACTTCGAACGGATCGAGAACGTTCATTGCGACAGCGTCGGTGCGTTGGTTTGTTGGGTAATCCGATCCGCGAGCGAATGCTCTTTCGTTTGTCCCACATAAATCGGTTCGCCATCATAGTCATAGAAAACGTATACTCCTTTTCCACTCCCGATTTTTCGGTGACTTACGTCGGGCTGATCGAGAAGCGCCGGATTTCAAAGATTGCAGCGACATCTGGCGACACCGCTAGGCATAGGCGAGATTTTGTCCCGAATCGGGCCTCACTTGCGATTCATTCAAGACGCAATTCAGATAGTTTTTGGCGATCCATACGATCACGGAATGCGCACCTAGCATCCTGCCAAATCAAACAACGCTCGATTTAGCGGCGTGATTTTGAACTCGGGAGCGCCCGTGGCGGTGTGCGCATTCGCGTGGCGTCAGCAATCGAGCATAGAATTCACCGAAGCCGGCCTTCACTAAAATCTGTCGACCGCTTCCTCCGCGAGATTGTTCTCAAACATCCGGCGATCCCATCGACTCGCAGTTCAGCCATTGAACCACCTTCACGAACCCTACGAAAACAGTTCGAAATTCCAACCAGCCGGAGTTAATCATCCGATCAGCGATGGTTCGATGACGCTGGCTCATCGCAGTTAAGAAGATAACGTGTTCGTTTTCGCTCCACCATTCTGGCGCATCGTGTGGGAGATTTCCAAGATTGATGTCAGTCGCCGTTGCGTTTGAGGCAGATTGGGAAGGTCGCGCAATCGCCAATTGATATCGAATTCTCAATGAATTGTGCTAACGCACGTGGCCAGATCTCGCTTTCGAAGAAAGCGGCGTCTCTTCTCTCCCTGATGCCCGACTGAAAGTCTTCGCTCTCCTGCCTCTTGCTGTTGACGAGCTCACCAACAACAAACAGTCTCGGTCGGCTTTGAGGAACGAAATGAAGCGCGTCGATGACAAATGGATCGACTGCGTATCCGGGAACGATTCAGGTCTTACATTGCAGCTCGGAAGTCTTTGCCGCCAGCCGAAGTCAAAAACCCTGTGACATTTTCAAAGAGAATCAGGCGCGGGCGGCGCTTTCCCATCTCGTAACACACGGTAAATCCATAAAATGCTGATGACTGTTTTCCCTTCAGCCCAGCGCGCGCGCCTGCGAGCAGAGATCGTTACGGGAAGCGATACATTGCCAGTGTGACAGTCGGAACTTCCTTCGCATCGAAAGCTTATGAATGTCCTCAACGAAGAAATGATCGTCCGCGTCTTCAAAATGCGCGGCATACATCTCCGTAGCTCTCTTCACGGATGTCTCGTTCGCAAATGCGATTTTCCATCCTTCTCGTTCCAAACCCACTCGCATCAAGCCGATGCCAGCAAAAAACTCTGCGAATGTCTTTTGGGGTTCTATTGGGAGATCGATCACGACAATCCTTAGCCCGATTGATGCTTGGCCGCATTAAGAAATTTGGTGTCCATTCCGCAATGCGAAAAGCACTGCCGTGTGTTTACCAGTTCCCCAAGAGGCTTCTCGCGATACCAATAATAAAATACGCAGCATGTCCGCTTGAGAGGAGTCTTTCTTACACCGCTCTTCCCCGTCTTTGTATATAAAACGATTAAGTCACCAGCCTTGACTTGTTGATCTGGGAACCAGTAAGCGATTTTTGCTACCGGACAATGGCACCGTCGTCCGACGTACTGATCCGGAATACGCCGTATTTGCCAATGTCTATCGGCGATTGCCTTAATGATCAATCGTTCTTTTCATGTACTTTCAGCATCGGCGAAAGAACTGATTTCAACCATCATAGACGTAACATGAAACTTTCGCTATAATTCAATCACCATTAACACAGCTCCGGATCAGCCGCGATCAGCCGCCGGACAGGTCTTGGCCGCTTCTGGGGCATAGGCGAATGCGGCTGCTCAACGGCAATGCACGCGGTCGAGACAAATTTCCATCGCTGTCCAACCTTTCACCTTCTGTTTGGTTACGGCGAGGTCTTTGTCCCGCGACGTGAAACTTTATCGCGGAGATACGCGAGTTCACTCACATCTTCTTCGGCGCGTTCGAGCTCCTCGATCAGCATTTTCTGAACACCGGGCGTTGCGAGTCTCTTCCTGCGACAGTTCTCGCGGTACGGGCAAGAGCTTTTCTCGTTTTAGCTACAGGGCCTCAATGGGCTGAGCGCCGTGCTCGTCCGGCTGCGGCTGGGCAATGTTCCCTACCATTGTCGGCGAGCGATGCTCGCCTTCGATTCTTCAGTCACTCATGTCATGGGGATCAGCGGTAAGCCTGACGATGATGACGGATTCGCTGCACTCGCACAACTCGAATCCGCGTAAAGGCTCCGCTCAGCGGCTTTTCGTCGGCACGAAAAGGTTTCGCCTCACGCGGTCTCGACCGCACTACGAGCGAAGCACTTCCCCAAGGCCTCCACTCACGGGCGATCCTGGAGTAATCGCCACATGGTGGCCTCGAGCCTCTGGAGATTGACAGGCTTTGTCAGGTGGGCGTCGAAGCCGGCTTTCTGGGAGCGCTCGACATCTTCCTGCATGCCAAAACCGGTGAGCGCGATGGCTGGCGTCTTCCAGGTTTCTCTTACCTTCCTGATGAAGTCGATGCCGGTGCCATCGGGCAAACCCAGGTCGCAGAGAAAAAGATCGAAATCCTCTCGCCCGATGGCTTCGAGCGCGGTGGCGATATTTGGGGCGATCTTTGTCGTGAAGCCGCGGTTTTCCAACAATCGCGCCAGGGCGCGCGCGGTGTCGCCGTGATCTTCCACGAGTAACAGCCGCACTTTGTCCTGCGATTTCCGGGACGCGCTGGTGGGCTCGCTACCGTTCGCGGCAGGGTCGACCGTGGGAAATGTAATGGTAAAGGTGGAGCCTAAACCAAGGCCGGGACTTTCAGCGCGGATTTCTCCGTCGAGCAGGTCGACGAGCGCGTTGGAAATGGCCATGCCGAGACCGAGGCCGCCGTAACGCCGATTTATCATGGGATCGGCTTGTTCGAACGGAATAAAAAGCTTCGAGAGTGTATCGGCCGTCATGCCGATTCCGGTATCGTGGAACGTAATGTCGAGGCGGTCCTGCGCGTCGTTGGAAGTGATGATGGTAATGGCGCCGCCCTGGTCGGTGAACTTGACGGCGTTGCGGAGGACATTCCATAAGACCTGCTGAAGCCGCGCGGCGTCGGTGTGAACATGGTGCCGCGGGGCGTCTAGTTTGAGGGCGAGTTTCAGGACTTTGTTTTGGAGCTCGCTCTGGGAAAGTCCGACGAGGAATTCGATGAGTGAATGTACGTCGGTGTTTTCGGGAGAGAACGAGAGCAGGCCGCGCGCGATCCGGGTGAGATCGAGCAAATCGTCGATGATGCGCGCCTCGAGTTCGACGCTGCGCCGCAGCATTCCCACATCGGCGCGCAACGCGGGAGGAATTTCCTCGCTCGCTTCCCAAAGATTCAGCGTGGCCAGGACAGGCGTAAGGGGAGTGCGCAACTCGTGGGAGAGCATGGCGAGAAACTGGTCTTTTGCCTTGTTAGCGGTCTCGGCCGCGTCTTTGGCCGCGAGCACTTCCTGCTCGGCCCGCTTTTGCTGGGTGAAATCGCGGAAGACGAGCACGATGCCGCGAATACCGCCCTGGCCGTCGCGGATGGGAGCGCCGCTGTCGTCGATCGGAATTTCGCTGCCGTCTTTCCGAATCAACAGGGTGTGATTCGCCAGACCGACGATCACGCCTTCCCGGATCACCTTATCGACAGGGCTCTCCACCGGCGCGCGAGTGTGCTCGTTCAGGATCCGAAAAACTTCCGTCGCCGGGCGCCCTATCGCCTCACTCAATCTCCAACCGGTAACTTCCTCGGCCACCGGGTTCATAAACGTAATACGGCCTCCGTTGTCGGTAACCAGGACGCAATCGCCGATGCTAGAGAGGGTGACGCTGAGTAACTCCTTTTGCCGCTGCAACTCCAAGCTACGCGCGCGCGCTTCATGAAGCGCGACGTCACGCTCGTGCAAAGCTTCCGTGATCCGTCGATAGGCCCAGGCAAGAATCCCGAGATTGAGCAGGCCGCAAAGAACGAATACCAGTGTCCGCGTTTGCGTCGCTCTATTGCTGAGGGTCGCGTCGACGTTGAGCGCGGCGGCCTGCCTTTCCCTCAGCCGGCCTACTTCACTGCGCAGGTCGTCCATTAATTGCTTCCCAGAGCCGGCTTGGACAAGGGGAAGCGTCGCGTCGAATCCCCGACTCCGGCGAACTTCAATGGTCGAATTCAACTCCGCCATTTTCTGCTGAATCAGGGCCGTCACTTTCGCGACTTCCTCCGGAGTGATAACGACGCTGGGATACTTGCGCAGTTTCTCGAGGTCCGCCGGCAGCCGTTCGGTCGCCTGATTAAATGGCAGCAAATAGTTCTCGTCGCCGGTAATGATGAAGCCGCGCTGACCGGTCTCGGCGTCCTTTAGGACCGATTCCAATTGCTCGAGCCGAGTGATCCCGTCCCGTCGGACCTGCTCGCGGGCGCTCAGCTCCAGAACGCGATTTCCAAACCAAAATGTGGCGAGCATCGACCCGACAACCACGGCAGCCGTGACGAGAAAAACGCTCAGGATAACGCGAAGTCTTACAGCCATTCACGTAGACTCTGTAAGAGCGCCGACGGGTTGCCCATGAATAATAATACGCATCATCACAGCGAGTTGCGCTGGCACTCTACCACAGTCTCTTGGCGAAGATGCCGAACCGAACGCAAAGACGCCGCGTAAACCGCGTAAAGGCTCCGCCTCACGCGGTCGTGCTCGTCGATAGAAATGGATTCTGATTCTGCTCGTGGTTTTGCTCCTAATCCCGGCAATGCAGGTGGCGGTGGTGCGATTCGTCAATCCTCCGCGGACGCTGCCGATGTTGATCGAACAGGGCGGCGCGATGTTCTCGAGCGCGCCGAAGCATCCGCTCCTCTATCGCTGGATCGATCTGCCGCAGATTCCTGAGATGTTCCTGGAGCACCTTTGGATTTCGGAAGATCAGCGATTCTTCCAGCACGAGGGCTTTGACTGGAAGGAGATGGACCTCGCGGTGAAAGAAGCGGAGCGGAAAGGGAAACCGGTTCGTGGAGCTTCCACGATCACGAACCAATGCGCCCGGTCGATCTTCCTCTGGCAGGGCCGCTCCTGGATCAGGAAAGGACTGGAATCGTACTACACGATCTGGATGGAGGCGCTGTTGCCGAAGCGGCGCATCCTGGAGCTGTATGCAAACGTGATCGAGATGGGGCGCGGGATCTACGGGGTCGAAGCAGCCTCGCAGCATTATTTCGGCGTCAGCGCGCGCGGTCTAACGAGGGAGCAGTCGGCCATGCTGGCGGCGGTCCTGCCGAATCCGAAAGGCTGGGATCCGACGAAGCCGGGCAGGATGTTACGATGGCGTCAGCGGCGCATTCTGCAACGTGAACGGAACGCGCACTTCCCCGAGAAGTTGCTTCGACTGAACTACGCAAAATGATCGTTCACCTCGTCGACGGCACCTACGAGCTCTTCCGTCACTTCTACGGCTTGCGCCGGTTTACCAAAGGCAAGGACCGCCCTTACGGCGCCGTCGTCGGCGTGCTGCAGACCGTTCTCCAAATGATCGAGAACGGCGACACGTACCTCGGCGTCGCCACCGACCACGTGATCGAGTCGTTTCGCAATCGGCTTTGGGCGGACTACAAGACCGGCGCCGGCATCGAGCCCGCGCTGCTCGCGCAATTCCATCCGCTCGAGGAGGCGCTCGCGGCGATGGGCGTTGTCGTCTGGCCGATGATCGAGCTCGAAGCCGATGATGCGCTCGCTTCGGCCGCGCATCTCGCGTCGAAGGACAAGAAGGTCCAGAAAGTCGCCATCTGGACGCCCGATAAGGATCTGGCGCAATGCGTGCGAGGTACGCGCGTGGTGCAGATCGACGGCCGGCGCAAAATCGATTCGCGATGCGGCTGGGATACGCGAAAAGTTCGGCGTCGAGCCCGCCGCTCATTCCGGACCTGCTCGCGCTCGTGGGCGATGCGGCCGACGGCTACCCCGGCATCCCTGGGATCGGCGCCAAGACCGCCGCCCAGCTTTTGAACCGCTACGGTCAGATCGAAAACTTCCCGTCAAACGTTCTCGGCGAACAGCGCGATCTCGCACTGCTCTTCAAGAATCTCGCGACCCTGCGCACCGATGCGCCGCTCTTCAAGAAGGTCGAGACGCTGCGCTGGCGCGGTGCGACGCCGGCATTCGCGGCCTGGGCGGATCGGATGGAAGCGCCGCGGCTGCTCGAGCGTTGCGAAAAGGCTGCGGGCCGATGACGTGCGCTATTAGCGCTGGGAGCCCAACTTCAAGACGCCAGCGTCGACGCCGTCTATCTCACTCGACCCCATCGGCTACGGTTCATCGAGCAGAGCGCGTTGCCCGTTCGGCCAGACAACGGCGCGCGAATCGCATGTTTCTGATTTTCGGCACGGAGCTCGCGCGCAACTTTCCGACCAAACGCGCGCGTTCCGCACGTAAGACAAATGCCGGAGCTTCTTTCGCACCATTCGCGCTCGCCGGATTCCTCTCGGATCGTTGCGAAAGGCTGCAGGCTGATGACGATGCGCTATTAGCGCTGGGACGAACTGCAAGACGCTAACGTCGCCGCTGTCTATCTCGCTCGATCCCATCGGCTCTTCATCGAGCAGCAGCGCGTTTCCCGTTCGGCGAGACAACAGCGCGCAATCCAAAGTTCGCGACGGCGAGGCCGCCGTCGCCGGTACGCGGGGCGATAAAATCGAGCGCACTTTTGCGATCGTCGCGCGATCCCGACCTGCGCGGGACGGTCTCGAAAAGAATTGTTAAAGAAAAGCTTTACAAGCGCGGCGAGATTGCCGCGTAATGTCATCATACGCCAAGGTGCATAGTCACAAATGCGTAGTCGTATGAGACAGCTGGCTCATGTGGCGGTCGCGCTGGCAGCGGTGCTGCTCTCGGGAGGGGTTTGTGCAACGGAGATTGAGCCTCCCGAAGACGCCGGACTGCCGGTCGGTCGCGTCGCCCCTGACTTCTCGCTCACGGGGCAGGATGGCAAGCAAGTCTCGCTCGCGTCCCTTCTCAAAAAGGCCCGGTGGCGGTGGTGTTTCATCGATCGGCGGACTGGTGCGTCTACTGCAAGCTGCAGATGGTGCAACTGGAGGGGCATCTCAAAGAGATCGAAGCGGCCGGCGGCCAGGTGGTCGCGATCAGTTACGATCCGGTGGAGAAACTGCGGAACTTCGCCGACCGGAGCAAAATCACCTTTCCGATGCTTTCGGACGCAGACAGCAAGACCATCGATGCCTACGACGTCCGCTCTCCGAATGCCCCGCCAAAGTTTAGCGGCATTTCCCGCCACGCGACTTTCATCCTCGACCAGAGCGGCGTCATCCGCGCCAAAATGTTTCGGCTCAGCTATAAGGAACGTTCCGCGGTGGACGCTTTGATCAACGGGCTGAAAGAAGCGCGGACCATTAAAGAAGCAAGCAACATCAAACCAGAAAGCACCCCATGAAACTACATGCGCAGAAAATTATCGGAGCGCTGGCGATTCTCATCGCCGCAGCTCTAGCTCCATCGGCAAAAGCCGATCTCGTCCAGACAGTGGATGTGAATCCGGATCCGAACATTTTCGAGTGTTTCATCACCGCGATTGAAAGAGACGTCACCATCGACGGGTCGACGGTGCATGCCCTTGTCTATAAGGACGAATCGGGGCCGTGCCGCCAGCCAGCGCCGGCATCCCGATCCTGGTGATGAATCTGAAGGTCGGCGAGAAGGTGATTTGCCATTTCGTGAACCAGCTTTCCACCGAAAGCGCCGGTATCCACTGGCACGGCCTCGAACTGGATAACGACAGCGATGGCACCCCGGTCTCTCAAGACGCAGTGCTTCCGGGCCAAAGCTACACCTATCAGTTCGACACGTTCCGTCCGGGCATCTTCTGGTTTCATCCGCACATGTTGCCGGGCAACACACTCTTCGGCGGGATGTACGGCGTGATCATTATCCCAAACAACATCGAGGCCAGCCTCAAAGGCACCATCCTTCCCGACGATGCCAATACCCACACTCTGGCCATGAGCGACATTGATTTCGATGCCTCCGGCGTGGTCGGAAAGCAGTTCGGAATGCCGGCGATGACCAAGAAGCTCAATGAACTGGTCGAGCTTTGCCACCTGCGACAACATCGGCGATCCGGGCGGAGACATGGCCGCCTGCAATGCCGCCACCATACCCGGCACCATCGTCCTGGTAAACGGACAAAAACCCGACGCCGTTGCACATACGCCGACGTTCGTGGTCCCTTCAGGGAAGCGAGTCAGGCTGCGGCTCTTGAGCGAGAGCATCTCCCGGCATTTCAGGCTCAAGCTCCTAAACAGCGGCGACAACAAACTCTATCGCATAGGCGGTCAGGGTGGCCTTCTGGACAACGTGATACTTGAGGGAGGCACCAAGGGGACCTGGGTCACGACATACGATGTCGGCGAAATTCTGGTCGGCTCTGGAGAGCGGGACGATGTCATCGTCGTTCCATCCGGCAACGAGGGAGACATTATTCAATTGGTCGGCAACCCGACATCCGGTTCCTTCATGATCAGCAACGGCCTTGCCGATGAATTATCCGATTGCCTTTTTCCAGATCAGCGGCACCTCATCCGACACGCCGCCCGCGGCCGGCGATCCCATCCTGGCGGGCACGGCGGAAGACGTCGAGAACATCAAAACCGGCCAGGTCATCACGCCGTTGATCGATCCTGCGCCCAACGGCGGCAGCAGCGACGAGACCATGCGGTTTACCACCGCGACACCAACTGGTCCGGGAACGTTCGTGGACCACAACCCGGCATTCGATCTATGGGCCGCCATGCTCGACTCGAATGCCGGTAACGGCGACTGGCTCGTCGCTGCCACACCCTCCAACCGCTCGCTATGCTCATATTGGGGACGTGCTCGAGTTGACCGTGCGGAATGAAACCAACGCCGCTCATCCCTATCACCTGCACGGTTTCTCGATGCAGCCAGTGCGAATGACTGACAATAGCGGGACGACCCTCTTCGATTTTGATTACGACGAGTTTCTGGACACGATCGATGTTCAAGGCGGGCAATCCTACGTCTTCCGCGTCCGTCTGGATGATCGATCCAAAACCTGCGATCTTTCGCCGTCCTTTCCTCCGGGCCCGGTGCTGGCGCCATGCACTGATTCACCGTGCGGTGGCGCGGAGGGACGCTGGCTGTTCCATTGCCATATCCTGAGCCACGGAGCCCTGGGCATGATCGGTGAGCTGGACGTGTTGCCCAACGCGGACAGTCCGCCCGAGATCACGTGTCCCGCCGATATTGTCACCAACACGGATCCCGGCCTGTGCTCTGCGGTGGTAACGTTCACCCCGACGGCCACCGATGACTGTGAGGTCGTCAACATCAGTTGCGACCACCCGTCGGGCTCGGCCTTTCCAAAAGGAACGACCTTCGTCACGTGCACCGCGACCGACAACATTGGCCAGACAGATTCCTGTTCGTTCAATGTAACGGTGAACGACAACGAGCCGCCGCAGGTCAACTGCTCCGTAGCCACAACATCCCTCTGGCCCGCCAATCACAATCTGCTCAACGTGGGCTTGAACGTGACCGCCACGGATAATTGTCCCGAGGACGATCGCGGTTGGCGTCGAGGTCTTCAGCGATGAAGGCGATGAGGCCCCCACCGGCGACGGAACTTCTCGCCCGACGCGAAAGACATCGCCCCGAATTCGCTCCGCCTTCGCAAGGAACGCAACGGGGGACTGGACGGTCGCGTGTATCTGATCGTGACGACGGCTACCGACACGTCCGGCAACACGGCCCACTGCTGCTCGACGGTGGTCGTTGCGCATGACCAAAGTACCGGCCTCGATCGCATCGGTAAACGCGCAGGCCGCGGCGGCCCAGGCCTATTGCGAATCGAACGGCGGCGCCCCGCCGGCCGATTTCGTCCAAGTGGGCGTCGGGCCTGTGAGGGGACCGAAGCAGTAGGAGGGCCGCAGGCTGCGGGCCGACGACGCTCGCGCTATTAGCGCCGGGAGCCAAGGTGCGGCTAATGCGATCGCGTCTAATAGACGTAGGCCTATTATTCCGCGCCGATGGACTGAAGATATTCCAGCACTGCCGACGCCTCGGGCCCGCCTTGTTTAGCATGATGCAGCAATTGTAAACCGTGCGGGCCCTTCGACGACTTCAGGCCCGGATGCAGCGCAAGAATGCCTTTCACGATCTCGAGCTGCCCCAGCATGGCCGCGCAGAAAACATTCATCCGCGCGCCTTTTGAGAGAAGAAAACGCGCGATTTCCTTATTGCCCATGTGTCCTGCGCCTTCGATCGCGGTCTCGAAGTCGCCGCCGCCCCAATCCCAGCACGCATTCAGGAGACGCGGTTCCTTTTCCAGGAGTTGCTGCACCCCCGACAGGTCAGCATGTCCTTTGATCACGAATTCTTTCACCAACTCCTTCTCCAATGGTGGCCCCTTGTCGGGAATCTGCGACTGCGTTTGCGCAGCGGCCTTTCGCGAAACCGACGCAAGCAATCCGGCTCCGGTCAGCGTCACGACTGAGATAAAGCTCTTGCGCGTGAGAAGGTTCATATACGCTCTTCGACTCGAAGACGGCATGCGCTGTTCAATCACAACGCTAAGTTAAAACCGGGTTAATGAGCGATCGAAAGTTCGTTTCGGCAAGATGCCGAAACCAGGTCGCCGCGGCGACCGCTCTAACGCCTCGACATGAGCGAGGCGGCTACAGAATTTAGCGGGACTTCGCGAACGAACGCGCCTTCACTTATATTTCATCCGCTCATGGCATTCCGGATTCATGATAGCGTAGTCCGCGGCGAGATCGACAATCGCACCAAAGGAATCATCCGCGGCAAAATCTGGGTCGAAGGTCGCGCTGAGCCGATTATTCTGAATCTCAAAGGGAATGCTCACCCTGATCTCGCCGGTTGCCTACTCACCTTCACTAATCTGTGGAAGCGCTTCGCCCATCCAGCATCTCAATTCTCTCACCCGCGAGCAACTCGGCGTCGCCGGCGACATGACCGCTTCGCGCAAAGCGCGCGTTTTCGAGGTTCCGGTCGAGCAGGCGTATGCGATGTCGAAGCGAAAAGAAAAGCCGCCCGAACATCTCGCAAACTCGCTCTATCTCGAATGGTTCAGCGAGACCAACGGCCGCGTCGTAATCGAAAGCGCGGACTATCAAGTCACGATCTCGCCGCCTGAATGGCAGCTCACCCCGGAGGAAAACGAGCAGCGTGCCCACGATGCTGCCCAAGCCATGACTCAATTCCTTGGAAAACTGGAGCCAAGCGATCGAGCGGCATCACCGCGGTCAAAAGGACCCGGAAGAACCGTGGAACGAGCACGATTACGAACGCTTCATGAAAGAGTGCGACGCGCGCACCGATAAATATGGCGAGCTGCTCGAAAGTGCGGCGATTCCGATGAAGCCGAGGCAAAGATCTCAAAGGAAATGGGATGGGACCGGGAACTGACCGACGACGAAGCGGAAAAACAGGACCGCTGGATCGACGAAATGAATCGCGCCTGCGAAGAAGCCTTGAACGAGCCGCCGCCCGAGCCGGATCCCCACCGCGAGGGGATTGACTGGATCCGCACCGAAGATGGCGACCTCCGCCACCCGCTTCAAAATCGTTGCTACGAGAGCGCGATGAAGTTTTGGCACCAGGCCAAAGCACTCGGCATGGAACGACTTGCTGACAAAGATCTGGACGACTTCGTCTTCGAATTCCAAACCACGAGCGTGAAGCTAGCTGGCGCGCTTGATGGCATCGCACAAGGCTACGGCCCGGACGACTCGGCGTTCACCGTCGCGTATTTGAAACGCGCCCTTGCCCATTTATACAAGGCGCAAGCGAGCACTGGAAGCCGTCGCGCCGAAAAATCTCCTGCCTAACGAGATGATCGGTGAAGCCCGCGAGGAGATCTTCCACATCCGCGAACAAATCCTGGAACTGATGGATCGCTTTCGCGGCCGGCCTGAATCATAGCTTGCGCCGTATTGTCGAACCTCAATCTCAGGTGGAAGTTGTTTCGGCGTAGCAGCCGAAACCAACCCCGAGCTCTTTCAGGGTGCTCCCGGAGAGAGTTTTCCTCGGTTCCTGATGTTTAATTCTTTCATCCAACTCTCAACCTTCAACCAGTCGCCCTCAACGTCTCTCTACTGAACTGCGGTCGCTCAGCCCATCCGGCAATCGTTTTCGTGAGCAGCTCCAGGCGCTGTTGTCGCAGCGCGAGATCATGTTTCAATTGCCGCTCCACGCGCACCCGCAGATCCTCCGATGGACCTATTCGGGCGAAGTTCCATGAATCTTCCCGCCCGGCTTCGACCAGGCTTAACTCCAACGCGCGCACAGACCGTGTCAATTCGCTAAGGACCGAGCGCATCTGCGATAAGGTTGTGCCAGCGCCGGGCGCGTCCGACAAATCACTGAGCGCCAGCAGAAGTTCCATGCGGGCAACGTCACCGGCCACATACGCCTCCTGGACTTCATGCCAAAGCGAAGAGACCGACGCATCCCCATCGGCGCGCAAGTCGGGATGTAATCGACGCACCAGCCGCCGATAGATTTCCTTTACCCGCAGATCAATCGTCACCGGTTCAGTTGCGCCCGCCGACTCCTCATCAACCGCAGAACGCCGAACACCCGCCGGCCGGGGATCAGATCGACTCGGGGCGCTTTCGGGCCTAACGAACATATGCGACTTAAAAACTTCAAAGCTGCTCGAATAAACGTCGTCATCCATCTTGGTCGGGTTCGTGCCAAGAAATGTTCGCACCCATTCTTGAAACAGAGCTTCCTGCTCGAATTCGCTCAGATGAGGTGTCGATTGCGATCCATAAGAGAAAGTCTCCCGCTCATCGGCGACGCCCGGATTTTCGCGTCGAAACAGCACGCGCCGATAGGCGCTGTGCGGATCCTGGATGTGTCGCCGCATTTCAATCTCCACTTCATGAATCAGGTTTTGCGCGTCCCGAATCTTATCCTCGACATCCCGCGCGGTGCTAAGCAACGCGCCAAACTCACGGGCCCGCCACCGGACGAACGCGGGCTTGTCCTGTCGTTCAAACTGATGCCAGCCAAGTCGCGCTCGCTCCAGACGCACCATCATGTCGGTGCATTCGGCGGCGGCATTGGCTCGCAGCGGCGCTTGATCAATCCAAACAATCTCCAGGCGATCTCTACCGGAAACTGTCCCGGCCCGTGCGCGAGTGACGCGTTCAGATAAGCGTGCGCGGATCATCCCCAAACCTTACCGCAGGCATGTCGGTCAACAACATCACTCGCCGATTCCAAAGAATTGAAAGATAACCGCAGTTTCGCTCGCGTGTTTCGCGGACCAACTCGGATTCAAGTTGGTTTCGGCGAGGCTGCCGAAACCAGCACGCCAGCGCGCGTGTGCTCCCCAGACTCGGAAATGCTGCGCCATTTTTTCGCTTCGTGTTCATTCGCGTGTTTCGCGGGCCAACTCAGATTAAGTTCGCTTCGGCGAGATGCCGAAACCAGGTCACCGCGGCGACCGCTCAACGCCTCGGCAGAGCGAGACGGCTACAATTCACGCGGGACTTCGCGAACTCTACCGTCTTTCCAGATGATCATCGGCAATCCACGTTGACGAAGTTCAGCGCGCTTTTCGCGTGTGGCGCGACTTGATGGGCTTGAGATGCGACACGCGACCTCCGGTGACATCTTATCTCGAAGGTTTAGCTCGTGGGCGCATGCCATTCGTTCGGCGGCAATTCACGAACGAATCGAACTTGCTCTGGCCATTGCATGCAGTGGACGAAGCCAATGCAGGCGTTCTTCATCAGTTGTTCAACACGGACAATCTTGGCGTTGGCGAAAATCTTGTTCGCCTTGCGAATCGTGGCGTGCGGTTCCTAGGAGACGTTAGGCCGTCTTCAAAATCCCACTTCGAGCATCTTCCACGCAGATATTCGCGCGGTCACGCGGACCATCTTTGCCGTTCAAATGGCGCGCAGAGGATTTAACAGTTTCAGGGGCGCCCTTCGCGTCGAAGTTCTTCAATAATTTGTGGCAGCTTGCGGTCCGGCTGACCAACCTTCTAGCGCGCAGTCATTCTCGGATTGCTCTTTCACCTTTCGACGTGCACCATGGCGCGGCGCATGATCAGTCGGTGAACCACTCGATGAATGTCACCGCCGCGACGTACTCAGCTCCATTCGATAGTCCGAATGCAGCGTAAATTATCGCCGGCACTCCTGATCAGGCGCATAACAGACGGGCCGTCCCGCCAGATAATCGTCGGGGAGATTGAAGACGGTGATCAGTGCATTTGCGGGCATGCGGGTAGTATCAGCCGACCCAGGTCGTTTCGCGTTCATTTGCGGGATTTCGCGGGCTGACTCAGTTCAAGTTCGTTTCGGCAAGATGCCGAAACCAGGTCGCCGCAGCGACCGCGCTCCACGCCTCGGCAGAGCGAGGCGGCTACAGATTACGTCTTCGCGTAAACTTCAGCGCCAGCTCTCGACGAATTCCTTTCCCCTCTTTTCCGTGCATTCCGATTCGATTGCTTCTTCATCCGTTAGACCGTGTTCGGCGGCGTACTTGCGCACGTCCTCGCGTGATCTTCATGCGAACAGAAATGCGGGCCGCACATCGAGCAGAAGTGGGCGGTCTTTGCGCCTTCGTGCGGAAGCGTTTCGTCGTGGAACTCGCGCGCGGTTTCGGGATCGAGCGAGAGATTGAATTGATCTTCCCAGCGAAATTCGAAGCGCGCTTTGCTGATGGCGTTGTCGCGGTATTGCGCGCCGGGATGGCCTTTGGCTAGATCGGCGGCGTGCGCGGCGATCTTGTAGGCGATGACGCCGTCTTTGACGTCCTTCTTGTTCGGCAAACCGAGATGTTCTTTCGGCGTGACGTAGCAAAGCATGGCGCAGCCATACCAGCCGATCATGGCCGCGCCGATCGCGCTGGTGATGTGATCGTAGCCGGGCGCGATGTCGGTGGTGAGCGGGCCGAGCGTGTAGAACGGCGCTTCGTCGCACCACTCGAGTTGTTTCTCCATGTTCTCCTTGATCATGTGCATGGGGATGTGGCCCGGGCCTTCGTTCATCACTTGCACGTGCTGTGTCCACGCGCGCTGGGTCAGCTCGCCTTGCGTGTAAAGTTCGGCGAACTGCGCTTCGTCGTTCGCGTCGGCGATTGAGCCCGGCCGCAGACCGTCGCCGATGGAAAAGCTGACGTCGTAGGCGGCCATGATCTCGCAGATCTCGTCCCAATGGGTGTAGAGAAAACTTTCCTGATGATGCGCGAGGCACCACTTGGCCATGATCGAGCCGCCGCGCGAGACGATGCCGGTCGCGCGTCGAGCCGTCATCGGGATGTAGCGTAAAAGCACTCCGGCGTGGACGGTGAAGTAATCGACCCCCTGCTCCGCCTGTTCGATGAGGGTGTCGCGATAAATTTCCCAGGTCAGTTCTTCGGCGCGGCCGCCGACTTTCTCGAGCGCCTGATAAATCGGCACGGTGCCGATCGGCACGGGCGAGTTGCGAATGATCCATTCGCGCGTGGCGTGAATGTTCTTGCCGGTGGAAAGGTCCATCACGGTGTCGGCGCCCCATTTCGTCGCCCAACGCATTTTCTCGACTTCTTCCTCGATCGACGACGCCACGGCGCTGTTGCCGATGTTGGCGTTGATCTTTACCAGGAAATTGCGGCCGATGATCATCGGCTCGGATTCGGGATGATTGATGTTTGCGGGAATGATGGCGCGACCGCGCGCGACTTCCGAGCGCACGAATTCAGGAGTGATCGGATTTGCAGTTGCCGATTGCAATTGCGCCGATTGGTTCGGAGCCGGCGATGCCGGAAGTGCGAGATCGATTGCGCGGATTTGAAGTCGCGATTCGTTGATCGCGGCGCCGAATGCGGCGATCCCGCGCTCGCAGTTCGCGCCCGAGATTCTCGCGAATCGCGATGAATTCCATCTCGGGCGTGATGATGCCACTGCCTGCGCATGCCAGTTGCGTAACCAGGACTGACCGGACGGATGCGCGCAGCGGTCTTCGGCGCGAGGGCTGCGCTGGCTCCATTTGAACGTTGGACGTTGAGCGTTGGGCGTTGGACGTTGGGCGTTGCGCTGCGCGCATGCGCGGCGTGCTTCTCGGAAAGACAACCGTCATCAATCGGCTGAACTTCTGCGTCCATTGATTTCTTCCACATCGCCGCGCTCGCGAATCCATTTTGCGCGCAAGGGCGGAAGTCCTTGTGTCACATCGCCGTGAAAATCCGGATCACCCCATGGCCCGCTCGTGTCGCACACGCGCACGGGTTCGTTGATTTCGATCTCGCCCGTTCATCGACTTTGTCGGCGCGAGCGAGATTTCGCGGAACGGAACTCTGAATGTCGTGGTGCAGCGTGCCCGAGACGTAAATCTTTCTTCGAATTAGGCAGCGGCTTGTCGCCGTTCTCTGCGTTTTCAGAACCGTTAGGCGTCTTCATAGCTTCACAGAAAGATCGAGAGATCCGCTCGACTTCTCGCTCAGGATGTACGAAGCACGGTATTCTCAACATGTCAGATTCGTGGAATCATTCTGTGTCGATTCGTGTCCATTCGTGGTTACAAAAAGCCATGCGCGGAAAATCGCATGGCTGAAATCGCCAGTCCGGCATCGGACCCTCGCTCCCTTCGGCGGCATTACCCGCATCAGGTTCAAGGGGTCGTCCAACTGGACCTCTCAGCCATTGCGGCTCCCCGCACTACGAAGAAAAGGATAAAGGAAGAAGTAAGAAGTAAAAGTGGAAATTGTTGCGCGATCAAACCGCGGGACGCACCACAAAAGTGCGAGCGCGCCGCGCGATGATCCAGCCACCGAACAGAACGCTAATGGCGAGAATGCCGCTTCCGGCGAGATCGAACCAAGCCGGACCAGTTCCTTTCGCCAACACCGAAGCAGTATCAAGCGCCAGAAACAACAGAACAGCAGCTGCGTGTCCGAGTGGGAATCGTGGCGCGACAACTCCAGCTACAACTCCACCAGCGATACCCGCGAACATCGCGCCAATTGTTCCAAGAATCATTTGGCCCGGGTTCGAATCGACTGTCACCTGACCCACCAAGACGTTGAACGTGAGAATTGTTCCGGCGGCAACAATCAAATACCCGCCGACGACTGCGACAACGCTGCGGAGGGCGAAAAGGAATCGCGTGCAGCATCGGCAATTTTACCTCATTCCGCGCCTCTGGCATAGGGCGATTTGGCCAACCCTGCTTTCGCCGCTCCTGCGGGCGGCGTTGCCCGCATCTCACGGGACAATGGGAGCGGATTCAAGAGATGCTGTTGGCGCAGGAGTTGAAGTGTGCGGTTGCGTCTGCGGCTGCGAGAGCAAGGCGGATCGACCGACCAGCTGGAGTAAGCTTGCATCTGCTTCTTTCACACTCCCTTCCTGATTGACGGGTTCAACTGGCGCCGACTTCGTCTGACGACGATAATCGGCAACGAGCATTGGCGGCTGTTTCTTGATCGGCAGCGCCTGGTAGTTTTCGATTCCTATCCCAATCGCGCCCGCCAGTTTCGCGCGCCAATCTTTGTTCGAGATCAATTTGCTTTCGCCGCGCTCCGTCAAAAACCCGCCTTCGATCAGCACCGCCGGCACCTTCGTCAGGCGCAGCACCGCGAACCGCGCGCGTTTGATACCACGGTCGTATTCGGGGAGGTGACCGAGAAGCGAATGATAAATGCACGCGGAGAGCGCCATGCTTTGCGCATCCACCGAACTGCCGGGTTGCATGTTGAACGAGCTCGACGAGTCACGGCGCTGTCGGAAGTAGACGGCGCGCCGCGCGGCGTGAACGAAAAAATTTCGAACCCGGTGGCGTTCGGATCATCATCCGTCTGCCGTTGAAGTGAATGCTGACGAAAATCGAATTGCGCGCAGAGTTGGCAATTTTCGCTCGCACTTCCAACGGCACAAAATAATCGCCCTCACGAGTCATGATCACTCGCAATCCTTTCGCCTGCAGAATCGTGCGGAGCTTTCGCGCGACATCCAGGGCAAAATCTTTTTCCGCCCCGTAACGGCTCACCTGCCCTTTGTCGTGCCCGCCGTGTCCAGCATCGAGAACGACCGTCTGAACGTTGCCCACGTTTGGAACACGGTGTGGCCGCACGAGCGGCTCAATGGTTTTGGCTACGTCAGTGCGCGTCACCAGAGATTTTCCATCCTGTTCAATCACGGGAAAGCACAACCAACTTCGAGCGCCATTGATGATGGCTTCCCTGCTGCCGCTGACGAATTCCAGCGGGCGATCAGCGGTCTCTGTTTGTATTTTCGCCCCGGACGGGACGACCTCTGCGGGCAATCCGTAAAACTTGGAAATATTGTCCACGCTCAGATAATCGTGGCCATTTACTTTGATTACCTGCCACTCGGCAGCAGCAATCGCGATTGAGGGTCCGAGGGCCAAGGAAGCGAAGACAAACGCGAGAACCGGACCAACGCTTCACTGGGAGGGACATGTCTGCGCTATCGTATCAAAAACCGCGTCCATCTCAAGGAGTGACGACTTCCAAGTCTCGAAAGCTTTCCGAACTGCCCGCCGTCCGCTGAACGCATCCGGGAGGCAAGCCAATTGCTCTTTGTGCATTCAAACTCCCGATTGACTTGCGGATTTTTCGCGCTAAACACCGGAAATGTTTTTCCCATTCGACGCGCCGCCCACGGTCCGATCGCATTGCTCGTCGCGCTAACTCTGACGCCGCTCGCGATGGACGCAGCTCCGCAAAGCAAAAATTTCCGAAATGTTGCGTCTGGCGCGTGACGAATGCGAAGGCGCCATTTTATCTCGTGGGCTCAATTCACGCGCTGAGCAAAAAAGATTATCCACTGCCCAAGCCTTATGACATTGCGCTGAAAGACAGCACCCGTTTCCTCTTTGAATTCGATCCGACCCAGCACGCAGAATTTCAAAAGAAGTTTGAGGCTGCGGCCAAGTATCCGCCGGGACAAGACATCCGTTCGAAGATTAGCCCGGAGTTGCTGGCATGGCTCCGCAAAAACATGTTCACGGTGATACCCGATGCTCGCGACGGAAATGGTGAGCGATTCGTGAGCTTCGACAGCCAGCTTCGTTACAAGCCCTGGTGGATCGCCCAGCATCTGACCGCACCGGCATCGTACAGCAAAGCATCCGCCTCCCATGGCTTGGATAATTATTTTGTGGATCACGCCATGAAATTGGGAAAGGAGATCGGCGGACTGGAGTCGGTTAATGAACATGTAGCGGTGATGGGTGGGTTGTCCGATCGAGACGGCGAGTTCATGCTGCAGGACGCGCTTACTCAGCCCGACAATGCCGACAAGGAGTCCGGCAGGATGTACAAAGCATGGCGGAAGGGCGACACCAATGCGCTGTGGGCAGGCGACGCGACGCTGCGGTCAAAGGCGCCCAGGATTGCGGCGCGTTTCGTCGATGATCGCAACGTGAAATGGATTCCGCGAATCGAGGCGGAACTGAAAACCGGCAAGCCCACCGCGATTGTCGCGGGCGCGCTTCATTTCTCCGGACCGCGCAGCGTGATCGCGCTGTTGCAAAAGCGCGGGTACGTGATCGAGCAGTTGTAGCGTGGTCGACTCGCGTCTCGCGCTGCGAGCGCGTCTGCGATCGCGAACTTTCATCTAAGCGTCCATGTTCCTCCGGCTAGATTCAGGAAGATCGTTTGCCGACGCTGAAACCACGCGACGCGTGGCTACGATCGCGGTCGCGCTTCAACGTAACTGCACTGCAAGGTCTAATCCGGATTAACAGACTCGCAGATCTCATTCTGTTTCCAAATCATGAAATCGTTTATCACCATCATCACTTCGGTTGTTTGTTCGTTTGCCGCCGTTGTTGCGGCGCCCCAGGGACAGACCGAGCAAAACCCCAGCCGCTCGATGCCAACAACAGGGATTCATCAGTAAAACCGGGCGACGATTTTTCCTGTTCGCCAATGGCAGCTGGATCAAACAGACAGAGATCCCGCCTGAATATTCCCGATGGGGCGCGTTCAATGAACTGATCGAGCGCAACAACGACGCATTGCACACGATCGCGGAGAAGGCCTCACAAACCCACGGTCGACCCGAAGCTTGCGCCGGAGACACGGAAAGTCGGTGATTACTACGCGAGCGGGATGGACGAAAAGGCGGTCGAAGCCGCGCGCACAACGCCGCTGACGGAGGAGTTCCAGAAAATCGACGCAATGAAAGATCGACAGGATGTGCTGAAGGAGATCGCGCACCTGCACAGCATCGGCATCAATGCATTCTTCAATTTTGGCTCGGGCCAGGACGCGAAGGACAGCAATCACGACATCGCCCAGGCGGTGCAGGGCGGACTCGGCATGCCGGATCGAGATTACTACACAAAGCAGGACGCCGATATGAAACGAGAAGCGCGAGAAGCTACATCGCGCACGTGACGAAGATGCTGACCTTGTTAGGCCAGCCGCCGGAGAAAGCGGCCGAAGACGCAAAGAAGATCATGGCGCTGGAAACGAAATTGGCCGAAGCATCGCGCACGCGGGTGGAGCTGCGCGACCCAATCAAGAATTACAACAAGATGGCGGTGCGACAGCTGCAGGACCTGACGCCCGATTGGAAGTGGAGCGATTATTTCAACTCGATCAACCTGCTCGAGCCGGGCGACGTCAACGTGCATCAGCCGGAGTTTTTCAAAGCGGTGAACAATTTGTTCAAATCGACATCGCTGGATGATTGGAAGGCATACCTCCGCTGGAATCTGATTAGCGCGACCGCGCCATATCTTTCCAAGGATTTCGTCGACGAGGATTTCGATTTTAACCAGCGAGTCCTGCGCGGCACCCAGCAGAACAAGCCGCGCTGGAAACGCGTGGTCACTTCAGAGGACGGCGACATTGGCGATGCGCTTGGCAAGCTGTACGTCGGCTTTTATTTCCCACCCGAGGCGAAAGAGCGCGCACTCGAACTCGTGAACAATTTGAAGGAAGCGCTGGCCGACCGAATCAAAACGCTCGATTGGATGGATGAGCCGACAAAAAGGAAGCGCTCAAGAAACTCGCCGCGATGAACGTCAAGATCGGTTATCCCGATAAGTGGCTTGATTATTCATTGCTGGAGATCGACCGCGGCCCGTTCGTTATGAACACGCTGCGCTCCGAAAAATTTGCGGCCGATCGGGACCTGCAAAAGATCGGCAAGCCAGTCGATCGCACCGACTGGGGAATGACGCCGCCGACTGTGAACGCGTATTATCAGCCGACCATGAACGAGATCGTGTTTCCGGCCGGAATTCTGCGGCCGCCGTTCTTCTATGCGAATGCAGACGACGCGGTGAACTACGGCGCGATCGGGGCAGTCATCGGCCATGAAATGACTCACGGCTTCGATGATCAGGGGCGGCAGTTCGATGCGGTTGGCAATCTGCGCGATTGGTGGTCTAAGAAATCGGCGGACGAATACAACAAGCGCCGCAAAGCAGTTGTCGATCAATATTCCGCGTACGCGCCGCTGCCGGGCCAGCATGTGAATGGCGAGCTCACACAAGGCGAAAACATCGCCGATATCGGAGGAGTGAAGCTCGCTTATGCCGCATTGCAGAAGGCGCTCGACAAACACCCAGAGGATCGCAACAAAAAGATCGACGGCCTGACACCGGAGCAACGCTTCTTCCTGTCGTTCGCCGCGATCTGGCGCTCAAAAATTCGCGACGAAGATCAAAAGCTGCGGCTCACCACCGATCCGCATTCGCCGGCGCAGTCTCGCGTGAACGGCCCGCTCGCGAACATGCCTGAATTTCAAAAGGCGTTCAACGTTCCTGACGGTTCGGCGATGGTTCGCCCGGCGGACAAACGCGTGAACATTTGGTAAGCGTCCACTGTAGGGCGTCTGTGTCAGACGCCAACCGTCTCATTAAAGCGGAAGGCGAATGTGAATTGTTGCCAGGCGACAAATCTCGCGTAATCAGCACGCACCCGGTGAAAACAAAGAAGTGAGGCGGCATTATTCCTTTGCTACTTTGCCGCCCCAGCTCAAAATTTTCGCTTTCGTGCCGGCGGCTTCGGCTTCCTTGATGTTCCCGGCGCGATTGTAGAACAGCGAAAGACTTGTCCAGCCGATCTGGTCGTTAGGCCGTAATTCTACTGCGCGTTTGCCGGCTCCGATCGCTTCCTCGAATCGTCCCAGCTTCATCAGCGCCATCCCGAGCGCGTGCCAGCCATCGAAAAAATCGGGATCAAGCTCCACGCATCGCCGGTATTTCTCGGCCGCGCTGGCCAAATCGCCAATGGCAATGTCGCCGCTGGCGTCGTCAAAAATCTCGTCGGGCGTTGCCATTTATCTTGTTCTCGCACCACGAACAGCAACGAGTCACAAAGAAATACCGACATCAAATTTCAAGCCCACGACTACTCCGTGTCCTTTGCGGCTTTGTGTGAGCCCCTACCCTTTCTTGAATTCCAAGCCTGCCGCTTGCTGCCGGTCGCGCAACCATTCCACAACAACAATACGCTCCTTGTTCTCAAGAATTCTCTTTTCGAAGGCTGCCTTTTTCTCACCGGCATTCCCCGAGAGGCTCTCGCTTTTCCAAAATCGCAATAAGTCCATCCGTACCCAGATGGCATAAAGTCGGTTACGTCGCCGGGATTCAGCAATGCCACCGCGTCTTTAATCGTGAGAAGCTCAGGCGACTGTTTTTCTGCTGGTCGCCTTCGGACTTCTCCGATTTCTTCATCGATCAATGAAAACGCCGCGAGCTTCTCAGGTTTTACGCCGGCTTTTTCGATGACGGCTTCAGGCGGTTGACCAGATTTTTGGCTTCCCGAAGTTGTTGCACCATCTCCGCGCCTTTGGTCGACATTAACTCGCGTGTCCGCGTCTTCTTCAGCGCGTCCACGATTTTCGGTTTCGCTTCTTCGAGCTGCGAGCGGCCGCGCCTCGGTCTTGCCGGTCAAATGCAAAATGTAAAATCCATCCGTCACCTGAACGGCATCGCTGTGCGGCTCCTGTGCCGACAGCTTGAAAGCGGCGGCGACAAGCTGCTGATCCCCTTTCAGCTGCGGATCGGGCTCCGCAGCAGTGAATTCGCCGGTCTCGTGCACTGGCAGTTGAGATTTCGCTGCCGCCTGCTTGAAATCCGCGCCCTTTTCCAGCAGCGCCTGCGTGAAGTCGGTCGCGCGATCGGCGAGTTTCTGTAACGCCTCAATCCGTTCTTTGCCCGACAACTTCTTCTCCTCCTCATTCAGCGTCAGTTGAACAAACTCGACCTTGCGTTTCTCGTCAGTTCTCAGCTCCGCCTTGTGCGCATCGTAATATTTCTGCACATCTTCGTCGCTAATCTTGACGTCCTTATCGAAATCGGCGGACCGAAACCGAATCACGTTGACATAGAGTTTGTCGTAGCCGCGCTGAAAATTTTCATCCAACTCGCTCTTGGGAAGCGAAACGCCGGCGGCCAGAAGCTTTTGGATTTCGCTCAGGCAAATCTGATCGCGCACGAGTTGTTCGATGTGCTCTTCAGCCAGACCGAGCGGCGCCAGCCCGTTCTGCACAAGATCATTGAACTTATTAATGTCGAAGCCCGAATCGCCCTGGAAAGCCGGCAGCTTTCGCACGACCTCAGCAACCTCCGAAGCACTCGGGCGTAGTCCCAGCCGTTCCGCTTCGTGCCGCAGGACAAGCAGATTAACGATGAATTGGACCGCGCCCTGATTCTGGTCTAACCCGGCCCCTGCTGTCATTGTTCCCACAAAATCAGACATGCCAAGGGCCTGCGCCAGATTGAGGAGCCGTGCAGACTGTTGCGCTTCCAGCATCGAAACGTTTCGATCATAGATGCGCGCAAATTGGTCCCTGCCCATCGCGCCGTAATCCGGGCGTCTGCACGAAATAGAAAATGAAGGGAATCGCCAGGATCGCGATCACGATCATGAGCCAGTCCCGGTGCCTGCGCAGTAACTTCATCATAACGGACGAAGATTAGCGGTGGCGAAGCTCAGCTCGCAAATCTGTAGCCAGCCGCCCATGCAGGCGAGCGCCGTTCAGAGACATACAGCACTTGTCGCTTCGGACCTGCCGTTCGCAATGCTACGGCGCGGCAGGCAGCGAAGCGGCTACAGGTTGCTTGCCGTTTCCTGAATGATCTCCCAACCCTTGCGCAGATGTTCTTCTGTGGTGAGCACGTTGCCGAGGCCGATCCTCATTACTGTTCGGCCGCGCAATTTTGTTTGCGTGAGATACGCGCGCCCGGACGCGTTGATTCGCTCTACGATGTCGCTGTTGATTCTGTCGATGCGATCAGTGGAGCCGGCGCGCCCTCGCGCCGCTGTGCCCGGCGCGGCGAGGGCGCCGCGGCTCCAACAAACCGAAAACAGACCACGCCCATGCTGGGTTGCGCGGATAACTCGAAGCGATCGTCCTTTTTGATCCAGTCGGCGAGCAGGTTCGCCAGACGAATTTGTTCGCGCAGGCGGGCAACAACTCCGGCCCGGCCTAACGAGCGCCAGATCACCCACGCTTTTAGCGCGCGGAATCTTCGGCCGAGCTGGATCCCGTAGTCCATATAGTTTTTCTCCGCCTCGACCGTGTCACCACGCAAATATTCCGGCACGAGGCTGAACACGCGCCGCAATCGTTCGAGGTCGCGCACATAAAGCACGCTGAAATCGAGAGGCACAAAGACTGTTTTGTGCGGATTGATCACGATCGAATCCGCCAGCTCCCAGCCTTTCCTCATCCATTCGTATTCCGGCACCATCGCGAATCCACCACCGTAAGCGGCGTCGATGTGCAGCCAGATTTTTGCTTCGCGGCAAAGATTGCCGATGTCGCGAACGGGATCGACGCTTGCAGTCGATGTCGTCCCCACCGTGGCGACGACCGCCATCGGCTGAAGACCATTCTGCCGATCTGCTGCGATACTTTGGCCTAACGAGTTTACGTCGATTCGGAATTGATCGTCGCTTGGAATGCGGATCACGTTTTCCTCACCCACGCCAAGGGCGATGGCCGCTTTCTCAGCCGAGCTGTGGGCCTGATCGGAGGTGTAAATGCGAAGCCGCGGCAGATTGCGATCGGTGAGTCCAAGTTTTCTCGTCGCTGGCGCGGCTTCTTCGCGCGCGACCGCAAGCGCGTGCATGATCCCAACCGACGCTGTGTCGTAAATCACGCCATCGAATTCGTCAGACAAACCGACCCATTGCCGTAGCCAGTCGATCACAACTGTTTCAAGCTCGGTCGCGGCGGGACACGTGCGCCACGTCATCGCGTTCACGTTTAACGGCGCGGTTAGAATTTCGCCCAGAATTCCCGGCGCGGTGCTAGTCCAGCCGAAGTAACCGAGAAACATCGGGTGACTCCAGTGCACCATGCCCGGAACGATGATGTGATCGACGTCGCCGAGAATTCTCTCGAACGGTTCGCCTTCTTCTGGTGCGCGCTTGGGGAGCTGCTCGCGAATAGCGCCGGGCTTGTCGTTAGGCGCAACGCGCAGTCTTTCGATGTGTTCGCGAAAATCCGCAATCCAGTCCGCGAGTTCATGCAACTGTTTGCGGAATTCCTCCGGCGGCGTGTCACCGAGGCGATTGTTGGATCTCTCATTACGTCTTTGCTAGGCACAGCCGCTGCCTGTAGCGCGCGGCGCCGTGAACATCCGTGGACAGCTGCGTTAACGAAGCGTCGCGCATCGAAGCTGAGGCGGCATCGCTCCAGAATCCACGCCGCTAATCAGGCTGAAGCGCATGTCAACTGACGGCTAATCGCCGTCACGCCGCTCAAAACGCAAAACCGAAACTGAAGTGGAACGCGCCGAAATCTTCGAACTCGTGCGGGTCAGGATTCACACCGTAGTCGAGACGAATCGGGCCGACCGGCAGCTTGTAACGCAGACCACCACCAATCGCGTAGCGCATATCGCTCAGCCCAATGTCCTCGGAGGTCGGCAACAGATTGCCAGCGTCAGTAAACACGGCGCCCTGCAGTTCGCCGAAAATCGGGAATGTGTATTCAACGTTGAAGACGGTAAAAAATTCTCCGCCGACCGGATGACCGTGATTATCGTGCGGGCCGAGTTCGCGCTCGCCGAAGCTGCGCACCGTCGTGGCTCCGCCGTTGAAAAAACGTTCGTCGATGGGAATCGCAGTTGCTTCGTCGGAGCCGCTGGTCGGTGAGCGAATTGATAACGCCGGCACGCGCACCGAACGCGATTGACGATTGGCGAACCCAACGCTGCAAACGACTGCCGGCGGGTTGATCTTCAACGACACCCGGCGTGAGCGGCTTTGGGTCCAAACGGAAGATAGTAGCCGACCCGCATCGTGCTTCGGATAAATTCGATGTCACTTCCCAATGCGCTCGACGCGACGTCGATGGTGTTACCGATCGAGAAATCCGCGCGGATTCACGTACGGGCTCTCACGGAAATCGAGTGTGTTAGTGAGTCCGATCGTGTCTCACCTGATACTCGCTCTGGTCCAAGAAGAAAATCTCGGCCTTGATCTGTGAGTCGGTGATCTCCACATGACGCGCCGAAAAAGTCAGCGACGCCTCGTCGTATTTGGTAATTTTGCGACTGAGCTCGAATCGTCCGCCCACTTCAAATTTTGTGTACCCATCGTAATCAAACGTCAGAGCGAATGCTTGCGCCGTGAAAACAAAATCTGTATCAAAGAAGAACGGGTCCTCATACAAAATTTCGCCTCGATAGCTGCGTTGCGAGACCTCAATGGTTGCGGTGAGCGGACGGCCGTAGCCGAACAGATCGCGATCGCCGACTTGCACGCCGGCGAGTGCGCCTTCGTAAGTGTCGAACCCGCCCCAAAAACCAAATTCCTTGCTTTTGGCCTCCTCTGCCGAGATGTCGAGCCGCAACAAATGTCCATCGACTGGGACCGGCTTGATCTGAAGCAAGTTGAACTGGCCAGTCTGCATGAGCGTCCGAAATCGCTCGTCTAGAACATCAGGACTGTACGTTTTGCCCTCTAACCTGGTGAAACGTTTCGTCACAAAACCGGGATGCAGCCGACGCAGCCCGGTAACAGTCACACCATCGAAGTGATAAACGGCCCCCGGTGAAACCACAATGTGCACCGGAACGCGACCATTCACTGCCTCGTCCGGTGCGCCGTCGGCCACTACTTTGACATCGTAATAACCGCGCGCCTTGAAATATGCTTCGAGACGACGCGGAATGTCCTCGACCCGCACGTCAGTGTAAGGGCGTTGGAGGAGATCGGATATCTGGCCGCGGAGCGCCTCCGAACCGTAAACCGTCTGACCGCTAAACGTGATGTTTCCAAAAAATACTGTCGGCCTTCGTGAATCGGCACCGTGACAGCGACATCACTGCTTCCAGCCTGAAATTTGTCACGCGGAGGATCGACTACCGCGTTCAGAAAACCTTCGGCAACATAGAACCGCTGCACCAGATGCGTGCCCTCCTCCAGATCTGCAGCCACAAAGGGCAGCCTTTTTCCATGCGTGAATATCGCTCGCGTGTCGGACCCACAATGTATTCGAAGAGTTTGTCCGCCGGCTCATGCGCGTTTCCATCGAAGATCACCTGGCTCAGCAGGAAACGCGGACCTTCGTTGATGTCCAGACGCAAGCGGTCGCCCGATTCAATCACGTAGTGCACGTCCACTTTCGCGTAGCCATGCTTTCGATAAAACACTTCAAGGAAAAACGCGAGATCGTCGGCGCGTGCGGGGCTCAATCCAAAATCTTCGATCGTAGTGATCTCCTCTTTGAGAGCAACGCGCAGTTCCTTGTCCTTGAACGCCTGCTCGCCGCGAAATTCGATGATGCTGGCCCGCTTGGCGCGTTTTTCCTGCTCCTTCACGACCGCCCGCCGCGCCTTCTGTTGCTCTTCTGGTCGCACAACATCAACGGCGCTCTGCGCCGCGACTTCGAAAGCGAAAACCACCGTGCCAAGGGAGAAGAGGATTCCGTATCGCATGTCAGCGAAAACGAATCAGATATTTCAGTTTCCCTCGAAAATCGCCGCGAACTCCGACGTCACCAGTGAGCACAAGCTGGTCGGTGATCTTGAACCGTGCGGTTGCTTGCTGTTGACCAGTGCGCGGATCGACCGTTCCCAAATCCAGATCCAGCCGATTGAAAACCGTGTTGCTGTCAGTTGGTTCGCCTTTCTTGACGATTTTGCGGTAGAGCTGTTGCACCAACAGCATGGCCGCCCGTCCGGCGAGAACGTTTCCAGTCGAGAGTTCCCGTCGCGTCGTCACCGGTAGCGATCAACGAGATGATTTCCTCCTGCGGCAGAGGCGGTTCACTGGTGAAAATCGCCTGTGGTGAAAGCAGAGTTCCGTAAACATAAACGCGAACGGTGTAATCGCGGATCACGGATGTGCCTTGCAGATCGATTGTCGGATTCGTCGAATCGTTAGGATTGAACGTAAGCGACCCGCGCGAAACGTCGAGCCGGCTGAAAGGCAATGTCGCTTCGACACCTTCCATGTGCACCACACCTTGCAGACCCGGCTTAAGCCCCGTTCCCGTTAATTTCAGATCAGTCGTCGCTTCGCCAGTGGCCAGATTCCCACGAATCAGCACCGGATCTTTGGTTTTGATCGCGACATCAAATTTCCAGTCGCGGAACGGCGGGCCCGGCAGAGAAAAAATTCAGGACGTTCGGCAGGCGGCTGCGGCGCCGGTCTGCCCGGCAGGCCGATGGGGATAAGATCAATGTTCTTCAGAAACCGGGTGTTTGTCAGTGCGACATTGCCGCTGACTGTCGCCGCCGCAAATGGTCCCGTTACCTTGACATCACCATCGGCGCGCGCGGTGAGCGTATCGTTTCGCGCAACCAGCACGCTCTGAGCTCTCATTTGCAAATCGAGAATCGGATCGGTCAGTTTAACGAAGGTAACTCGACCGCTCATGGTAAACGGCCCACCAGCCAAATCGCCTCCGAAGCGATCGAGAGTGAGCACATTGTCCGTGAAACTGAACCGCACATTAAAACCTCTCAGCGTGGGAAGAGTTGCGTTCGTGAAACGAGCGACGTTCACCGTCATGTCCCCTGCTCCACTCAAGACCGGATGACCAAACGTTCCGTTCACATCAACGTCGAGTCCGAGATCGCCATCCAACTGCTGGAGGTCCGGAACGAATTGACGAACAAAATTCACCGAGCTGCGCGGCAGCCGAGCCTTGGCGGTGATCGGCGTGTCGTCGGGAAATCCTCGAGCCTGGACAATTTTCGGGACGTCGAACGGCATGCTGGCGGTTATTTCCAACGGCTGAATCCGCGGCTGTTGCAGCTTGCCTGAAGCCGTTAGCCGATTCTGCGCGGTCTGCGCGCTCAGCTCGAACGTTGCCGGTTCCATTTTCGGCCAGAGTTCGTTTCGCAAATCCCGCACCTGCACGTCGAGCCGCGTTTTCAAATCTCCGATTGTGCCGTCGCCGTCGAGTTTCGCATTCACGACGCCCGAGATTGTCGATTGTATTCCGAGATCGTGCGCCAGCCTCTTTAGGTCAAGATTCTCAGACTGCATTATCACTGACACTTTGCCGGAAGACGGAATCAGTGCGGATTTTGTCCCGAGATTTCGCCACACAAACGGTATTGAGACATAACCGTAGGCGTAATTCGTGCGTTGTTGCGATGCGGCGCCTTCTGCAGGCGCACGGGTGCGGCCGGCCCGCTGCGGTTGCGGTGCGACAGCCTGGTTCAGCTGGATCTTGTCTATCTCCAGCGTGTCACCCTTCGTCCGGGCGATCGCATTGAAATCCATGTTGCTCGTCGCGAAAAAATGATCGGCACATCAAGACCGTCGGGCGAGTATGACGCGTCGATGTTCGCCTGGAGCCCTTGCAAATTTCCGTAGCGCGCTTTTTCCAGAACGAGCTTGAGGTTGCCGGTGTTCTTCCAAGGAGCGACGGCTGCCTGCCGCCGTAGCCTTGGCGGAGGCGGGGAAGCCGTCATCCCTGGCCGCTGCCCTCCCAATCCAATTTGAACGAGCCGGCCAGTTGGCTCTGATTCCCGAACGCGCGCAAAAGCGGCTCGAACACCGACAGGTTCAATACGCTCGCGGACGCCTTGCCGCTGTAGTGGTGAGGCGGTTGCAAGTTGAACGTCCCGGTTGCGTTGACGTAATCGGTGTCGTTCAGAGTCGCGCTGAAGTCGTTTACATACACATCGCTATTCGAAATCGAACACTGAGCGCTAACTTGCCGGAAAACCAAATCGCGCATCCTGAGATTGGATCCGGCGAGCCACAGTTGTCCGCTCGCGACTTCTTGTTTCCATTCAATCTGCGCCTGCGATTGCAACGGCCCGCTCACTCTGCTTGGAGAATCAGCGACCCAGAAGTCGCCCACCTCAGGCGCATTTAGAGCGATGTCTACCTCTGCGGGTTGCGAAGCAAACTTGCTGACCTCTGCCGGCAGCACGTAACGGCCACGAACCGTCAGCTCGTTTTGCTTTCGCCGCAGATCCAACCGATCAAGTCCGAGAATGTCATCGCTTGAGTTGAGCGATCCTTCCACTGAATCAACGATGTAATCGCGATAACGTATGCCCGTTAAATCGAAATTCATTGCCGTGCGGAGGTCCGCGAACCACGGTCTCTTACTATCGCCACGCACCACGCGCTTGGACGCGCGCAACCTGGAATTCAGCTTGTCAATTATTCCATCCTGAAATCCAACCGCCTCTGCGCTCACGCCGAGGTCCGCCTCTACAGTTGCATTGACAACATCAATCTTGCCGTTGAATTGGGCCGAGCCGGTCAGGCCGACAGGCGTGCCGGCTGTTAATCGTGCCAGATCAGGTGCGGTGCCAGAGATTTCCAGATTCGTTGGTGTGCGGCCGAAGTCGTTCGAATGTGGACGGCAATTCCATTGCTCCGTGAAAATGAAATTTGTTCACGTCCTGGACGATGTCGGCTGACCGCAAAATCGCCCTGCCCTGTTCTGCGGAGATTTCTACGACGCCGCGATCGAAATTAATTGGGTCTCGATGCACATCGTTCATCTGGAGTGATAGCGTGCCGTTCCAGGTGCGCGGCGCGTCGATCGTGCCTGTGCCTTCGAGAGCGAGTCGCTCAATTTCACCGGAAAGATAATTCTCCGGAATGACAAGAAATTTGTTCAGCGCTTCCGCCGCAACTTTCTCGGCAGTCAGATGTACCTTCGTGTCGAGCGACGACTTTGTTTCAGTGACCCCGGCAGTGGCCGATATTTGGCCGGCGCCGACGGTGCAGTTGATATTGACTGCAAGATAATTCGCGTCGATTTGCGATGCATCGATCTGCAGAAAGTGAAGCTGCTCCTGATCGCTTAAATTCAGGTCGCGCAGAATGAGGTTCTTGTTCGTGTAAGAGGTCTGACCGGCAACTCTCAACCACGTATCGCCGGAGGGAAGTTGGAACGTCTCGATCCGCAGCTGTCCGGGAGTGCGCGGGTTTAGTTCCAGGTCAGCATGTCCAACGACGAAATCGTATGGCTGATTTCTGACGATCACTGTGGTGTCCGTAGCACGCAGTCGTTCCGGGAAGAACCTTGGCAACTTCAATTGCGGATGCGGCGGCCGCGGCCTCAGCGGTTTCTTGGAAGGATTTAAGACAATGCTGGCCGAGCGCGCTTCAACGTCGTTGAACAACCGGGGCAGACCATGCCGCGCAAATCCGAACAAACTGTAATCGAGGTACAGATAATCGGCGTCGATCGATTCATATTCCGACGGACCAACCGCAAAGGCGTGGAGATTCCGAATCGTGACGCTGCCGAATGGATTTCCCTCAACTCGGAAGTCAGCCTTTAAATTGTGTTTTGCCGCGTAGTTGAGCACGATCTTTCGGCCTATTGCCAGCAAGATTGGTCGATGAAGAAGGACCAACAGTGCGACGCAAACAACCAGGCCGGCGATCACGCGACGCCAAAACCGCCCGTGACGCCGCGGCTCTGCCTGATCGTCCTCGGCCACGGAGCGACTCTATTGCCGCTCTGCCGTAGAGCAAAGCGCAAATGGCTCGGCGCCGCTGTAGCTATGGCGTCATCTCCGAGGCGGAGAAATCAAAGGGAATATCCAGCGCTTTTTCGGCGGTAAACGCGAAAGTCCTCTGCGTCCACAGTAGTGACACCATGTTTGGGATAGATTCTCGCTCAGGGCGCGTCACAGCCTGCCCTGAACGAAGTCGAATGGTGCGCGCCGCTCTGAATTGCGAGTGAAGCGGCGTGCAGAGGACTCGCCCGCCTTACCTTTTGCTTTTCCCTTCCGCGGTAAGGCTCCTCAGTGGCGCTTCGTCTTTACCTTGATGACGTTGGAATTGGGGCTGGTACCGTTGCCGTTATATGCCCGTAACCGGTAGTAATACTGCGTGTTCGGCGTCAGCCCGGTAACGTTTCGACTCGTGACATTGCCAACGTCCAAATTTTGGGTACCCGGGCACATAAGTGACAAAAGTAGAGCTCGTGGACACATCCAACCGGTAACCATTCGCACCGGTAACGCTTGTCCAGTTTGCGGTGAAGCTGGTGGCAGTCACATTGGTTGCCCCTGCTGCCCTCGGAGCCGCAGGTGTAGCCGTCGCAGTCGGCGTAGCCGTTGCCGTAGGTGTTGCGCTAGGCGCTACGGTTGCAGTAGGTGTTGACGTAGCCGTAGCTGTAGCTGTAGCTGTGGCTGTGGCTGTCGCTGTCGCTGCTGGCCGTTGCGTCGTAGTCGGTGTTGCTGTTGGCGTCGCAGTCGGTGTTGAGGTTGGCGTGGGATTTGCCCCGGCGTTGTAAGCCTCGATCTCGGTAACTCGGCTAAAGCTTGCTAGAGAGTTATTTATCAGCACTCTTATTTTAGCGGTAGTAATGTTGGCAAACGTAAATTGTCTCCATACGTGGTTATTTCCAGTTACGTTGCCGCCAGGAATATCCGTCCAGGTGGAACCTGTCCAATACTGTACTTCAAAATCTGTTACGCCGTATAAGGTAAATGTCATGTCAAGCGTGGGCGGGCTAGGATTTGGATAGTTATCTTGAATAGTGAAGAAATCTATTTCGTTAATCGGATAACTAGCGTTGAAATCTATTTCTACCCAGTCCGGCCAAACATCCGGTGTTCCATCAGCCCAGCCACCGCCATTACCCCAATTTAGACCTAAGCGATCTCCATCATTAACCGCCGTTACCGGGAAATTGTCATTGAAGTAAGTCGATGAGGCGCTGGCTACTCCACCATTGGCAGCTAGAGCAACATTAGTTCCTCCAGGTACAGGAGTCGGTGATGCAGTAGGTGTAGGCGTAGGTGTTCCTGCGGGCAACTGAAAGGCATACACTTTGTTGTCGGCGCCGAAGTAAACCCGGCCACGCGCGACCATGCCGGTGTTCCACTGGCGCGTGCCGGTCATCAATTCGTTAGCGCCACCGCCTGCGTAAACCACCGCGCCTGTGTCGCCGTCGTAGCCGTGCAAACGCTGGTCGCCCGCGACGCCGGCTACCCACACAATCACGTTATTGGTTCCGTCAGTCGTTGTGACCCATGGCGAGCCTCGTCCGCTCTGACTCATGCTCCAGGCGAATGCGATCGTAGGAGGATTCGTCGGGGTAATCCTATAGGCCCTGATCGTGCTCGCATCGTTATGAAAAGCAAAATACGTTCCCTGGCTGGTGCGGTAAGTGACAGCCGATGTCCCTCTGTTAATTCCTCCCACATTCGCCTGGGTCACAGGTAGCGCGATGCCGCCGAGATTGTTGCGGTTGAGCAGATAAGCATTGCTATCCTTGCCCAGGGCAAGCACTAACTGGGAAGGCGTAGCTCCCGGCACATCGATAATAGTCGCACTCACACCACCCAGATCGGTGTCGCTGTTATCGAGCGAGAGCCAATTGGTAGGCGCCCAGTAGTCGGTGGGCTGACCGGTCCATAGTCGGCCCTGCTTGCAAGCGGATGATTGCTTCGCCGCCCATCCAATTGCCGCCCGTGTTAAACGTGTTTCCAGTGATCACGAACATGTTAGTGCCGTCGCTGGCGACGCCGCCGTGTCCCCAGATCCCGCCGCCGATCGCTGTTGTCGCCCAAGCCATGACATTGGACGGGTTGGCGATATCGACGCCCACAACCCAGCCGCGATAGGTGCCGCAGTCGCCGGCGTGACCGGAGTATGACACATAGACGCGGCCATTCACCAGAGCCAGCGCGCCGCGCTCGTTTTGCACCAACGAAGTAAAGGAAATGCCGTTGTAGGTGGCGGTGGCGTTCACATCCACCGGCCAGCCAGCATTGGTGGCGCCGGTGTCCACGTTGAGCGAATAAATAAAATGCTTCTTGGTCGCACCATCAACCATCGCATCGAGGAAAAGTGATCGTGAGGCGAGATCGACAACAGGCGTGCCGGTGATGCCAAGTGGATTGATGTTTCCGCAGGGAAGACCGGAAGTAACAGGCGGGCCAAGGTTGCGCTGCCAAATCACCGTGCCGGTCGTGGCGTTGAGCGCGTAAACGTTATTGGATTCTGTGACGGCAATAATCATCGGCCCACTCGGGCCGCCCTCGATGTAGAGCGGTTGCGCGTAAACATTGCCGGATAATCGTGCCATCAAAGTTGAGGTCACGCGTCAGGCCAGCGGCAGCGGCAGGCGTAAAGGCCGCGTCGATGTACAGCCCGTCGCGGGAAAGATTGTTGTGCTCCTGGGTCACATTGACCTGCGCGTCGATTCCCGGAACCACACTCCACACGATGCCGGCGAGAAGTGAGAAAGTGCGAATCGAAGATTTCATATGCACGCAATCGATCAGCCCGCGCTACTCTTCTACAACAACGCGCCGCCGGTTTGTCAAGGATTACCGCAACCCAATTGTGCAGCAAACGAGTAACGGAATTGTAAATTTTGCGTGAGCTTGTCATGGCTTCGGCAAGACAATTTCGTATCGCATGCGCACCGGCGGCTCTGGGGAGACGTGATTCACCGAGGCGCGACGCGAAAACTCTTGCGCGTTTCGGTCTTCCATACCAACATCCGGGGCTCGAAACTAGCTTCCCGAAAAAGACTACCTTCGATCCGGATGAAACGCTATCAGCTACTGGGCTTGGTTCTCAGCGCGGGCTTGATCGTCAGCCTCCCTTCGAAGGCAGTCATCCTTTATGGAACTGATGATCCGAGTGCAAACACCACCGCACCTACCGGCGAGTTAGCGGGCAGCGGCTGGCAGCATGAGGGACAATTCTCAGGCTTCCTCGGAACCGTGATCGCCTCGAACTACTTCGTCACAGCGAACCACATTGGTGGCAATGTTGGTGAGCTTATTTTTTTAACGGAAATTTGTATACACGACGACGGCGGTATTCCGAGATACAGCCAGCGATCTCGCGGTCTGGCAGATTGCAGGGACCTTTCCAATTCAGGCACCGCTCTATAGCGGTCCGGTAGGTAGTGAAGTTAATCTCCGATTGGTCGTCTTCGGGCGCGGGACCCAGCGCGGCGATTCAGTGTTTGTTGGCACCGATTCCCATCTGGGTGGCTGGGAATGGGGCGAGCATGATTATGTGCAGCGTTGGGGCACTAACGTTGTTGGTTCAATCGTCAGCGATCCCACTGCACGGCAAGTTGTTGCGGACGCCGTTTGACGCCAACGCGGGGCCAAATGAGGCGCACTTATCATCCGGTGACTCGGGCGGAGGCGTGTTCGTGTTAAACCCGAGCACGAACAGATGGGAATTCGCAGGCGTTAATCTCTCGGTAGATGGGCCGTTCAGTTTTTCCATGGATGGCAGCAATCCATTCAACGCGGCGATGTTCGATACCATCGGGCTTTTCGTCCAGAGCGACCAGGGTTGGATAACAGCGCCCAACCCGAGCGCTTTTACGCGACTGAAATTGCTGCCCGCAGAGGCTTCATCGAGTCAGTAGTGATGCGGCTGGTGAGCGTCGTGTCCCGTAAAACACACGGCAGAGCAGGGACTTTCGACATCAATTTGCCGCAGACGCCGAGACCAGGAATCGAATGTCGTTCGGGTGACTATGCAATTGTTTTCACTTTCGCGAGCAACGTTTCAATACAAGGTGCACGCGTTACATCGGGCGCAGGAAGGGTCAAGAACTACAGGGTTACTGGCAATCAAGTTTTGGTAAATCTAACCCGAGTAGATAACGCGCAGACCGTCATCGTGACACTGGCCGGCGTGAACGACGGGATAAACACCAGCGATGTTCAGGCAACAATGGGTGTTCTCATCGGCGATGTCACGGCGGATGGCATCGTAAACTCGACCGATGTCAGCGAGGTCCAATCGCAATTGCATCAGCCAGTGACGGCGTCGAATTTTCGGGACGATGTTAAACCGGACGGAGTTATCAAAAACGACGACGTTAACACAGTTAGGTCGAGATCCGGTACGGGCCTGTGAATGGCCTGTCTCAACCAAAATTATTTTAAAGGGCTGGTTATCTCTTTCGTGAGTTCGCGAGGCGTTGTGCGCGAATTTTGTGAATCGGCTGCGGAGCGATTGATCTCAGCCAAATAACTACAGCGCGAGTTAGCGGTGGCGCGGCGGCGCAGCTCTATCGACGGTCAGCCGTAGAGTTCTCGATCTCGTCGCCGGGAGAAAAATGCCAGAAGCAAAAACTCTGGTTCACTTTCTGGCAAGCACTTGTAGTGCGATTGACCTTGCTACCACGCGCGCGCGATTCGTTTAAGGCTTGGCTCTCAGAAGTGGTTAAGAGCGCAGGCCAAAAGAATGGCGACCACATCCGATCGCAGTCCAACACGACTTGCTACTTAGCAATTGCGTGCAAAGAGCTCTGGCGTGACGCTTCCGCCGATATTTGTAGGGCGTCCGCCTCGGCGGACGCCAACCGTAAAAGCGGCGTTTCACAGAAACGCCCTACAGTTGTGACGCAATGAATCCTGACAAGCTTTTTGATTATCTCGATGGCAGATTAGCTCCGTCGGAGCGCGCTGCTTTGGAAGAGCAGATTGATGTCGGACAAGCAATTGCAACGCGAATTCGCTGTAGCGCGACAGATTCATGCCGGAATGCGTGGCGATTCTCAGGAGGTTGTATTACCAGCGCCACCCGACGTTTCAGAGCAGGGCCGCAAAATGGCGATCCGCATAGGCGTTGCATTTATGGTCCTCATCCTTGTGAACGTCGGCATCGGTCTTTGGTTCATCTTCAGACACGAAAGCAACAATCCGAACCGCCCGCTGCTTGAGGCTCAGATGCGCGAGCAGATCGCGAAATCGATCGAGCGCGCAGCGGCGCTCACGCCGGCGCCAAATGTCTTGGGCGTAACCGAAATCACAATCTCAGCTGCCACCGGCAAAATGGATAGCGTCGCAAACGAAGTAGTCACGATTGCCGGTCGGCTCGGAGGCTCCGCGACAAAGGGCCTTCAGGACAGCAATCGACTTAGTGTGCTTGTTGACGTTCCATCGAATCGGGAACAGGAATTTCGCGCTAAGGTCGCGTCCATTACCGAGGAAACGCCGGCGTCATCCGCCTTCGCCAAGGCTACGGCGGACAGGCCGACCCCGGCTACAGAAACGAGCCCGGCTACAGGCGAGAAGAAGAGCTTCGTCGTGCAGATCGTGGAGAAGCAGTGAAATCAGATTGACGGTTTCGACCGCCACTCTGTCATTCTGAGCGAACGCGAAGAATCTCAGATTATCTCGACTTGCGAAATGAAGTAATCAGAGATGTTTCGCTTTGCTCAACATGACACGGATTGCGGTGACATTTGCTTTGCCGTCCGAGAGCTCGGAATTCCTGCGCCGGCTCGGAAATAAATCTCGCGCTAATAGGAACGGCATCAGCATCGTTCGCGGCACGATCGGCCATCGTTCAATCGAAGTCATTCACACGGGTGTCGGTGAAAACGTCTGCAGGGAACGCATTGGAAAGTTTCTCGAAAATCAGCAATTCGATTTTTTGATCAGCGCTGGATTTGCAGGGTCGCTCAACCATGAACTGCAGGTGAACGACCTTTTGGTCGCGAAGAATCTTTCGACAGTCGATCTAAAACACGCGTCGCTTTCAAACGTGTCGATTTATGCGGCCAACATGTTGACGGTGCCTGTGTTGATCGATTCCAGCGAGGAGCGAGAGAGAATCGCGCGCGAATCGGGAGCCTCCGCGGTCGACATGGAAACAGAATTCATTGCGCGCGCCTGCGCCGCTCACGGCATTCCGCTGCTGGCGCTGCGCGTCATCACAGATACGCCAACCGAACCATTCCCTGCTCCGCCGAGCGTCTTGTTTGATATCCAACAGCAGCGAACTCACATCGCAGTGCTCGCCAGATTTTTCCTCGCCCATCCGAGGCGCATCCCGGGTCTGGTTCAGTTCGCGAGGAGAATTGCGCGTGCACGAAAAATTCTCGCGAGCGCGCTGAACGCCGTTGTGCAAGGCATTGAGGCAGGTAGCGGCCATTGACCTCAATGGCCAAGCCGGTTCGGGTGAACCGCCCCTACCAAGACTTCCCGCTCGCGGCTACAGTTGTGCCGGTTCGATGTGCACGAGAACGTCGGCGATGCGCGGAGTCGCTTTGCTGGATCGCGCTCTTCACTCGGTGTGCAATCTCGTGGCCTTCGTGCACGGAAATGTTGCCGTCCACGCCGACGTGAAGATCGACGTAATAATCCAAGCCCATCTTACGGGCGTGACATTTCTCCACCTCGACAACACCAGGGACTGAGCTGGCGACGGCGCAAATGGACCTAACAATTTTTCCACCAGGCGCCGTGTCCATGATCTCGTGGAACGCCGGCAGCGCCAAACGAACGCCGTTCGCAGCGATCACCGCGCAGGCGAACAATGCTGCCCAGTCATCCGCGCTATACCAGGCTTCGCCACCGAGAAGTGCAGCCGAGATTCCGACGAACGCGGCGGTAGAAGTCAGCGCATCACTGCGGTGATGCCACGCGTCCGTTTTGACCGCGGTGCTCTCGGCCTGTCGGCCGAGGCGATTGACGTACCGAAAGAGAAATTCTTTAACGACAATAACTACAATGAGAATGGCGAGCGTGAATGGTGCAGGTCCGTGATGGGGCGTCAGAATTTCGCGAACGCTTTCGATGGCGAGGCCAGTCGCGGCTGCGAGCACGCCCAGCGCGACGGCGATCGCGGCGATTGGTTCGGCTTTGCCGTGACCGTACGGATGGGTTTCGTCCGGAGGTCTCGCCGCCACGGTTAATCCGCCCCAAATCACGATCGAGCCGCCTATGTCCAGTGCAGACTCGATTCCATCGGCGATCAGCACGTAAGCGTGGCCGATAACGCCGGCCACAATTTTGACCGAGGCAAGCACGACATTGATGAGCAGGCCAAGCAACGCAACACGCGCGGCGGTTTGCAGAATCTTCTTAGAGGCATGAGCTTGCGCTGGCATCGATGAGCAAAAGTATAAGCGCTGCGGTTTACGAAACGCACGGAAATCCCGCTGACGTATTGCGAGTTGAGACGCGTCCGTGGCCGACGCCAGCTGCAGACGAAGCGGTGGTGAAAATGTCCGCAGCGCCGATCAATCCGGCGGATTTGAATCAGATCGAAGGAAAGTATCCGGTGCGACCGGAGCTCCCTGCAACGCCGGGATTCGAAGGCGCGGGCATCGTTGTTGAGTTAGGCGCGGAGCGTGAAGGGCCTAACGAGCGGCGCGCTCGTAATCCTGCCGCACAACATCGGCACATGGCGGGATGCCGTCGCGGTGAAAGCCGAAGAGCTGGTCGTTGTGCCTGATGGAATCGAGCCGGTTCAGGCGGCAATGTTAAAAATTAATCCGCTGACCGCGTGGCGATTGCTGCATGATTATGTCGATTTGCAGAAAGGCGATTGGCTGATTCAAAACGCAGCGAACTCGGCGGCTGGTCGCGACGTGATTCAAATCGCGCACGAGCTCGGTTATAAAACCGTGAACGTCGTTCGACGCGCGGAATTAGTTGATGAATTGCGCGCAGAAGGCGGTGATGTCGTGCTGGTCGATGGCGACAATCTTCGCGACGAAGTGAAGAGCGCGACCGGCGGCGCGTCCATTCGTCTCGGTCTAAACTCCGTCGGCGGCGACAGCGCGCTGCGCCTCGCTAATTGTCTCGCTCCTGGCGGGACGCTCGTGAGCTTTGGCGCGATGAGCTTGCAGCCGCTGAAAATTCCGACCGGCCTTCTCATTTTCAAAGACCTGCGATTTCGCGGCATCTGGATCAACAAATGGTACGACAACGCCACTCCGTCTGAGCGCATGGAGACGTTTCGACCGCTTTTCGATATGGCCAGGCGCGGTCTGCTCAAAACGAAAGTCGAAAAAGCTTATCCACTAAGCGAAGTCAAAGCCGCAGTCGCACATGCCGCGCAAGGCAAACGCAGCGGCAAAATCGTTTTTGAATTTGAGTGAACTTGTGAAGCTGGGGCATTACGGCTCGAAGTTCTTAGCGCGCCAAGGGCGCAGCGTTCATGAAAGCCTGAGCAGCGCCCCAGGATTGTGGGAATGCGAAGATGACCAGCGCTGACGGCGCGATTCACTGCCAGATCAGGTCCCGGATGAAGTCTGAATCGCGCTTTCAGCGCTTGTTTATATGCGATTCATTCCTGGGCGATGCCCAGGCTGAGATGATTCCGCGCCTTTGGCGCTAAGCAGATGCCGCTTTCAGTCGCCGAGCTGATTTTGCAATTTGCGGGAATAGTCATACGCACGTAGCCTTGAAAATGTTGCGACTGGCGTTGGCTCGCACGGTTTGTCTCATCGCGCTTGTCAGTAGCTTTCGTCGTCCTGCGCAACGCCGAATGCGCAACCGCTCCCGAACCGGGCGATTTGCGCGGCGTCGGGAAAGTCACGTTCCCGATAACGTGCGCGCCTGACGTCCAATCTGATTTCGCTCGTGGCGTGGCGTTGCTTCACTCGTTTTTCTACGAAGAGGCGCGACGCGTTTTTACGTCGGTGGCCGAGCGCGACCCGAAATGCGCGATGGCGCAATGGGGAATCGCGATGACATGGTGGCATCCGATCTGGACGCCGCCTACTCCCGACGAAATGCGCGCGGGCAAAGCTGCCATCGAAAAGGCGATGTCGATGAACGCCGGCTCAGATCGCGAGCGCGGATTCATCACCGCACTCAACACCTATTACAATACGCCGGACAGTTCGAGCCGCAGCTCCGGTTGGACAATCGTGTCACGGGCCGGTCGGACCGCGCGATCGGGTGATCGCGTATGAAAAGGCAATGCGCCAACTCCGCGACAAGTATCCGGACGATTTCGAAGTGCAAACCTTCTACGCTTTCGCGGTGCTGGCTACTGGTTACGCCACGCCTAACGACACGAGCTTGTCGAAGCAGCTTGAGGCTGCCGGCATCCTGGAAAAGCTCTGGAAACAAGACGCGAACCATCCCGGAGTCGTTCATTACCTGATCCATTCCTACGATTATCCTCAGTTCGCTCAACGCGGCCTGACCGCAGCCCAGACATATGATTCGATCGCGCCGTGGGTGCCGCACGCGCTGCATATGCCGTCGCACATCTTTACGCGTCTCGGGATGTGGGATGAATCGATCGCCGCGAATCGCGCTTCGGCTGAAGCTTCGCGCGCTTACGCGGCCATGCGCCACCGCGATGCCACGGAAGCCGAAGAATTACACGCGCTCGATTACATGGCCTACTCATATTTGCAGGAAGCTCAGGACGCGGAGGCGAAAAAGATTGTCGACATTGCCGCGAAAGTGAAGAAGACGAATCCGGAGCTGGAATTCAGCGCAGCCTACGCGTTGGCCGCAATTCCAACACGTTATGCATTCGAGCGGAATGATTGGGCGGCGGCGGCAAACTTGTCCATTCCGAACCTGCCACACTGGTCTTCGTTCCCTTTCATGGAAGCTCTCATCGAATATGGTCACGCGCTGGGACGCGCGCACACCGGCGACCTCGACGGCGCGCGAAAAGCGATCGCACGAATGCAGCAATTACGCGACGCGACGAAAGAGCCAAAGTTCGATTATTTCAAAAGTCATCTCGACCTGCAGATGCAAGCAGCTTCGGCATGGGTGGCTGCAGCTGAAGGCAAAAAGAACGACGCAATCGACATGCTGCGGCGGGCCGCGGATTCCGAAGACATACTCGGCAAGCATCCCGTTTCGCCCGGAGCGTTCGTTCCGATTCGCGAACAACTCGGCAGCTCTGCTGCTAGAAATGGGGCAACCAACGGAAGCTCAGCGAGAATTTGAGGCCGCGCTCAAGATCTATCCCGGACGATTCAGAGGTTTGTATGGAGCGGCGCAAGCCGCCGAACTGGCCGGCGACAATGAGGATGCAAGCCGCTACTACACGAAGCTGGCCGCACAAACGTCAAAAGCTGGCGGTTCACGAGATGAATTGAATCACGTTCGCGAATTCCTTTCCGCTCAAGCTAAAGCAGCGGACTCGAAGGGCGTGGCCAGCGCTCGCGAGTAGAACCCTCTGCGCACCTGACGCAAAGTTAATCTTTTGAATTCAGCGGTTAACCGGCCGCCCATAGTAGGTGCAACACGAACAGGCTAGTCGCACAGCACTGCTCATAGCTGCGAGCCTGGTTCTTCTGCATCACGACGCTAAATACTCGCGTCTCGTTTCCAAGACCTCGGCAGATTTATGCGCTCACGTCTTGGAGAAGCATTCATCGCAAACACGTCTGTTCTTGAAAATCGTTCGGCAGAGCTGGTTTCGGCCGATCGCGAAGTTGGTCGAGCGCATCACGATCCCAGGAATTTTGCTGCATTACGCCTTACGAAAGAAATGTATCAGAGAGCTGGCACGCTCAGCACTTGCTAACGGGGTTGCCCAAGTCGTCATACTCGGCGCAGGCTTCGATCCGCTCAGTTCCGAATTGCAGCGGGAGTTTCCAACTGCGCGTATTTTGGGAGATCGATCATCCGGCTACGCAGCGTCACAAAGTGCGCGCCTGTTCCGAAATCGGAATTGAACGAGTGCATTTCGTCGCAGTTGATTTGAGTGCCGCCGGTCTCGATAGAGAAGCGCTGATCAGCAGTGGCTTCGATCCGGCTAAACGCACATTCTGGATCGCCGAAGGTTTACTGATGTATTTCCCGGCAGACATCGTCTCGTCTTTGATGAAAACATTGAGCAGCCTAAGTGCTCCCGGAAGCGAGCTTGCATTTACGTTCATGGAAAAACAGCGGCGATGGCCAACATTCGCTTCGATTCTCAAACCAAACTTGTTGACTCGGTGGTTACGCAGACGCGGCGAGCCGTTCCTCTGGGGAACTACGCGAAGTGAACTTGCTGAGTTTATACGGCCGTGGCGCGTGATTCGATTTTTCGATCACAATGATCTGCGGAAACATGGAATCGGATCTCAGTCGATGAAGTCATCGCAAAAGGCGAGGTAATTTGTCTGGCTGCAATCTAACTGGCTTCGTTAAGCTCCCGCGATGGTAACGCGCCGTGAATTCATACGCACGGCGGCGCTTTTTGCGCTTGCGCCGCACGTCGTTCGCGGAACGCGAGAAAGAGATTTGGGTCAACGACGTCCATTCGCAACTCAATCGCACTCGCGTTCGCGAACTTCTAAGACCGCGCACCAGAGATGAACTTGCCGAGATTGTTCGTTCCGCGTCGCGAAAGGGCTTGCCGATTTCCGTTTCGGGATACCGGCACTCGATGGGTGGCCAGCAATTCGCCACGGACAGCATTTGCATCGATACGCGTGAGTTGGATCGCGTGATTTCGTTCGATCGTGAACGCGGCTTGCTCGAAGCAGAAGCCGGGATCCAATGGCCGAAATTGATTCGCGCGTATCTCGACGCTCAAGCAGACGAGACAAAGCAATGGGGCATCGCACAGAAACAAACCGGCGCCGACACATTCACACTCGGTGGGAGTCTTTCCTCCAACGTGCACGGCCGCGGACTGCGGATGAAGCCGCTCATCTCCAACATCGAATCATTCACCATGATCACCGCCGATGGGAAATCGATTCGCTGCTCGCGCGAAGAAAATAGTGAGTTGTTCCGACTTGCGATCGGTGGCTACGGGCTTTTTGGATTGATCGACACCGTAACGCTTCGGCTCGTGCCGCGGCAAAAATTACGGCGCGTAGTCGAAATAATTCGCGCAGACGATTTGCCCAAGCGCTTTGAAGAACGCATCGCGCAAAAATTTCTTTACGGCGATTTTCAATTTTCAGTCGATGAGAAATCGCCGGACTTCCTTCAACGCGGCGTGTTTTCCTGCTACGAACCGATCAGCGAAGACGAACCGATCGTCGCCAAAAGGAATTACGCGATGACGACTGGCTGGACCTCCTGCGCCTTGCTTACACCGATCGGGAAAAGGCTTTCAAGCGCTACAGCGATTACTATTTGTCGACAAACGGACAGACTTACTGGTCCGATACGAACCAACTCAGCGCATATCTGCCCGAATTACGCGCAGAAGATCCGCGACCAAATCGGTGGTGAGGAATCGAGCCTCATCATTACCGAAATCTATGTTCCGCGCCCGGCCCTTCCCGATTTTTTAGCGCAGGCAGCAGATTTGTTGCGCTCGAATCGCACAACCGTCATCTACGGCACCGTTCGGTTGGTCGAAAAAGATGACGAGAGCTTTCTTGCATGGGCCAAAGCAATCCTACGCCTGTATCATTTTCAATTTGCTCACGCTCCATACACCGAGCGGCATCGAAGCGTCGGCGCGTTCGTTCCGCGGCTTAATCGATTTGGCGATAGCGCGCGGCGGGAGTTATTACCTGACCTACCATAAATTTGCGAAACCAGAGCAGGTCATCGCGTGCTATCCGCAATTCAAAGAATTTCTGGACTTGAAACGAAAAGTACGATCCGGATGAGCGGTTTCAAAGTGATTGGTATCGCTATTATCGGAAGCTTTTCGCAAGCTGATGAATTCTTTGTCATGTTGAGCGAAGCGAAACATCTCTGAATTTTCGGCTGGTTAACCCTAATTACGAACTGAGATTCTTCGCTCCGCTCAGAATGACAGACTATGATGGCTGCACATGTCGCCGTTTGCCATCATTGCGTTGGTTCTGATTCTCGCGCGCGCCATTGCCGAGTTGTGGCTGAGCCGCCTGAATCAACGGCACGTGCGTGCACACGCGGATGAAGTGCCGCCTGCATTTCGCGAGATGGTTGATGAACCGACGTATCGTCGCTCGGTCGATTACACCCTGGCCAAGAGCCGGTTTGGAGATGTCGTCACGTTGTTTGATGCCGTGCTCCTCATCGGCCTGTTATTCAGCGGTGTGTTGCCGTGGGCGTTTGGAAGATTCACGGCAGCTTTCGGCACGTCCGTTTTGGCAATGGCCGGTTTTCTTTTCGCTACAGGCGTTGCATTAAGCATCGTCAGTTTGCCATTCGCGTGGTACGCGCAGTTCAAACTCGAAGACCGATTCGGTTTCAACACGACTACCGTGAAGACGTGGGTGCTTGATCGTCTGAAAGGATTTTTGCTCGCGGTGTTGCTCGGGTTTCCATTGCTTGCGCTGGTGTTGAAGCTGATCGAGTGGACTGGCCCAAACTGGTGGATTTGGGCAGCGGCGGTCGTGATCGCGTTCCAATTGCTTTTGCTGCTGATCGCCCCTGCGGTGATCATGCCGCTCTTCAACAAGTTCACGCCGCTGCCGGAGGGCTCCACCTTGCGCGAACGCCTCTTTGCGCTGGCGCGGCGCACCGATTTTCCAACCCGCAGCATCGAAGTAATGGACGGCAGCAAACGGTCGCATCACTCCAACGCCTTCTTCACCGGGTTCGGACGTTTTCGCAAAATTGTCCTTTTCGACACACTCGTAGCCCAGCTTGCCGAGCCGGAACTGGAATCCGTGCTTGCGCATGAAATCGGGCATTACAAAAAACGTCACGTCGTGAAGTTGCTCGGCGTTTCGATCGTCGGCGTGTTTATGGGCTTCGCGGCGGTCGCCTGGCTGGCGCGTCAGCAGTGGTTTTATCGCGCATTCGGTTTCGAGTATCACGCGGGTTTTGCCGCAGCGAACGTTGTGCCGGCGATGCTGCTGTTTGCGTTGTTGGCGGGGACGATCAGTTTTTGGTTTTCGCCGCTGGTTCACATCTGGTCGCGCCGTTTCGAGTACGAGGCGGATGCCTTCGCGCGCGCGACCATGGGCGAGGCGCAACCGCTTGTTCAAGCACTGCGCAAACTGACCGAAAAAACCTGAGCAACCTGACGCCTCACCCGCTCTACAGCGGTTTCTATTACTCACACCCGACCCTGCTCGAACGGGAACGCGCGCTGCAGACAGCGGCTGAGCAACCGTTGCAGCTTAGCGCTCCCGATAGCCTGAGGCATCGCCTGTTTCGTTGTCATGTTGAACAGCGCTGAAAGCGCGCAACCGATCCTGCGGATGAATCGCGCTTTAGCGCTGATCTTTCGGACAACCAATCTGGGCGGTATGGACCGATATGATCAGAGATTCTTCGCTTCGCGCTCAGCAATGACAGCGCTGTTCACGGTATGTCGAGAAGTCATCGTTGTTGGCGCGGGGATTAATGGCGTTACTGCCGCGATCGAACTAAAGAAACGCGGTCACGAAGTCGTGCTGGTCGATCCGGGGCCGCTGCCGCATCCGTTGGCGGCGTCCACCGATATCAGTAAGGCCGTGCGCGCCGCATACGGCGCTGATGAAGATTACACCGCCCTTGCCGAACGTTCGATTAAACTCTGGCGCCAATGGAATGAGGAATTCGGCACAAAGCTGTACCACGAAGTCGGCGTGATGTTCGTTCGCCGCGCGAAAATGGAGCCGGGCGATTTTGAATATGAAAGTTTGAAACTCCTCGAAAAGCGCGGGCTCAAAGTGGCGCGTATGGACACGCCGCAGTTGTGGAAACGTTTTCCGGCATGGAATCCGGAACTTTATCGAGATGGCGTTCTTGAGATCGAGGCAGGTTATGCGGAGAGCGGTCGCGCTGTTGCAATGTTAATTGAGCGCGCGAAATCTGCCGGCGTTGAACTACGCGAACGCGTGATGTTTTCGCGACTGGACGAACAGGGCAATCGCGTGAACGGCATCGCGCTCGATGATGGACAGCGAATCGCCGCGGATTTCGTCGTCATGGCGGTTGGCGCGTGGACGCCGTACCTGCTGCCGTTTACCAAAAAGTTTTTCCGCGCGACCGGGCAGCCAGTGTTTCACCTGCAAGCCTTCAGAGCCTGAGTTGTTTGCGCCGGAGCGTTTTCCGGTTTTCGGCGCAGACATTACAACAACCGGCTACTACGGATTTCCGATCAATCGCGACGGCGTGGTGAAGATTGCTAATCACGGTTCTGGACGCGAGATGTCGCCCGACTCCCCCGAGCGCGTGGTGACTGCCGAGGACGAAAAGAACTTGCGCGAATTTCTGGCCTCGACCTTCCCCTCGCTCGCCGATGCGCCGATTGTCTACACGCGCGTGTGCATGTACTGCGACACGCACGATGGACATTTCTGGATCGCGCGCGATCCGGAGCGCGAAGGATTAGTCGTTGCTGCGGGTGACAGCGGACACGGATTCAAATTTGCCCCGGTGCTGGGCGAGATCATTGCCGACGCAGTGGAAGGAAAAGATAATCCGCTGCTGGATAAATTCCGATGGCGACCGGAAGTGCGCGCGGGAACCGCCACGGATGCGGCACGATCGAAGGCAAAGCTGTAGTGGCCGTGTAAAGTCCGACCGAACGTCTTATCGGACGCACCTAACGAGACGGAGCTGAGCGACCGCTGACGGAGACGAGTGTTGCACGCATGACGGACTCCCTCAAGAATCAGGGCGACTCAACAGAGCGGCCAGCGGTTCGCTCGAGCGTCTGGTTAGGAGTTCGCGGTTGGACGGGAACGAAAGACATGATGGCAGGACGCGCACCGCCAACGATGGCGCGCAAACAACAGCGGGAAATTGAACAGGAGTAAGCTAAGAAACGAAATGCGCCGGGGCAGCTCGTCGGGTGCTGTGTCGTTCGAACCGCAATTGGGGCAGACTACATCCACAGCGTCGGGAGCTCGCTGCGGAGAATCGTTCGCGAGAAACTCTCGAGCGGCCTCGACATCTTCGTCTGCAATCTGGACGCGCACCCCACCAATCGCGTTGGAGTAGAGCCAGTCCATCTGGATGAAATGCTCATCCTGCACGTATGCCGGAATACCTACGGCCTCCAGCCGATACGGAAGAGATGTGCCTCTTCGGGTTTGCTAAATGTGGCGATCGTCTTCACGCACGTAGCCCTAACGAGAATAAGATGAGCGACGGCCACCGGGAGCGCGCTTTGCTTTCATTTCATCCTTCATAATTCCTCCTTCAGCCTTGATCCAATGCGGGTGGCCGTTCGCTTCATCGCATGGTTAGATGAAAAGTGTGGATCGCGGTAGGTGCTCACTAAAGCTCTTCCGGTGTAGGCTAGCGCACATGGAAGGTCACGCCGATCGCTAGCGCCGAGCTCACGATAGTTGCGGCACGCCTGTGACAAACTCAAGTCTCGATTCGGTCCACCGCGCACTTCATCCGCATCGTGGTCATCCTGACCATCGTCCTGCCAGAAGCACACGGGGCAAATCTCGAAGCCACCGCGACCTGTCGCGTCTTGCGGCCGGAGCAAGGACAGCGATATGCAACAAATCGCTCCGTGGGATGACTGATGTTCGTGAAGGGCTCGGATATTTTGTCTAACGAGAATTAGACGAATAGACGTGTAAATGCACGTGCATTTCAAGAGTCTGCGGCGGCCTCTAGTTCGCGCTGCGCTTCGCACAGCGAAGCGGCTACTAAAAACTCGACGGCTAGGAAGCCGTCGTTCCTTGCGGTGCTGTTTTTTGGGGCGCTTTAGCAGAGTGATCTGCTTGATGCGCGCAGAATCGGACGGGCTCCACGTCGCAACTTCCGGATCGTCTTTGAAAGCGTTGTGGACGAGACGCCGCTCGTAGGAATTCATCGGCTCGAGCTGAAGCGAACGCCCGGTGATGCGCACCCGCTCGGCCAACTCGCGCACCCGCTGCACGATGCGATCTTCGCGCATCGACCGGTAATGTTCGCAATCGACGATAACTTTTTCGGCGTCCTTGTCTCTGGCTTGCAGTAAACGATTGAGCAAAAACTGAATGGCCTCGAGCGTCTCGCCGTCGCGTCCGATGAGCCGCCGGCTTTCCTCAGTGTAAATCTGCAGCGTCGCGTTGCCGCCCTCGTTGGTGGTCTCCTCGATGTCCACCACGAAACCGAGTACCCCGAGCATGGTGTCCAGCAGATCTTTCGGCGTCATCATCGTTTTCGTTTTCCGGCGGGAGCAACTTTTTCGAGCGTCGGCATGGGTTGTCGTTTGTTCTGCCAAAATTGCAGGATGCTGAAAAGATTTTGCGCGGTGTAATACAATGCCAGAGCCGCCGCAAAATTGTAGCAGAAAAATAGGAAGATCAGCGGCGTAAACATCATTATGCGGCGTTGCGTGGGATCGCCCGTCTTCGGTGTCATCGCCATTAGCCAGACCTGCGTAGCCGCCATGAGCAGCGGGATGACGTTGATCGGGAAACCGAGCACAGGCAGATGCGCCACGGTATCCGGTTGGGACAGATCATGCATCCAGAGAAACTTCGCGTTTCGCAATTCCACAGCTTGCGCGAGCATCTGGTAAAGCCCGAAGAAAATCGGGATCTGAATGGCCATCGGCAGACAACCGCCTACCGGATTAATGCCGTACTGCTTGTACAGCTTCATCACCTCCTGGTTCATCCGTGTGGGGTCGTCTTTGTATTTTTCGCGCAACTCCTGCATCTTCGGCCCAAGCAACGCTGTCTTGCGCATTGTTTGATTCGCTTTGCTTTGGAGTGGCCAGAGCACGAGGCGCACGACAACGGTCAACACGAGAATGGCGACGCCGTAATCTTTGACGAAACCGTGAATGGTGTTGAGAAAATTGAGCAGAAATTGGCTGACGATTTTGAACACGCCGAAATTCATGATCTCCGCTTCGTTGTGCTCGAGCTGAGCCAGCCGATGATAGATTTTCGGTCCCGTCCAGATCTGGAAGCGCGCGGTGTAAGTTTGGCCTGGCTGCACCTGAAACCCCGGCATGCGCATCGCGCCTTCGATGCCGACCGTGTTTTGCTCGGTTGAGACGTCAAACGAACGGCCCCAAATGCCGGTAGCCTTCGCGTTCAGCGGCGCGATGATCGTCGCGAAAAACTGATCGGTTACGGCTGTCCATTCTGCTCCGGCAAAATTCTCCTGGAAAACCGGCTGCGCCGAATGCGCACCGATACCGAGAAAACCGCCGCTACCTTGAAATGCACTCACGTTCCTGTCTCTGGCTTTACCATTGATGCACCAAACCAGTCGCGTGTAGTACGGATAGTCGTTCCGATGCATCGGTGCCGCCGAACCGAGCGCGACGAAGTAGTCAGCGTTTGTGTGCGGCTGCGCACCCGTGTTCTGAACATCCAGATTCAGCTCGAGAAGAAAATTGTCTTTCTTCTGGCTCGACTGCAGCAACGAAAATTTCTTTCGGATTGTGATTCCGTCAGGCGTGGCGCGCTCGCACCGAATGCTGCTGTCGGAGTCACGCGCCAACGTAAATTCCGGAAGCGCGGGCTTTGCAGGGTCATCAACCATCGCGCCGATGGGCATGTGCTTGGAGAATTCAAGATCACGCGCTTAGCGTCTTCGGCGATGTGATTGAACATAACCGCCTCGGCGATGCCGCCGCCGCGGTTAGTGAAGCGCAATTCGAAATCTGAATTGCGCAGCGTCTCGACCTTTTCCGCAAAGGTCGGAACTGACTCAGCGCCCTGTGGCGCAGCTTCCGGCGTGGCAAGCGGAGACGGCGAAGGCGCGAGGATCGCCGGCGTCGCCGTTGGCGAAGTTTGTCCGGGCGTCGCAGTGACGGGAGCCGGTCTGGGCGCCATCTGTTTTGCCAGATACACTTCCCATACGACGAGCCCAACTACGCAAAGAGCGACAACAATCCACGCTGTTCGATCCATAAATTCGGTTTTGCACGATCAGACGCAGCGACGGACCTCATTCTGAGATCCGCCGGCCCAGCGCGGCGGCACCGGGTCGTACCCACATCCACCCCATGGTTGGCAGCGAGCGAGGCGCTTCAAACCCAGCCAGCTTCCGTGCCGAACGCCATGCGTCTCCACCGCTTCCAGAAAATATCTCGAACAGGTCGGGGTAAACCGGCAGCCGCAGTCAGGACCGCAAAGCAGACGAAGCAACGGTGAAAGCGTGCACTGATAGAGGCGAATGATAAAACGAACCAGTCCGAGCATCAGAGCAGAATAGAAGCGCGCCTAGCGAGGCGCAACCATTCATCTTCCAACGCGCCATAGCTCGCGGTCGCGGCTTCGTATCTGGCAATAATTACGAACCAAACGCCTTGTCGCAGTTCGTGCTGGTGCCGGCGAACAATTTCTCGCAAACGACGTCGAACGCGATTGCGAACGACCGCGCCGCCGAGGCGGCCTGAAGTAACGAATCCTGCACGCCACGGACCAGAATTCTCCATCGGCATCGCATTTAACATCAGAAGTTTGCCGCGTTGCGTGATTCCGTTCCGTTTCACACGCTCGTATTCTGAGCGATGCGTCAGGCGGCGCGTTTTTGGGAATGAGAATGAACCTGCCGGCGCCATCTTGATTGGCAATCCTCTATCGCACGCCGCTCGATCTCAAGATGTCGCGCTTCAAGAGCAGTCGCGATGCGGTAGACCTCGGATGTGCGACTTCAGCATAAAGAAATCTTCCACCGAAAATCGGGGAAGACTTCTCAAAGAAAGAATCCCGGCAATTTATTGCCGCGGGCGACTCGGCAGGTGTTTCCTCGGTGCCAGCCGGCGAATCAGTGGTGGCAGCTGGAGCTTCCGTTGCAGCGGGACTCGTCATTCAGTCGTTGCAGGCGCAGTGGTGGGAGCCGGAGTTGCCGCAGGAGTGACAGTTTCGGTTTTTGCTCGCACGCCGCGAGAAGCGCGGCTCCGGCCAGAATGCAGATGTATTTCTTCATAGTTGGAGACGCACATTGCTTTAATTGATCAATCGCAGCAAGCGCAGTTTTTGGACCGCGCAGAATGTTGCTTGAAACACAAATGGCTCGCCACGAGCACTAAAAAGGTGGCTCCCATTTCAAGCCATGCGCCTCGGCTACCGCGCTTGCAAGTGAGCCGGCCATCGCGCGTGTTGATCCCACCAATTAGCGTCGGCTGCTTTTTGCACGCGCCCTCAAGACCGAAATCGGCCAGGAGCTCCACGTAACGATAGGTGACGTTCGTAAGCGCTTGCGTCGCGGTGCGCGCGTACGCTGCGGGCATGTTTGCCACGCAATAATGCGTCACGCCTTCCTCGACGTAAACCGGATCGAGATGCGTCGTTGGTCGCGAGGTTTCGGCGCAACCGCCCTGATCAATCGAAATATCTACGAACACGCTGCCGCGTTTCATCTTTCGCAACATTGCGCGCGTGATCAGCTTCGGCGCTTTGGCTCCCGGCAAAAGCACGGCGCCGATGAGCAAATCGCAATCGGGCATTAAGTCGTCCAGATTTGCTTCGTTCGAATAAAGCGTGTGCAGGTTTTCTATTGCGATATCGAGAAATCGCAGCCGTTCGACATCGACGTCGAGAATTGTGGCATCGGCACCGAGGCCTTTGGCCATGCGTAAGGCGTTCACGCCCGAAGTTCCGCCGCCGAGGATGACCACGCGCCCGGGCAAAACTCCCGGAACGCCGCCCAGCAAAACTCCGCTGCCACCGTTGTACTTGGCGAGAAAATTGGCGCCCATTACCACCGACATGCGACCGGCAATTTCGCTCATCGGCTCCAGCAGCGGCAAACGATGGTCCACCTGGATCGTCTCGTACGCCACGCCAGTCACACCTGATTTCAGCAAAGCCTCAGTGAGAGATTTGCTCGCAGCAAGGTGCAGATAGGTGAAAAGAATTTGGCCCCTGCGCAATAACGGGAACTCTGCTTTGAGAGGTTCCTTGACTTTCACAATCATGTCAGCGCGCGCGAAAACTTCTTTGCCTGCTCCACAATTTCCGCGCCCGCTTTGACGTAGTCCTGGTCGGGGTAGCCGGAACCGAGCCCAGCATTCCTTTCCACCAAAACGGAGTGACCATGCCTGGTAAGTTGGTTCGTCGCAGACGGCAGCAACGCAACGCGCTGCTCTTGTTCCTTAATCTCCTTTGGGACACCGATGATCATGGTGCGAAGTGAGAGTGATTAGTGAGAAATGACACCTGGAATCAAGCTAAATCACTTCGGACGTCTCACTTCTTAAATTAGTTGAGCGAGGGATCATCTGGAGCGGCGGCGAGCATTTTATACCACGGTCCCAGCGTTCGCATAATGTCGAACCACAGATTTGGCAGGCGATCAAGTTTTAGCACCGATGCGATTGGCATTCTGCACAACCCACGCTTTCTGCTTCACCTCGCTTTCGAGTTGCCCGGCACCCCACCCTGCGTAGCCGACAAAAGCGCAAACCGTAAGCAAATTTTTATGGCCCTGTGCATCGCTTCCTTCCTCGAATGCGATGTTGTGATTGAGTTTCAGACCTGCGCCCTTCTGCCATTCAAACGCCGCAAACATCAGTTGGTTTTTTCCAACTGGACCGCCCAAAAACACCGGCACATCGGCGAGCCCCGCCGGCGGCGTACCCGAGACCAGTTCAGCCACTGGCCGGTCAAGCGGGCGATTGATTATCACGCCCAACGCGCCCTCATTAGGCTCATGCTCGGAAACGAAAAGCACGGTGCGCCGAAAGTTCGGGTCGACCATATTCGGATGAGCGACCAGCAACGAACCGGCAAAATTGCGCGACAACCGTTCATCCCCCAACTCACGCATGCAAAACTAGAAACCGCGACGCGCGCTTGCGCAACCTCTTGATCCCGCTGGAATTCGACGTCCTGTTCAGTCTGTCGTGCCCTCATTTACTGTGGAGACTCGCAACCGCAGAACTGCGCGAAAATTTTTCGAAAATTTTGTGTAAAATTTTGTTGCGAGCATGCGAAACCTCGTTTACAGGCTTGAAAGTTTTCTACGATTGTTCTGGGGAACAGCCGCCCTTCACGCCTATCGGGCGTGGGGGCGGTAATTTTTGGGGACAAACGTTCGCCGCTTTCTTCTTGCTCGTGATCTGCTCTTGCTCGATTGCGTCTGAACACAAAGCGCTCAACGCCGAACGTCCAATGTCGAAATCAGCAAACCTCGCATCGCGTCGCATGGCCAATCGCGTTGACGCTTGTGGCACTCGACCATTGCAACGACGATTCTCGATCATCTTCTTGCGTTTGGAGAGTTGGCCGGCGCGCACAGCGCGGCAAAGCACGGCTGAGCTGGAGAGGCTTGGCAAAAATCTGCGCGCTGCGTTCGTCGACATCGCGCATTTGCAGCCACGGATCACGATCAATGACCGCGTTTACATGGAACAGACGACGCCGGTAAGCGAGCTGGTCGTCCTGTCGCGTCGCATCGAAGTCGAACACGAATTGCTCCATACGTGGGTGGGCAGCTCCAAACGCGTGAAGCTGCATGGCACATTCATTGCCAAAGCCGGGTTCGATCTGCGGAAAGGCCTCTCGATCGATATTCGCCCGAATGAAATCATGGTGCAGCTGCCGCACGCGCAGATTTTGGGCGTTGAGCAGCAACAAGTGGACGTGCTCGCATTCGAAAACGGGTTGTGGAACCGCATTTCCGGGCAGGATGTTCAAAGCGAATTGTCAGTGCTGCCTGAGTTGGCTTGGAAGAAAGCAGCAGAAAGCGAGCTGCCCGCCGAAGCTGAGCGAAACTTTGCAGCAGCAACTCGAACAACGAATTCACACGGCGCAGCCGCTGCGTTTGGTCTTCAAAGACGAGAAGAAAAGTGAATAGTAGTCAGCCAACTGTGATCAGTATCTAAGTGACACATGCAGGTGTAATTACCGATTATCGCATCCTCCTTTGACTGATCACCTCTTCGTCTCACAGCGATGCCGTTTAAGAATCGAATCTTCCTCATTATTCTGGTGATCGTCCTCGTGGCGCTCGCCGCTGTCCTGCTTGCGCCAATTGCGGTCTCCAACGGGGTTCGCCTCTGGGTCTGGTGGTTCGCCCGCCAGGAGGGCTTCGTCGCCACCATCGACGGAGTCGACGCGCCCTTTCTGCGTCCCATTGTCATTCGTCAGATTCACCTGAAAAGCGTCCGTGACGATGCAGTCCGCGTTGATGTCACTGTGCTTGACGCGCGAGTTGTTTTGAATCTAAAGCACGTCTTTCTGCACCTGAGCGGCCGCGACATCCGAAATATCTCCGTTCGAGAATTCCACGCCGAGCTGCACCGCACGAATCCAAATGTGCAAGCACTAAGCGAACGCGGCTGGGCGACACTCCATCGATTGCTCCCGGAAACCTTAAGTATCGCCAAGCTGGAAACGCGGGTCGAGAACGGGCCGAGTTTGATTTTGCTGCGGAACGCTTCGCTATCTGTAAGCGAGACGGAACCCGGCCGGTTCACCGCTGCCGAGCTCATGATTACCTCACCATGGGTGCGCCAAACTTTTTCGCAGTTGCGCGGCGCAACTCATTGGGAAGGCAATCGCTTGACGCTCGCCGGACTGACTTTGACTCACGGCCTCGACTTGCAGGCCGCGACGGTGGACTTTGCGCGGCTGGGGAACCGGCGAATGGGATTGCAGTTCGACGTCGATGCGTTCGGCGGCAAACTCCGAGCGAATATTTCGCATGAATGGCACTCGCCACATTCTAACTGGAAGATTGCGGGTGGCGCCGCCGACCTTTCGCTGGCGCAGATTTCAGATGCGCTTGGTTTCGCCGATCGTGTCAATGGTTTGCTCCATGCCAGCAACTTCACGTTTCGCGGCAACCTGGCCGAGCCGGACCGCGCAACCGCGTCGCTGTGGGGTGAATTAACCGGGCTCACCTGGCGCGATCGCACAGCAGAAGCGCTCATGCTCGGCGCCGCACTTTACAACCGGAAGATTGAGCTCCAGCAACTTTACATCAGGCAAAAAAGCAACCAGTTCACCTTAAGCGGCGAAGCTGCACTACCCGCGACTTCGTCCGAGTGGCTCAGGCCGGATTTTCGCGGAAACATTTCGGCATCGATTAATCAGCTCGGCGAATTCCTTGCTCTTTTCGGTGCAAACCCAGCTGATTTCGCAGGGAAAATCAGCATCCAAGGGTCGATGGATACCCACGCCCGCAACTTCGGCGGCAGCCTTGCGATCGAGGGCGCCTCGCTAACGTTTTTCAAACACGACATCGACAGCTTCAGTGCAGACGTGACTTTGAAACCGAGCGAGCTGGAGATCGAACGCTTCGATTTGGCTCGGAAGAAGGATTCTCTCTCGGGTGAAGGCAAGATCGATCTTTCACCGGAGCACAAGTATTCAGGGACACTCGACGCCTGGACGAACGATCTGCGCGATTACGTTTCGACCCTGCGCGGGTCACCACGACAAAACGCAGGCGCGATTCCGGTAGAATTTCAAGCAACCATCGATTCGAGTCAGTGGGATACGCGCGGCGTGATTCACTTGCCCAAATCGAGCCCACTCAGTTTCACCGCGAGTTTTCCACTGCCCATCGGGATCACTTGGAGCGCTTTTCAAATGTCGCCTCTCAAGGTTTCGCTGGATTTCCCGGCAGTCTTTCTGGCAGCCGCACCTCAGTTTTTCCATTCAAACATTCTGGAAGACGGCATTTTGAGTGGAAAAATCTCTCTCCGAAACGTTGGAGCGTCCCCGCATCGTTGGTGAAGTGCAGCTCGTAAACGGAAAGCTGGCCAGCAGCGACTCTTTCTTAAACGTCATTGGAGCCAGCACCCTGGCCATTTTTGATGGCAATCACGCTTCCCTCGAGTTTCTGAATCTCGCAACCAAAGACGTAGACCTCGCGCTTCGCGGAGAAATTGATTTCGAAAATACGAAACACGTCGTGGTTAGAATCGCCGGAGCGACACCGATTTTCGATTTAATGTCGCGTCCCGTTGACTGCGTGAACAAAATTGAAATTGCGCCGGCGGCGCTGCCACTTGCTCCCGCCGCGACGGAGCTGGAGTTTCGCGGCCCTCTTCTTCAATCCGGCTGGAGCGTCAGCTTGAAAGAAGAGATCGGTAGCCAGTTTTCCATTGTTCCGACGCCGGACGGTGCCGAGCGCATTTTTCCCGTTTGCTTTGGAACCGGCCCGGAGGAAAAACATTGTTACTCGGCGCCGTCCCGCGTGCTGAAGTTACCCCCAAGGTAAGTCCAAAAAACGAGAGAAACGGCGATAGCTCAGCTACTGGTGTTGCTCGGTCACAAGCCAGCGGGAAAGCTTCTCCGCCAAATCCGGGGTAAGATCCACTCTAAACTCAGTGCCCGCATCGAGCCGCAACGAATTGCCGTTGCCTCGATCAAACAGCAGTTGGACTGGATGACGTCCGGGTGAGCTGACGAGAATGTTGCGGACCTGGCGCAACTCATCGCCCGTCGTCGCCGAAGAAAACCGCAGACGAATCGCGGATACCTGTGATGTATCTTCCGATCTTTCGGTTGCGCCATTGGATCTTGCCGCTGCCAGCGGCTTAATTTCCACAGCCGTAGCGCGAAGCATTTCGTCGCGTCTGTCCAATGTTGCTTTCAATTCAACAACGCGCCCGGGCACGAGAATATCCGAGACCTTCAGATAAACCTCGTTCCACACGACCACCTCGAGCGTGTCCATCAGATCTTCGAGCCACACAACCGCAAATGGCTTGCCCTCTTTCTTCGTAAACTTTTTCTCGACCTCCACGATCGCTCCAGCAATCTTGAATTGCGCGCGATCGTCCAGTTCGCCTAACGAGGCAATCGATCGATAATTTTTCGCCGCAAAAACGTCGGCATACGCGTCGAGCGGATGACCGCTGACGTAGAACCCGAGAAGCTCCTTCTCGTAGGAGAGTTTCTCGTGCTCGTTCCACGGTCTGATCGATTGCCGCCTCGCTGCTGTGGCAGCGTGCGTTTGCTCATCGAAGAGCGAAACCTGTCCGGCCACCCGATCGCGCTGCGCGAGCCGCCGAGGCATGCAAGCGCATTCATCGATGCAGGCGAAGAGCTCCGCGCGATCCCGCCCGGTAAAATCAAACGCGCCCGCCTTGATGAGGCTTTCCAACATTTTGCGATTGGCCACGCGCGAATCGAGCCGGCTGCAGAAATCCTCGAGCGAACGAAAACTCGCCGCGTTCGTCGCGCTCGCGAATGGCCATGGCCATCGCTGCTTCGCCGACGTTTTTGATCGCAGCCAGGCCGTAACGAATTGCATTCAATGTGGGAGCGGCCTCAGTGCCGCGACTGTCGGGACGCTGAGGTCCCTCCCACGTTTCCGGTGTGAATTTCAAACCGCTCTTGTTGATGTCCGGCGGCAGAATGGAAATTCCCATCCGCTTGCATTCACCTACGAAGACCGAAATCTTTTCCGTGTTATTGATTTCGTTGCTCAGCAAACCCGCCATGAATTCCACCGGATAATGCGCCTTGAGGAAGGCCGTTTGGTAACTGATCACGCCATACGCCGCGCTGTGACTCTTGTTGAATCCGTAACCGGCAAATTTTTCCAGCAAATCGAAAATGGCGTTCGCTTTTTTCTCAGGAATTTTGTTCGTGCGCGCGCAGCCCTCGATGAAGTTTCTGCGCTCTTTCGCCATCTTCTCCTTGTCCTTCTTGCCCATGGCGCGCCGGAGAAGATCGGCCTGCGCAAGCGAGTAGCCGGCAAGTTTGCTCGCAGCAGCCATCACCTGTTCCTGGTAAATCATCACGCCGTAGGTGTCGGCGCAGATGTCCTCGAGCAGCGGATGCAAATATTTTATCGGCGTGATCCCCTTTTTCGCTTTCACGTATTCCGGGATGAGCTCCATCGGGCCGGGCCGATACAGCGCGATCAATGCGATGATGTCGTCGAGCTTTTTGACGTCGAACTGCTTCGAGAGACTGGTCATGCCGCCGGATTCCATCTGGAACAGGCCGATGGTTTCGCCGCGGTTGTAGAGCGCGAAGGCAGCGGCATCATTCAGCGGAATATCTTTTAGCGAAAAGTTTGGGTCGCGTTTGCGAATCAGCGTCAGCGTATCCTCGATGACGGTCAGCGTTTTCAATCCGAGGAAATCCATCTTCAGGAGTCCCAGATCGTTGAGCGGTCCCATGGCGTACTGGCTGATCACGTCGTTGCCTTTCACGTCGTGGCAAAGCGGGATGTAATCGGACAAATCCCGATCTGCGATGACCACACCTGCCGCGTGCACGCCAGCATTGCGCGACAAACCTTCGAGAAGTTTCGCGTGCTCAAACAGCTGCCGTGTCGGCGGCTTCGGTGGCGATCGCTCGTTTCAGCTCCGCGTTCTTTCCCGCTGCTGCATCGAGCGTGATGTTCAGCTCGTTGGGAATCATCTTCGCGATGCGATCTGCATCGCGATAACTCCATCCCAGCACGCGGCCGACGTCGCGCACGACGCTTTTTGCCTTGAGCTTGCCGAACGTAATGATCTGCGCGACGCGGCGCTCGCCGTATTTTTGCCGAACGTATTCGAGGACCTCGCCGCGGCGCGCTTCGCAGAAATCCACGTCGATATCCGGAGGCGAAACGCGATCAGGATTCAAAAACCGCTCGAAAATCAGGCCGAACTGAAGCGGATCGATGTCCGTGATGCCAAGGACAAACGCAACGATCGAGCCTGCAGCCGAGCCGCGTCCGGGACCAACCGGGATCCCTTTTTCCTTCGCGAAATGAATGAAATCCCAAACGATGAGGAGATAACTAACGAACCCTGTTTTTCCAGAACGCCGAGTTCGTACTCGAGCCGCCGGGTTAGTTCCGAATCGGCCGTCGCCCGTTCGCCGTAGCGCGCGCGCAAACCCTGGTAGCAAAGCTCGCGCAAATATCCTTCCCGCGTTTTTCCGGCCGGCGCCGGATACTCCGGATATTTCGAACTCCCAAACTCAAGGTCGAGATGGCAACGTTCGCCAATATGCAGTGTGTTCGTGATCGCCTCCGGAAAATCGCGGAACACCTGCCGCATCTCGGCCGGTGATTTGAAATACAATTCCGGCAGATAATGCATCCGGCTTTCGTCCTGCACCATTTTGCCGGTGCCGATGCAAAGCATCACGTCGTGCGCTTCGTGATCGCTTCGGCGGAGAAAATGCACGTCATTCGCCGCGACCAGGCCAACGCCCAGGTCGCGCGCAATCTGCACAAGCGCTGCGTTGCACATTTTTTGCTCTTCCATCCCGTGATCGTGCAATTCCAGGAAGAAATTTTCCGCGCCGAGGATATCCCGATATTCGGCGGCGCTCTGTTTTGCTTTCTCGATGTTGTTTGACTGAATCGCGCTGTTGATTTCGCCCGCAAGACAGCCGCTCAATCCGATCAAACCCTCCGAGCGCGCCGCCAGCATCTCCTTGTCGATCCGCGGCGCGTAATGAAATCCATCCAGATGCGCTGCCGTCACCAGCTTCACGAGATTGCGGTAGCCAGTTTCGTTTTCGGCCAACAACGTGAAGTGATACGCCGATTCCCGCCGCGATGGCGGCCGGTCCTTGTGCGATCCCGGCGCCACGTAAACCTCGCAGCCGATGATCGGTTTCACCCCGGCGCGCTGCGCTTCCTGGTAGAATTCAATCGCGCCAAATAAATTGCCGTGGTCGGTGATCGCCACGGCAGGCATCTTGAATTCCGCGGCTTTTTTCATCAGCTCCTTCATTCGGATACTTCCATCCAGCAGCGAATATTCGGTGTGCAGATGAAGGTGAACGAAAGAGTCGCGGGACATCAGGTTTGAGTATTAAACGTCAGATAAAATTGGCAAATCTGCCACGCATTTGACCTGTCATTCCGAGCGAAATCGAGGCTGCAACGCAGCCCCAAAGCTTTCGAGGCGAGGCCAGCTTTCAAATCCCATCGCAAAACGGAGGTGCCGATTGCGGGATCTTTCGACTTCGCTCGGCTCCGGTCCAGATGACGATTCGATTTCAAAAATTCGTGATTGCATTCGCGTCGGGCAATTGCTATGAGAGCGCGTGCTGCGGTTGGCTTTCGATTGCAAAGCGCCGCGCGATGCCAACGTTACTGCGACATGAAAAAATTGGAGGCCATCATTAAACCGTTCAAGCTCGAAGAGGTCAAAGAAGCGCTCGCAGAGCTCGGCATCGAAGGGATGACCGTCACCGAGGTCAAAGGTTTTGGCCGGCAAAAAGGGCACACCGAAATTTACCGCGGAAGCGAATACACGGTGGATTTTCTGCCGAAGGTGAAAGTGGAAGTCGTGATGGCGGACGACTTGATTGAAAAGGCGGTCAATGTCGTGGTGGCCGCAGCGAAGACCGGCAAGATCGGCGACGGCAAGGTGTTCGTGCTCCCGGTCGAACACGCGGTGCGCATCCGCACTGAAGAGATCGGCGAAAAAGCGGTGTGACGGACGCTCGACGCCGAGTCGTTGAATCGTTGAAGCAACGTTGAAACGTTGAAGCGGTTCAGAATTTGCGCGGCATGCGCATGTAACGTTTTAACAATTTGACTTTTCAACGCTTCAACTCTTCAACCTTCAACCTAACAACTCAATGCAAACATGGCCAAAGACAAAACTCCATCCGACGTCAGCAAAATGATCAAAGACCACGACGTGAAAGCTTGATGGACTTCAAGTTCACCGATTTGCTCAGGCACCTGGCAGCATTTCACCACCACGCTCACCGAATACAACGAGGACATTTTCACCGACGGACTTGGGTTTGACGGCTCGAGCATCCGCGGCTGGCGCGTGATCAACGCCTCCGACATGCTCGTCATTCCGGATCGCGACGACGGCGTGGATCGATGTCTTCAACGCCGAACCGACCCTGAGCCTCATTTGCACCATCGTCGATCCGATCACTCGCGAACCGTACGATCGAGACCCGCGCGGTGTTGCCGAAAAAGCAGAGGCTTACCTCAAATCGACCGGAATCGCAGACACGGCGTTCATTGGGCCGGAAGCAGAATTTTTCATTTTCGACGATGTGCGATTTGCCAATAGCGGCAACGCAGCGTCATACATCGTCGATAGCGCCGAAGGACATTGGAACAGCGCGCGCGAGGAATTTCCAAACCTCGGTTACAAGATTCGACCGAAGGAAGGATACTTTCCTGTCTCGCCGATGGACACGTTGCAGGACATTCGCAACGAAATGTGTTTGGAGCTCGAGAAAGCAGGCGTGGCGATTGAGCGCCAACATCACGAAGTCGCAACTGCCGGCCAGGCAGAGATCGACATTCGTTACGCGCCGCTCAAACGCATGGGCGACAACATGCAGTATTACAAATACATCCTGCGAAATGTCGCCAAACGGCACAACAGAACGGTGACCTTCATGCCGAAACCAATCTTCGGAGACAATGGCAGCGGCATGCACACCCACATTTCGCTTTGGAAAGATGACAAACCGCTCTTCGCCGGGAACGGCTACGCCGGGCTCAGTGATATCGCTCTGTTTTTCATTGGCGGAATCTTGAAACACGCGCCGGCGCTCACGTGCCTGACGAATCCAACCACCAACAGCTACAAACGGCTCGTCCCCGGATTCGAAGCGCCGGTCAATCTCGCCTACTCCGCCCGCAATCGCTCCGCCGCGATTCGAATTCCGACCTACTCACCGAGCCCGAAAGCAAAGCGCATCGAGTTCCGCACGCCCGATGCCGCTGCAAATCCATATCTCGCTTTCTCGGCGATGCTTCTTGCGGGGCTCGACGGAATCCAAAACCGCATGGACCCCGGCGATCCGCTGGACAAAAACCTTTACGAGTTGCCGCCGGAAGAACTCGCTCAAGTCGCCAGCGTCCCCGATTCGCTCCGCGGCGCAATCGAAGCGCTCCAGGCCGATCACTCCTTCCTGCTGCGCGGCGACGTCTTCAACGAAAACTTCATCGCCAACTGGATCGACATGAAACAAAAAGAATACGACGCACTGCGTCTCCGCCCGCACCCGTACGAGTTCGCGATGTATTACGACGTGTGATCCTGGCGATCCGTTGGACAAAAACCTTTACGAGCTGCCGCCGCCCGAAGAACTCGCCTCGGGTTGCCAGACGTTGCCGGATTCACTTCGCGGTGCCATTGAAGCACTCAAGCCGATCACTCCCTTCCCGCTGCGCGGCGACGCCTTCAACGAAAATTTCATCGCCAACTGGACTCGACGGCGAAAAACAAAAAGAATACGACGCGCTACGTTTGAGGCCGCATCCATACGAGTTCGCGATACTGCACGACGTGTGATGCTATGGAGGCCACGCGACGAGTCATAGCCTGGTGGTGGCACTGACCCCACACGCCGATGAGGCGTGCTGTGACGTAGCTAACGATTTGAGGAGAAATTCATGCGACAAACAAGATCTCGCGATCGGGCTTGTGTTTCCTTGCTTTTAAGCCGTCTCGGCATCGGCCCTCGCGCAAACTTCCGCCGACACCGCGGGCAAGAGAGGCTCCGGCCGTTCAGATACGGGAATCGCAGGCCGGATGACGCCGGCCTCGGCCTTGAAAAGCTGAAGAAGGGTAACGCTCGCTTCGTTGAGAAGAACATGAGGAGTCGCGACTGGCTGGCCAAGGTGTCAGCGACCGCGGGCGGCCAGTATCCGTTTGCGGTGATCCTCGCGTGCATGGACTCTCGCGCTCCGGTCGAGATCATCTTCGGATCAGGGAATTGGCGACGTCTTGGGATCCGCATCGCGGGCAACGTTGTCAACGAGGACGTGCTCGGCAGCATGGAGTACGCAACGAAGGTCGTCGGATCGAAGCTGCTCGTCGTCCTCGGGCACACCTCATGCGGAGCTGTGAAGGGCTCGATCGACGACGCGAAGCTGGGCAATCTCACCGGGCTTCTAGCGAAGATCCGGCCCGCCGTGTCGGCATCCGGCCCCGGAAGCTCGAAGGACGACGCGACGTCAACGAAGTCGCCGAGGCCAACGTGTCTCAGGCGATGAAGGAGATTCGCGAGAAGAGCCCGACGATGAAGGCTCAGCTCGACGCTGCAGTAACTGTCGGCCTCGTCGGAGCGATTTACGATGTTTCCACAGGCAAAGTGACGTTCCTGCCCGACTGAGGGGCAGCCCTCTATCTCCGCCGTTCGGAACCGGCGTGCTCGCACTGGCTTTTCCTGTAGGCCCGTCGACGATTCCGCGGTAACGCGTCTATTAACTGCCTTGGCTCAGATTTCACTCGCACTTGAGCGCGTCGCACGCTCGATGCTTGTTGCGCGTTCGATTAAAACCAAGAGGGGGAATCATGGCTAAACCGAAAAAATGATGCAGCTAACAATCTCAGCCCATCGCCAGAAGCTCTACGCAAACTCTGGGAAGACCATGTGCGGCACGAGTTCTCCACGCGTAATACCGACGACACGCTCGCAACCATGGTCGACGATGCTACGTCAATCACATACCTGTGCTTACCGGCGGCTCAGGTCGCTACGAGTTGCGCGAGTTCTACTCGAAACGTTTCATTCCGCAGATGCCGCCGGACACAGAGATGACGCCTGTCTCGCGAACAATCGGTGAGGATCAAATAGTGGACGAAATGGTATTCAAGTTCACACACACGATCCCGATGGACTGGATATTGCCGGGTATTCCTCCCACGGGAAAGCGCGTGGAGGTTCCGCTAGTCGCAATCGTTCGAGTCAGAGACGGCAAACTGGCTCACGAGCACATCTATTGGGACCAGGCGAGCGTGCTTGTGCAGATCGGATTGCTCGATCCCGCCAGGCTGCCTGTAGTGGGCGTTGAGAGCGCAAAGAAAGTTCTTGATCCCAGTTTACCCGCAAACGAACTGATGAAGCGCGTCGATCGAACACGGTAGTTGCATGTTCGCTGTCATGTTGGAGCGAAGCGCTGCAACGAAATGCGAAACATGAGGCCAGGCTTTCAAACATTTCTGGATATTCGCGCAGCGCTTCGTTCCAGAAATGATCAGAGCTTCTTCGCTTCGCTCAGAATGACATCGCAATCTGAAATTACCTGGATCGCTTCTGACCCGCCCGCTGCTACCAGATTTAGGAAGAGAATTTAATTCATGAGCATCGTCGGAAAAGTGGAAAGCCTCTGGCGCTATCCCGTCAAGAGCATGCGTGGCGAGGAGTTGGAGGAAGCGTTTGCAGGTTACCCGGGAGTTTACGGCGACCGCGTCTTCGCCTTCAAAAGTTCGGCAAGCCCGACGGGATTTCCGTATTTCACGGCGCGCGAGCAGCGGAGACTTCTGCAATATCGACCCCGGTTTCGTTATCCTGACAAAGCTGCGCGCCCCGTGAATCTGACCGAAGCGGACAAAATGGGCGCGGGTCCTCTCTCCGCCGACATTTCAGAGCTAATGGTCGATATTGAAACTCCGGATGGAAAAACGCTTGCGATCGATGATCCGGCTCTGATCGACATGCTGCGCAGCGAGATCGACGAGAAGCATCAACTCACATTGATGCGATCGCACCGGGCCATGACCGATTGCCGTCCCGTGTCGATCTTTAGCTTGCAATCAGCGCGGCAACTCTCTGAAGAAACAGAAACTCCGATCGACAAGCGGCGTTTCAGAGCAAACGTCTATTTGGATTTGGCCTCTGATAACGGCTTCGCTGAAAACGAACTTGTCGGCCGGTCGTTAAAGATCGGGCCGAAAGTAATCGTCAGAGTTTTGGAACGTGATCCGCGCTGCGTAATGATCACGCTGGATCCCGACACGTCAGAGAGAACACCAGCGATACTGAAAAAAGTAGCGCAAGCGCATGAGGGCACCGCTGGCGTGTACGGTGCAGTCATCGTCGAAGGCATGCTGCACAAAGGCGATTCAGTCGAACTGCTGGATTAGAAGCCTTCTCTCAAATCCAAAACGGCCTGAGGGCAGGCCGTCTCCACATTCGCCGATGGAGCCAGGCCGCCCTCGGCCTGCTTTGCATCGCCCGTTTCTTTGCGCGAAAAGACTCGCAGGATGCGAAACGGCCAAACGATTGAATCCTATGTTCCGGCGCGGTTAGATGCCTTGCCGTGGAGCTCGTGGCATTGGCTCATCGTGGTTTCGCTCGGCGCGACATGGATCTTGGATGGTCTGGAAGTCACATTGGCCGGAGCGTTGGGTGGAGTTTTGACACGTCACGAGACGCTCGGATTGAGCGATGCGCAAGTCGGTGCGAGCGCGACGTGCTATTTGGCCGGCGCAGTGATCGGTGCGCTGCTTTTCGGCTACGGGACCGATCGGTTTGGCCGCAAGAAATTGTTCTTCATCACGGTTGCGGTTTATCTGATCGGAACGGCCCTATCGGGTTTCTCCTGGAATTTCTGGAGCTACGCACTGTTTCGCGCAATCACCGGCGCTGGCATTGGCGGCGAATACGCGGCGATCAATTCGGCGATTGACGAATTGATCCCAGCGCGCGTGCGTGGCCGCGTTGATTTGATCATCAACGGCTCATACTGGGTCGGCGCTGCGATGGGCGCCGCTGCCACGCTCGTGCTGCTCGATCCGCGCTACATTCCGATCTGGCTTGGATGGCGATGCGCATTTGGAATCGGCGCGACGCTGGGATTAATCGTGATTTTCTTTCGCCGCTGGATTCCGGAGAGTCCGCGCTGGTTGATGATTCACGGGCGGAATCGACGAAGCGGAAGAGATCGTTGCGGACGTGGAACGAAAGATTTATGGCGCACGCGATTCGGCGGCCGGAGACACGCCGCTACAGTGAGCTGTTCCCGACGCGCATTCGCACTCGCACGCATACGCCCTGGCGCGAGATCTGGAACGCGATTGTGCACGAACATCGGCGACGTTCGTTTCTTGGTTTCGTGCTCATGTCAACGCAGGCATTTTTCTATAACGCAATCTTTTTCACGTATGCACTTGTGTTGATGCGGTTCTACGGCGTGCCGGGAAAAGACGTCGGTGGTTATCTTCTGCCGTTCGCGCTTGGAAATGTGCTCGGGCCGCTGCTGCTTGGGCATCTGTTCGATACGATCGGGCGCAAACAAATGATTACCCTGACGTATGCGCTCGCAGGAGTATTGCTCGCGGTGACTGGCTGGCTTTTTCACGCCGGATTGCTGACCGCGCAAACGCAAACGCTTGCGTGGACAATTATCTTTTTCGTCGCTTCGGCGGCCGCCAGTTCCGCCTACCTGACCGTGAGCGAGATTTTTCCCTTGGAAATTCGCGGAATGGCGATTGCAATTTTCTTTGCAGTCGGAACCCTGGTCGGCGGCGTCGGCGCGCCGCTGCTGTTCGGTTGGATCATCGGCACGGGATCGAGCACAGCATTATTCATGGGATATCTGGTGGCTGCGGCGTTGATGATTTTTGCGGCGGCGATGGAAGCATGGATTGGCGTGGCCGCCGAGCGACGCTCGCTCGAGCACATCGCCGCACCGTTGTCGAGCAAAGGGCTGTAATCTGTAGCCGCGTCTCTGTGAGACGCGTTACACTGGTCGGGCAAGCACATCTCGTTCCGCGCTTCGCACAGCGAAGCGGCTACAGTAGCGCTCGGCGGTCAGAGACCGCCGCTACAGTGAACGGTAAGTTCGCGAGTATGAATTGGCCCGGCAGGCGTCAGGTTGCTGGAATAAAGATGGAACGCGTCGACGCGGATCATTCCAGCGTCGAACTCGGCATTCGATTGTAAGAATTTCCGGAGCGCTTGAGCGGAGACATCGCGGCAACGCGCGATCGTGATGTGCGGATGCCACGGGCGAAGCTCCGGTTCGATGCCGACGGCCAGCGCGGCTTCCTGCACGCGCTTGTGAATTTGGAACAGATGCGGGTGCGCTTTGCCGACGCCGATCCAGATAATTTTCGGCGCGCCTTTTGAGGAGAACGACACCGACGCCATTCACGGGTAGAAAGAACGCGCCGAACCCGATCGCGCTGAGTTTTTCCCGCAGCTTGAGTTCAACATCTTCCGGTACGTCCCCGAAAAACCGAGCGTCAGGTGCATCTGGTCGGGTTCCGTCCAACGCACGCCGCGAATGTGCGGATCAAGATCTGCAAGCAATTGGCGCGTTGAGTCCGGCAGATCGATTGCGACGAAGAGCCGTTTGCTCATGGCTTCGCCACGTTAATCGTTGAATCGTGAATCGTTGAATCGCGAACAGTCAGATCCGATGTAACGATGCAACGTTTTAACGATTCACGGACGACGTCGCGTCTTCGTTGTTCTTCTTCGTCGCGCGGTCGGCCAGGCGTGTCATCCATTCCGGCGTTAGTCGTGGGAGCTCCGAACCAGCCCGCGACTGCTCGCCGCTTTCGTCGGCTGCATCGGGGAGAAACCGATTCACAATTTTCATGGCGTATCCGGTGAGATTTGGAAACAGCGCGTTCCCGGCGATCGCGCCGCGGGCACCAAACGTGAGGGTAAGCGATGGCTGACCACGCCTGCACGCCGCAACGATTTTCCGCGCTGCGCGATCGGCGTCCATTGAGATCAACGGCGCGCCCGCGCCGGCGGAGAACCAGGCAAATTCAGCGTCGTGGTTGCCTTTGAACTTTGCGTTCACATGTGAGCCGGTGCGCATGAGTCCCGGCGCCACAGTTGTGACCTGAATATTATCGCGCGCCAGCTCAGCCCGAATCGCATCGGAGAAACCGGTCAGCGCAAACTTGCTGGCGCTGTACGGCGCGAAATGCGGCATGGCAACTTTGCCGCCGATGGAGGAAATGTTCACGATACGTCCCCCACCCCAGAGACGCATCTCTGGCACGATCTGCGAAACCAATTCGTACGGCGCCCAAAAATGCAGTCTCATCGCGCGGTCGTAATCTTCGCGGGTCATGTGATCGAGCGGACCGACTTCGATGATGCCGGCGTTGTTGATCAGGATGTCAATCCTGTCGAAATGATCGATGACTTTCCGGACAGCGGCCTGAATCTGATCGCGATCGAGCAGATCGCATTCGACGGTGAGAACTTTTCCGCCGCGCGCAGTGAGATCGGCTTTTGCGCGCGCGAGTTCTTCTGGATCACGCGCGAGGAGAGCAACGTTTCCGCCTTGGTCGCAAATGTGTCGCGCCAGCACGAGACCAAGTCCACGCGATCCGCCACTGATCAGGGCAACTTTATCGCGCAACGTGTATTGCGCCGTGCGAATGACGCGAGCGGTTATCCAACCGCCGAGTAAAAGAGCGCCTGCTCCGAGCCAAACCCGAGTATTCATTTGCACGACCCTATAATCAGATACGAAACGTTCGGAGCAAGCGGCCGTGAACAGACGAGGCGACCGGCGCGTCAGCTTGTTGGGACAGTCACGCGTGTTTGCGATTGAAGCGCGCGACTTCACGCGCCGTCTCGCGATCAACAGCGCGCTTCTTCAAATCGGCACGCTTGTCATGCGCAAGCTTGCCCGTGCCTACGCCGACTTCGGCTTTCACCTTCCCGTTTTTCCAATACAACTTTAGCACCACGAGCGCGCGGCCTTTCACTTGCGTTTCGCCGTAGAGCCTGTCGATCTCCTCGCGGTGGAGCAACAATTTGCGAATGCGTTTTGCGGTTGGAATTTCGTGGCTGGCGCGCTCGTAGGGCTGAATGTCGGCGTTGTAAAGGAACGCTTCGCCGTTCTCGATTCGCGCGAACGCGTCACTGATATTGGCCTTGCCCGCGCGGATCGATTTGACCTCGCTGCCCTTCAACTCGATGCCCGCTTCGTAGCGGTCAACGATGTGATAATCCCGCAGCGCTTTGCGATTGATAATGGATTCAGCTGCCATGTTGCCAAGGACCCGATTCTCGCCACCGGTCTCCGCTTCGCTGTAGCGTCCGCTGTCCTCAGCGGAAAATCCAGTGCACGAGCATCGAGACCTCCAGCAAAATTGTAGGGCGTCCGCTGCCAGACGCCAGAACCTAATCGGAAGCAGTGTCCGAAACTCTTACGCGCCGTCCGTGGAACCTTCGAGCGACTCGTAAGTCAGTTTGCCGGCGATGATTTCCTTTAGCGCAATATCCGTTAACGACATTCGCGGTGTCGTCTCTACCAACGGCCGATGTCCTAAGCCAAGCTGACGCACACGCTTGGAGACAACATTAATCAGAGTTTGCTGATTCGGGATAACCTGTGCTGCTTCCTGAAGAAGTTGAGTCGTCATATGGCGCAAGGAACGAACGGGGCGGACCGCCTCGGTCGGGAATTGAAGGATACTCGACACGCTGCTTGTAAGCGCGGAGGGAATAAGCTGCGGTGCGAGCATGGTAAAATGAGTGTTGACTTTCCAAATGAAGCGGCTCGTTGTCAACGCTTTTCGTCCGAGCGCGACAAAGTAATTTCGCGCCACGCTGCCAAACCTGCCGGCGAAGCGGCACCGCTTTCGGCCAAGCCCAAAGTGATCGTCGATGAGTTGCTCAACTGTGCAGTTGGCTGGGAAAGCACTGCGGATTTTACTGGCGTCGATTGGTGGAGCAAGGCTGGCAATCGAGCTATGTCCTTGCGATTTAGATCAAAATACGCGAAGTAAGGACCGCGTCCTGCAGGGACAAATTCGGATCATTTCGGGCTGTGGCTCAGCTTGGTATCGCGCCTGGTTCGGGACCAGGAGATCGTGGGTTCAAATCCCACCAGCCCGATTTTAACCGACTGCGGTTGTGAGCGGTCGCCGCGGCGACAGGCCCGTCCGTTCAAGTCCGACCAGCTCGATAGCAGCGTTCCGCTGTAGCGTGCGCTGTCCTCAGCGCATTGGGCCGTTTGCAGTGAGCCTTCATTTACTCCGCTGAGGACAGCGGACGCTACAGTGCTCGGCCTCGATCCTTATATCTGGCACGGGAGATTCAAAAAAACAGGCGTTTGGCACAAACGCCTCCACACTGTAATTGTCGAAATCCGGCTTTTCCCATGCATTCCTCTGTCACGATCGTAGGCGTACTCATCGGGATCGTGATTTTGTTCTTTGGACGAAAGCTGTTTTGGCTGTGTGTTGCCGCAGTCGGATTTGCTGTCGGCGTGCAGATTGCGCCACTGCTCGTTAACGAGGCGTCGTCGCTGCTGGCGCTAGTCATCGCTCTCGCCTTCGGCGTACTCGGAGTTTTGCTTGCCCTTTTCATTCAGAAAATTGCGATAGCAATGCTCGGTTTCTTAGCAGGCGGAAAGCTCGCCACGGCGATCGCCGCTGCGTTCTTTGTGCAGTATGCGCAATACTCGACCATCATCTTCGTCATCGGCGGCATTATCGGGGCAATTCTACTGCTGGCTGTGTTTGGTTGGGCACTGATCGTTGTGTCCTCGTTTATCGGCGCGTAGCTTGATTCAAAGCGCAATCGTGTTGCCGCCGACCGGTTCGACACTCGTGTTCATCGGCCTCGCAATCCTGGGCATATTCGTGCAGGCAGTATCGTTCCGCAGAAGTGCGATATAAAACGCGCTGATCATTACTGACAAATCGGCGCGCAATTTTTACAACGGCTTATGAACTCACCAAGAACCGGACTGCGCGTTGCCAGCGTGCTTCTTCGGCATTTTTGCAATTGGGCATCTCGTGCGGTTGATCAACCAAGCCCAAGTCACCGTCGGAACGCTGACGATCCCAATGGGCGTGAGCTGGATCGCCCTGATCGTTGCCGCCATTCTCTGCGTGTGGCTGTGGCGACTCTCGTCTCGGTCAGGAGCGTGAAGATACGTTCGCCGCTATCACGGCATTCCGGATTCGTCATTTCACAAGCCAGTCCCGCGGAACATCGACGTAGGTTCCATCGAGTTCCGCGACTGACGCACAGCCAAGCAGCTTGAGCGTGCGCACGAGATCCGCGCGCAGAATGTCGATTGCGCGCGAAACACCCGCGCCGCCCGCCGCTCCGAGTCCGTAGGCATACGCGCGTCCGGCCATTACGGCGCGGGCTCCCAAACAGAGCGCTTTAACAATGTCGCTGCCGCGGCGGATGCCACCATCCAGCAGGACCTCGATGCGATCGCCTACCGCCGCCACAACTTCAGGCAAAACGCGCAAAGTCGGCGCGACGCCATCGAGTTGCCGGCCGCCATGATTGGACACGACCAACGCGTCTGCTCCCATGTCCACTGCGCGTCTTGCGTCCTCTGGCGTGTGGATACCTTTAATCACGATTGGCCCGTTCCACGCCTGGCGAATCCATTTGAGATCGTCCCAAGTCACAACGGATTGCTCAAGAGCAGCAGTGACATCGGCATACAGCATCGGCCCTTTTCCGGGATGACGACATTCTCAAATTTCATCAAGCCGCCGTCCGCGAGAAGAGCCGCCAGCCAGCGTGGCCTAACGAGAAGCTGATTCACAAACGGCAGCATTGGTCCGAGCTTTCCACTAAGAAGTTCTTTCGCGCCATTGCGAAGGTCGCGTTCTCTGAAACCTGCGACTGGCGTGTCGATCGTGACCACCAAGGCCGAAAACCCAGCCTTGCGCGCGCGGTCGATACCGCCCAAAGCACAGTCGCGACCGCCGACAAGATAAAGTTGAGTACCAGACCGGCCCTCCCGATGCGGCTGCGACGTCTTCGAGCCGGCACCCCGAAAGTGTTGAAAGCGTACAAATGATTCCTGCTTCGCCGGCGGCGCGCGCGGCTGCTTCTTCGCCGCGCGGAAACATCAACCGACAGCTCCCGACCGGCGCGAGGATCAGCGGCATGCTAACCGAAGTGCCGAGCACGGTCGTGCGCAGATCGCACACCGGCGTTGCGACCGCGCAGCGCGGCCGTAATGTCACCGCTTCGAACGCCCGGCAGTTTGCGCGCAACGTCGACTCGTCCTCAGCGCCGCCGTCGATGTAGTCGAACACGACACGAGGAAGCCGCCGCTTCGCCCTGCGCCGCAGGTCTTCGATGTTCAAAACGCGCGGCGCTTGAACCGATCGAGACAGGCGATTCATAGTGTCGTCGCGATGCATACGAGACTTTCATTAACACCGGGCTTCAGCCCGGTGCAATCTAAGCACGAGAAACCGTTCAACGGTTCTCAAGATCAAGCCGTTGCAACGGCTCCGTTCGGTCAGACACCGGCTGAAGCCAGTGTATGAACCAGTGGAAGCCGCGACTAATGTCGAAAATGCCGCACGCCGGTGAATATCATTGCCATCTTGCGCTCGTTAGCGGCGGCAATCACTTCTTCGTCGCGAACCGAGCCGCCCGGCTGAATAGCGCAGGTTGCGCCAGCTTCGGCCGCGGCGATCAGCCCGTCCGGGAACGGAAAAAAGCGTCGCTCGCGACCGCGCTGCCTTTGAGCGAAAGCCCGGCCTTCGTTCGCTTTCCAAACCGCAATCCGCGAAGCGTCGACGCGCGACATCTGGCCGGCGCCAATCCCAAGTGTCCGGTCCGCCTTGGCATACACGATGGCGTTTGATTTCACGTGTTTGACGACGCGCCAGCCGAACAACATCGCGTTCAGTTCCGCTTTCGTCGGCCGCCGCTTGGTCACGACGTTCGTCGTCAGCTCTGCCATCGACATCTGCGTCTTGAACCAACACACCGCCGCAGACCGAGCGCAGATCGGTCGTTGGTCTCGCTTCCTTCGGCGGCGTCAATAACCGAATCAGGCGCAGATTTTTTCTTCTGCAGAACGGCGCGCGCTTCGATCTCAAAATCAGGCGCGATGATCACCTCGCTGAAAATTTCGCTGATCACCTTTGCCAGCGACTCGGTCAGCGGCCGGTTGCACACGATAATCCCGCCAAAGGGCGCCTGCTTATCCGTCGCAAACGCTTTCTCCCACGCCTTGCGCAGATCTGGATCGGAGCCGACGCCACAGGGGTTCGTATGCTTCAAGATCGCGACGGTCGGCTCTTCAAATTCGGCAATCAAATTCGTCGCCGCGCTGATATCGAGAATGTTGTTAAACGAAAGCTCCTTGCCCTGAAGTTTCTCGAAGCATTTGTCGAAATCGCCGTAAAGCGCGGCGTTCTGGTGGGGATTTTCGCCGTAACGCAACCGCATCGCCAATGGCAGCGAAAGTGAAAAGGAGGCGTCGGTTTTCTGCTGTTTGTTCAGGAAATTGGCAATCACGCGATCGTATTCCGCGGTCCTGTTGAAGGCTTTGATGGCGAGGCGCTCCCGAAGTTTCAGCGTCGTTTCGCCGTCGTGTTTGCCCATGTTTTCGAGCACTGCGTCGTAGTCTGCGGGATCAATGATGACCGTGACCGATTCATAATTCTTCGCAGCGCTTCGAATCATCGACGGGCCGCCGATGTCGATGTTCTCAATTGCTTCCGCGAGAGTTACGCCATGCTTCGCGACCGTGGCTTCGAAAGGATAAAGATTGACCGCCACCAGATCGATCGGATCAAAGCCGCATTCACGCGCTTCTGCTTCGTGTTTGGTGTTCCCGCGCTTGTAGAGAAGCCCGCCATGCACGCGGGGATGCAAAGTTTTTACCCGGCCATCGAGCACTTCAGGAAATGCGGTGAAGCTCGAGATCTCGCGCACTGGAATTTTTCGTTCTTCAGCAGGACCGCTGTTCCGCCTGTGGAAATGATGTCTACGCCCTGGCCTTCCAGCGCGCGAGCAAACGCAGCGACACCGGTTTTGTCAGAAACGGAAATGAGAGCGCGGCGGATTTTCATAAGAACGTTAAGTCTGAAGAGTTAGCAATCGTTACAATCGGCATTCACGCGACTCTTCACGATTTACGCTTCAACGTCGAACGCGTTCAGCGGTCGAGGAGGACGTTCTTGGCCACAGGATACAGCACCGGGCAGCAGCCGATGGTTTCGCAAAATGCTTTGCTGAAATGACTCAGGCTCGAATAGCCCACTTCTGTCGCGGCTTCGGTGACGTTATAACGGCCGGTGCGCAACAACTCGGCCGCGCGTTCCATGCGAACATTCCGCAAATATTGCGGAATTGTGTGACCGACTTCGCGCGAAAAAATTCTGCTCAGGTAAAACGGGCTGCAGCCCACCTCTTGCCCCAACATTTCCAGCGTCGGCGGGTTCACCAGATCGCGCGTGAGAATCTCCTTCACCCGGTCCACTCGCTCGCGCGCCAGCGCGTTTCTGGCGCATGCAGAAAAATTCCGGGATCCTTCGGCGCAAAGAAAAACTGCGCCATGAGCTCCAGTGCCTTGCCTTGGTACCAGAGGACCTGCGCTGCTTTGGCGACCGGAGGCTCCGTCAGGCTCGCCACGACGCTGCGTTGCTGCAGCGTCATCGGACGCGCGGGCGCGACCACGTTCTCCTCTTTCTTTCCGAAAAGGATGCGGCGAATCTCCGGTTCAAGATCGGCTTCATTCTGCGCAAGCTGGTTGCGCAAATGCTCGCGCGAAAATTCGAGCGTCACGAATTGGTGATGATCGTGTGCGCGCCGTGACGCAGGCAACGGCCCATCGGCAACAGCATAATAGCCGCAATTGCCCGGCAGATAATCGCTGCGCGTGCCGCCGGCTCCGCCAACCGCTCCATGTCCGTTGAGGTTCAGGCAAAACTCCAGGCTATTCGGATGAAACGTGCGTCCCCAGTTAAACGAACGGTCAATGCGAAAGTCATGCCACTCGATCGCGACACCGATCTTGTCGACGTCTCCGTACAACGGACGCCATCCGTCTTTCACTTCGCGCCATGCAGCCTGTTCCGCTGCGCAACCAGGATTCATCGTGCGTAAATTACGAGTGCGGGCGGGTAGAATGCAAGGATGGTTTGACTTCCTGTAACGCAGCACGGTCCCACTTTCCCAGCGTTGAGGCTGCGTCATACGTGCTCTGGGCGAAATCGAGCAGGACTTCATCCGGTTTCTCAGCCGTGCGCACCGCGTCATATGGCAAGCATGAACTCCCGCAATTTCGGTTCGTAGAAGGCTGCTGCCGGCTGGACCTTTCGCTTCTGCAAATCCCGGTGGTTCGGGATAGGCGTAGGAATAGAAAATCGGTGTCGGCGCCGCAGCGTTGCCGGGCCAAAAACCGAGGCTGCTCACCTCCTGCGAGTACGCCTCTCGCGTAATCGCATCAGGCAGATGCGGGACTCCGCCAGGATGCGGTGGCGCCGGCCGCCCGGAAAACCGCGTGACCGCCAGATCGAAACTGCCCCAGAAGAAATGCACAGGACTGCATTTGCCACAAAAGCGCGATCGAAACTCCTTGAACACGCGATCGCTCTGCACGAGAACGCGCCAGAACCGATTGGCGTATTCCCGATCGTAAGACGCGGTGCTCTTCATCTTGATCAAACGGAATCGGATTCTCAATCTCGTTAGGCGTCGTATTGATGGTCACAGGCAATTCCATCTCGGCTAGCGCATTCATCACTTCACGATAAAATTTCGCCACCGACTGCGGGCGCAGTTTCAACACTCGTGCCGCACCATCGCTTTTAAGGATGCGCAATTCGTGATCGATGAAATCGAAACGAATTTCGAATGTCGATGTGCCGTGCGGGATCGGCGAAGTCGTCAGGCCGCGCGAAGTCACGTAGAGCGTCACGTGCCATGAGTGATTTATCCATGGACTCAGCGTCAGCCGAATTTTGCCCACGATCTGCGTCCACATGTGCAGCGTGATCGCGGTATCCTGCCACTCTGCAAATGGCAGAGGCGGCCATGGGTTGGATGCGTCATTCATTTTCGTCTCCTTACTCCCGGTTAATGAAATCGGAAAATGACCGCTTCACTTTCTCGAACATTCCGCGGGCTTCTTCCTGTGCTCTGTTGAAACCGTGCTTGATCGATCGTTTCGCGCTCCTGATGACGCCCGTTACCTCTCCCTGATCGTAGTCGCCTTCGACGTCCTCCATGGTGGCCCCGGCAAACATCCCCTCCGTTCGCCTCACCGTGCCGCGCGTCCCGCCGATGTAAATCGTGCCGACGGGACGTGACGATCTGTTTCGAAGAGTCACAATCCACATCGGTTCGCCGCGCTCGTCTGTGCGCAATGTGTAATCGGCTGTTGCAAAACTGGTATGCGACGCCTCGGCCGTGTGACTCGCCACCGCGTACGCGCCGCTGGAATCCAGGTTTAACCGTGAGACATCGATCGTCGCTCCTTCAGTGGAACCTGCTACGTGCGCGGTCTGCCTCGTTATCGGAATCAATCCTGCCATCGGCAATTTCCAGTTCGCGCACGCCGCCACCCTGCGGATCTTCTACAACAATTTTCCATTTCTCCGGCTGCGGATCGCCCTTGGTGCCACGAATCGACACAATTTGCTGTAGCGCGTCGCGACCGAATTCGCTGCCGAGCACACGCAACGCTTCGTACGCGGTAGCGTTTTCCTCGGCACAAACCGGCGTTGCCAAAAGCAAAAGCCCAACCCACACTCGCCACATCCGGCAAAATTGAACAGCGCTTTGACTGACTGTCCATCGGCTTTTGCATTGCGGCGACATCTCAGCGCATTTCAAAATACGCTCGCCCTTGAATCAGTCGCTGAAATCTGCTCACGTCTTCGCGGGCTGCGATGAAAAGAAGCAAAGTCGAATTTAGCAGTCACACTGCGAACCTCGCGTTGCTGAGGAAATGCGTTCGCGAGTTCCTCAACGGCTATCCATTCTCAGAAAAGGAGCGAATGTTCATGGTGCTCGGCGTGGATGAAGCGTGCACGAACGTCATCCGCTACGCGTATCGTTTGCGCGACGATCGACTCATCTCGTTGCGAATGGAAGGATTACGCAAATGCGTGCGCATGCGCTTGCGGGATTATGGCGAGAAAGTTTTCCCGCACGAAATGAAAGGCCGGTCGCACGACCTGATCAAACCGGGCGGGCTCGGTCTTCACCTGATTCGCTACGCGTTTGACGAGGTCGATTATGTCCACAAGCGCCGTGGCACCGAGTTGGTGCTGACCAAAAATTTGGAGTGATGGAGTAATGGAGTCGTTGGAGTGTTGATATCTTCCGGCCATTACTCCATTACTCCACACTCAACGCTCCAACGCAGATGAAACCGCCGGAGCCAGACGCTGCTTTTGAAATTTCGCTGCGACCACCCGCGTTCAGCGAGTTCACCGGCCAGGTAAAGGTGCGCGAACGGCTGGAGCTGATGGTGGAAGCGGCTAAAAAGCGCGGCGACGTGCTCGAGCACATTCTCTTGAGCGGACCGTCCGGGCTCGGCAAGACGACGCTCGCCTACATCATCGCCAACGCGATGGGCGTGAATATCAAAAACACCAGCGGCCCGGTGATTGAAAAGGCCGGCGAACTCGCAGGACTTCTCACCAGCCTCGAAAAAGGCGATGTGCTCTTCATCGACGAGATTCACCGGCTGCAGCCGGCCATCGAAGAATATCTCTACCCGGCGATGGAAGATTACCGGCTCGACATCATCATCGACCAGGGACCGCAGGCGCGCAGTCTGCGTCTCAATTTGCCAAAGTTCACGTTGGTCGGCGCGACGACGCGCGCGGGAATGGTAAGCGCGCCACTCCGTTCGCGTTTCGGAATGACGGCGCGGCTCGATTACTATAACGCCGAGGAAATGCAGAAGATCATTGTGCGCAGCGCCCAACTGTTAGGCGTGGAGATCGATCCGCCGGGCGCGGCCGAGATCGCGGCGCGCTCACGCGGGACGCCGCGCACGGCGAACAATCTGTTGCGCTGGGTGCGCGATTACGTGCAGGTCAAAGCCGAAGGGAAAATCACTGCCGAACTTGCAGACCGCGCGCTCGCGATGCTCGAGATCGATCGCGACGGATTCGATCAATGGGACAAACGCATCATCGAAACGTTGATCCATAAATTCAACGGTGGGCCTGTTGGACTGACTTCGCTCGCGGTCGCAGTGGGCGAAGAAGCCGGCACAATCGAGGAAGTCAACGAGCCCTATTTGATCATGGAAGGCTACATCAAACGCACGCCGCAAGGCCGCGTCGCCACCGCAAACGCCTATCGCAAGCTCGGACTAAAACCGCCCACCGGCGCGCAAACAGAGCTGTTCTGGTAGGGGCGATTGACCTCAATCGCCCGGGCGGTTCAGGTGAACCGCCCCTACCAGTTTGATCGATCGCGCGTCACACGCAGATACGAATTGGAATTCACCAGAAACTCGAAATCTGTTTCGATTTCTGCGAATTCAAAAGTCCTGCAGCGCCGGATCGGATTGCAGCATTGGAATGTATTCGCTGGGCTGTGCTTCGAAGGTCACACGTCGGGTAAATGCGCGCTTCGCCGCGCGTCACACGCATGATTTCCAGAACCGACTCGCGGTGGAATTCGTAGTCGAACCGGTCCTGGTATGCGAAGAGAAGATATGACACGAGTGTTAGATCGAACTCGCCGTCGGCGAACGGCGATCGAGGGCAACGCTTCCCGCGACGTAACGCTGCTGCGGATGGATTTTGAAATCCGAGAAGAAAAATAACGGATTTGCGCGTTCGCGCAATTACGCGCATGCAGTCAGGATTTTTGTAAAAACCCCAGCGATAGGTCGGCACCAGTCCAATCGATCGGTAAACCGATTCAAGGTCGGGATCGGATCGTTCTCTGATTTTTTCTGGCGACAGCGAATAGATTGGATCGAACGCGGTCGCCCTTAATCCCCGAGATTGTTTGCCTCAGCGCAAAAATGAACTGACCCCGCCTGCTACATCCAAGATTGTTTTCCCGGATCAGCTCCTTCGGTTCGAGTAGGAAATACCGCCGATACTCTTCGAATGTGCGACCGAGCAACACGACCCGATCAAGCTGCAGCCCACATTTCGCTTGGATCGGAGTCGTCCTTCGTCCCTACGCCACTTTGGCGGGCGTTCGCGCCAAGGCTTGCCATTTTATCCGATTTTGGTGGTAGGGCGATTGACTCAATCGCCTGGGCGGTTCGGTGAACCGCCCCTACCTTTCAGCGCCACGATCAGAAAACTCTAAGGATGCCGTTACTGTAAGCCGCGACTCGCACCCACGTGTAGCTGCCATTGCGCAATCGCACCGCCCAAAAATCAAAATCACCATTTAGCCGTGTCGCCGGCAGCGTCGAGCGCTGTCGATCCAGTCACGCCTTGATAATGCTCTGCTTCTTCAATGAACGCCGCTTTGAAGTTGCCGAAATTCTTTTGCGGTTTGGCATTTACTAGCGCCAGGCTTCACCACGAACAACGCATCGTAAGTGGACAACGCGAACGCATCCGGCGTGATGCCGGTGCGCGCTTCGATCTCATCCGCAATCGGTTGCCACCGATTGCGCAGCGCATCAGGCAAACCGAAAATCGGATTTGGATAACCAACGCTTGCCGCAAAGCCGGCCGCACTCGAATCGCCGGTCAATGCCGCGGAAAGAGCGACGCCGTCGCTGCCGTACCACGCCGTATTTTCGAGCGTAGGGTTCCCTTGTGCAGAATGAAATACGTCAACGGCCTCATCGAACGCAGCCAGATAAACGGCAACCGCAGACGGACTGATTCCGCCGGCAATCAAGCTCGTGACCTGGGAGGCAACAGAGTTCGTAGCGGCGGAAAAGTTCGTGGTTGTCGGCTCATAGCGAAACCCCGAAGCCACTGTGCCTCCAAGAGCCTGAAACCTTATCTGAACAGAATCGTGCAGACCCGTTGTTGCCACGGTCGTTGCGCCAAAGCGGAACAATGGCGCGAATGCCATCGTGCTGCAGTAACGCCACAAGTGCCTCCGCCTCGCGGGTATCCGGTGGGCAAAACCGAAGGATATTATCGCCGGGGATGGCGAGCGAAGATGCTGTGCTACCCTGGCTGATCACAAGAATATTATGCGCGTCCGCGAAAGGTTTGATCATAGCTACTTCGGAACTGGTCTGCGGCCCGATGACGATCTTGACGCCACGCGCATTGAGGTCCTGAATAGCATCGAGCGCACGCGATGGATCTTGCTGCGTGTCGCGAACAAGGAATCGGAATCGGACCGGGCGATACTGGGGACCGATGTTTTTGAGATCTCGTGCTGCAATCTGCAATGCGGCGACGGTGCTCCTGCCAAGCGAGAACCCCGATCCATTTAACGACGCGAGCACGCCAATCTTGACGAGCGATTTCGGAGTTTTGCCAGCTTCAACTTTTGCTGGGGAACAAGCAAGGGCGAGAAGCAGCACACAGACAATGGGAGGAAGGATGATCCGAATTTTCATAAACGGGCTATCATCTCCGAAGCGGCGTTCGACAGTCAAGAATGATCGCGGTGGGATGCAGCGACTCGCTGCAACGAAATGCGAAGCATGAGGCCGGGCTTTCAAACATCTTTGATTATTGTGCCAGAACCGCCTGACGGTAATCAGCCCAGAGATTCTTCGCTTCGCTCAGAATGACAATCGTGCTTTGATTTGACCCTCCCCTTCAACGCTTCAACCCTTTATCTGTTTCACGAATGCAACTGACAGCGGATTTCTTCCAGCAGACGGCCAAGGTTTTTACTGTCTCCGAGTTGACGCGAAGCATCCGCGGCACGCTTGAGACAAAGTTCGCCGCGGTCTGGGTGCAAGGAGAGATGTCAAACTACAAATTGCACCCGAGCGGTCATCAGTATTTCACGCTCAAAGATCAACGCGCACAGATCTCATGCGTGATCTGGCGAGACACGATGCTGCCGCCGCGACAAGCTCGCTGGCCGATGGCGCACAGGTGCAAGTCTTCGGCACCGTCACGGTTTTCGAAGCGCGCGGACAATACCAACTCAACGTCCAAATCATTCAGCCGCGCGGAGTCGGCATACTCCAGGCAAAGTTTGAAGCGCTAAAGCGCAAACTTGAGGCAGAAGGATTATTTCGCTCGGAACGGAAACGGCCGTTGCCGAAGTTTCCGCGTCGGATCGGGATTGTGACGTCACCAAGCGGCGCAGCTGTCCGCGACATGCTTAACGTGCTCCGTCGTCGCGCACCGTGGTTGCAGATTCTGATCAACCCGGTTCGCGTGCAAGGAACCGGCGCAGCGCAGGAAATTGCAGTGGCCATTCGCGAGCTCGCCACGCCTAACGAGGTATTTGCGCCTGTCGATCTCATCGTGGTCACGCGCGGCGGTGGCAGCATTGAAGATTTGTGGGAGTTCAATGAAGAGATCGTCGCGCGCGCGATATTCCATTCCGCTGTGCCAATCGTCTCGGCTGTCGGTCACGAAATCGATTTTACCATTTGCGATTTTGTCGCAGATCTGCGCGCGCCTACCCCAAGTGCCGCGGCCGAATTGATTGTCCCTGATGTCATCGATCTCCAGCGCCAGATCGATCGTTGCGCGCGCACGCTGGGCCGCCAGTTGCTGAACCGCGTACGCGACGCGCAACAACGGCTCGATCACGCGCGGGATACTTTGCAGCGTTGTCTCGCGCATAAGATTGAGGGCTACAAGCGCGGTCTGCTATCACATTGCGGCGGCGCTGCAACCCCGAAAGCTTCCGGGGAACTGATGATGCGCCGCAACCATTTTGCCGATCTCCATCGGCGACTAGTCGCCTGCCCTGCGCGCTTGATTGAAAACGCAAGACACCGTTTCAGTAGCATCGAAGGAATTCTGCGCGTGCTAGGACCCGACGCGACGCTGCGCCGCGGCTACAGCATCACCATGAACGATCGCGGCCAAATCATCCGCACAACGGCAGAAGTCCGCCCAAAAATGGCAATCCGCACCCGCGTAAGCGACGGCGAATTCGGTTCGGAAATTCTGTAAAGGCAACCTGCCAGCCTGCTAAGCGAGCGCGCCCGCAAAATCGGTGATTCCAGTTTAACAAATGCAGTTAGCTTTTCATCCGCGCGCACAACGAAACGCTTTCCGTCGTCGCGATGTGCGTCTGCAATCCAGATCGTTCGCCCGTTGGAATCAATCGCTGAGACGCAGCCCCAACTCCAGCCGGCTTTGCTGAGATTGTCAGCGATGATTTCCCAATACTTCATTCAGACTTTGCTCGCGTAACTTGCTTGTTATTAGGAACGACTACGAACCACAGCCAACACCACGACAACTAGGACAACGATCCCGGCAACGATGACTTTCCAGCTACCAGCGCTCTGCCCAACCACCACCACCCTGCCGCCCCGATCAGCCTGCCGACGCCCGTCCTGTTTCGCCTCTAACTTGATCGCCTCACGCTCACGCTGTGCTGCGCTGGGCGTCGCTGGACCGTAATGAAACTTTTCCTGAACGTCTTGAGGGAGTTCAACGAAATAGACCTTCGAAATTCCCGTTTTAGTTCTAAGCACAATCCCGTCCCCTTCTACGCGGGTGATCGTGGCGTCTTTGTATTCCTTGCCGTTAATGGTTTTGAAGTCCTCAGCCAGCGCGAGTGACGCGGACAGCGCTGCGAAAATTGACAGGGCGGTTTTCCGGCAGTTCACGCGGCGGATTCTGGCTCTTTTGCTCTCCTACACGGCAACCACAAAGTGATATAACGCGGTCGACGTGATTGAGCAGCGAGAGCACGCGGGCGATTTCAAAGAACCGTAACGCGGCGTGAAACAAAAAGCCGCCACGCGGTGAAGCGTGACGGCTGATTGTGAAATGCTGGCAGCGCGGCTTAGGGATTGTTGACCACTTGCGGCGCAGGTTTGCTCGCTTCAAGTCCGCCACCGGACGGACTCGCTGCGGCGAGCTGTGCGCTTATTTTCTGCAGGCCAGCAGTAAGCGCTTCGATTGCTTCCCCAATTGCACAAGCAATCTGCACCTGCTGCGCGTATGCGAAGAGTGCGCGGCACGCTGCAAAACTGGATTTGTTTGGAACACTTATCGCGTGTTAACCTGACCTGGGATTTGCATGGTAGTGTCGCGCTTGAGTCGAAATGGATTTGTCCAACTGTGCGCGCGGAAGATCATGCGTCATCTCGATTTCGTTCCTTTGACCGTGAAAGCTGTCCATCGCACTCCGTTCTGCTCGGATTGCTGTGTGCCAGATAATGCCTTTCCGTCGCTGCTGAATTGCCAGTCAATGCGGGATGTTACGACCGCGCCGTCTGGACCTGTCGCCACCCCTTCTTCGGTGGTCGTTGTCTTGTCGAAAGTTGCGGTCAGAGCCCAGCTCCATCCGTCACCGGAGAATCCGGAAACAGTATGAATCTTCTTAACCGGATCGTAGGAGAGGATCTCCATGTTGTTGAGCTCCTGGCCGTTGCCTTTCCACGTTTGATCGACCTGCACGAAGAATCCGTTAACAATCCAGTGTTCGTGCAAATACCAGTTCACCTTGTACTCAGGTCCGGTAGGCGTGTCCTTCGCCGTTCCTGACAATGTCCAGTCTCCAACCCAGACATCCCACTTCTTGAGTTCTGCTGGAGGTACTGGGTTGAGTCGAAATGGCTTTGTCCATCGTGCGCGCGGATCGGTTTTGACGATTGTTAGCGTCCCTGCGGCGACACGCGCGGTTACGGCATCCCGGAATGCCCCGGCTGACATTCTTTGCTTCGCATTAAATTTATCAACCGCAAACGGCTTGCCCGCGCGATAGCTGATTAGCGCCGGACACAACACATCACCCGGTGTTTTTCGCACGCGCTCGACACTGTCAGCCATTGCCTGCTCCCTTATCGCGATTTCATTTTTAAAGCGGCGGTCAACTAGCAGCCGGATAGGCTCGAGTTCTTTTGGCACCAGCAGCCGCGCGCATACCACTAGCAACAGAATCGCCTGAGCTACGGCTGGCGGAAACCGGCGCGCCAATGGCCACAAAGGAACTTGTGTACGCCAGCCCCAGACCTATCGCGACGGCTATCACGAGATCAAACTGAGCATTGGTCCATACGCCGGCGCCGGTTCTCTCCAGGAAAAATGCCGCCAACGCAATTGCGATTAGACCGGTACAAAGCCGAACACTCCGATCGTGCCACCTCAGCACAGCCATTACAGACGCAAGCGACTAAACCGACCAACACCCATTGTAAGTCCTTATAGCTGCGAATGGCCTTTTTAAGCGAATAGTGTCGCGGGGCCAAAATGTTAAGGAAGAAGTCGCGGCCGAAGCTGACATAACAAATCGCAATGCCAGTCGCGATCACGACAGCTGCTACGCATAAACATTTTAGCGCTTCGCGCCGACGGTTCATTGCAAGCCATGCGAAAGCAGTCAGGGCATTGCGATGATGTTGTGCTTAACAAACCCTGCAAAGGCCATCACGAGAACAGGCATGACGTATCCACGGTCTCTCGATCGCGCACCGAGAAACGCCAGAAAGCCGAAGGCCATAATGGCATGACTGAGGAGTTGCGGCTCATTCAATCCGACGTACGACCTAAAAAACCGGCTCATCATGGCTATGTAGAATGCAGCGCTGATTACCGCAGCCGCTTGAGTTCCGCCCAATCGCCTGACGCTCAAAGCGATTGCTGTCGCGATCGCGATTACGGAAATCAGAGATAACAACCTCCCAGCTAAGACGGGATCACCGATCAGTCGACCGGCTAAACCCACGATGTAAAAGGAAAGGGGCGGATAATTGTTTGTGATGAGTTGAGCGGTAGACGGATAGAGCGGCATTTTACCCATGGCCGCATCAGCCGAAATAAGCGTTCCACGCCTCATTGTCTGTAATCTCGATGTTGAGAAAGGCGCGATACACGGGCCATGTAAACGCCAGGATCGCTATGGCATAGAGTAGCCACCGAAGCAGACGGAGATAGAGCGGGTTCTGGATTTTTCTCCTCTCCGGCTGATCGAGTGTGCAGTGCTCTTTGAGGACCTCGTTGAGCAATATTCCGTTCACCTGATTATATCGCACACTGTCCGATCTTCTTTTATTATCTCGAGTGCCGATTCTGCACCCGGCCTGGCAACTTGCTCAACAGGTCAACGAAAGCACCGTCGTGGGAGTCCGTCTAGTTAAGCCTCAGCCTGATCTTCATATAGGACCTCGCCCCACACGCGGCTAATCGGCTTGTTTGTGCTCACGTAACGCTGTATGAAACAAAGAGCCGCCACACCGCCAGTTCTTGTCAAACCAATCCGCCGTTCTCGCGCTGCCAATTACCGATTCAAGTCTCCACAAACGCAGTCAGCTTTTCATCTGCACGCACAATGAAACGCTTTCCGTCGTCGCGATGTGCGTCAGCAATCCAGATCGTTCGCCCGTTGGAATCAATCGCTGAGACGCAACCCCAACTCCAACCGGCTTTGCTAAGATCTGTCGGCAATGATTTCCCAGGATTTCACGCGACGTGGCGCCATTGTGAGGCGCGGGCTTATCCTTCAGCGTTAGAACGTCGACTGGAATGGCGAGCCAGTCCGCCGCCCTGGCGAGATCGTAAAATGCGCGCGCCTCGATCAGCGTGTCTTCCATCAGCGACTCGTAGAAACACGCGATGCCAAAGGCGACCCAGCCGTCGGAAAACAACGCAGTTCGCACGGGCTCGACTCCGGTGAATTGCTGCGCTCTCCTTTGCGCAACGTTAAAAACGTGGCTGGTGCGAACCGCCACATTCGTCAACTGACTGAAATCAATGAAGCGCTTGAACGGAGGAAATACTTTTTCAATGTCGACTAGCCAGTCAGCGATTTGATCTAGCATGAGATCGTCCAGCGTGCCCTGCGGTTGCCAGGCGATGACTCGGTAGGCGGGATAGTAACGCAAAAAATCCGGACCGGGCAGACTCGTCGAAATCGCGAGCGAGGCTTTGAACCGGTGGAGTCGGCAGGCGAATTCATTGCGCATCCTATTGTCGGAAATCACCGTGTGATTGGCAACTCCAACCGGCTTTACTGAGATTCTCGGCAATGATCTCCCCAATACTTCATCCGGTTCCGGGCAATCGCACTCATGATTATGCCGGTGGGTTTTAATTGCGGATTCGAGTTCAAAAATTGGGGTATTTCTCTTGAAATGCCCAAAAATTGGGTCGAATGACCTCGCGCAGGGCCACACACTCAGGAGAACTTATGTTTGACCACGTCAAATTCGGAGTCAGCGACTATGCAGCGAGCAAAGCGTTCTTCCTCAAGGCACTCGAACCGCTCGGCGTAGCTGTTGTCTCGGAGGGGCCGCCGACGTACGGTGTCGAGCTTAGCCCAAAGGGTAAGGCTTCATTGTGCCTGTACCAAACCGAGGAGAAGCCGGCGCATCTTCACTTGGCGTTCACGGCCGAGAATCGCCAGCAAGTCGAAGCTTTCTATCGCGCGGCTCTGGAGGCGGGTGGCAAAGACAATGGTGCGCCTGGTCTGCGCCCGCACTACCACGCGAACTACTATGCAGCTTTCGTCATTGGTCCGGACGGGCACAACATCGAAGTGGTTTGCCACGAACCCGAGGCCTAACCCTTCCATCGTTAGACGACTTCGCTTGTGCACAAGGTCAATACAACACAAGATCGTTGAAGTCACTTGGTCGTCGCCGAAGGGAAAGTTCGTCGGCGCTGGCAAAGAAGTTTCAGAGGAGTTGGGACGCAAGCCCGAATCCACAGACCTGAACGAGCGGCATCCCTTTGATGTCGAGATTTTGCGTATTCCGCCGGGGAAGGCTCCCTATTCGTATCATTCGCACAGCGCACAGTGGGAGTTCTATCATGTGATTTCAGGCAGCGGCGTCGTCCGCCACAAAGATGGGACTACTCCGATTGAGGCTGGCGACGCATTCATTTTCAAGCCGGGTGAGCCACACCAGATCACCAATGACACTGCAGAAGACATGATCCTTTACGTCGTGGCGGACAATCCAATTGGCGATACATACTATCAACCCGACAGCAATAAGTGGGGTGTGCCGATCCCGGAGCGCAGGATATGTCCGCTCAGACGCGCTGGATTATTTCGATGGTGAAGAATGAAACAGTCACCCTAGTTAGGGCTGCCCTATGGCTATCGGTATTCTTACGTAATGCGACCCCTTCGGTATTCCATCAACGTCACATTGGACGGGTGCTGCGATCATCGTGCAATGTCCGCGGACGAAGACTTGCATCGTCACGCGGTCGAGAACCTCGACCAGGCCGATGCCCTCCTCTTTGGCCGGGTGACTTACGAAATGATGGAGGCAGCGTTTCGGCCGCCGGCGCGGACGGGAGCGAGGCCTGATTGGATGGAACCCTTCGCCCGGACGATCGACGCGGCAAAGAAGTACGTCGTGTCGAGCACCCTGGACCGGGTCGATTGGAACGCGGAGCTCGTGCGCGGGGATCTGGGGAAGGCCGTTCAGCAGCTCAAGCGGGAGTCGGGTAAGGGACTGTTCGTGGGAGGCGTGAAGCTCCCGCTGGCGTTGGCGGAGCTGGGATTGATCGATGAGTACGAGTTCGTGGTGCAGCCCAGGCTGGCGGGCCATGGGCCGACGTTGTTCGCGGGGCTATCGAAGCGTGTCGACTTGAAGCTCGTGAGCCGGCTGGAGTTCGGCTCGGGGGCGGTGGCGATGCGGTATGAGCCGAGAAGGTAGCCATCGGGCTTGTTAGCCCGAGTCGGCCGCATCATGCTGTGATTCGCGTTTACATAATGCGGGCAACGTCATCGAAACGCACGAGCACGCGGGCGATTTCAAAGAGCCGTGAACGCGCGTGAAACAAAAAGCCGCCACGCGGTGAAGCGTGACGGCTGATTGTGAAATGCTGCTGCTTAGGGATTGTTGACCACTTGCGGCGCAGGTTTGCTCGCTTCAAGCTGCGCGCTCACTTTCTGGAGGCCCGCAGTAAGCGCTTCAATTTGCTTCTGCTGGCGCGCAATGCGTCGCTTTCGCTGTTCCTCGATTCTTGCGATGCTCTTTGAGGAACTCGTTGAGCAACATCGCGTTCACCTGCGTCGTAGCGGACGCGTGTAGGGTTTTCCTTCTTTGTCCACTGCTATCAACGCAGGATTCACCTTTGCTACTTCTTCAGCAATCAAGCCAAATTGCGGGATGTTGGTCTTGTCGTTCTTGTAGTGGAAGGTCACCGGTTTAAGCGAGAAAATCGCTTCACTGGCCTTGTCCATGGAGTCAATATCCTTCTTGAACCGCTCGGAGGAGATACAAGCACCAACACCGAGCTGGCCGGTGACCGCGGTCAATCGATACGTCGCAACCGAAAGGGCCATTACCGAGAATGCCAGCGATAAAGGTTTGCGTCTGGGTTCCTTCGAGGCCAATACGGATGGTGTTGTCATCGGCGTTAGCACCACCGTTACCAATTTCGATATTGTTATTCCCAGCGAGAACGGCGACGCCAGCACCTTCGCCCAACGCGATGTTGTCGGAACCGGTGGCGTTCCTGAGCGCGTTAGCGCCAACGGCAGTATTGCTGTTGCCAGTTGTGTTCGCTTCGAGCGCGTCAAAACCGATGCCGGTATTATTGCCACTATTTGAATTGTGAAGTGCTTCGAAACCGTGGGCAGTGTTGTTGTTGGCGCCGGTGTTGTTAACCAGGGCTTGCCAGCCTGTCGCCGTATTGCGGTCACCACTTGTGTTGGAAAACAGGGCTTGAAACCCGTTGGCCGTGTTGTTGCTGCCGGTGGTGTTGTGAGAAAGCGCAAACTCACCGATGGACGTGTTGAAGCCGCCTTCTGTGTTGTTCAAAGGGCAGCCGCTCCAACGGCTGTATTCGCAACGCCGGTGCTGTTGAATAAAAGGGCCGCCGCGCCAAAGGCCGTATTTTCCCTCGCGGTATTGAAAATGAGCGCCCCGCGCCGGTAGCAGTGTTGAAGTTTCCCTCTGTGTTGCTAAAAAGCGAATACCAACCAACGGCTGTGTTCGCAGAGCCGGTGGTGAGGCTAAAAAGGGCGTTCTGTCCCTTCAGCCGTGTTGAACCTGGGATAACCGCCGTCTGGCGGCGGGACAACTCGCTTGGGTGGTAGGTGAGAGCGCAAACCATGCAAGCACAAACGCGATGACAAATACTGGAGTTGTTTTTAGAGCCGAATCAGTGCGTTCATAGATATTTCCTTTTCGTTCTCTCGGTAGTTGATCCCGCGAGTGCAGGTCTGAAAAAGGGGAAGAAAACACCGAGAGAGAGCTTTCTTTACCCTGCCCCCGGATTCAGGCCTTTGTGTCGGTGCCGAGGGTGATAAAGCGTCGCCAGATTGTCAATGCAAAAGCCGATCCTCGAATCGCCGATTCAAGTTCAATAAACGCAATCAGCTTTTCATCCGCACGCACAACGAAATGCTTTCAGCCATCGCTGCGATTGATGGTTAGGCATTGTTCGCTCAATAGGTGGATACAAACCGTCCCTCTCCAATTCCACAAACGCAGTCACGCTTTTCATCTGCCCGCACCAACGAAACGCCTTGCCGTTGTCGCGATGGGCGTCAGCAATCCAGATCGTTCGTCCGCTGGAATCAATCGCTGAGACGCAGCCCCAACTCCAACCGGCCTCGCTGGAGCTTGTCAGCGATGATTTCAGTGTCGCGGTAAGTCGTTTTCAGGTTGCGTGAGCATCCTCAATTTCTTCTTGTTGCTGTGCAATAGCCGTCTCGAAGTCTTTCCCTCTGCTACAAGGGAAGTGGATTTGAACGGCTATGTCCCGAAGTGATAGGAAGTGTTGAAGACTATCCTTGCGTCGTCCGTTACGATAGAAAATGTGACGCTCCCGCGGTCACGTGATGACGGTGTTGCCCTCCCAAGCACGATATGAGTTCTGCCGTCTTTGTGCGTGACGGCCTGACCGGTAAAGTTGATGGCTGTTCCCGCCTGCAGCTTCCGAACCGCATCATCGGATGCCGCCAGGAGTAAACTGCCTTTCTCACTCTTAAAAAATAGGGCCTCACCTTGAGCTGATAGTCACCCACATAATTTCCGTCTCGATGTGTAAGCGGACTGACGATCAGGCTGGCTTTCCCCAGGGCGACGGAGGCGGAGCTTGGACCAATAAACAGTTTGCGCGTGCCCGCGCTCGATGTCCCCGCCGTCGAATCAGGCCTCTCAGCGTGAACAACACTTGTGACGCCGAGCATTTGAAAAACGAAAACCGCGATCGTCAATCTCGCGATCAGGGAGTGCCCGCACATCAGCAACTCGCGTTTCTCGTTTGTGCTTGCGACGTGGATTTGGTGAGGCACGGCCATTGACTTGGTGCGACTAACGAATTTCATAAACCGCCTTTCATTTGGGGTTGACTGCTCCAAATCCGCGCGGAACGAGGAACCATCTTCACAGGGCGCTTTCAACAGCGGCCTCGCTTCAGGTGACTCGGGGCTCCAGTTGAATCTGGAGATCGCGCTAAGCGGTGTCTCAGCGAAGGTTAAGCCTCTCAACCGGTTTTCAGGCCGGCCGAAAGTGCGTTGAGGCGTCGGATGACGTAATCAACGATGATTTTACCAGCACCACCAACAGCTGCACATTAGACCTTAGTCCTATGCCTTTTGTGGACATCAGGCTGTTTAATGAGCGTCGAGGCTTACGAAGTCCGCCAGCGCAAAGATCATCGCGGCGTCGATCTGATCCGACGCGCTGCCATTCGGCCTTTGGCTATTGGGCGATCATCGACATTTATGATCTGTTTGCCAGCCGGTAGACGCGAGAGGGGGCGCACATGTCCACTACCGGCACCGGCCACAAACCCGAGAACTTGGCCGTAGGTGCCGTCCTCACCACACTGTCGTTCTTCTGCGTCGCGCTGGTGGGCGCTCTGGGCAAAGCTGCAGGTCAACTCACGTCGACGGCGGTAGTCGTGCTGTTCCAGAACCTGATCTGCTTCGTGGTCATCATTCCGGTGGCAATCCGCGGCGGCCCGGCATCGCTGCGAACCGACAAGATCGGCCTGCATGTCTTGCGTGCCGCAACCGGAACCGCCTGCTGGTACGCGCTGTTTGTGGCAATCACGATGATGCCGCTGACCAACGCGGTCCTGCTGACCTTCAGCGCTCCGCTGTGGATGCCAGGGATCGCCTGGTTGGTGTCTCGTCAGAAAGCATCGATGGCGACGTGGGCCGGTGCCGCGATCGGATTTGTGGGTGTGATCCTCGTGCTTCAGCCCCAACACCATCACTTCAATATCGGCACCCCGTTGGCGCTGGCCGGTGCGCTGTTGCTCGCCGTCGCCCTGATGTCCGTCCGTTGGCTTGGCGCGACGGAGCCGATGCCTCGAATTCTGTTCTACTACTTCCTTTTTCCACCGTGATGGTGCTCCCACTCGCACTAGTCGAATGGCGCCCGCTCGAGCCACGGACCTGGATCTACCTGATCGGTGTCGGAGTTGCGCAGCTCTTTTCGCAGGTGTTCATCGTGCTCGCGTACGCTACGCGTCGTCGGTCAAGCTCGGTCCGTTCATCTATACAACGATTGTCTTCACAGCGTTGATCGACTGGGCCATTTGGCATCGGTCGCCGACGTTGTTCGTCGTCCTGGGCATGGCGTTGGTCATCGGTGGCGGGCTCGTCGCGATTCGCGGCAAGACCGACGCCCCGCTGGCGGCGATTGAGAGCTAACACCAGCGATCAACGGCTAAGCGCAGACCGTTTCTCTGTCACGGCACCTTCTTTGAGGGCTTCGCACCTGTGACGCCTTCAGTCGGAGGCCTTTTGCATGCTCCTTCTCCAGCGTTGGTGCGGCCAAGGCAGCGAACTATTGTCTGCCGGCTGGCTCATGCGTGTTCACTCCCGGATTATTCGTCGGATTGTAAATTGGTAGCTCCGCCGGTTTGGTCTCCACCGCTTCCCCGCGGACGATCGCGCCTGTAGTTAAGGCTATAAAACCCGCTGCTACAGCAGCGGCCACTTTCGCTTCGATAGATAATTTCAGTGTTCTAAATCGACCTTTGCTCGCTCCTCGCCATCGCCGGCTTTTTCCCGCACAGCTCCTCTTTCGCCTCTTGGATCAGCGAGAGAACTGTTCGGCAGTCAGAACCAGCCAGGCTCAAACTCCTGAAACGAGGGCTTGCTTTGTTGGTTACCCTTCGAATCGTAACGCGCTAGTGGATGTTCGTGCCAACTACACAGGTTCGGACTTACAAACGCCGTCCAATCTTGTTACATGCGATAACCTCCTCCGGGAGATGGAGCTCTGGAGATTGTGCATAATGGCAGCTTGTCGCCAAAAATATTCTTGTCGCGCCGCCGGTTCAGAACTTCCTAAGGTTTTATCACCACCAGTGTGCCGAGGTGGGCGGCGTTATAAAACTGGCGCGCTTTCCAATAAGGCATCCTAATGCATCCGTGTGATGCGGGCACTCCCGGCAGGTAGCCTTGGTGCAATCCGTAGCCCGGCGAGAACTCGATGAAGTAGGGCATCGAGGCGCCCACGAAGTGCGAATGCGGCGGTTTGCGGTCACGCCTGCTATCGACGTTGGCCTTCACGACCCGGCCTGAGTCATCAACGTAGTCACCATAAACACTGGAGCGATGATCTTCGTCCTTACGGATGACTTGAAAGCGACCAACCGGAGTGCGGTATCCTTCGCGACCACTGGATATGCGCGACGACGCGGTTCTATGCCCTGCGCGGTAGAGATAGGCTTCCTGTGCCCGCAAGCTCACGACGATCGACGGCCGGCCGGAATGACCCTCCGGTATGTTCGACGTAACCATGTCGGTCACAGTGCTGCAGCCACTCAAAATCATGAGAGTCGCGCAGAGCGCAGAAAATTGTGAAAGTCGATTCATGCACTCTGTGTCCGACGATTATCGAGTAATCACGCCTACTTCGTTTTGTCTTAACCGCTCAGTGACCTTCACATCTTTTTTGCGACTGTTGATAACAAACGTGTTGTTTTCTCCCAAAGCTGACCATGGCCCACGCGGCACTTCGCTAAAGTCCACGAACCGCCAGTCGGTGACGTCCGTTTGTTTCAGGCCGAGATAGTCTCGCACGGCAGGGGAGACATCGAGGCCAGCGCCCTGATTCAGATTGGGTTTTGGACGTTCATTGCCAAACACGTATTGCCAATGGTCCGTTCGGAATGGTCCTGCGTCTTCCCACTGCGCATAAGCGATTCGATTGCCTTTGCGGATCGCGACCCATCGATCTTTGCAAGTGGAAACAGCCGGACCCTGGTACGCCTCTTGAAACCACGGAACAACGCGAGGCGCTTCCGGCCGGTGGCCTGTATGTGCTTTGTCGTTGTAGGGGAGTGCGCAGTAAAATGGGTTCTGCCGCGGTGTAAATTTTACCGGGACATAATTACGCCGATGGGCAGGATTTGGGTCATCAAAACCGCCGTAGTTTTTGGTCCATTGTTTGTCCCAGGCACTTGTGCGATTCGGGACGAGATTATTTCCACCTGGCTTGTTCGCCGATCCAAAAGACGGTTGTTACGATATTTGTTTTCCACGGAAACGGCCGCGCAGGCCGAGAGGCTGACGATTTTCTGATGCGGGGCTTGTCCTTTTCACTGACCGCTTCGATTTGAGCGAAAGGCCGGATCAAACGCGATGAAGAGAGCGAAACAAAAAGACCAAGTGAGCAGCGTTTCCCCATCACTTTCCTATCGGTTCCCATTCAAACGCTGCGTGAAGCCCCTGAAGGCTTACTTCGCGTTTCGCGGTCTAGATTATCACTTTAGACAAGATTACAAACCGATATTTTTCCAGGATTCAACGAGCACTGAATGAATTTCCGAAGTTGCTGCCGCTTCAAGGCGTGAACTTGTAGACGCAACCGTCGTCGTCCGTCGCCGCCGTGAACAGTGGCGCCGTAGAAGTTTCCGAATCGATCGACGACCATGCCGTTATAGGAAAAGCCACCATCTGGCGGGCCCTCGAACGGATGAACAACACTCTCAGTCCACTGCCCGCCGCCAATAGGACTTAGCTTGAAGATTGTGCCACTCCCTAAACCGCCTTCACTCGTGGTGCCATAAAGATTGCCGGCTGCGTCGCGAACAAGATTGCTGATCGGACTGTTGCCGTCGCTTCCGGTTTGGAAGCTATAAATCACTCTCTCATCCCATTCGCCAACGTCACGGGCCGGGGCGACAGTTCGTAAACAGCGCCGATACCGTTTTCACCACCGTAATAGGTGGTCCCGTAGATTTTACCCGAAGGAGCGCGGAGCAACGCGCCGTAAGGAAAACTCCCGTCGGGTTGCCCATGAAAAGAATAAAGCGTCCTGAAATTCCATTCTCCAACTGCTGTCGGCGTGAGCTCGAAAACAACTCCGCTTCCATACAAACCGCCGGCAGTAGCTGCACCGTAGAGCCGGCCATGCGCGCAGAAGCATCCTTCCAGCTGAGCCTGTTGCTCCATCCGCACCGCCAGTGAAAGTGTGAATCACCTGAAAATCCCAAGCTTCCGGCGTGCCGGATGAATTTTGTAAATCGTGCCTACGCCGTATGCGCCACCGGTCGGCGTCATACCATAGACATTTCCGCTCCGATCCACCGTGACTCTGCGCACCCGGGCCAGAGCCATCGTCGCCGCCGGTGAACGCATGAATGACTGTCTGAGTTCCACGTCCCGCCGGACTTGGTTAGCTTGTAAACCACGCCGCAGCCGCCTTCACAGCTACCTGAGCCGCCCGTAACCGCCGTGCCGTACAAGTTGCCGCGCCGATCGATTGTGACGCCTTTGTACGGCTCGCCTCCATCCGCGCCGCCGGTGAAACTGTAAAGCACGGTGTGCTCCCATCCGTTAGGTGTGGGGCTGAGTTGAAAACTGTGCCGCCTCCAAACTCTCCTCCAAGCACTGTCGTGCCGTAAATGTTTCCAGCGCTGTCCGTCTCCAAATCGGTGTCGGCGTATTCGCCTTCCTCCTCTTCGAAGCTAAAGATCACGTCAGTCGTCGTTGCGCTAGCCGTGACCAGCGACAATGCGATCACGAAAACTGGAGCTGCGTTTTTGATGCGAATCAGTGCATTCATTGCTTTTCCTTCCCTTCCCCGTTTGAGTTGATTTTTGAAATCGCGGGTCCGGAAGAGGCAAAGAACCTGGCGGTCGAAGTCCTCCGCCTGATTCAGATCCGCTTTACCGACGCCGAGCCTGCCAGGAAATTCGACCTGCTTGTCAATACAATTCGCTTCTCGTTCCTCTCGCATTAGGCAAAAATTTCGACTGTTTGAGCCGTGCAGTATCGTTAGGTTGAACATTGCTATGCGTGTCCGAAACATCCGGTCAGCTTCGACGCGTTTTAGGCGTCGGCTTCGGTCTAGCGGTGAGTATCGGTGGTACGCAATGACGTCATTCTTTTTGGCGGGAATTATAGCCTCTGCTGCATGGCCCTGATCGTATTGAGACGCCGAGAACCTGAGTTACCACGACCTTATCGCGCTTGGGGATACCCGTGGTCGGTTTGGTTAGTCACCGTCGGTGCAGCATGAAGCTTCCCAGTTGGAACATTGGCTCAATGGGCTCGCGTATGGCGCCAACTTTCGATCTCTGGTAAACGGATAGCGTCAGGCATAAATCGCGTGCGCGATGGCCCGGCAAAGTTTCGTTGGCAAGCCCAAATCCCTTTGCCCCTGGACGTCTCGCTCAGAGCGGTTCGCTCAGCTGCATGCGGCCAGGATTGTTTCCGTTCCGCTCTGCTTTTTTGCGAACTCGCTCGAACTGTTTCTCAAGGCTAGTCAGATCTTCGTCGGCAAGTTTTTCCAGATCGATAAGCTCATTTCGAGCGCCTTTCAGCGCTCGAATTATTTCGTCGAGTTTCAAATGAGCCGCTTTGGCATCGCGATTCTGCGTATTCTGAATGAGAAAGACCATCAGGAAAGTAACAATGGTCGTTCCGGTATTAATAATGAGCTGCCAGGTGTTCGAATAATGAAACGCGGGGCCGGTTAGTCCCCAAATGACGATAATGAGAATAGCGCCGGCAAAAGCCCACGCGCTACCGAGCACCGTCGACGAGCGCCGTGCAAAAATCCGAAAAGCATCGCTCATCGACGCAAAAGAAATCTCGCGATTCTTCCTGTTCGCTTAAGTTTTTCCTTCTGCGTTTTCATTGTCTTGGCACACCACCTCAGCCGGAGACAGCGCTTATACGTGCTGACAAAGAACTGTGGAGCTTCACATCCGGCAGCCCGTGCCAGCACGTCGACGCCCCTAACGACGGAAAATTAAACCGAGCACGAGACCGACCCCGAGCGCGGTAAAGACCGCCTTCGTCGGGTTCTCGCGGACGTATTGCTTGCTGTCGTCCTGAAAACTGCGGACACGATGGAGCGCATCATCCCATACCTCTTCCGCGCGACCGAGATATTCATCGGCCATTGCGCCTGCGGCCGAGCCGAGATCTTCCGCCGCTTTGCGCGCATGCGTCACGCCACGCTCTGCTTCTTCTTTCGCCTGCGGTGGAACCGCAGGGCCTTGATCCATTTGGTTTTCGTCAGCCATAGATTCCCCATCTTCATACTTGTTAAGCTTTCGGTGCCGATGCTTCGCTGACGGTGCTGATATCCTCAGCGCCGGCAGTTTTGAAAATGTGCTTCGCCCGATCAACGTCTTCGCTTTCATCCGTGTGCACGGCGATCAGGTAATTCCCTTTTTCAACTTCTCGTCGTAGCGCTTTGCCTCGATCTCCGGAATGCCGAGACCGATCAAACCGCCGACGACACCGCCGGTCGCCGCTCCGACGGCCGCGCCACTAAGCGCCGCCATAATTGGACCCGCCGCGATAAACGGACCGACGCCGGGAATTGCCAACGCGCCAATTCCTGCCAGCAATCCAATCACGCCGCCGGTGGCGCCGCCGGTAGCTGCACCGGTCGTTGCGCCCTCCGGCGCCTTTGTCGCTTTAACGTGACCAACGTCCCGCGTGCCGCCTGTATCAGGCATGAGCACTGAAATTTCCGAGGCTGCGAAACCTTGAGCCTGGAGCTGCTCGACAATTCGCTCAGCTTGGCCGTGTGTAGTTGCAATACCGAATACTGATTTAGACATAATAATTTTCTTTCGTTTGTGTGATGTTGTTAGTTAGTTTGATCCTTTAACGTCGAGTTGATCGTCAATCTGGGCGCCGCCAGCCGCTGATTTTGCAAGCTGATCGATTTTTGCTTTTTCTTGCGCAGTCTTAACGGGTCCGCGGAGTGTAACGTGGCCATTAGCAGTAATGACTTTGATGTTCTTCGCAGTCGTTGAAAGCTCGCTGTCTTTCATTAGCGCCTGCCGGATAGCCTGCGTGATTTTTAAATCCGCCGGACTGTTTGACTGGTCGCCAGATGTCTGGGTTTCACCGGAGCGATCGCGCTCGTTTGTTGCTGTGTTATCGGGTTTCGTCTTCTCATTGTCGGCAGCCAATGCCGCTAGGCTAAGTGCGCTGAGACAAGCTAAAGCTAGTAAAGTTCGTTTCATGGGTCCTTTCGTTTGGGTTTGTGGGGTGTCGGTATACTGATCGCAACTGGTATCCCCATCGGTTCTATTTAGTTTATTTATTGAGCCGCGATGTTGATTACGGATTTGGCTAACTTGGTTAGCTTTTTGTCTGTATCTGATTCTTCGGTCAAGGTAGTCTGAAGTAACTGCGCGCCATCCGGATCCCCTAGTAACTCGGCGTATGTCCGAGCGCAGCCGTAACCGGCCATCTCATAGTGCTCAACGCGCTGCGCCGCAGCAATTAGCCCGGCATCGCGCACTTCCTCTTCAGCATCTTCTTTGATCATTTCGTCTCCCTCTTTAAGCACACCCTCCATGCCCTCACATTTCGGGCCGCGGGTTGACTCGTCGTGGCTCGTTAAAATCTTTTCGAGACGCGTCGCGTGTTCCTTCGTCTGCTTCAAATGTTCTTCGAACCCCGCCGCAAGCTGTTTGTTAGTAGCGGCTTTAACCATTTTCGGTAGCGCTTTGATAATCTGCTTCTCCGCGCTGTAGAGGTCTTTCAGTTCTTGAATGTATAGGTCTTTGAGTGTTTCTAGTTTCATATGTGTGGATTTAATATTGTTGGTGTTACTCGTCTTGTCTTCGCATGAAGCGACCTCGCTCCCAAGATCTTTATGTGCAACCCCGCAGCAGAAAGATCAGGAGCAAAATCGGAATCGGAATTCCGAGAAGCCAAAGTAGGATGTACCCAGTCGCCCCACCTTGTTTAATTCTGTTTGCTAAACGCATCCGCATCTTCGAAAGTTAGGAACTGTTCGTTGTGCGCAGGAACTTGCTTTGATTAATCACAACACACAATCGGGACGACGGATGGTTACCTGGTCAGATAAAGCCGTATGCCACGTGACGATAGCCTTAGGACGCCCGATGTTCCCGCGATCTTCGATGCGGGAAATCTGGATCGAACTGTAATTCTTTGGTGATTTTCGCCCTGCTGTGGGAGCTTTCCGCTCCCGTCATTCGGTCGCATTACGAACAAGTTCGCGCCAGCGGCGCCGACGGATTCACAGAAGTGCCGTTTTGTTCTGAGCGCCCGGCTCTCGACCGCTGTTTACGACAAACGGACTGAGATCGCTGTCTATGTCTTTTCAGACGCGAGAGTATTTGGCGTTTCGGTGACGCGGCGGCGCTTTATCTGTTCCATCACGTCTCCGGCGATCATCTTGAGGAGGTCCTGCTCCTGCCTTGTCATCTCGCGTGGTTTTGTGTCGAGAATACTGAGCGTCCCAATCGGAAAACCATTAGGTCCGCGCAAGGGAACGCCAGCGTAAAACCGCAGGCCACGCTCTTTCACAAACGGGTTGTTTGCGAAGCGGGGATCCCGCGCCAGGTCGCGCACGATCAACACTTCATCATTGGCAATAACGTGACCGCAAAGGGAAACGTCGCGCGAAGTGCAGCGAGCCTCGGCAAGATCGGCCGGCAAACCGGTTTGAGATTTGAACCACTGGCGATCCTTGTCGATCAGAGTTAAAAGCGCCATCGGCACTTTGAACAGTTTCGTTAGGCGCTCTGTAACCTGATCGAAATCTGCTTCCGTGGGCGTGTCCAGAAGATTTAATCCGTTGAGTTCCGCCAGGCGCTCTTCCTCGTTAGGCGGCGTAGGCGCGGGCAGCATTGCGTCCGTAATTGCCGCGCTCATTTTGCAAACCCGTTGCACGGCGTCCGCCAGGGAAACGGCTACATCGCTTACGTGCGTTGCACGCAAACGTTCTCTGAGTTTCTCTGCATCAAATCTGGCACTCCACGCGCCAACGAGAATTGTTACGCTTCCAAGTCGCTCGTGAATTGCCGAAGCACAGATGTCGAGCCTGAGCTATACTTGTCGGCGGCAATACAGACACGCAGATGCATTCGGGTTGAATTTCAACTGTGCGATCGATCAACTCCTCGTCGTTTAAGCCGCGCGGGCAGGTTTTCAGCTTCGAACCCCTGGTTTCGAAGTAGCTGTGCAAGCATTTCACCGGCAAGTTCGTCGCGATATGCGCTCGCGGGAAGACACAGAACACGGCTGCCGGTCGCAGGAGCGACTCCGGTGAGGTCGTCACTTTTTGCTCATCTGTGTCGTTACGTGAAGCCTCCCAGCCGCTGAAATCATCTATGATCTCGTGAATTCGCTGTAACGCGGAGGTCCTTTGCTCCGCGGTGAGCGAGCCGCTGTGCGCGTCGATTTCGACTGCTGCGATCGCCGGAATCAAAACCTTATCATAGAGCGCAGTCAGTGACTCCGTCTCCACATATTTGGTGGCAAACTCTTCTGCGCTGTCCATCGAAAACGACAAGAGCCGATGGTAAAACTCCTCATGAGGCGCCAGTGCTTGATCCTCGCTTAGCAAAATTCCGAGAAACTCGAGCCGCGGAACATGCCGCCCTATCACCGCCAAACACACGGTCAGAGGAGTAGAAAGCACGAGACCAACTGGGCCCCAAAGCCAGGTCCAGAACACGGCCGAAATGATTAAAGCAATCGGAGAAACGCCCGTGTTCGCACCGTAAACCCAAGGCTCGACAAAGTTTGATACGATCGCCTCTAACACAATGAACAAAGCGATCGTCATCAGCGGTGTGAACCAACTGCTCGAGATCGCAAACGAGAGTAACACCGGCAAGAGAGCGCCAGCCCATGGACCGACGTAGGGAATGAATCTCAGCACTCCGGCTCAACACTCCCCACAACGCCGCATTTGGAACTCCGATAAACTGCAGCCCAATTGCAACACAGATGCCGTAACACGTGTTGACGAGGAACTGGGTGGAAAGGTAACGCGACACACGACGTCCAGCGTCTTCCATCGCGCGCGTGGTTGTGCTGATACGCCCCTGCCCCACCAGACGAATCAATCGGCCGCGAAGATCTTCTCTCTTCAGCAGCATGAAAATAACCAGCAACAGCACCAGAGCAGCGGTGCCGAGCGGACTCAGAATCGCGCTGAGAGTCTCCTGCATTAATTGTGGAATCGCGCTTCGCCCTTCGATGACCTTCACCGGGATAGGACTCGCCACAGGCGGAGGCGTTCTGGTCGAAGAATCACCGCGAGCTCGGTCCGTCGACGGCGCAGGGCTGGGCGCAACCAGTTCGCTTTGCAGCACGTGAACACTGGATGAAAATCGCGCCAGCGGGCCGCCAGCAGGAAGTCTCAGTGACCGGATTTTGGCGACGATGTTCGCCTGGTAATCGGGCAATTTGTCAGCCAGATCGATGACCTGGCGGCCGATGACCCAACTCGCTCCGGCGAAAATGGTGAACATCGCAATGACCGTCACTAACACAGCCGCGATGCGCCCGATCCAACGCTCCAGGCGAGTGACCAACCTGGAAAGAAGAAACGTGATCAGCGTGGCCAGGGCGATTGGCACAAACACTGATGCGCCCGAAATAGAGTGCAGCAACGACAAATGCTAAAAGTAGCAGTCCCCAAATTCCAGTCAGCGCAGCAGCAGGACGTCAGTGTTGTAGTTCGCGTTCGCATTCTTCAAAGAAGCCAGTTGGCCGCAGCAAATGTTAGCTGAATCCGCTCAATCCGCCACGACTGTGAGCCAACATGCATCGCTATCATCCCGGTTGGTCCGCCCAACCTAACAATTGCTCTCACCTGCTCCGCGGCATGAATCGCATCAAGCTTTGGCTGTGCGTGTGTTGATTCTGAATTGTTGACCAGTGACGCGCTACTCAAATTATTTCAGACGGCGCTAAACGCTCGATCCAGTGCATCCAACAGAAATCGAGCGTCTTTGCTGGTTGACGCACATCGCCGAGGAGACAATCTTAGCGATGTTCAAAGGTCTCGCAGGCTAATTATTCGCGATTGTTCGCTGCCTTGCGGCTCCAAATGAATTGCGCCGGTCTGGCCACGGCGTCGCTCAGTTCCTAGTCATATCAAAGATGTGCCATAGGACTTCGCCTGATAACTCATTCCTCCTTGAGCCCGATGGTGTTTTCCATCAAGCCACCCACGTTACCCAGCACGACGCTGCACTCCCAACAATCTGCCAGAAAATAGGACCGGCCCGCGCAGCGGCTGCGATTAATACCCCGACAGTTCCTACAAGTAAGTAACCTATGAAACTAACACGAACCATCAAACAAGCTTCACTAGCCTTGGCTAGTATTAGCATCACTAGTCTGTCGGCAATGGCTGACGACGAAAAGACAAACGCGGATAACACGGCTATGAACCAGCGCGATCGCTCTGGTGAAACGGCCACGTCTGGCGACCAGTCAAACAGTTCTGCGGATTTAAAAATCACGCAGGCCATTCGTCAGGCGCTGATGAAGGACGGCGAGCTTTCAACTACTGCCAAGAACATCAAAGTCATCACCGCTAATGGGCAAGTTACCCTTCGCGGTCCAGTTAATAATGCGCAGGAGAAAGCAAAGATCGACCAAATTGCGAAATCCGCGGCAGGCGGAGCGAAGATTGTCGATGAACTCGACGTCAAAAACTAAACCAACAAATAAACCTTAACTTAAACGAAAGATTATTATGTCTAAATCAGTATTCGGTATTGCAACTACACAGGGTCAAGCTGAGCGAATTGTTCAGCAACTTCAAGCTCAAGGCTTTGCAGATTCGGAAATCTCGGTGCTAATGCCCGACACAGGCGGCACACGTGATGTCGGTCACGTTAAAGCCACAAAGGCGCCGGAGGAGCTACCACCGGTGCAGCGACAGGTGGCGTGACTGGTGGCGTGCTCGGATTACTCGCAGGAATAGGTGCTTTGGCTATTCCCGGCCTGGGTCCATTTATTGCCGCCGGTCCGATTATGGCGGCGCTTAGTGGTGCAGCCGTGGGCGCGACCACTGGCGGTGTCGTGGGTGGTTTGGTTGGGCTCGGTATTCCGGAAATCGAGGCAAAGCGTTACGATGAAAAGCTGAAGAAGGGCAACTATTTGATCGCGGTCCACACCGACGAAAGCGACGACGTCGATCGCGCGAAGGACATCTTCAAAAATGCCGGGGCTGAGGATATCAGCACCGTCAGCGAAGCATCAGCGCCGAAGAGGTAGAAATTCAGAAGACGGAAATCATGGCTGAAGAAAATTACATGAATCAAGGACCTGCGGTTTCACCGCAGGGAGAAGTGAAGGCGGAACAAAACAAACGGCAACAAACCGGATCCGGTTCGTCCGGCCCAGGAGGGAACGTTCAAAGCAGTGGCACTTCGAAACGAACGAAAATTGCAAGACGGGCTGCCGGTGCGAGCGGTCAAATCTGGGACGAGGCCAGCAGAGGGCGTCCGGACGTTAAAGACAAAATACTGACGAATACGTTCGAAAGAATCCCGCCAAGGCTGTGTTGACTGCGCTTGCGATCGGTTTTGTTCTCGGCCTGATGCGTCGCCGTTGATGGCGATGCGCGCGGCAGAACGCGGTCTGCTTGCAAATCGTTAACCGTCGCGAGGGCGTAGGAAAGTTTCCTGCGCCCGCGCGAGTATCAGTGTCCGCCTGTAACTGTGTATCCGGCAGCGCGTAAGTCTTCGGCCAACTCTGTTTCCATCTGGACTGCGGCTTCAAACGGCATCGGGTTCAAATGTTCGTAAAGCTCCGGCATCAGTCGCACGCCATATTTCCTGACGACCCAAGCCGATTTGTAGCCGTTCTTGTGATTTTCGAATCGGTGATCGACGGGAATTCCTGTCATCCCAACATACACACAGGGCTTCAGTGGATCGCGTTTCGGATTGAGCCGCAAAATAGAAGGATGCTTTGCGACAGCGTCGCTCAGCAGAACCACATAAACGTTGTGGTGAAAGTCTTCTTCCTTCTGACGCGCTGGTTTCTTCCGTTTCAATTCGCAGGTCAACAAAAGCGCGGGTACGTTCCGGGCATCAGCCTGTTTGCGCAAGAGATGTGTGATCTCTGTCGACGACGGAATGGTCAACACTCGTAAATTTATGTCTCGAATTAGCTCTAACATGGAACCAGGCAGGCATCCAGGTATCACAAACGAAAGTTGGAGCCATAATCAACACTTCAAGCGGCGGCTGCGACTCCGAATCCGAGATAGAAATGCTCGACATCCTCAAAGGCGCCGAGCGTGACCAATTGCAAAACGTGGTGTGGAGAGTCTGACCAAATTGACGCGGGCGTTTGCGGAAGCGGCGACGCACAAACCCGAAGTGCTCGTAGTGCTCGGGGAGATGGAACCATCCGCACGGCTGCAGAAGCGTGCGCTGGAACCGGCACCTATCTTCTCCCGCTGCCGGGCGGCACGCTGAATATGCTTCCTCGGGCTCTATACGGCGATTCATCCTGGCAAGAAGCGCTTAAAGAGACACTGGCTAATCCTGTAACAAAGGAGCTGTCAGCGAGGCCGTGTCGGAGACCAAACTGTTTTTTGTTGCAGCCGTTGTCGGCGCCCCTGGGTTGTGGATGGAAGCCCGCGAAGCCATACGTAAAGGCGACATTCTTAATGCTGTCGGGAAAGCTGGCGTTGCGTTCGAAGCGATGTTCGACACGACAATACAATATTTTATTTCGCCAGAAGTGAGTGGCGAAGCTGAAGTCGTGGCCATTATCTGCCCTCTTGTATCGGAACAAATGTCCGATTCAGAGCAGACGCTTGAAGCCGCTGCGATCGATGTGGAGAACGCCGCCGAGATTACTCGGGCTTGCGACTGCGGCAGCGTTTGGAAAATGGCGTGATGACGAAAGCGTGACGCTCACCAAGACGCATCAGGTGACTGTGCAATCAAGCAAAGACATCCCGTTGTTCCTCGATGGAGAACGGGTAAAGGTCGGCAAGAAAGCGGAAATCACTTTCGTGCCTAAAGCAGTGAATGTGATCGTTCCTGCAAACTGAGCACGATTTTCGAAGATCCGATAATCGGAACAAAGTCTACGTTTGTCTCTGCCGATCGACCGGCAACTCCGTCTAAGGCCTAACGAATCACTTCTCCAGCTTGAAGGCCACAGTCGCCAAAGGCGGCAAATGAATCAGGATCGAATGTTCGCGGCCCATCCATTCGCGGGCTTCGCTCTGAACGCCGCCGAAATTTCCTACGTTGCTGCCGCCGTAGGTTTCGCCGTCGGTGTTGATGATCTCGCGATAGAAGCCGGATTCGGGAACGCCTAACCGGTAGTTGTAGCGCACCACGGGCGTTGCGTTCACAACGAATACGACAACGTCACCGTCTCGCGATTTTCGCAGGAATGAAACGACGCTGTTATCGGCGTCGTGAAAATCGATCCAGTCGAATCCGTCGTAAGTATCATCCAGTTGCCAGAGCGCCGGACTCGTTTTTGTAAGTGTAATTCAAATGTTGCACCAGCCGGCGAAGTCCGTCGTGGCGCGGCAACTCTAGCAGTTGCCAGTCGAGCTGGGTGTCGTGGTTCCACTCGTTCGATTGGCCGAATTCGCCGCCCATGAACAGCAGCTTTTTCCCGGGATGCCCGTACATCCACGCCAGAAACATCCGGAGATTGGCGAACTTCTGCCATTCGTCGCCCGGCATTTTGGATAACAACGAGCGCTTGCCGTACACGATTTCATCGTGGCTAAGCACGAGGATAAAATTTTCGTGGAACGCGTAGAGCAGCGAGAACGTGATGTTGCCGTGGTGATAGCGCCGGTAAATCGGATCGATGCTCATGTAATGCAGGAAATCGTGCATCCAGCCCATGTTCCATTTGAACCCGAAGCCGAGCCCGCCGAGATAGGTCGGACGCGTCACACCGGGCCACGCGGTTGATTCCTCGGCGATGGTGATGATCCCGGGGAACTGCTCGTAACAGACTTCGTTGAACCGTTTGAGAAAATAGATGGCGTCGAGGTTTTCGCGGCCGCCGTAAACGTTCGGGATCCATTGCCCGGGCTTGCGCGAGTAATCGAGGTAAAGCATCGAGGCCACGGCGTCCACGCGCAGGCCGTCGATGTGATATTTGTCGAGCCAGAAAAGCGCGTTGCCGATCAGAAAATTGCGCACCTCGTTGCGGCCGAAATTGAAAATGAGCGTGCCCCAATCCTGCTGCTCGCCCTGGCGCGGATCCATGTGCTCGTAAAGATCGGTGCCGTCGAACTCGGCGAGCGCATGTGCGTCCTTCGGAAAATGCGCCGGCACCCAGTCCATGATCACGCCGATTCCGGCCTGATGACATTTGTCGATGAAATGACGGAAATCGTCGGGCGGACCGAACCGGCTCGTGGGCGCGTAATAATTTGTGACCTGATAACCCCACGAGCCTTCGAACGGATGCTCGGCAACCGGCAACAGTTCGATGTGCGTGTAACCCATCTCCAACACGTACGGCAGCAACGTGTCCGGCGAGTTCGAGATAAGTGAGCTGGCGATTTCCTTCTTTCCGACGCCACGAGCCGAGGTGCACCTCGTAAATGCTGATCGGACTTTGCGGCCAGTTCTTCTGCTGACGCGCTTCCATCCATTCCGCGTCGCTCCAGGTATAACGTTCCAAATCGTAAACCAGCGATGCCGTCGATTTGCCGTGCTGATTAAAGAACGCGAACGGATCGCTCTTTAGCAGCACCGCGCCGGTCTGGGTGCGGATTTCAAACTTGTAGTGCGCCCTTGCTTGATGCCCGGGCAAAAAAGTTCCCATACGCCTGCGCTCAACAGCTTCCGCATCGGATTGACGCGGCCATCCCAGTCGTTGAAATCGCCAACCACGCTGACGCGTTCGCGCGTTCGGCGCCCAAACGGCGAAATAAACGCCAGTCGCATCGCCGATCGTCCGCAAATGCGCGCCAAATTTTTCATAAATTTTCCAGTGTTGTCCTTCGCTGAACAGATGCAGATCGACGTCGCCCATGATCGGACCGTGCTGATACGCATCCCGCGTGAGCTCTTCTCGAGCCGTCCAGTTTTACGATGCGGAGATGGTACGGAACGTCGCGCTCCGCGCCGGGAACAGTGGCGCAAAAGAAACCTTCCTCATCGCTCCGTTCCGCAGCGATCGGTTTGTCTGGTTCTCGATCGAGCACGACCTCGACCGCGCGCGCGTCTGGACGAAAGACCCGGATCTCCACGTCATCGCCGACCTTGTGCGGACCTAACACGCTGAAGGGATCAGAATGAAGGCCTCGGACAAATCGGTAGACCTCGTCCCGCGGGACGTCGGCAATCTCGAACGCTTTCATTATCCAGAACTCATCCTGTAAATAGCGCTGTCATGTTGAACGAAGCGAAACATCTCTGTTTATTGCCCTGGGAAGGATCGCCCGAAAATTGATCCGAGATTCTTCGCTTCGCTCAGAATGACACTTATGAGACGGCTTGTCAGTGAAAAATCATCGATTCACCTCGAAGACCTTAAAACTTAGCTCGCCTTGTCTGGTAGCCAAACGTTGTTTGCGCTCGTGACGATCGACCGCTCCTCGTTGAGCGCACCTGGTAAGCATGCGAATTAACATTGTGAGAAATGTTTGTGTCGCCGTTTGTTGTTTCGGCCTCAGTTCCGTTTTCGCTGCTCCCGTTATTCCCATCGCACCGGGTACAACCTGGCGCTACAACATGACCGAGGAAATCGGAAAGGGATTGAATGTTTCGAACCTAAAACCAGATGCCGACGGCAAGATCCGTATGCCAGTCTTGTATCGTCTCGAGGGAACGGAGGACGTTGATGGGAAAGATCTTCTTAAGTTTGAAATGCACCGGGCGGGCACGATCACCAACACCGATCTGCTCACGGTAGACGAACACGGGATTATCTGCTGGGCTCGGGTGAATCTCGACGGCGAGTTGGTTAAGTTTAGTCCGCCGCAGACGATGATCGCCGCTCCACTGAAAAAGGGCGCCGCCTGGGACTTCGATGGCCAGGCCGGCGACCTGAAAGTGCAACAGCATTACGATGTTCTGGGCGAAGAAAAAATCGATGTGCCCGCGGGAAAATTTCAAGCGTTCCGCATTCACGGCGAGCAAACGACGCCTAACCGGATGATAATCGATCGCTGGTTTGCGCCGGGCGTTGGAATTGTCAAAGACGTTACGACAATGCAGGACGCGAAAGGCGATTTGCTCCAGCGCATTTCGCTTGAATTGGCGGAAGCGCCCAAAATTGTCGAGCGCCCCGAAGTGAAATCAGACGCCGCACCGAAACGGCTCGCGGTGAGTCTTGCGAAAGATCGCTTCGGGAAGCCGACGACGACATTCTCGTCGAACACGCCGGAAATTTACGCGCGCTGGCAGGGCCAGCGTTTGCGACAAGGCGCAAACGTCAAGGCTGTGTGGATCGCGGAAAACATCGGCGAAGATTTTCCCCAGGATTATAAAGTGGACGAGGCCTCTGCTGTCGCCGCAACCCCGACCACACGCGGCGCATTCACACTCGCGAGGCCCGGAAGATGGATGGATGCCGGGCGATTACCGTGTGGAATTTTATGTCGACGGTGTCCTCGTCGACGCGGTGAAGATGAAGATCGTGCAGATACGCAAACGTTGGAATCCAAAGACTGCGAGCGTACGCTGCATCATAACGGAGAAGACCTATTTTACATGAGAAAGATCCTGATCGTTTTGCTTGCTGGGTGTGTCGTTTTGGTTGTCGGATGCCATTTGCCCGGCATCCGAGGTAATGGCCAGATCAAAACTGAGGAACGACCAATCGCCGCTTTTGCCAATCGTCGACGGCGAGCGGCGCTTTCGAGATTGAGTGGCAAAACGGATCGCCCGCTGTTCGAATCACGACGGACGAAAATCTGCTGCCTTACATTGAGAACAATGTTTCGGACGATACACTGCATCTGCGCACGCGGGAGCACGTTTGGCCTACCCACGGAATCAAAGTCGTCATCTCAAGTCCAACGCGGACAGGTGGAAGGATCAGGGGCGCCGTCAAGTTAACCGTAAAGCAGTTGAGCGGGCCAATCTTTGCTCTGGAAGCGAAGGGCGCGTCACAGGTCTCGCTTGATGGCAACGTCGACCGACTCTTGGTCGACATGACCGGCGCGAGCCAGTTAGCAGCCGATGGACTGCAAGCTAAAACTGCCGAAATCTCCACCACCGGCGCTGGCGACGCGGAGGTTGCAGTCACCGATACGCTGAACGTAGTGATCACTGGCGCAGGCAAAGTGACCTACTCCGGCAACCCGCCCACGATCAAGAAACAGATCACTGGCGCCGGCTCAATTCGCCACAAGGACTAGGCTCGGTTGTAGAGGCGCTTGTGCCAGACGCCGGCGTTCAGCTGCTGCCGAAGCACCTCTAGTTCGACTGGGCCAAGCCCTGTGCGATACATGTTCAACAGTTCAAATGAAGCAACCCTTGGGCATTCGAATCTTGAGCTGGTTCGCGGCGCTCGCATCCGCAGGAATGTTTGTCTCGATCGCGCTCGCGATTCTCGACATCGGACCGCACCTCATGGGCGGCGAAAAAGTGACTCGCTCGGAATGGTTGCATATCGCCGCCCCGCTCGTTGCGGTGATCGGCTGCCTGATGGCTTCGATCGCGCACGGTCTTGCCGCGCGCAAAGCGTGGTCGCGCCATCTCGTGATGGCGATATTTGTGCTGATAATCGTGTATGCGTCCGCGCTCGGCGCACTGAATGTGCTTCGGCACACGATTATGTGGCGTGCCATCGTTAACGCCTCTTTGTTTGGTTGTGCGAGTGCGTGGTACTTTCTACTTCAAAGCAAACGTCGCTGAGTATTTTCGCAAACTCGGAGGGCGATAGATTCGGTCATGCGAGGAATATTTCTCGGTGTTTCCTATTGCGCTGTTGAGGCCGGAGTGCGAAATGCAGAGGCCTGAGGAGATAAATGACAACGCGCACGTTGTTTTTCGTTTTCGCATTCCTGCTTGTGGTCAGTCTGGCGCATGCCGGTGATGAAAGATCAATCAAAGATCTGGCCAAAGCTCTCACAGGACTTTCGTCGGACGTCGATCCAGCTGAAGCCCAGGCAATGTCTTACACTGCGCATACGACCGCGCGCCGACTCAAAAAGAATATCGTGTCGCTCTCAACCCAGAGTTTACGGTGTTCCTGTACAATGTCGGCATGCGAAAGCGCGGCTGGTGTGGGCATTGGGCCCAGGACATTGGAGCGGAATTGATAAAACTCGAGCCCAAGACGCTCGTGCTCCACTGGGGTGAAGCGTATCCTAACACAACGAGCGAAAACAACGCGCTGGTCGTGACTGCGCGTAATCAGCGGTTCGAGGATGGGATCCTTATCGATGGCTGGCGCAGGGCCGGTCGATTATTCTGGTGTCCGGTGATAAAGGACGATGAGTACGAAATGGAACAACATTACGGCCATTCCGGCATCACCATGTGGAAAGAAAACATGAAATGGAGCGCGTGGCTGCAGTCTTACCCAACGGCCGAGGAGAAGCCGAAAACAGCCAGCGCGTCTCGCTGAACGCATTCGACCGCAGACTTGTCAGGAGGCACAGCGCTGCCACTTGAAAATTGGCGTTTCACATAAACGCCATGCACATTTCTAAAGTGCAAGAGGTAAACGTTCAGACCGAGAAGGCCGAGGAGTATAAGCCGCCAACTGAAGAGACGGCCTGGAGCCGGATAAAAAGGCGCTGGGCCCGGTCGCGGTCGTGGGCGTCGTGATCGCAAAATTTCTTGCGAAGCTCAAATTCATCCTGCCCGTTCTGTTGAAGTCCGGCGGCACCATGCTGCTGATGGTCTGGGTTTACATGCAACTGTGGGGATGGCAGTTCGCGCTGGGTTTTGTCCTCCTTTTGCTCGTCCATGAAACGGGCCATTTGATTGTCGCCAAAAATTTGGACTCAAGGTCGGCGCGCCTGTCTTTATTCCGTTTATGGGCGCGTTCATTGCGCTCAAGGAAGCGCCGCGCAATGCGTGGATGGAAGCGTGCGTAGGTATCGGTGGGCCGTTGCTCGGAAGCTTGGGTGCGTTGGTCTGCAACGCGTTGGGCGAATTCTTCGCCGCTCCGATCTTCATCGCGCTGGCATGGTTCGGCTATTTTCTGAATCTGTTTAATCTCACGCCGGTGGGAATGCTCGATGGCGGACGCATCGTGACAGCGTTATCCCGCTGGTTATGGTTGCCCGGCTTTGCATTGCTCATCTGGTTTGGATGGAAATATCCAAACTTCATTATCTGGCTAATTGTCCTTCTGTCGCTGCCGCGGATCTATTCGCTCTTCCGTAAACGGACCGAAGAAGAACAGCGCTATTTCGAAGTCACACCATCGCAGCGTTGGATAATGTCGGTGCTATACTTTGGCCTGATTGCGGTTTTGCTTTTCGGCATGCACGTGGCACAGCAGGATTTGAACAAATACGGCGTTCGCTCCCACGGCCACGGGCGCGACGTCATCGTTCAATAATCAAGCCGCTGTTACCGCAAAGACCTTTTGAGGTTCGAGCCCGATTCTCTCGACGATCGAAACGAAACGCTTGTCCGAACGCAGCGGCGCGAATTCGGGAGCGATGCCGATGAAGTGCAACGATGATGAATGTTCCTCGTACGCACGCTGCAGTTCGCGCATCGCGTCCTCGTGTTCGTTCCAACACTACATGCACATGCGCAATCGCATCCCCGGGCGTGTAACTCCCGCGACTCGCGCAAGCGGCCTTGAGAATCTCCCTCGCTTCCTCCCGGCGGTTCATCTTCGCGTAGGTGATCGCAAGACCAAAGGGCACTCGACCACTGAGGTCTTGCGACTTTTTGTATAACGCGATCGCGTCATCAAAGCGTCCCATTTCCCGGTAAAGCGCGGCCAGCAGCGGTTCACTGTAAGCAAATGTCGGATCAAGCTGCAACGAGCGCTCGCCAGCGGCCATCGCTTCATCGATCAATCCGAAGTATCGGTAGATCTCGCAGGCGAAATTGCTAACCCAGAGCGAGGCAGGATCAATTTTCGCCGTGCGGCTTAGATACGTAAGGGCTTTCTCGCGCTCGCCGATCGCGGCGTAAAATGCAGCGATGAAATAATTCGACGGTTGTAGAATTTGGAATCGATTTCAAACGCGCGGATGTATTCGGCTTCGGCGCCGCGAAGGTCCCAATCGAGGATCCGTTTGGTTTCCGCCAAGTAAACATGCGCTTCGGCTTCGCTATCGTCGATGTTGATCGCATTCACGGCAGCCTCGCGCACCTTCGAATACGCTTCGAGCGGTTCGACATAAGCATCGGCCAGCCACAGCCAGGACTTCGCAATGCCGGTCCAGGCGCGCGCGAATCGCGGATCTTTGTCGAGCGCGCGCTCGAAAAACTCCAGACTTTTTCGCAGCGCTTCCTCGCTGCTTTTGTCCGACAAGAACAAGCCTCGAAGGTAAAGATCGTACGCTTCCATGCTGCGCGCACGCGCCGTTGCCGGCGCAAGCTCTAATTTCAGCTTCAGCGCGTCGACAATAGCGCATGTGATCTCGTCCTGGAGCGCAAAGATTCCCTGGAATTCGCGCTCGAACGTTTCCGACCACAAGGTGAATCCTTTGGCAGCACTCGGTCAGCTCGGCAGTCACACGAATCCGGTTGCCGTCTCGTCGAATGCTCCCTTCGACCACATGCTCGACGTTGAGCTTGCTGGCGACTTCGCTCAGTTCCGCGTCCCGATCTTTAAACCAAAACGATGAACGCCGCGCCGCCACCCGCAGATTGTCGACCTTGGAAAGTGCGGTGAGAATTTCCTCGGCGATGCCTTCGCCAAGATAATCGCGCTCCGGCCCCGCGCTCAGATCCTTAAATGGCAAAACTGCAATCGACTTCTCCTGTGAAATGGACGGATCGACGGCATCGATCCTGGGTTGCGGTGCCCGATCTGGAGTGCGCACGATTCCATATCGAGTAAAATCGAAAAACCACGAAAGCGTAAGCGCCACCGGAAACCCAAGCACAATCAGCGACGACCAAGAGTCGAACCACCCAATTTGGAATATCGAATACCGGAAGAACTTGCGCGATGCCTTGAGCGAGCGCCCAACCGGCTACAACATACGCGATTGCGACGCTGTACACTTTTCTTCGCTTTAGCTCGGCAAAAACGTTTCCGCGTTCACTGGTGAGTGGCATCAGCCCGTTCTAACCTGAATCCAAATTTTTAACTGCTACAAGCGCGCGAGTCTCTCAGCTTCAGGCGGCCTGGCTTCTGCGATCAGTTGTTTGAAAACGCGGATCGTTGCGGAGCGGATCCCATTCCCAGCGATATTTCAGATCGTTGACGGTGATGCTGTAATCGGCGCTATCAACTGCCCCTGGCGTTGTGAGCAGACGCTCGATCAACGGAATAGCCAAATCATTTTCGCCGACCCGAGCGTAGATGAGCGCGAGATAGCCATTCATGAGTGAACCGTCGACAGCATCTTTCGATTCCGGTTTGAGCTCAACTGCACGTCGTCCCTCTGCGATCGCATCGTTCTTCCGTCCCATCAACGCGTAAAGCCAGCCGAGGCTCGCGTGCCGCTCGGCGCTTTCCGGGGCTTCTTTCACCGCTGCTTCAAAAGCTGGTCTGGCCTGTTCGAACGCCTTCTGAGCACTCGCATTATCTCCCTGCGCAACATACGTGCAGCCTTCCAGGAAGATTTTCGGCGTCAATCCGGCGATGCTATAAGAAGTTTCGTTGGCCGACGATGTTTCCAGAATCCTTTTGGCCGCGGAATAATCGCGTTGCAACATGGCCACGTCCCATCGGGCTGCGGTGACACTGCCGTCTGGATCAACACCGGCTGGAATCTCATCCAGCATCGACTTCAGCAGACGAGTGTCTCCTTTCCATTGAAAATGGACGTAGCCGTTTTGGATTTTGGCCACGAGCGATGACGGAGCCAAGGCGCGCATTTGCTCGGCCCAACGCACCGCTTCCGGCCATCGCCGCATTGACGAATTCGTATACATAAGTTCGCGAGCAGTGCTCGGATTTTGCGGATCGAGCTTCGCAACTCGTTCATAGGCTTCAAGCGCCTCCTGCCATTTACCCTGCCGGCGCTCAATCGCCGCGATCAGCCGGCGTGTATCCGCATTGCTCGGCGATAAACGAGACGCGATCTCAAATTGCTCCAGAGCCTTGTCGTAGTCTTTGTCCATCCAGTAAATGCACTGGCCGAGCGCGAAGTGGCCTTCCGCAAGATTCGGTTGCAGTCGAAGCGCAGTTTCCGCTTCAGCGAGGGCTTTCGTTCTCCAACTCGTCGGTCGGTTCATAATAACGGAAGACTTCAGCACAAACAGATGCGAGCCGCGCGTGAGCGAGCGCGAAATTCGGATCGAGTTCGATTGCCTGCATGTAAAGCTGCTCGGCGGTCTTGTAATCCTCCAGCAGCGTATCGGGATTGCGGGAAATCTGGTTCGCGCGGAGATAAAAAACGTACGCATCGGCGTTTTGCGTCGGTTTCGCTGCTGCCTGCGCTTTTTCATCATCGCTAAGCGTTGCGCGAAGCGTGTCGGCAATTTCGCTGGCCAATTCTCCCTGCAAGCCGAGCGAATCAACCAGAGTGCGGTCGTAACGATTTGCCCAAATCTGGCGGTTATTTCGTGTATCGATCAATTGCACATTCACCACCACTCGGTCGCCTTCCTTGCCGCACGCTGCCCTCGAGAATATTCGCCACGACAAGCTTCCTGCCGATGTCGCGCAGGTTCTGGCCTGCCGCGTCACGAAACGCCATTACCGAGGAACGACTGATCACTCTGAGGTCCTTGATCTTTGCCAAACTCGTTAGGATGTCATCCTGAATGCCGTCCGCGAAAAACGCATTGTCTTTTGCCGGACTGAAGTTCTCGAACGGCAACACCGCGATGCTTTTCTCCTCAGGTAGCGAACGATGCCTGGTTTTGCCTCCAGTAAAACCAGAGGCACAGACCGATGACACCAATCGAAACGACCGTGGCTGCGATCGCCAGATAAACGCGTCGAAACGTCTCGCGGAGCGCCGGTAGCCGCAGCTTTGGCCGCCTGTTCCAATCGGGCTTGCCGAATCGCTTTCGGCAGTTCAGGATTTCCGACACCGTCTCCGTAGAAATTGACCAGGAAGATGGGAACGCCGTGCTTTCCGGCGCATTCTCCCAAGTCATGCAAATAGCGGACCCCATTGTCGCGAGTGGCGCAAGATCCTCGGCCACTCTTTTGGACAGCAGGATATGGCCCCCATCTCCCCAATCCATCACTCGCCGGGCAAGATTGATTCCAGCGCCTGCAACGTTTGTTCGGTCATTTACGTCGCGAACTTCATCAATTGGCCCGCTGTGAATACCCATCCGAAGCTTCAGTTGCGGATATTCTTTCAACTTTTTGCTGATCTCGATCGCACACCGCACCGGCGCTTCGGGACTGTCAAAGAATACGAGTGCCATCCCGTCGCCCGCGGGAAGTCGAATTAGCTTCCCTGCTTCTTTGGCACTGCGGACCTGCTCGGTACCACGGACAATTTCATTCAGCTGCTCCTGATATTGACGCTGCTCATCGAGAAGCTGAGTAGAATAAGCGACCAGATCCATAAACAGAACGTGGCCAATCTGTAATCGGACTGACGTTCCGGATTCAGAGGGCATAGGTTGAACCGCAATCTTCCGCGATGTTTCCGATTTCTGAAATCCTATTTCCGCGAAAGCCTGTCAACAAAGTCAGCCCCGACGCTGCTGTCCATGTTGTGCTAAAATTATCGGATGCCGTTTCAGCTTGAATCCAACTTCAAACCCCGCGGCGATCAGGGGCAGGCTATCGCCAAGCTGTTGAAGTCTGTCGAGGCGGGAAACCGCCATCAGACACTGCTCGGCGTGACCGGTTCAGGCAAGACATTCACCGTCGCCAATGTCATCCAAAAGCTGAATAGGCCGACGCTGGTCATTTCGCACAACAAAACACTGGCCGCGCAACTTTACTCGGAGTTCAAGCAATTCTTCCCGAGTAACGCGGTCGAATATTTCGTCAGCTATTTCGATTATTACCAGCCAGAAGCTTACATCCCGCGCTCCGACACCTACATCGAGAAGGATTCCTCCATCAACGAAGAGATTGAGCGGTTGCGCCTGTCGACTGCGAGCGCGCTGCTTTCACGACGCGACGTCATCGTGGTGGCAAGCGTGTCTTGCATCTACGGAGTCACGTCGCCCGAAGATTATGCACAGATGTTGCTCACTGTGAAACACGGACAGCACATCAGCCGCGAAGCGGTGCTCGGTCGTCTAATCGATATGCTGTACGAGCGCAACGACGTGAATTTCGCGCGCGGCAGGTTCCGTGTGCGCGGCGACGTGGTTGAGGTTTATCCTGCGACCGCCGATGAAGAAGGAATCCGCCTCGAGTTTTTCGGTGACGAGATTGATGCGATCCGGCGATTTGATCCGCTGACCGGTCACACCCACGAATCGCTAAACGTCATCACATTTTTTCCAGCCAAACAGTTCGTGACGCCGGCGGACAAGCTGAATCGTGCGCTGCGCACCATCCGCGAAGAGCTTGAGCAACGGATCATCGAACTCGAATCGCAAAACAAACTGCTCGAAGCGCAACGGCTGCGAATGCGCACCGAATACGATTTGGAGATGTTGCAGGAAATGGGTTTCTGCAACGGGATTGAAAATTATTCGCGCCATTTGTCCGGGCGGCCTCCCGGCTCGCGGCCTTACACGATCATCGATTTTTTCCGGACGATTTTCTCACCGTCATCGACGAATCGCACGCCACGATCCCGCAGATCGGCGGGATGTACGAAGGCGACCGGTCGCGCAAAACTGTGCTCGTAAATTACGGGTTTCGCCTGCCCAGCGCGCTCGACAATCGCCCGCTCAATTTCGATGAATTCATGAAGTTGACGGACCAGACGATTTACGTGAGCGCGACGCCGGCAGAATTTGAGATTCAAAACAGCGTCGTCGGAAACAAAGGATACTTCCCGCACAAGCGACAGAGGATCGGAGAGGCAAGAATTAATTCCGTTCGTACTGCCTGGCGAACCTGTAGCGGCGGTCTCCGACCGCCGACCTCGCCGGCACCGGCGCTCAGAGAGCGCCGCTGCAAGCCACAGCGCGTGTCTCAGCCACCGATGACCCGCCCGAAAAATTTGATGCGCACACGCCGGGCGCGCCGCTCGTGGTCGAGCAGATCATTCGGCCTACCGGACTTCTCGATCCGAAAATCACGATCAAGCCGCTTAAGAATCAGATCGACGAGACGATCGAGCTTTGCCGTCAGCGCGTGGAAAAAGGCGAGCGCATTCTGGTGACGACGCTGACCAAGCGAACCGCGGAAGATCTGGCTGACTATCTGCGCGATGTGGGATTGAAAGTGCGCTATCTGCATAGCGATATCGACGCGATCGAGCGCGTGGAAATTTTGCGCGGATTGCGCGCAGCGGAATTCGACATTCTCGTCGGCATCAATCTGCTCCGCGAAGGGCTCGATCTACCCGAGGTTTCGCTGGTGTGCATTCTGGACGCGGACAAGGAAGGATTTTTGCGCAGCCAGACTTCGCTCATCCAGACAGCCGGCCGCGCGGCGCGCCACATCAACGGCGAAGTGGTGCTCTTCGCCGACACGATCACGCAAAGCATGGAAGCGCTCATTTCGATTTCCGAATACCGGCGCGCCAAGCAGATGGAGTACAACGAAACGCACGGCATCACGCCGCAAACCGTCCGGCGCGCCGTCCAGGAAAGTCTGCATACAATTTTGCGCGGACGCGAAGTCGAGTCGTCGGTGATCCGCGAAGCCGGTGGCGACTTCAACCTCTCGGAACTGCTGCGCGAATTGGAGCAGGAAATGCAGGAGGCTTCGGCAAATCTCGAATTCGAGCGGGCCGCGCTGTTGCGCGACCAGATTATGGAAGTAAAAAGCGGCTCCGGGCTGGCGAAAATTGAACCGAAGCGCCGACCCATAAGATACTCACGCAACGCCGGCCGCCGTCGCTCGCGCGTGTAGCGACATCGCCGCGCTAACGTCTTGTCGATTCTCGCCGCGCATGCGAGAAATCGCCGATGCCGAAGACGAAAACCAAATCGGAAACCGCAAACATATACGCGGTCGTCGGCTCGGATGAGGCTGAAGTGAAACACGTGGCCGCGGAGCTGGCGCAGAAACTGGTGCCCGACGACGCTGGCGATTTCGGCCTGGAAGTAATCGATGGCGTCGCAGATAACGCCGATCAAGCCGCCGGGCGAATTCGATCGGCGATCGAGGCGTTGCAAACCCTGCCTTTCTTCGGCAGCACAAAAGTGGTCTGGCTGAAAAACGCGAACTTCCTCGGCGACGACGCAAAGGCGCGCTCGGCCGCGGTGCAATCTGCGCTCGAAGAATTGTCCGCGCTGATCGACAGCGGTGTTGGCACCGGAGTCACGCTTTTGATCAGCGCCACAGAAGTGGACAAGCGGCGCTCGTTTTACAAGACGCTGGTTAAACGCGCGGAGCTTCAGGTTTTCGACCGGCTCGATTCGGCGCGGGCCGGGTGGGAAGAACAGGCAACTGAAATCGTTCTGGGCCGCGCAAAAAGCGAAAATTGGAATTCGATGAGGCTGCGCTTGAACTGTTCGTTTTGCTGACCGGAGGCGATACGCGACAGATCGATAACGAGCTGGAAAAGATTGACACGTTCCTCGGGAAGGATCGCGCCGTGCAGTGTCGAGCTTGTTCGTGAGTTGGTCCCGCTATCGCGTGCGGGGGTAATTTTCGAACTGAGCAACGCACTGAGCGCCCGGGATCTGGAACTGGCGCTGACGCTCGTGCGACGTTTGCTGGAGCAAGGTGAAAGCGCCGTGGGTATTTTGCTGGCTGCAATCGTCCCGACGATCCGCAATTTGTTGCTGGCAAAAGATCTGATGGAGCAGCATGGGATTCGGCGTCCGCATTCGCCGTTTCAATTCATTGCTGCCATGAACCGGCTGCCCGCAAAAGCAACGGAGCATTTGCCTCGCAAGAAAGACGGCTCAATTAACGCCTACGGTCTGGCCATCGCTGCGCAACACGCGAATCAGTTCGATAGCAATGAATTAATCGAGGCGATGCGCGCCTGCCTCGACGCAAACGTAAAACTCGTGACCACACAGCTAGATCACGAGCTGATTCTGACGGAAGTAGTCGTGAAGCTGTTGAGAGAAACGTAAGGCGATTGACCTCAATCGCCCGGCGACGGTTCGTGCCAACCGCGCCTACGATCAAACTGCTCCGCCTTCCATTTGCTTGCCGCGCCATCGGCCCGATGTACGGAATGTCCCAGCGCACGCCGGTGAACGCTTTCACTACGTGGCAACAATCCAAACGAACCAGAAACGCGATGCTGAACCGAGCGCCTGGATGATTCCACAAGAGAACAGCCAAGAATCCCACCAATCGCCGGAATCGACGTCAAAGGATGCAGTGAACAGGATTGCATGAGACGATCGTGAAACAGAAGCCACGCGCCGCCAAAGATGATCGACTGCATCGCGTAGAAACGCACAAAACTGTCGTGCTTTTCGAGCAATATAAAAGATGATGCCACCGATTAGCGGAATGCAGGCGAATCGCCGCGGCCACGTTCGAAGGCAAACCGGTCGATGTTGATTTTGGCCCGAGCTTCCGGTGCCTGGACCTGGCTGAGGCGGAGGTGGAATAGGCTCTTGATCGGGCATGATCTACATACACCGAATGCAAAATCCCTTGTCAAGCAATCTTGCTTTTGCGGCTCTTTTCGCTTTCGCTTGCCCCCATGCGCAATATGATGCGCCGCTAATACCAATATCCATGGCCAAAAGTTCACCTCCTCCTGCCAAGCACGCCCGGCATCTTTCAAGACACCACGTCAGATCCGCTCGGTTTGAAACATTGGGACCCAACGAAGTAACGAGCGCGCTCACATGATCTCTGTGCGTGCCGGCATCGGGCGCATCCTAATCGGCAAGCAGTTACTACCCCGGACCGGGAAAAGATGTCAGGCACTCGGGGTGTCCGGGCAGTGCGTTCTCATTTCCGATAGCAACGTCGCGCCGCTCTTCGCCGATCGAGTGAAGAAAGGCTTAGTGTCAGCCGGATTTCGTCCCACCCTGATCACGATTCCGGCGGGCGAGAAATCGAAGACGCTTGAGCAAGCCGGCGCGATTTGCGACCGGATGATCGCGGCGGGACTTGACCGCCAATCGTTTGTCGTTGGTCTCGGCGGCGGAATGATTGGCGACATTTCTGGATTCGTGGCGGCGATTTATCACCGCGGCATTCCGCATGTCCAAATTCCAACCACGCTGCTGGCAATGGTGGACAGCTCGATCGGCGGGAAAACCGGTGTTGACACGCGCGCCGGGAAAAATTTGATCGGCGCTTTCCATCAACCCTCGCTGGTGATTGATGATCTCGACGTTTTGAAAACACTGCCGCGTCGTCAATTCAATCAAGGGTTCGCCGAGATCATCAAGCACGCCATTATCGCCGATCCAAAAATGTTCCGGATACTGCAGTCGTGGAAGGCAGGCGCAGCGCCTGCCCTACAACGGCTGATCAAGCGCAATATCCAGATCAAATCCAGAATCGTGGCGAAAGACGAGCGCGACCGGACGGGACGAGCGTGCGCTTCTGAATTTCGGCCATACAGTTGGCCACGCGATCGAGCGCGCCGGAAATTACCGGAAATTCCTGCATGGAGAAGCAGTGAGCCTTGGAATTGTCGCCGCGTGCGCGATCTCGGTGAAAAGAGCTGGGCTGCCGGCCGGATCAGCGCGCCGCAATTGTTGATCTTCTTGAGCGATTCGGGTTGCCGACGCGGTTGCCGCCGAATTTTCCGCGTAAGAAGATTCTCGACGCAGTAAAGTTCGACAAAAAATTCGAAGGCGGAAAAGTCCGGTTCGTCGTCACGCCACGCATCGGCGCTGCGCACGTCACGGACAATGTAACGCTCGACGACATTCGCGAAGCGGTGGAGGCGCTGTAACCAGGAGCGGCGGTCTCTAGTCCGCCGATACAACGACTGGCTTTCAAGGAGAACGGCGGACTAGAGACCGCCGCTCCATTGCTGCTGCGCGCTTTGGAATAATACTCGACTAATCCATCCGCCACGCTGTCGGCGTATTCACGGAAGATGCTTTTGCGTTCAACGCCGTTGATGTTGCGCGTTCCTTCGTAATCGCCGGCCTGAATACGAGCGAACACGTCTTTGCTGTTCATAACGTACGGCTCGCAGTACACGACCGGGCAACGGTAAAGACGCGTGGCCAGCAAATTGCGCGCATACACATAACCGCTGGTACCGACTTTGGTCGTGCTGTTAGTGGTTGGATACGCGTACGGCGGCAGGCCAGTCTCGCGCGCCATTGCCACAGCAATCGTATCCGCCAGCGGCAACTCCTCGTCGTACGCGCGACTCAGAAGCCGCCGGATCATTTCGAAACGTTCATCATCGAATTCCAGCTCCTCCGCCAAATACGATCCGTTGACCAGCAGGTGAAGATGATTCGTGTCGGTCAACATCGGACTAGTCGGGTCGCCCCATCCTTCAGCGTTGAAATGCAAACACAGCACAAGATCAGGATGCAGTTTGAAATTCACCAGCGCCGCGCGGCGTCGAATCTCACTGTAGCGGTAGAACAAGATTTCGCTTTGCCAACGGATGGTCTTCTCTTTCTCCGGATCAGTCGAATCAAGAACATCGGCGCGCGGCTGTGGCACGCCATTCTTAATGAGAATCTTCCTGGCCAACTCGCGAAAATCATCCGGACGCTTGCCGGTTGTTGGCTCATCGGCACTTCGGACAAACGAAACTTTCGCACCGAGATCGCGCAATCGCGTCGCCAACAATCGCGCCACGCGCAACGTCAGATCGCCCTCCTGAACGGGCTTGCTGTCGCCGACCTGAAACCAACGCTCTTCCATCTTCGCCCAGCTTCCTGCCGAGATGCCCGGGGTCGAGCGCGATTTTTAAACCCGAGAGCGGCTTGTCTCGTTCCGCCGGTGGTAAAGATTTGGCCGGTCGCCAAAGTCGCGGCACGAGTTTCCGCTCTTCCGTGCCACCGGCAAACCGCAGGGTGAAAAATTTCTGCGCGTCGCGGTTCATGAGGATCCGCGCTGTGTCGTCTTTTATTTCGATTAAATCGGGCGCGAACCCGTGAGTGCCGTAGACATCATTGATCAGGTGCGCGAACTCATCACGCGTGATTGTCTGCTGGTAATGTTCGAGAACATCCCACCGCGGCTTGTTCCCAAGGACGCTAATGTTCTCCGCGGCCTGGAGACCTGCTGCAAAGATCGCCGTGAATAAGAATGACGAAGCTCGGATGACCCGCCTTCGCCATGCTACGGCGTGCCAGGCGAATCGCTTCGCCGCGCTGGATCGGTGAACGCTTAAATCGTTGAATCGCAAATCCGATGTAACTATGTAACGATTCAACGAATCACCCCACGCATGCTAACGGTTCTTTTTCTTGGCGATATTGTTGGCCAGCCAGGTCGCGGCGCGGTAATAGCCCGGTTGCCGGATCTGAAGGCGAAATACGCGTTGGATTTCGTCATCGTCAACGGCGAGAACGCTGCGGGCGGCCGCGGTATTACTGGCAAAATCACCATCGATCTTTTGCGCGCCGGCGTCTCAGTTATCACAAGCGGCGACCATATCTGGGACCAGAAAGAGATTCTTTCGTTCATCGACACCGAACCCCGTTTGTTGCGCCCGGTGAATTATCCTGACGGCGCGCCGGGTAGCGGATCGATCATTCTTGAAACGGCCAAGGGAAAAATCGGCGTCATCAACGTCCAGGCGCGCACGTTCATGCAGCCGATTTTGGACAATCCATTTCGTGCTGTCGAAGCAGCAGTCACGAAAATGCGCAGCGAGACGCCGAACATTATCGTCGATGCGCACGGCGAAACCACGAGCGAAAAAATTGCGCTTGGCCGATTTCTCGACGGCAAAGTGTCCGCTGTCATCGGCACTCATACTCACGTTCAGACAGCCGATGAGCAAATCTTCCCGGGCGGCACGGCTTTCTTATGCGACGCTGGAATGTGCGGACCTGTAAATTCCATCCTGGGACGCGCCGTGGACCCGATCCTGAATCGGTTTATCTCGAATCTGCCGTCATCGTTTCCGGTAGCCGGCGGCGAAGCTACGCTTGCGCGGCGCCCTCGTTCAAATTGATGAGACGACCGGTCGTGCGGTGGGTATTACGCGGGTGGATGAGCCCGCGCCGCATGCATCCGTCGCGTCAGAGCCGGAGCCAAAGATCGAATATCGAAAATTCGCCGTCGTCGGAACAGACTTGAAACTGTTGAACTTACAGCCAACTATTCACGCCTCTAGGTTCGAATTGTCTAAAGAGTATCAACGTCTAATAGAAATCTATGAACAGATCCTTTGCTTTTATTTTAATGACGTCTTTGGCCCTGTGCGGTTCACAGGTATGCCCGGCAGCAGAAGCCGGAGCAAAAAGAATCCCGAAGCGAACAAACTGGCCCTCGAGGGCGCTGAGGCCGCTAAAAGCCAGGACTGGGATAAAGCGGTTGATTTGCTTAAGAAAGCCACCGCCATGGACCACAAATACGGGGACGAGCTCTCGGCGGTTTATCAACGACGCGGATATGCGGCTGCAAACGACCAGAGATATGGGGACGCCATCAACGACTACAACGAAGCGCTCAAACTTACTCCGCAAGACGCGCCGCGCATTCATGAGCAACGTGCGGCGGTCGAAATGAAGATACAGGATTACGATAAAGCTCTCGCCGACTACTCCGAGCTTATCAAACTGAAGCCGAACGAGATCAAATACCTCAATTATCGCGCGTACATCTACGAGCTAAAAACGATCTTCAAAATTCGCTGGCCGAGAACGAAAAGATTTTGAAGCTGGATCCCAACAATCAGGATGCGAAGGCGCGCAAGCAACGGCTCGAACAAAAGATTGCCGAAAGGACGCCGCTTACTCCTCCACCGCGATCGCCCACGCCTTCGCCTGCCCATTCACCAGCAGGCAAAAAGAAGCCCTGAGAAAGCGCTCTCGACACCTAGCTCCACTGCGCCGTTTTGGACGCGGGTAAATTATGGCTCGGTCAATGCAGCAGCTTCTTCGCTTTCCTCATCTGTTTTCGGCGCTGTGAATTTTCGTTTCCGGCGGTTCGCCGGCAAAGGCGCCAGGGTCATGGTGATATTGCGACCGGCGATCTTCGGGTCGGTTTCCACCTGCGACATGCTGGAAAGATCGTCGCGAACTTTCTCCACCAGATGAGTCCCAAGCTCCTGGTGCGCCATTTCGCGGCCGCGGAATTGCAGCTGAACACGCACCTTGTTGCCGCGGTCCAGGAATTCTTCGGCGTGCCGGACTTTCGTCAGATAATCGTGCTCGTCGATGTTAACGCGGAACTTGATTTCCTTCAGTTTCGAGCCGGACGGCTTTTTATCTTTCGAGTGTTTGGAAATGTCGTATCGGAACTTTCCGAAATCGACAATCTTGCACACAGGCGGATTCGCCGTGGGCGCGATTTCGACCAAATCTTGGCCGAGAGTTTGAGCTTTACGCAAGGCGTCGGTTAATCTCATGACGCCGAGCTGTTCGCCGGTGGACCCTATAATGACTCGGACTTCGCGAGCGCGAATCCGACCGTTTACACGAATTTGTGGTTGCAGATTAGATCAATCTCCTCAACGGCGAAGCGGGAGTGCGCCGCGCCGCCGTATTACATTTATCGCAATTTCAGGCGTCAGCATTCGCAAACGCCATGGCACTCTTTCTTCGCCACGGCTGCGATTCACCGCAACGAAGTGCTCGCATTAAAGTTCGCAAGCCGAAGAGAAGTTGTAGGCAACAATTTCGCACTGGCAAGGTCAAACTCGTGACGATTAGGTGTCGATCTCCGGAGATCACTTTGCCGGCGGGTCGCCAAAGTGCGCTTTGTGCGCCGCGTACGCAGCCGCATCGTCTAGCATTGAATCGATTGTCGCTGCCAATGGCTCGAGTTTGACCACTCCGGAAAAATGGCGCGATCCCCGATCTCAGTATCAATCACGAACGCGGGTCGTTGCGTGATCTGTAACGCGCGGAATTCGGCGGTCGATGCTCGAACGCGCTTCTCAATCGCCGGCGATTTCGCGCGCTCGAGCAATTTGCCGGCTTCGATGCCGGCAGCTTCTGCCGCGATTTCAGCCGCAATATTCCAGTCAGCGACGTTTTTGCCTTCGCGCAGCGCGGCGCGAGCAAGCGCGAGCCGGACGCGATCATCAGTGAAACCAAAATCCTTTGCCGCTTCGGCCACGCAATTCGGCGCGAGCCACTCTGGAAGATTTGGATCGTACCAGTCAGTGTTGAGCATGAACGCCGAACGCATCATCATTCCGCTGCGTCGATAAAACCATTGCTCCTGCTCGCGTGAAGTTGGCAAACCACTGGGGTCCATCAGCGCGATTTTCCACTGAAACTGAACCCGCCCGTCATAGCGCCTCTTCAATTCCGCCCATGTCGGCTCGGACCAGAAACACCAGCTTGAAACGACATCAAGATAATCAGTGACAGTGATGGTCATGCTTGAATGTTAAGAAGGTTAAGGGAGTTACAAAAGTTAAAATGCGTTACAACGTTCAACCGGCAACCCATTGTAACAATGTAACTGTTTAATCTTTTAACTCTCCGCTTGAATCTCAATCACATCTTTCTTTTCCTTGCGATCGTTTCGCCGCTGCTCGTCCTGGCTCGTGCGTGGCGGCCCAGCGCGCCCTATCACGGCTGGCGCCTCGCCGCGCTCGTTGTGCTGGCAGTTACCGCTGTCGCATGGTTTCTCTGGCCTGATGTCAGCGGGTATGTCGGCGGCGCGGCATGGTTCCTTCTGCTGTTTCTGCCGACGATCGCATTGCGAAAAATAACGCAACTCGCTGCGCAAGGAGATTATGAATCGGCGGGAAGACTTGGTGCGGCTATCCAGATTTTGCATCCCACCGCCGAACTTCGCGAGCAAATCCGGTTATTTCGCCATTTGAAATCTAACGCTGCACATTCGCGTGCGTTCAGTTCCGTTCCGCCAGATCACGATATGGCCACTTCCACTCGGCGAAGTCAGCTTCGAAGCGCGCCGGCCGTGCTCGTATTGATCCTGGTCAACGTGCTTGTTTTCCTATTCGAGATTTCTGCTGGGGACTGGAACGATCCAGAAGTTCTGCATCGGATTGGAGCGGTCGAGCCGGACGCGGTTGTTGCGCAAGGCGAATACTGGCGTCTGTTCACTGCGCTTTTTCTACATGGCGGCTTTTTGCATCTCGCGTTCAATCTTTTCGCGCTTTACGTTCTCGGTCCGCCGCTCGAGCGCTCCATCGGCACGATCCGATTTCTCGCGTGCTATCTAATTTCCGGGCTCGCCTCCAGCGCAGGGGTGGTTGCTTTAACCGAGATCGGGCTGGTTCAGGTCGGCCAACTCATAGGCGCTTCAGGCTGCATCATGGGCGTGGTCGGCGCATGGGCTGGATTCTTACTGCGACATCGTCATGCGCCATTCGCGAAACAGCGGCTCGCAAACATCGGCCTGATCGTCGCGATCCAGATCGCATTCGATCTTTCCACGCCGCAGGTCAGCATGGCCGCGCACATGTGCGGATTGGTTGCCGGATTTTTCTCGGGCTCATTCTCGCGCCGCGTGCTGTAGCCGGGAGCGGTGACCGCCGGCTGGAGCTGACTAGTGTCCCAACTCTAAAGTCCCGCGAGTGGACTGACCCACGACTTGCCGTATGAGGTTTTCTTGATTAACTGCGGCTCTGTCCGTCGGGGTATTTGAATGGTAATTCACCGAATCTGCTTCCTCTCAGCCGCGGTCAACGCCCTCGGCTACAGAACTCGCTAGAACACATGCCGACTTTTCAAACTTACAACGTCACCCCGATCCTGCCGGCGACGCTCGAGCCGCTACGGGAACTGAGTTTCAATCTCTGGTGGACATGGGAACCGGCGGCCCGCCGATTGTTCCGGGAACTCGACCCCGAGCTTTGGGACCAGACCAATCATAATCCGGTGCGCATGCTGCAGCTTTCGCGGCAATCCCGCCTTGAAGAGCTCGCGCAGGACAAGAATTTTTGCGGGAGCTCAAACAGGTTTTCCAGGATTTTGAAAAATATCTCGGACGCCAGGACACGTACGGGAAGACCGGACCCGGCGCCGCGATCAAGAATCCGATCGCCTACTTTTCCGCCGAGTTCGGTTTTCATGAATCAATTCCGAATTACTCCGGCGGCCTCGGCATTCTGGCCGGCGACCATTGCAAATCGGCGAGCGATCTTGATCTGAATTTCGTTGCGATTGGTCTGCTCTATCGCCACGGCTACTTCCGGCAACAGATCGATAAGGACGGCATTCAGGCAGCAATTAACCTGAACCAAAATTTTTACCACCTGCCAATCCGCGAAGCTCGCCGGGGCGAAATGAAGCTTCTCATTTCGGTCGCCGATTCTCGATCGGGAAGTTTTCGCCAGGGTTTGGGAATTGCGCGTCGGGCGCGTGAACGTCTATCTCCTCGACACCGACATTCCTGAGAACAACCCGGAGGACCGACGCATCACCGCGGAGCTTTACGGCGGCGATCTCGAGATGCGCATGCGCCAGGAAATCATGCTCGGGATCGGCGGCGTGAAAGCTCTCACCGCGCTCGGGATCCAGCCGGACGTGTTCCACATGAACGAAGGACACTCAGCCTTCCTCGCGCTGGAGCGGATCCGTCTGAACGTCGTCGAGAAGAAGCTCAATTTTTATTCGGCGCTGCAAGTCGTCGCAGCGGCGAATGTTTTTACCACGCACACTCCGGTTCCCGCCGGCAACGACTCGTTCTCGCGGGAGATGATGCAAAAATATTTCGGAAAATTCGCAAAGGAACTAAACGTTCCATTCGAAGAGCTGTTCTCATTCGGCCACACGCGTCTCAACCCCGACGAGCCGTTCAGTATGACTATCCTGGCGTTGCGGCTCAGTCGGCACGCGAATGGCGTCAGCAAATTGCACGGTGAAGTGAGCCGATCGCTGTGGAAAGATGTCTGGTCGGGCGTGCCGATGCACGAGGTGCCGATCACCAGTATCACGAATGGCGTGCACACCAAGACTTGGATGGCACCCGAATTTGCGGCGCTTTATCGCAAGCATCTCGGCGATTGGGAGGAGCACCTGACTGAACCTGATTTTTGGCGCGGCGTCATCGACATTCCCGACGCGCAACTGTGGGAGACGCATCAACAACTTAAACGCCGCCTCATCGATTTTGTTCGCGACCGCGAACGACAGCGCCGCGAACGACTGGGCGAATCGCCGGAGTCGATTCGCAGAGTTAATCGCATTCTTGATCCGGAAATTTTGACCGTCGGTTTCGCGCGGCGGTTCGCGACTTACAAGCGCGGCGCACTTTTGTTCAGCGACAAGGAACGATTGAAGCGATTGGTGAACGATGCGACGCGCCCGGTGCAATTCATTTTTGCAGGCAAAGCGCATCCGCGCGATGAAGCAGGCAAGGCGCTGATCCAGGAAGTTTACAAATTCAGCCGCGAACCAGGTCTGGAAACTCGCGTCATTTTCGTGGAGGACTACGACAGCTACATCGCGCGACGCCTCGTGCAGGGAGTCGACCTCTGGCTGAACCATCCGCTGCGCCCGTTGGAAGCAAGCGGCACCAGCGGAATGAAAGCGGCGCCGAACGGCGGGATTAACCTCAGCGTGCTCGATGGCTGGTGGCGCGAAGGTTTCAACGGCAGCAACGGCTGGGCCATCGGCGCCGAGATCGATAACGGCACGACGGAATTTCAAAACGAAGTGGACGCCAGCAGTCTTTATCAATTGCTCGAGAACCAGATCGTTCCGCTTTATTACGCGAAACCGGACGGCAAACTTCCCCTCGCCTGGCTGCAATTGATGCGCGAATCAATTCGCAGCGTCACGCCTGTGTTCAACACGCAGCGCATGGTGAAGGAATACACGGAACAACTTTATATTCCTGCCGCGCAGGCACACGAAAATTTCTCCCGAGACGGCTGCGGCGCTGCGACGCACCTCAGCCAATGGAAAACGCAGATGCGCAAGGATTGGCCGCAAGTTCAGGTGTCCGACGTGCAGATAGCCAACAAAGATCGGCAAAGCATTTCGGTCGGCGAATCGTTGCAGATCAGCGCGCGCGTGCATCTGGGCGCAGTCGATCCGCAACATGTGCGCGTCGAAGCGTATCACGGCGAAGTGGACAACGGCGACCTCCGTAATCCCACCGCCACGTGTGCTAAATCAAAGCAGCCAGGCCGACGGCAACGGAGATTACATTTACCAGGGCAGCGTTCCCGCGACCGAAAGCGGCACCTACGGCTTCAGCGTGCGCGTCGTGCCCACGCATCCCTGCCTGATGCAAGCGCACGAACTGCGCCTAATCACCTGGTCATAGCGATCGCGTTAATTACACAACTGACGCGAACATTGTCCGGTTATCGCTGCGGCGACCGCCCATTGAATTCATCCGTGACATCCGCTCCCTGCCCACCGTAACCTCGGTGAAGGCGGCTCATCCGTGGTTTGAGGGCAGATTCGGCGTTCATAGACCACCGCTACAGAATGACTGGAATTGAGCAATCGATTGAAGAACGAATCGACCGGCTGCAGACCGGCGGGATCATCGACATGCATTTCGATTTGCCGATGGATTTGTACGAAAAACGCCAGCGCAGAGATGTTCTTGAAACAGAATTTTTCCCGGAATTCGAAGCGGGGAACGTCTCTGTTGTCGGCGCAGCGATTTACATTGAAGACCGCTATCTGCCCAGAAGCCGGTTTGCGCGTGGCACTCGATCAAATTGCACGGCTGTACGCCGAAACAGCAGCGTCGGAGCGCTTCGCGATTTGCAAAAGTTATCGCGAAATTCAGGCGGCGCGAGAAACGGGCAAGATCGCGTTTCTCATCACGATGGAAGGAATCGAGCCGTTGGGCACTGATTTAAATCAATTGCGCGTGTTTTACGAACTCGGTGTGCGCGCAATCGGACTCACGCACGCCCGAACCAATGCGGCGGGCCACGGCGGAGTTTTCGCGGCGAGCGGCTCGCCGGCTGAGGGGTTGACACCGTTTGGTCGCGAGGTCGTGCGTGAGTGCGAAGCCCTCGGCGTGATTATTGATCTTGCGCACATCAACCCAGCTGGGTTTGAAGAGATTCTCTCGATCACAACCAAGCCGCCGATCGTGTCGCACACGAACGTCCGCCGGTACTACGACATCGAGCGCAACATTAGTGACGAACAGATCAGGATGATCGGCGAACGGCGCGGCGTTATCGGCGTCAACTCCATCCTCGTGAGCCCGCGAGAAGAAGAGAGCACGCTCGACCATTACGTCGATCATATCGAGCACATCGCGAATTTGATCGGGATCGACAGCGTCGGGATCGGCTTTGATTTCTTCGAGTTCATTTACCGACAGTGGCCCGAATCCAGACAGAAGGAGCTCGCGGCAAAATTTACAACACCGCACTTTATTCCTGACCTAACGAACCATTCGCATGCGCGCAACCTCACCCGCAGATTGATCGAACGCGGATTCAGCGACGCTGACATCGAAAAGATTCTGCGCGGGAATTGGCTGCGGATTTTTAAAGAGCTGCTTTAGCCAGCGCCTGGTCGAGCTGGAACAGAGATCGTGTAAGTGATCAAGGCACAAATGATCACCATGCCAATCATGGCGAGGATAAATATTCCATCTGCGATCTTTTCCAGACGATGCATTCGGCGCAGCGAGCGCGAACGCAGCGCCCAATAAGAAAGCAGACAGGAAATCAGAAACAGCAGTGCGTCTCCGGCCAGAAGATCATCCGCCAGCGTGTCCGCACGTCCAAGTGTAATGACCACACGAATCAATCCGATGACAGTCAGACAAACGCCCACCATGGCGGAGGAGACTGTGAAAATGTGGATGCAGATATCCTGCTCCAGATGCGTGCTTGGGTCGCGGTGCCTGTTCGTTTCTCCTTCCATGGCGACCAGTTATTAGACCAACCGCGAAACCGACTGTTCAGACAATAACCGCTCTGATAGAAACCCTCAGGACGTCAGCGGAGTCGCATTTGAAATTCACGAATCTTACACGGCACACGGAGATCGGGGCCAATTCGTACTACCTTGAGATTGGCCGATCACCGGCTCCTCCTCGATTGCGGAATGCACCCGAAAAACACCGGGGAGGATGCGCTGCCTAATTTCAAAGCAATCGCCGACCGCGAGATCGAGGCGATTCTGATGTCGCACGCGCATCAGGACCACATCGGCACCCTGCCTTTGGCCATGCGACGCTTCCCGGGCGCGCGGATTTTCATGACCGAGGCGACGGCCGAGGTCGGCAGCGTCCTTTTGCACAACTCAGTGAATGTGATGACGCGGCAACGTGAGGAGATCGGAGAAATGTCATATCCGCTTTTCACGCATCGTGAAATCGACCGCGCATCGGAACGCTGGCGCCGGTGTCCGATGCGTCAGCGGATCTCCGTTGCCGGCGAACGGGCAGCCGAGCGCGAAAAGGACACGTTAACGTTCGAGTTCTTCGATGCAGGGCACGTGCTCGGCTCGACCGGAGTAATGCTCCGCGGTGAAGGCCAAACTGTTTTTTACACCGGAGACGTCAATTTCGACGATCAAACAATCATGCAGGCGGCGGTTTTCCCCGAGGAGAAACCTGATGTGCTGATCATGGAATGCACTCGCGGCGATCACGCGAAATCCGAGGGCTGGACTCGCGCCGGTGAAGAGCAACGTCTGGCGGAAGCGCTCGCAGCCGCTTTCGAGCGTGACGCGTGCGTGCTGATACCGGTGTTCGCGTTAGGCAAAACGCAGGAGATCCTCGCGATGCTCTACAAGTTTCGCCGCCAGCGGCTGCTGCCAGAATTTCCAATTTATATTGGCGGTCTCAGCTCGAAATTCACAGACATCTATGATCGCCGCACCCACACGACCCGGCGGCAATTGCCGCGCCTGAAACTCATGAGGGAAGTAGCGCCGTTCATCTTAAATGATGAAACCGTGCGCGACACCGCGGTGCGCGGCGGACGCGTGTACGTTCTCTCCAGCGGGATGATGATTCCCAAAACGCTATCGAACGTTTTTGCGCGGCGAATCATCGAGAACCCTCAGCACTCGATCTTTTTGTCGGCTACGCCAATCCAGAGTCGCCAGCCGGCCTTCTGCGGGAGGCGGGCCAAGGCGGCGAAGTAGCGCTCGATCCCGATAAACCGCCGCAACGCATCCGCTGCAACATCGAACAGTTCCAGTTCAGCGCACACGCGACACGCGAGTCGCTCATCGATTATGCCAAAAAGATTTCGCCAAAAAAATTCTTCTCGTACACGGTGACCCGCCCGCAGTCGAGTGGATGCGCGCTACACTATCGAACGAACTTTCCGGCTCGGAGGTGATCGTGCCTACACCTGGGGTGGAGGTAGAATTGTGACGTCGGTGATCCGAAGCTGACGCCCACTAGAAGTTACACTGTTCACACGTTCACTGATCACGCTCTCACGATGCGTATTGCCTCCTGGAACATCAATTCGCTGCGCAAACGGCAGGACCGCTTGTTTGCATGGCTTGAGGCAACACAACCGGACATTGTCTGCCTGCAGGAGACCAAATGCCCGGACGAACAATTTCCGGCGCTCGCTTTGCAAGCGGCGGGCTATCGTTCGGCGTATCACGGAGAGAAATCGTACAACGGCGTAGCGATTCTCGCGAAGAACGAGCTGCACGAGGTTCGCGCGTCGCTTTGCGATGAAGTGGTCGATCCGCAGGCGCGCGTGATCGCAGCGACCGTCGGCCAGTTGCGCGTATTCTCAATTTACGCGCCTAATGGACAAGCCGTTGGCTCGCCGGCGTATGAATATAAACTGCAGTGGTATCGGCGGCTCCGACACTGCCTTGCGAAAGAAAAATCTTCCGACCTGGTCGTGTGCGGCGATTTCAATGTCGCTCCGGAGGACATCGATGTTTACGACGCCGAGCTTTGGCGCGGCGCCATCATGGCTTCGGACGGCGAACGCGCGGCTTTTCGTGATTTGTGCAGCCTCGGCTTGCACGACACGCTTCGAATCCATCACAAGGAAGGAGAACTTTTCAGCTGGTGGGATTATCAAATGCGCGCCTTCGAAAAAATCGCGGCCTGCGCATAGACGCTGTTCTGACAAGCGAATCGCTGGCGAAAAAATGCATCGCCTCCGGGATCGATCGCGAAATGCGCGCTGGAAAAGATCCTTCCGATCACGCGCCGGTGTGGGCGGAGTTTGCAGAATGACTTGTCATCCCGAGCGAAGTCGAGGGATCCCGCGAAGTTACCCTGAGCTGACATTGCGGGATTCTTCGACTCCGCTTCGCTTCGCTCAGAATGACGGCTACTCAAGTGAATATCTATGAAGCGAACTGAACATCTGCGCGTTTCCAATCCGCCGCCAAAGCCGCTGCTGATCTGGGACGGCGACTGTGATTTTTGCCGATTATGGATCGAGCGCTGGCGCGAAATGACAGCGGGTAAGGTCGATTACACCACTTATCAAGAAGCAGGTGACCGCTTCCCTGAAATTCCACCGGATGAATTCAACCGCTCGCTGGTTTTAATCCAACCGGACGGCACAGTGGTCTTCGCGGCGGAAGCGGCGTATCGCTCGTTGGCGAATCGGCGGTCGCGAGAATGGCTGGCGTGGAGCTACGATCATGTCCCCGGGTTCTCGGCTGTTTCTGAAACCGGCTACGGCTTCATCGCCCGCCACCGAAAATTTGCGTCAGCGATTACCCGATTGCTCTGGGGCAAAGACGTGCGGCGGCCCACCTATTTTTGGGCGCGGCGCTGGTTCCTGCGCGCACTCGGCGTGATCTATTTAATCGCCTTCGTGTCGCTTTGGGTTCAAGTGGACGGACTTGTCGGCAGCAATGGGATGTCGCCCGTCAATCAATTCCTGCCAGCAGTTCGGGGCCAGGTCGGACCAGACGCTTACGGACTGTTGCCCACGCTGTGCTGGTTTAACTCGAGTGATGCGTTTCTTCATTTTCTTTGCGGCAGCGGCGTTCTTCTGTTCGTTGCTGTTGATTTTCGGAATCGCTCCGGCGGTTCTACTCGTTGCTCTTTTCGTTTTGTACTTGTCGCTCACAATCGCAGGACAAGACTTTTTCAATTTTCAATGGGACGTGCTTTTGCTGGAGACCGGTTTTTTATCGATCTTTTTGCGCCGTGGCGGCTGTGGCCACGGGAACTTTCGTTGCGGCCGGGATCGGCGATCCCGGCTACGGCGCCGGTTTCGCAAGCTGGTTTGTTTTTGCTCAAGCTTCTTTTGTTCAAACTGATGCTCATGTCGGGCGTGGTGAAGTTAACCAGCGGCGACGACAGCTGGTGGAACCTGACAGCACTCGATTACCATTACTGGTCGCAACCGCTGCCGACGGTGTTCGGCTGGTGGGCGGACAAAAGTCCCGAATGGTTCAAGCATTTTTCCGTCGCGTTTTGCCTCGTAGTGGAAATCATCGTGCCATTTTTCATCTGGGCGCCGCGCCGTCTGAGATTGATTGCTGCCGGACTGCTGATTTTTCTTCAACTCGCGATCGCGATCACGGGAAACTATTGCTTTTTCAATCTGCTCACGATCGCGCTGTGCTTATTGCTGATCGACGATTCGGTGGTAGGGATCCCGACGCGCCGGAGCCGTCCGTGATCAACAGCGTCGGCGCGCCCGGCGGTCGCGCCCTACCACAACGATTGTGCGTCTATGTTGGGATCGTTTGTGATCATCGTGACGTTACCGATCAACGCGTGGTTAATCTTCAGCGCATTTAAACCGCTGAGTCGACCACCGCGCGCGCTGGCGAATCTTTACGAAAGGCTCGAAGCATTTCGCATCGTGAACGGTTACGGCCTGTTCCGCGTGATGACGAAGGACCGCTGCGAAATCGTGCTCGAAGGCAGCGCTGATGGGATCGACTGGCTGCCGTACGAATTCAAATGGAAACCCGGCGACGTGAAACGCGCGCCGGGTTGGTGTGCGCCGCACCAGCCGAGACTCGACTGGCAGATGTGGTTTGCCGCTTTGGGAACGCCGCGCGAAAATCCGTGGTTCGTCGCATTGATCTTACCGATTGCTTCAAGGCTCGCATGAAGTGAACGGCTTGCTCGCAAACAACCCATTCCCGGACAAACCGCCGCGTTACATTCGCGCGATGTTTTATCGCTATCGATTTACAACGGTGGACGAGCTTCGCCAGACCGGCGCGTGGTGGAAACGTGAGGAGCTTCGCGAATACTTGCCAACGCTTTCGCTGGAACAGTTCCGCTAAATCGTGACGCAGAGAATCTTCTCTGTTCCTTCAAGCAGAGACGATCTCCAGATCGCCAGAGCGGCGGACTAGAGACCGCCGCTCCTTGGAGGCGCTAGCCTTGAGCGACGTGCGCTGGCGCGTATATTCGCCGCGCAATGGCGAAGGAAGAACAGATCATCACCGAAGGCACCGTGACGCAGGTTTTGCCTGGAACGATGTTCCGCGTCGATCTTCCCGGCCAACGCAATGTCCTTGCGCATATTTCAGGCAAAATGCGCAAGCATTTCATCCGGATCGTGCCCGGCGACAAAGTTTCGGTGGAGCTTTCGCCATACGATCTCACAAAGGCGCGAATCATTTTTCGCGAACAATGATTTTCAGTTTTCTCGCTCGTTGAGGACGTTAGGCGTTTAAGCGTCAAAACGTTTGTAAGGCAAAGAAGTCCGCTTGAAGCGTGCGACGCGTTTATGATTTGAGACAAGTCGGCGTTTGCCCATTTAGCAAAGCGCGCGGATAGTCGCAGCGAACAAACCAACTGGAGATTACCAATGGCAGAAGAAAATAAACCAGGACAACAGACATCATCGGCCAACGCCGATGCGCAGAATAAATTGCAGAGCAGCAAAGAACATGCTCGTAAAGCAGCGGAAGATTTGAAATCAGCCGCAGGTGCTTTCGCCGAAGAATACCGCGGAAAAGCGGAGCAAGCCTGGGGCGATGCACGCGGCAAAGCAGAACAAGCGTGGGGCGATGCCACGAGCCGCGCTCGCATCGTTCCAGGAAGACGCCGAGGAGTACGTCCGTGAAAATCCAACAAAAGCAGTATTCACGGCGCTCGGAATTGGATTCGTGCTGGGTCTGATCTTCCGGCGTTAATTTCGAAAGCGCCGGAAATGAGCAGCGGGAGCCTTCCATCTCGCAATCCTGCGGGCCATTCCGGTTTGCTCGACAACGCGCTGGGACTGATCAGCGCGGTTGTAGCGTTTTTTGAGAGCCGGTTTGTTCTGCTTGCGCAGGAATCCAAATCGGCCGCGGTGCAACTGCTGATATTGGTGGGTTGTGTCATCGCGGCGCTGGCGCTTTGCGTGATGGGTTACGTTTTCCTCATCGTCGAGTGCGGTTGTAGGCCTGGCGCATTTGCTCGGGACCTCCTGGCCTGTGGTAGCGCTGGTTGTTGCGCTGGTGCATTTCATTATCGCAGGGGTGCTATTGCTGGTTGCGCGCAGCCGGATCACCAAGCCGATGTTTCGGGATAGCATTGACGAACTAAAGAAAGATCGCGAATGGCTGAAAACTCTGAATCAATCAACGAGCTAAAAGGAGAGATCGCAGGTTCCCGTCAGCGCGTGGCGAACGAGTTGCGCGGCCTGCGTTACGAACTCGATTTCCCGGCGAAATTCCGCAGGTCATTCCGAAAACAGACGGGTTCCTGGATCAGCGCGGCGGCAGCAGTCGGGGCGGTGATCGCGTTGGCGCCGATGCGGAAGAAGAAAGTTTATGTGGACGCAAGGAGTCGGCGTAAGGGAGATAAAAAGCTGATGCAGACGGGGCTTGCGATGGCGGCGATAAAGCTCGTCGGAAACCTGGCCCGGCCGGTCGATCATGGAGTTTGTCAAAAACCGGTTTTTATTCTGGCGAACCTTCCCGCGGCAGGAAATAATGCGCCGTCTGTCGCTTGGGACCTGTGTGTCCCGTGAGACGGATGATTGCTTCGCCGCATGATGTCACAGGTTTCAGCTCCTTCACTCGAATCGCACCCGCTGCCGCACGTCGATAACTATCTCGAGATTGGCCAAAAAGCCGGCGCATCAGACGTTCACCTTGGCGTGGCCGCGCCGCCAATCTGGAGAGTGGACGGAACGTTGCAGCCAATGTGGCCTGACGCGCCAGTTCTGACCGGCGAACAAACCGTTGCGCTGGCAGAGACGTTCATGCCCGAAGTGTACAAGGAGGAGCTCAACACCCGCGGCGACTCCGATTTCGCGTATGAGAACGAGCACGCTCGTTACCGGGTGAGTGTTGTTCGGCAGCGGCTGGGAGTCGAGATCGTGTTTCGGGTTATCAATACATACGTCCGCACAATGGACGACCTCGGATTGCCAGCAACAGCTTAAGTTACTCACTCGCTATCAGAACGGCCTCATCCTCGTCACCGGTTCGGTGGGAACCGGCAAATCAACCACGCTTGCCGCTATGGTTCAGCAAATCAATACCGAACGGCACGATCACATCATCACGCTCGAGGACCCAATCGAATACGTCATCCACTCAAAGAATTGTCACGTTAGCCAGCGCGAGGTTTTCACGCACACCGAGTCGTTCGCCACGGCCTTGCGCGCTGCGCTGCGGGAAGATCCCGACGTAATCATGGTGGGCGAAATGCGCGACTTGGAAACGATTTCACTGGCGATCACCGCCGCCGAGACCGGACACCTTGTTCTAGCAACCCTGCACACCTCGAATGCATCGCGCACACTTGATAGGTTACTGGATGTGTTTCCGCCGGAACAACAGGAACACATTCGGGTTATGGTCGCTGAATCGCTGCGCGGCGTCATCAGTCACCAATTGATACCGCGCAAAGATGGAACCGGTCGCGTGCTCGCGCTTGAGATTCTCACCAATACACCCGCTGTCGCCAACGTGATTCGCGAAAACAAAACGTACATGTTGCCCGGTATTATTCAGACCGGAAAGAAGCAAGGCATGCGGTTGATGGACGATACATTGATTGATCTCTACCAACGCGGTCTGATCAGCGCAGAAGAAGCCTACGCACGCGCCGACCAGAAAGATGTCGTGCGGCAACACGTGAAAACATCACGCGGATTACGCACATGAGTAAACGCATTCGCGAATCGATCTTCATGCTAAACTTGGTTTATCCGCGGCATCCGCGTAATCCGCGGTTTTCCCATGGCTTATCTTGATCAATTTCTGCAGATCGTAGTCCGGCAGGGGGCCTCGGATTTGCACATCGCAGAAGGCGAACCTCCAAAGATGCGGACCCACGGCGATATCATGCCAATCCGGACCGAGGCGATCTCGCACGATGAAGCCAAGCGGATGTTGAGCGAGGTTTGCGGCCCACGTAACTGGGAACTTTTTGAGCAACATGGCGATCTCGATTTTGCCTACCAGATGGATGAGCACTCTCGATTTCGCAGCAACTATTTTAAGCAGTCCGAAGGGTACGCCGCGGCATTTCGACTGATTCCCACGAAGATTTCGACGTCTTGAGGAGCTGGGCATTCCAGCAGTCGTGAAGAAATTTGCTGATTTGCGCGGTGGGCTCGTGCTTGTCACTGGTCCGACTGGTTCGGGCAAAACGACAACGCAGGCTGCGCTGGTCGACTTCATCAACGAAAATTTTTCCAGACACGTAGTGACGATCGAGGAGCCGATCGAATTCGTGCACGACAACAAGCGCAGCATCATTACACAACGCGAAGTGCCTAGCAGATTCAATTTCGTTTGCTGCCGGCCTGAAGGCTTCGCTGCGCCAGGACACCGACATCGTGCTGGTTGGGGAGATGCGTGACCTGGAGACAATCGCACTCGCTTTAACCGCAGCCGAAACCGGCCTCCTCGTGTTCGGGACACTGCATACAAACAACGCGCGCAAAACCGTGGATCGCATGGTGGATGCTTTCCCCGCCGACCGACAACCACAGGCACGCGCGATGCTGGCAAACTCACTTCGTGGCGTGGTAGCGCAATTGCTTTTGAAAAGATCGGATCGTCCCGGGCGCAGTGTCGTAAACGAAATTCTGATCGCGAACGCTGCGGTCGCTGCGATCATCCGCGAAGGCGCCACGCACAAGCTGCAGGATATAATCGTTTCCGGTAGAGCACAGGGAATGCAATTTATGGATGACGCCATTTGGGCGCTGCTGGAAAAAGGCATTGTGTCCCCGCATGAAGCATTCATGAAAGCGATCGACAAAAGCCGCTTCAAACCCTTTCTCTCGGCCGACGACGAAGCATTGGCCAATGCCGCCGGTGGAATTCGCGACGACGAAAGACCACCGCCTGGCAATTTGTCAAAGCCCGTCGGTGCTCGCGCGCAGGTGCGAGCGCGCTAAGCATTGCGAACACACGCCGCGATGCGACGATCCTAGCCGTCGCGATCGCAATTCTTTACAGGTCGCCAGTTTGTCGGGGTGCCGACGCGCGCCTAAGAACTTGCAGCCACTTCGCGTGGCCTACCCGGCAGCGATTTTCGCTCGACAAGACAACGAGACTTCTCAAAGCTCAACGCCATGAAAACAAAGCATTTATCAATTCCTCTCGTACTCATATTTGGATTCGTGGCGTTTTTGCCACAGGCGGAAGCTGTCGTCCCGCCGCCGGATGGAGGTTATCCGGGATTCACGACCGCAGAAGGGACTAATGCGCTTAAGAATCTTACCACCGGGGTTGCGAATACAGGAACCGGTTGGTATTCGCTGTTTACGAACAGCTCAGGCAGCTACAACACTGGCGTTGGTGCTGCAACCCTATATATTCAATAACGGAGAGCAAAACACGGCCACTGGCGTGGCGGCGCTTTTAAGCAATACCACTGGTACTCGGCAACACGGCCACTGGCGTGGCCGCGCTTTGAGCAACACGACCGGCGACGTCAATACGGCCACTGGCATTAACGCACTCCGGAGCAACACCGATGGCATCGAAAACACTGCGACCGGTTTCGGCGCGCTCTTGAGCAACATCACGGGCGACAAGAATACCGCCACTGGCGTTCAGGCTCTTCTGGCCAACACAACCGGCGCCGACAACACGGCGATTGGTTACGCAGCACTCCAGAGCAGCACCACTGTGGGCGGCAACACCGCTGTTGGTTCTCAAGCACTCCAGAACAACACGACCGGTACCGGCAACGCTGCCACCGGTTTGGCAGCGCTCCAGAGCAACACGGTCGGCTTTTTCAACACAGCGATTGGTGCTTTCGCCCTCGAGGTCAACGACACCGGCACGAACAACACGGCGACCGGTGCCCGCGCACTCTCCAGCAACACTACTGGCATTTTCAACACAGCCTACGGTTTTGATGCGCTCGCGAGCAATACCACGCGGCGACGGCAATATTGCAGTCGGCGGTCAAGCGCTTCTTCAACAACGACACCGGTGAGGACAACATGGCAATGGGTATTAATACCCTCTTTAGCAACACCAGTGGCAATAGCAACACAGCCTACGGCGCTTTTGCGCTCAACGGCAATACCGGCAGTGCCAACATCGCGCTGGGTTTTCGTGCCGGCGGCAACCTTACCACAGGCAATTTCAATATCGATATCGGCAATCCTGGTGTCGCTGGCGAATCGAATACGATCCGCATAGGCGGCCAAGGAACACAAACAAGCACCTTTATCGCTGGGATCTTTGGTGCGAACGTTGCAGGCTCGACAGTTGTCGTGAACTCGAATGGCCAGCTTGGCGTATCGGCCTCTTCGCAGCGATTCAAGAAAGCGATTGAACCGATGGACAAAGCCAGCGAAGCGATCCTGGCACTGAAGCCGGTCACATTTCAGTACAAAACCGACACCACCAACACGCCGCAATTTGGTTTGATCGCCGAACAAGTAGCCGAGGTAAATCCCGACCTGGTCGTCCGCGATCAGAAGGGCGAAATTTATACAGTGCGCTACGATGCAGTGAACGCGATGTTGCTCAACGAGTTTCTGAAAGAGCATCGCGCGTTTGTTGAAGAGCAGCTCAAGGTGGCAGGATCAACAAAAAGAGATCGATGCCCTTAAAGAAGAACTGAAGGAACAGCGATACCTCATCCAGAAGGTTAGTGACAAGATAGACGTAAGCCAATCAACGACCAGAGTGGCTAGACGCGAACCCTGAAAGCTGCGACGGCGCACGGTCACGCTGTAGTGCTCCGCTGTCCTCAGCGGATTCGCCGAGCGACTCGGCACGCTTCAACCGACACTGTCATTCGGCAATTGTCAGCACTGCGGTCGCGCTGAGTTTGCCGGCGCGAAATAGGTCCAGCGCAGTGTTGGCTTGCTTCCAACGGGAATGTTTCCGTGTGCGTTCGAACCGGAACGCGCGGCGCGATTTCGAAAAATTCTTCACCGTCGCGTCGGGTCAGGTTTGCCACTGACGTAATCACACGTTCCTCCCATAAGATCGGCATACGGAAACGAAGGAATGTCGGTCATGTGAATCCCGCCGCACACTACGACGCCGCCTTTGGCGAGTGCGCGGAGCGCCGCGGGCACGAGCGGACCGACGGATGCAAAGATAATCGCGGCATCGAGTTTTTCCGGCGGCATTTCGTCGGAACCGCCAGCCCAAACCGCGCCAAGTTCTTTCGCGGCTTGCTGTGTTGCTTTGTCGCCCGGGCGAGTGAACGCGAAGAGTTCGCGCCCTTCGTAAATCGCAATTTGCGCGATCAAATGCGCCGCGTTGCCGAACCCGTAAATGCCAAGACGCCGCGCATCGCCCGTTTTGCGATACGATCGGTAACCGATCAGTCCCGCGCAAAGCAGCGGCGCAACCTCGACGTCGTCGTAACGCTCAGGCAAATGAAAACAGTATCGCGCATCGGCCACGGTGAACTCGGCGTAACCGCCGTCGATCGTGTAACCGGTAAAGCGCGCGTTATCGCAAAGATTCTCTCTGCCGGATCGGCAATACGCGCAATCGCCATCGGTCCAGCCAAGCCACGGGATTCCCACGCGATCTCCGATTGCGAATGTGGGAGCGGCCTCAGTGCCGCGACTGTCGGGACGCTCAGGTCCCTCCCACATTTCTTCGCCGATTTCTTCGACTTGTCCGACAATTTGATGACCGAGAATCAACGGCAGTTTCGGATCGGGCAATTCGCCATCGACCACGTGAAGGTCAGTGCGGCAAACCGCGCAGGTGCTGACGCGCACGAGCAATTGTCCCCTGCCCGGCTTCGGCTTTGGCACATCGCGCAGCTCCAACGGTCGTTTCGGTTCGTTGAGAACCATGGCGCGCATGGCTACTCTTCCTCTGCTCTTGCTCTTCGGAGAACTGATGGATTACAGAGCATGAGCGAGAGTAACACTCAACGAGCGCCCAGCCGGCTCGGGTCGCACTCTGTCCGCGCGCATGGCTCACACTTCGTGTTCGTGGTAGTGGGCGCTACGGAGGAACGGCACCTTGTCGAGCACGTGCTCCTGGAACCATTCGACCCAGAGATAAATCACTGGCGTGACGAATAACGTGACCAGTTGCGAGAAAATCAGTCCGCCCACGATCACCAGGCCTAGCGGGCGCCGCGATGCAGCATCCTGACCGAATCCCAATGCAATCGGGATTGCGCCCATCAAGGGCGGCGAGTGTCGTCATCATGATGGGACGAAACCGTTCTACGCTGGCTTCGTGAATGGCCGAGCGAAGATCCCAGCCTTCGTCGATTCGTTGCAACGCGAAATCAACCACCATGATTCCGTTTTTCTTCACGATACCTAACAAAAGAAACAGTCCGATCACGCTGTAGAGCGAAAGCACTGAATGGAAAATATACAATGTGGCCAGCCCGCCGACGACTGCTGGCACAATGGCCGGGAACAAAACCGTGAACGGGTGCACATAGCTCTCGTAAAGAATTCCCAGGATCACATACATGACGAAAATTGCCGCAAGCAGCAGCAGGGGCAGAGATTGAAACAGCTGTCTGAACACGAGCGCCTCACCCTGGAAGGTTCCCTGCACCGTTGGGTAATGCGGCTGGATCTGCGCTACGGCATCCTCGATGTACTTCGTAGCGTCGCCAACCGCCGCATTCGGCAACAGGTTGAAATTGAAAGTGACACTGGTGAACTGGTTGAGATGGTTCACGGCCTGCGGGCCAATAACTTCCTTGGTTGATGTTACAACACGAAGCGGAACGAGGCTTGCCATGTTACCTGTGGTCGTGGCGATGGTTCCCCCACCCGATCCGCTCGCGCTGAAATTGCCGCTGGTGCTGCTGCGGACGTAGAGATCGTCCAAGTCGTCAGGATGCGCGCGCTCTTTGTCTTTAACTTCAAGAATGACCTGGGTACTGGTCGTCTGGTTGCTTGATTAGATAGATGTAGTTTTGGGAGTAGGCGTTGCGCATCAGGCTTTGAATCGCAGAAGTAGAAACGCCATAGGTCGCGGCGCGATCGCGGTTGATGTCGATCCTGAGATTGGGCGTGCTGTGGTAGTAGTCGGAGCGAACACTGGCGAAGCCCTTGAATTGTTGCAGCTTTTTCAATAGTTCATCGGCCATCGCGTAAACGTCCTGAGGCACGATGCCGCTAATGGTGTAGGCATACTGGCCCTGGCTCTGGCTCGTAGCGCCAACGCTGATTTGCAGGACTGGAGTCGGGGTCAACACCGTGGTAATGCCCGGAATGGAAGCGATCGACTTTTGCAGTCGCAAAACGATTTTGTCGACGGCGGCACGCTCACTGCGCGGTTTTAGAAAAAGGAACATAATTCCCTGCGATAACGGGCCGCGCGAAGCAAAACCGGCGAGCGTAAAAAACTGCCCGACGGCTGGATCGTCCTGGATTTTTGGTTCACCTGCGCTTGAAACGCGCGCATCTGCGCCGGCGAGGTGCCTTCTTGTGCGATGAACAAGCCGCGGATGAAACCGCTGTCGCCCGGCGGTAACAATGTGAACGGCAAATGCGTGAAGAAAAACCAGAGACCAAGAATGCAAGCGAGCAGGATCGGCACAGCAAGCCATGCGCGATCGAGGAATTTGTCGAGCATCCGGCCATAGGCAGCGATCACGCGCTGGATGAAATTGGTGGTGTGCCGTTCCATCCAGGCGCGCTTATGGCCGGCCCTGCGCTCACCCAGGATGCGAGCGCACATCAGCGGCGTCAGCGTTAACGACACCAGGCCTGAAGCGAGAATAGCTACGATGATCGTGACGGAAAATTCGCGGAAGATTCGGCCAAGCAACCCGGGGATGAAAACCAGCGGGATGAAAACCGCGGCAAGCGAAAGCGTCATCGAGAGAATGGTAAAGGAAATTTCGCCGGCGCTGTTGAAAGTCGCTTTTAGGATCGACTCCCCATGCTCGGCCCGGCGCACCACGTTTTCCAAAAACACAATGGCGTCATCGACAAGAAAACCAATGGCCAGAGTCAGCGCCATCAACGTTAGATTGTTGATGGAGAAGTTGAGCATGTACATCACCGCCACGGTGAGCAGCAACGACATCGGCAAGGCCACAGCCGGGATTAGCGTGTCGGTAGCGCGGCCGAGGAACACGTAGATCACGATAACTACCAGCACGAACGCGATCATCAGCGTCCATTTCACTTCATTGGCGGAGTTGACGATGCTTTGCGACCGGTCGTACACCGGCGTGAATTGATCGATCCCGGTAAACTCGCGCGCAGCTCTGGGAAGAGCGCTCTGACGGAATTGGCCACTTCGACTGCGTTTGCTCCTGCCTGCCGTGAAACGGCAAGCACGACCACCGCGCGCGCTGGCTTATAACCGCGCATCCAGAAAAAGCGCGAGATCCGCTCGTCCTGAACGCTCTGGCGCACATCAGCTACGTCCTGCAAATAAACCGGTGCACCGTTGGGGTTGCGCGCCACGATCAGGTCCCGGTAGCCCTCGGCCTTGTCGATCTGTCCGTTGGGCTGCAGGACAAACGTGCGATGCGCGCCATCGAATTGTCCTGCGCCGGAATAGACGGTTCCCGCTTTGATCGCGCTGGCAAGATCGTCCATCGTCAGGGCGCGCGCTGCGAGTGCAGAGGGGTCCGCCTTGATGCGAATCGCGCCTTGCACTCCGTAAATGTTCACCTGCGAAACGCCCGGCAGGATGTTGATACGCTGCGCTACAACGGTGGACGCATATTTATAAAGGTCTCCATCGGTCAGCGTGTCCGACATCAGGCCTAACAAGTAAACCGCCTGGTCGTTCGGGTTCGTTTTGGTGAATGTCGGCGGACTCGGCAGATCGATTGGCAACCTGCCGGTGGCGCGTTGGATAGCAGCCTGCACGTCGGTCGCGGCGTCCGTGATGCTTTTACTGAGAACAAATTGCAGTGTGAGCTGCGTGGTGCTCTGCGTGCTGGTGCTGGTGATGATGTCGAGCCCGGGGATCTGCAAAAATTGTTTCTCTAACGGCGTGGCGATGTTGTTCGCCATGGTGGTGGGATCCGCGCCGGGATACGAGCAGCTGACTTGAATAACCGGATAATCGACTGCCGGAAGATCGTTGACGGCAAGTTTACCGTAAGTCGCGAGACCAGCCACGATGACCGACAAGGTCAGCAGCATGGTCATCACCGGCCGGCGAATAAACGGCCCGGAGAGTCCCGAGCCTTTGACTGGAACTAGCTTTGCGGACGATTCGGCTGCCTGCGAACGATCTGGACCCGCGGCGGTCACGATCTTTTAGTTCGCGTTCGCCGTCATGCTCTGATCCGCGTCATTCATACGACATCGCGCTCTTTGAAGCGGCAGTGCGGTCAGGCGCCGCGGGGCTTGAGGCGCGTACGGTTGCGGCGCGATTTTCGCTCCCGGCGCAAGCGCAAGCTGGCCAGTGACAACCACCGTCTCGTCTGGTTTCACACCGCTCTCGATTACGGTCAGATCGCCCTGCTGGCGTTGCCCGGGAGTGACAGGACGAAGCTCGACAGTGTTGTCTGATTTCACCACGAACACGAACGGTCCCGCCTGACTAATCTGCACGGCTTGCGCTGGCACAAGCGTGGCGTCCTTGAGCGTGTCCAGAATGAAGCGGACGAGGACAAACTCGGATGGCCATAGCGCGCGATCGGGATTCGGCGTGACCCCACGAGCTTTCACAGTTCCGGAGCCGGGTTGCACTGCGTAGTCGATGAAATACAAATCGCCGACCCGCGGCGTAATCGAACCATCCGGCGAGGTAGGTTTCTACTTTTACATTCGGACCGCCGAGATATTTTCGCACGAGCGGCAGATCGTTCTCGGCCACGGTGAAATCCGTGTAAATGGGGTCCAAACCTTGTATCGTGACAAGAGTCGAGCTGGAAGGTCCAACCAGGTTGCCGACATCAACATTGCGAAGACCGATTCGTCCGTTGATGGGCGATTTGATGAAGCAATAATCAAGGTTTACCTGAGCAGCTTCGGTCGCTGCCTGCGACTTTTGCGCGTTCGCCAGAGCAATGTCGTAGTCCTGCTGCGCGACCACCTTCCTCGCACGCAGGTCCTCTTGTCGCTTGAGCGTCACCTGCATCTAACGCGGCTTGCGCTTTTGCCTGATCGAGAACGGCCTGAAACGGGCGTGGGTCGATTGTGAAAAGCAAATCGCCTTTCTTCACCTCGGAGCCATCCTGGAAATGGCGCCCGATGATCACACCACTCACCTGCGCCGGCACCTGCACTGTCTCGTAAGCTGCACAGGTGCCGATTTCATCCAGGTAAAGCGGCACATCCTTCGTGATGACTTTGGCGACGCTCGCCGGACGCGGAGCGGGCTGAGCAGCTTTAGCTTCAATGGCTCGGTGTTGATAGATTCGATAGGTGACAAACCCTGCCAGCAGGATGAATAGCAAATACGCCCATTTGGGAATTCTGTGATTCGCAGTGCGGGCTCGCTTCGTTTCGGGCCTGGTCGAGCGCTTGGGAAGGCCGTAATCCATGATTTTGTGATCGCTTACCGGCGCATTAACTTTCATTTGGACCCCCTGCGAATTGCCCCTTTTCTTGGAATCGAATCTCCACGTTTAGTCTGGCCGTTGTGCCCAGCCAACCGGCGCGCCACAGCCTGCTCGCCGCGGGCGCGGAGCTTGTCGCTTTTCTCGGCGCGATCTCTGAATACGCGCCAGCACCTTCATGCACATTTGAAGATCAGGAGTTGAAATGTCTGCCAACAGTTCGTGCCGAAGTGTCTTGGCGCTTGAATTGATCTGGGCGATCACCCGCTGCGCGCGGCGGCCGAGCAGCACCATCTTACATCGGCGATCCAGTGCTGAATTGGTGCGTGTAATCCAGTCTTCGCGCTCCAAGCGATGCAACAGTGTCACCACACTCGGCTCTTCCACACCCAGCCGCGCGGCAATCTCCGCCTGGGTGAGCGCGTCTCCCGCAATCGACAAATGCATTAGCGTGCGCCATTTCGCCTGGCTTAGGCCCATCGGCTTCAGACGCTCGTCCAGTTTTTGCCGCCATGCACGCGCCGTGCCGTGAAGCAGCTGGCCGAATATTTCCGTGGTGTCGCCCGGGGACATAACTCTCAAGACTAAATTGGTTAGTATGCTAACCAATTCCAATCCGAGAGTCTGTCAATCCTCGTTCGCAGGCGCGACTTCAAAGAGAACCATCTCGCGTTTGCTGTAATCTCGCACGCGCGCAATGGGCCGCGGGCGCAGCGGCGCCCATTTTTGTGCCGCTAATGCCTTCGCTTCATTGTTATGTCGCACAAGAAAGTAGCGCACGCTGCCTGGCAGATTTTCCACATCGCTCACATATTGCACCGGTGCTTTCACATAAAAAATACCGGCTGATAATCCGGATTCACGGCGTAGAGCGTCTCGTTTGGCGGGACGAGCGCGTTGATTTCCGCGGCGGCTTTTTTACCTGCTGCCTGTCTCTTAACACAACCGCCGTAACCGGATAACCGATCGCACCAATCACAATTCCCAGCCCAACGAACGCGGCGACGACCTTGGTCCAAACGCGTTCGTCTTTCATCCAGCGTCGCGGCCATTGCAACGCGTTGCCGGCGCAGATCATGCCTAGTAGCCATGATGCTGGAACTATTGCCGGCATGCTGTAGCGGGCGAGCCCGCCGGGGACAAGATTGACCGCCAAAAACGGTACTGCGGTTCCCCATGACAACGCGCGCGCCAGTCGCTGTTCGCTTTGCTCCTGCAATTTTGAAAATCGTGCAAATGGAAACAGGAGAAGCCACGGGAGAAAGTAGATCAGGCTACGCGGGACGTTTTGGATCCAATCCGGAGAATTTGAAATCGATGCCTTTCAGCCGTCCGGTGTACTGACCCGACCACTTGTCGATCGCAACCTGCGATGTCGTGGCGTGGACGAATGGAATTGCCCATGCCGCCGCGATCCCGATCATGACGGCGAGCCCGACAAAATGTGCAGGATGAACAAGAACCCGCCAGTCTTTCCAATAGGCCAGAACGGCTATCACAATCCCGTAGAAAAATAAGAGGTGCGTCGGCCCTTTTGCCAGCAGACCAAGCCCGAGAAAAACAGATGCCGGAAGCCACGTGAGCCACGGCGACTTTTTCTGAAGAAAGAAGCTCAGCCAAAGAATAATCGCCAGACCGCAAAGAGACACATACAACGCTTCGATTTCAATTAACCGGCCTTTCTCGATGATGCCGATATTCGTCAGCCAGATCATAGCCGCGATGATCGATCCTCGTGCCCCGAGGCTGGCACGCGCGACAGTGACAAACGCTATGGCTACGAGCAAGGACCGAAAGGGCTGACGGCAGCCGCGCTGTCCATTCGTTGCGCACGCCAAACAATTTGAAGGATGCCGCTACAAGCCAGTTCACCAGCGGCGGCTTGCGGTAATACGGGTTGCTGCCCACTTGTGGGACGATGTAGTTCCCCGTCTCAAGCATCCGAACAGCCGGCAAAATCCGGCGTCCCTCTTCTCCCTTGATGGCGATCGAACCGAGCGCGGGCAAGTAGATAACGGCCCACACAAGAATAACGACAGCGATGGCTCGAAGCCGCGAATTGACTAGATCTTCAATGCTCAATTGTTGCTCGCGATTTATCCGAAGCTGAGCACCGGACGTCAAATCAAACCGATCCGCAGCTTGACGCGAACGGTTCGCAAACGTAACCTATAGCCCTAGTCCGCGCGCTGATGGAGTGGGAACTGGTGTCCCACTCTTTTTAGTCTGCGGGCTGCATGTTTTATATGAACGCCGAATTTATCGCCATGCTCGATTACCTGGAGCGGGAGCGCGGAATCAAGCGCGAAATCCTGCTCGAGGCGGTGTCGAATGCCCTGCTCTCTGCCTCGAAAAAGAGCGTTGGGGCCTCGCGCGATTTGCGCATCGACATCAACCGCAAGACCGGCGAAATCCGCGCGCTCGCAAATTTGGTTGTCGTTGATCAGGTAGGCAATCCGCAGGATGAAATCGAGCTCTCGAAGGCGCGTAAGATCAAGGCGGACGCCAACGTCGGCGAAACTGTAGAAGTCGAAGTCACGCCGAAAAATTTCGGACGCATCGCAGCGCAGACCGCAAAGCAAGCGATGATGCAGCGGATTCGGCAGGCTGAGAAGGAGATGATTTACGAGGAGTTTAAGGATCGCGCGGGCGAAATCGTCAGTGGCACAGTCCGACGGTTCGACCGTTCCGATGTCATTCTCGACCTTGGGAAATTCGAAGCAGTCATGCCGCAGCGCGAGCGAGTCGCGGTGGAAGATTACAATGTTGGCGATCGTCTCCGCGCGTACGTGGTGGCGGTGGAAAACGGTGCACGTGGCCCTGAGATAATTGTCTCACGCAGCCATCCGAATTTCGTGCGACGCCTGTTTGAGTTGGAGGTAAGCGAGATTGCCGACGGGACGGTCGAGATTCGCGGCATTGCGCGCGAAGCCGGTTATCGCACCAAGATCGCAGTGTGGAGCGCGAACGAAAAAGTGGATCCAGTCGGCGCGTGCGTGGGCATGCGCGGCTCTCGCGTGAAAAACATTGTGCGCGAGCTCAACAACGAAAAGGTGGATATCATCCGCTGGAGCTCAGATCCAAAGGAATACGTTCTGGAAGCGCTGAAGCCGGCGAAAAGTAAAAAATCTGGTTTTCGATACAGAGAAAAAGAACGTGCAAATCTCGGTGGATGAAGACCAGCTTTCGCTCGCCATCGGGAAAAAGGACAAAACGCGCGGCTGACTTCGCGGCTCACCGGCTGGGAAATCAACATCGGCAAGGACACGTCGGCGACGACCGTCGTGGAACAGAAGGTGGCTCAAGCCGCACAAACACTCGCCGGCGCGCTCCCCATCACCGAAGAACAGGCGCTTACTCTGGTGAAATCCGGCTTTACTAATCTGGAAGGATTGCGCGATGCAGATGTGCAGGATTTAGTGGATATTCTAGCGGTCGACGAAGCAAAGGCGCGCGAAATCTACGATGCAGTGCACCGGCAGGAAGTCGTACACTAACATGGCTCCGTTTGAGGACGCTTGAGCCATGAGCGAAATTTTAAAGGAAGAACAATGGCAACGAAGACGAGCAGCAAAACTGCAACGCGTAAGCCAGCCGCGAGCGCGGCAGGACGCAAGACCACTGCTGCCTGAGAAGCCAGCCGACGTAGCGCCAAAAGCTAAGGTACCAAAAAGGGCCAGCGGCCCCGGCGGAGCCGACCGCATCCGCGACGCAGCAGAGCCAACCGGAACAGACGCCACCCCGCACCCGGAAACTGTCTCGCTGATTGATCGGAAACGGCCGGCAAAAAATCTCAGGACGGCGAGATAAAAACAAAGCGCACCGTTCTACCGCCGATCTCACGTATCCGCGCATCGCTTGAGGCTACTTCCAAGCCGCCGCCTGCACACGTGCCTTCAGCGGAACCCCGCCACCTGAGCCGGCAGAGCAACCGCCTGCCGAAGCGACTTTGACTCCCGCTGACGTGGAAGCCGGGCCGCAGCAGAAGGTTCTTCTGATCAAGCCTCCAATCGTTGTTAAACATTTCGCAAACGAGCTCGGACTGAAAACCGCATCAGCTAATCGCGGAGCTGATGACGCATAATATTTTCGCCAACATCAATCAGACAATCGAGCCCGATATCGCTGCGAAGATTGCGGAACACCACGGGTTCCTTCTGGAAAAAGAGCGGCGGGAAAAAGGCGGCGGTGTTCACAAGGTGGAACAGCAGGTGGTCGCGCCGCCTCCCCGGTGATTGAGAAGAAAGAGGAACTCAAGCCTCGCGCGCCGATTATCACTTTCATGGGGCACGTCGATCACGGCAAAACCAGTTTGTTAGACGCGATTCGAAAGACGCGGGTCGCAGCTGGCGAAGCTGGCGGGATTACGCAGCACATCGGCGCGTACAGCGTCGATCACAACGGCCACAAGATTACGTTTATCGATACACCGGGACACGCCGCGTTCACCGCTATGCGCGCGCGTGGCGCGAATGTCACCGACATCGTTGTGCTGGTGGTTGCGGCCGACGACGGCATCATGCCGCAAACCGTCGAAGCGATAAATCACGCCAAAGCCGCGCCGCATGTGAAAGATCATGGTGGCTGCCAACAAGATGGATCTCCCGGGCGCGAACCTCGATCGCCTGAAGAAACAACTGCAAGAGCGCGGTCTTAGTCCGGAAGATTGGGGAGGAGAAACGATTGTTTGCCCCGTCTCGGCAACCAAGGGCACTGGAATCGATCACCTGCTTGAGATGATGTCGCTTCAAGCAGAGGTAATGGAACTGAAAGCGTCGCCTACTGCCACACCGCGCGGCACCGTCATTGAAGCACAAGTTGAAGCCGGCCGAGGGCCTACCGCCACCGTAATCGTGCAGATGGGCACATTGAAAACCGGCGATCCATTTATCTGCGGCGACTACAGCGGAAAGGTAAAATCCCTCCTCGACGACCGGGGCAAACCCGTCAAGCAAGCCGGGCCTTCGACACCGGTGAAGGTTCTCGGGTTCATCGGCCTGCCGAATGCGGGCGACGAATTCCTAGTCATGGAATCCGAACGTGCCACCAAGCAACTGAGCGACGAGCGACTTGAGACAAAGCGCACGAACAAGCTTTTCGTGCCGCAACGCGCCACGCTCGAGACGCTGCTCGAAACCGCAGGAGGCATAAAAGTGTTGCGGATCGTTTTGAAAGCCGACACGCAAGGTTCCGTCGAAGCAATCGTCAACGCGTTGAAACAGATCGAAACCAAAAAGTCGATCTGGAAATTATTCACTCAGCGGTCGGACCGATTTCGGAATCCGATATGCTGCTCGCCAGCGCATCCGAAGCAGTAGTCGTCGGTTTTAATGTGAAAGTTGAGACCATGGCGGTCCCGGCTGCAAAACGCGAAGGCGTGCAGGTCAAGCTTTACAGCATTATTTATGAGCTGCTCGATCAAATGAAAGACGCCATGGCCGGTCTGCTGGACCCGGAATTGCGCGAAACCGTTATTGGCCACGCGGAGGTAAAACAGGTTTTCCAGTTGAGCAGAGGCATTGTCGCTGGTTGCCTCGTGACCGATGGCCGGATTGCTCGCGTCGCACGGGCTCGCATTCTGCGAAAGCGCCAACCGGTTTACGACGGCGGGCTTTCGACACTGCGCCGTTTCCAGGACGACGTGAAAGAAGTCCGGTCCGGTCTGGAATGCGGAATCAAGCTGGGCGACTTCAGCGAATATCAGGTGGGCGACGTGATCGAGTGCTATCAGCTCGAGCAAATCGCCCAGAAATTGTGACGCTAGTCATTTCGAGCGAAGTCGAGGCTGCAACGCAGCGGACGAAGTCCGCCAGGCCAGGCTTTCAATCCCGTTGCAAAACCGAAATCTGATTTCACGGGATCCTTCGACTCGCGCTTCGCTCCGCTCAGGATGACAACAAATCATGAAACATCGGCAACTACGCGTAAACGAATTGGTGAAACGCGAGCTAAGCAGCACCATTACGCGCGAAATTAATTTCGAAGGGGCACTGGTCAGCATCAATGCTGTCGATGTCACCCCCGATCTTAAGAGTGCGCACGTTTTCGTGAGCACCCTCGGCACCGATAATGGCAAAAGGGTAATCGACAAGCTGGAGGCGCATCGGACGGCGTTGCAGGCGGAACTGTCCCGGCACGTCGTATTGAAATACACGCCGCATCTCATTTTTCATCTCGACGAGTCCATCAAACGCGGTGCGCGCGTGCTTGAGATTTTGGACGACCTCGGCACACGCGACGGCCAAGACGAGTGAGTAACACGACGTTCGAAGACATTGGCCGCGTCCTTCGCGAACATCAGCAGTTCGTTGTGCTCAGTCATGTTCGTCCCGATGGCGATGCGCTTGGCAGTCAGCTGGCGCTTGGCCTCTCACTCCAGAAACTGGGAAAAAGCGTACGCATCTGGAACCAGGAAGGGATGCTCGAGAAATATTCGTTCCTTCCGCGCGCTGAATTGCTGACGAAACCACCGGCAACAGCAGAGCACGTGGATGTTGCCATCGCGCTCGACACCGCAATTCAAAACCGGTTGGGCACGACGCTGGCGGCCGTTGGGTCGGCGAAAATCTGGATCAACATCGACCATCACGTCAGTAATCCAGGCTATGGGGACTTGGTGATCATTGATCCAAGCGCGCCCGCAACGGGAGAAATCATTTTCAGACTGATCAAGAGCCAGGGCCTGCCCTTCGACCGCGATATTGCGGAAAATCTCTTCGCTGCTATCTCAACTGATACCGGGTCGTTTCAATATCCAAAACCAGCGCGCGCACGTTTGAAATTGCTGCCGACTTGGTGCGCGACGGCGATCTCGACGTTGGGAAAATCAGCCAGCAACTATACGAGAACTACCCTCGACGCCGACTCGAACTTTTGCGCGAGCTGTTGCGAACGATGCGCTTTAGTGAATGCGGTCGCATCGCAACGTTTGGCCTCAGTTTAAAGAATGCGGCAGAACTTGGTGTGATTCCCGAAGATAACGAAGGATTAATCGATCATCTCCGCGCAGTTCACGGCGTCATCGTCGCTGCGTTTTTCGAAGAACTTTCTGACGGAAAGGTGCGCGTCAGCATGCGTTCCAAAGACGAACGCGTGGATGTATGCGCGATTTGCCAGAAATTTGGCGGCGGCGGTCACACACTCGCTGCCGGTGCGCGCGTGCGCGGAACGTTGGCGGAAGTCGAAGAAAAAGTTCTGGAGGAAACTCGTGAAGCCGTTAAGCGCGCCTGCATCTCCTGACGGCGTCCTGCTCGTGGATAAAGCCGAAGGGATGACGTCGCACGACGTTGTCGCGCTGGCGCGACGACAACTTGGAACGAAAAAGATTGGCCATTGCGGCACGCTCGATCCAATCGCCACGGGCTTGCTTCTGCTCACTATCGGACGTGGCACAAAGGTTCAGGATTTGCTTATGAGCGAGGACAAAGAATACGTGGGCACGTTCGTGCTCGGCGTGACGACCGACACACAGGACCGTGAAGGCGAAGTGATCCAGCAACGTCCGGTGCCTCCGCTGGATGAAAATCAAATCCGTGCCGCGTTCGAAAAATTCCGCGGCGATTTCTATCAGTTGCCGCCCATGGTTTCTGCAAAAAACACGGCGGCGTGCCGTTGTATAAGCTGGCGCGCGAGGGAAAAGTCGTGGAGCGCGAGCCACGCCTCGTGCACGTCTATCGCTACACAATCGACCGCATCGCATCACCCGAAATCGATTTCACCGTGCTGTGCAGCAAAGGCTTTTATGTCCGCACCTATGTTCACGACATCGGCGAAGTGCTCGGTTGCGGCGCGCATTTGAAATCGCTTCGCCGGACGAAATCGGGCCGCTTCGATGTAACGAATGCGATCACCGTCGACGAGATCAAAAACGCGACGCCGAGACCGATATTCTCAAACGGATGCTGAGTTTGCCGGAAGTTTCCAGGATGCGCGGAGCATAGCGAGTTATGATGCAAATCCTCCGTTCGATTCCGGAGCTCTCGCAGTTACCAGGCCCGCTCTTTCTCGCCATCGGTGTCTTCGACGGCGTCCATCTCGGGCATCAGGCAGTCATTTCGACTTCTGCGGAACACGCTCGGGCGGTAAATGGAACGCCTGTGGTAGTCACCTTTGATCCGCACCCGGAAAAATACTGCGGCCTGACAAAGCGCCGCATTTGCTTACCGCTACGCCGCACAAGATCGCTCTGATTCGCGCGCTTGGCGTGCGACATCTTCTGATCATTTCGTTCGATAAACATTTTGCCGCCACTGAACCCGAGGATTTCGTGCAGCAATTGGTCCAGCATTCGAAACCGCTGCGTGAAATTTGCGTCGGACACGAATGGTCATTTGGAAGAAATCGCCGTGGCAATCTCCAGTTGCTTGAAAAACTCGGTGCGCAGTTTGATTTCAACGTCGTGGGAATTCCGCCGGTGACTGTTAATGGCGAAATTGTGAGCAGCACAACGATCCGTCGCGCTGTGGAAGGTGGCGATCTAAAAAAGCAGCGACCATGCTTGGCCGCGAATACACGATCCTGGGAACAGTTGTGCATGGCGATGATCTGGGAAAGAAAATCGGATTTCCGACCGCAAACCTGAGCGCCCACAGCGAGCAATTTCCGCCGAACGGCGTTTATTTCGCCGAAGCAAGGCTCGACGGTGTTGTCTATCCCGGCGTGGTGAATCTCGGTTATCGGCCGACGATGAGCAGCGACAGATCGGATCGCATTCTCGAAGTTTACCTCCTCGATTTCAATCGCGACATTTACGGCAAAGAGCTCGAGCTGCGCTTCGTCCGGTATCTCAGGCCGGAGAAGAAATTCGAGAACGTTGATGCGCTGGTCCGGCAGATCGAGCGCGACGTGCAACAGGCGCGCGAATTGGCTGGCGTGTAATCAAACTCGGCGCTTCAAAAATCCAGCCGGGTCAGATTTCGTACTTCAGGCGTCTTGCGGATGGCGAAGATGACTGCGAACGCGCCAACCACGAGGCCGCAACCAAACGCGAAGACCAGCAACAGCCAAATCGGGAAGTCCGCCATCTGGACCACGCCTTGGCGAACTAAGCTGCCGCCACCGGAAAGGAAGTAAGCCATCCCGGTTCCGATTAACGCCAGGCCAACGACAATCATTGCACGCAGCCATTGCGGCTCACGCCGCGCTGCCGGCAGCCTGGCTATAACGCGCGCGGTAAATCCGTCGTCGTTAATGTAGGGCACTGCTTCGCGCAGTTGTCGGTCTAGCGTCTCGTCGTCGATCATTGGATTCACTTTATCAATTCGGCCCCCACGCCGCCAGTGTTCGTTTCAACTTTCGCGGCCGCGCAGAACGTTCGTTTTGACCGTGCCGAGCGGAATTTCGAGGACGCGCGAGGCTTCATCATGCGACAGACCGTTCTGGCAGCAAAGCTACGACTGCGGTGCGCTCGTGTAACGGAAGCAAACTAAGAGCGTGCATAAGATCGTGTCTCAAACCGGGATCGACAGTGTGCGGATCCTGTTCTGCCTGCCATTGCTCCTCATCCACGCCCACCAACTCCTTGCGACGGCGCGCGTCCTCGCGAAAGCAATTGTACGCGATTCGATAAAGCCATGTGGAAAACCGCGCTTCACCGCGAAAGCTGCGGATGTTTTTGTAGGCCCGGAGAAAAGCTTCCTGTGCGAGGTCATCTGCCAGAGCGATGTCTGTGCGGGTGAGTTGCCGCAGCAGACCGCGCACGCTCGATTGATGCCGCCGCACGAGTTCACCGAAGGCGTGCTGATCGTCATCGGTAAGAACTCGCGCAACCAGGTCCGCATCAGTGAGCTCCACGGCCGCAATATTACGGTGCCGGGGGCGGAGGCGGAATGTCCTTTTTGTTTTCCAATTTCCATACAATCAAATATCCAAGCCCGATCAGGAACGGAATCAGTCCGAACGACCACGCGCCGCCTTCCCAGTCGTTGACGGCTGCGAGCCATATCATCAGACCGAGGCCCACCATGGTCCAAACGACCCCGCGCCGCGCATCCGAGCGCCGGCGTATGCCTCGGGTGGCAGGAGCCAGCAGTTCTGCGGGAACGGGCTGACCTTTTTCTACCATCATCCGGATAGTCCGCTGCCGCATCCGAGTCGCGATAATTGAAAATATCCCAATCATAACCACGATCGCCACCGGCGCGCCGAATATGGATAGGAACACGATCGCCACGATTGGAATCGCCACTAAATTGCGCATTTGTTGAAGATCGGGGTCTTCATCTTTGTCATCCCCATCGATGATGATGCCATGCTTGTGCCCAAGCTTTTTCTCCAGCTTCCGGTGAATTTTGTCAGCGAGATCGGATGAAGCGGAACCAGACGTCGCACCAGGGGCTGCCGTTGGTGTTGATGCTGACGCCGCTATTGAGGTTGCCGCTGTTGCGGCTGTTGCTGCCGTCGGTGCTGTCGGGCTGGCAATCGGAGTTTCGGTCGGAGCCTGCGGAAACAAGCTGCCATACAACCCGAGCGAGCACATGCAGAGGAGGAATAGTTTTTTCATAGAGTGTTTGATCATAGGATGCAGCAAACGTCCGATTTGGATTCAACGATTTTGAGCATTCGGAGGCAATTAAAAGGTTGCGTGGCGCGGTTGGCTGGACATTATTGTCCCTCTCAAAACTGCGGGTGTAGCTCAGTTGGTAGAGCACCACCTTGCCAAGGTGGACGTCGCGAGTTCGAGCCTCGTCACCCGCCGTAGCCTTGGCGAAGGTGGGCCGCCAAACCTACACGCTATGGATCTTCCTGTGTATCTGTGGCGCAGAACGAGCCGAACTGCATTGGGTTAAAGCGCACGAAGACCTCCTTCAAGCGCACGCTTACGGCCAGCTCGTGATCGTACGCAGACCCGAGCGTAAGCGTCTGGAACTGGAAATTGTATGCCGCTCGCGGAGCGATTCGTCTGCGCTGCTCAAGGAATTTGGCGGCCGAATCGAGGCCTTGCCGCGCAATTGGCTGGAGCGATTTGCGCGTGCCGATTCGAAGCCTATCAAGATCGGGAAACGATTGGTGGTTTCGAGTGTGGGAGGGACCTTAGTGTCCCGACTGTCGCGGCACAAAGGCCGCTCCCACATTATCATTCCAGCCTCGTTGGCATTTGGAACTGGCGAGCACGCCACGACGGCAATGTCGCTTCGTTTTTTGGAACAACTGACCCGCTGCTGGAACCCCGGCTGGTCGCTCGTCGATCTTGGGACTGGCAGCGGAATTCTTGCTTTGGCGGCAAAATGTTTCGGTGCTGGCCGCGTCATAGGTATCGATAACGATCCCGCGGCGATTTCGGTGGCCAAATCAAACGCCCGATTGAACAAAATTCGCGGCGCCAGTTTTCAATTAGGCGACGTGCACAAATGGAACCCGGCACAGAAGACCGATGTGATTACGGCGAATTTATACAGCGATTTGCTTATCGAAATCCTGCCAAAACTACGCGGCGGCGCGTGGCTAATTCTCTCAGGCATTTTGCGCAGCCAACAAGACGAATTGGTTCATGCACTGCAGCGGAACCGCTCTCGACGTGATCAGACATGAAGCACCGCGGGAAATGGGTTGCCATTCTGGCGAGGCGGAGCAAGCACTCTGCGACCGCCGAACCTCGAGCCGGCAAATTTTTGCGGCGGTGATAGACCGCCGCTACAGTAAAACCGATGCAATCCGAACAGCTTGCTTATGCCATTGTCACACCCTATTCGATGCGGAAATCGCGCACCGGCGGCATCGTTGGCCGGTTGATTTCCCGCACCGGACTCGATTTGGTCGGAGGCCGAATGTTCGCTCCGGGCGCGGAGCTAACCAAGCGCTACGCCGACACGATTGTGACGGAAACTGACCCGAGCCATCGCGCCACGCAGCAATTGATTCGCGAGTACGTGCTGAAAAATTTCACCGGGGAGAAAAACGGTCAACATGCGCGTGTTTTGTTTCTGATCTTCCGCGGACCGGACGCTGCGGAAAAGATTCATCACGTCGTGGGTCACATCCTGCACGAGCGCACCAGCGGCGAAACGATTCGTGACACCTACGGTGATTACATCACCGATGATTCGGAGAATGTTGTTTACTTCGAGCCGGGAGTGGTCACTGAATTCGAACCGGGCGCGGTCGAGCGCGATTTAAAACTGTGGGCGGAATTTTCTGATTCGGATGGTGGAATCGTGGATTACGCCGTGCCGTTTCCGCGCGGTGCGCAAATCGAAAAAACGCTCGTCCTTATTAAGCCGGACAATTTCCGGTTCCCAAATTTGCGTCCAGGCGGCGTGATCGAAGTGTTTTCACGCACCGGCCTCTCGATCATTGGCTTCAAAGTTCACCAAATGAGCGTGGCACAGGCGGAGGAGTTTTACGGGCCTGTGCTGCCGGTCCTGGAGAAAAAGCTCGGTCCGAAAAGCGGCCGCGAAAACTGGGAGAGCATCATCGAGTTTATGGCCGGCAAAAAGCCCAGCGAATGTCATCCAGACGAACGCGACGCGCCTGGAACGGAGAAATCGATTGCCATTGTTTACCAGGGCGTGGACGCCGTGCGCAAAATTCGCGACGTGCTCGGCCCCACTGATCCGGCAAAAGCGCCTCCCGGTTCGATTCGAAAGGAGTTCGGACAAACGATCATGGTCAACGCCGCGCATGCATCGGATTCCGTCGAGAACGCGAAACGCGAAATGGCGATCATCCGAGTCGAAGAAAATAATTTCAAACCTCTGATTGAAAACTTCTATCGCCGCCAATAGTTTGCGCTCCCATTTGTGGATCACATCATTGCCATGGAAATTTCTGAACGCGCCGCTCAACTGACTCCGTCGTTGACTCTCTCAATCGATAGCAAGGCGAAAGCCATGAAAGCCGAAGGCATCGACGTCTGCGGCTTCGGTGCAGGCGAACCGGATTTCGATACACCAGAGCACATAAAAGGGCCGCAATCGAGGCTTTGGAAGCCGGTTTTACGAAATACACGCCAAACGCTGGCATCCCGGAACTGCGCCAGGCGATCGCAGATAAATTGGCAGCCGACAACGGATTGAATTATCGCGCCGGTCAGGTCGTGGTGAGTAACGGCGCGAAGCACGCATGCTACAATGCGATCCTCGCGACTTGTCAGCCCGGCGATGAAGTCATAATCCCGGCGCCATATTGGGTGAGCTACCCCGACATGGTGCGGTTAGTCGGCGCCGAGCCCGTGATCGTGCCCACCAGCGAGCGCAATGCCTGGAAAATGCGCCCGGAAGATTTCGAAAACGCGATGACGCCGCGCACGAAGATGTTGATCATGAACAGCCCGGGCAACCCAACGGGGTCTGTTTATACGCGCGAAGAATTGAGGCGATCGTCAACGTTGCCGCGGAAGAAGACATTTATGTTTTGTCCGACGAGATTTACGAGAAGCTCGTTTACGACGACGCCAAACATGTGAGCATCGCGTCCCTGTCGAAGGAAGCGTACGATCTCACAATCACCGTCAACGGATTTAGCAAATCTTACGCGATGACAGGCTGGCGACTCGGTTATCTCGCCGCGCCTGATGCGGTCGTCAGAGCCGTCGATTCAATCCAGAGCCATACCAGTTCGAACCCGTCGCTCCTTTTCGCAATACGGCGCGCTTGCCGCGCTCAAAGGCGATCAACAACCGCTCGCCGATATGCGCGAGGAATTCGATATGCGTCGCAATTACATGTTCGACCGCCTCTCGAAGATCTCCAACATCACTGCGGTCAAACCGCAGGGCGCGTTTTATATCTTGGTAAACATCAGCCAGCTTGGACTCACCTCTCAGAATTTCGCCGACCGTTTGCTGAGCAAAGCCAACGTCGCCGTCGTGCCGGGTGCTGCCTTTGGCGACGATCGCACCGTCCGGTTCAGTTACGCGACGAGCCTTGACGTGATCAAAAAGGGTCTGGACCGCTTCCAGGACTTTTGCCGGACGCTTGAGGTGGAACGCGTCTGTCCGTCCAGCGCAGTTGCCGAAGCGTAGCTCGCGAAGTCAGCGCGCAGCATTGACGCATCGCCGAACGGATTGCGGCAGAATGCCGCGATCAGCGACCATAATGCTCGTCGCTTGCCGCCTGTACTAGTCGTTCCGCAATGCCCGGCCATTTCGCCCTCATTCTACACGCGCATCTCCCGTTCGTTCGTCATCCGGAGCACGAGCATTTCCTCGAGGAAGAGTGGTTGTTTGAGGCGATCACCGAAACGTACATCCCGTTGCTGCGCATGATGCAGCGACTCGTCGACGATTCTGTGCCGTTTAAACTCACGATGTCGATTACGCCGACGCTCTGCGCAATGCTTCAGGACCAGCTGCTATGCGAGCGTTACGTCCGACACCTGGATCTTTTGATCGATCTTGCTGCGCGCGAACGAAAGCGAAATCGCAAACATCCGCAGCTCTGCGAGCTGGCTGAATTTTACATTGGTCTGTTTTCAGAAGCTCGCCGCCTCTTCGTGGATGAATGGAAATGCGATCTGCTCTCGGTCGTTCGTGAGCTGCGACAAACGGGCGCGCTCGAAATCATCGCCAGCGCGGCAACACATGGCTTGCTGCCGATCCTTCAGCAGCAATCGCCTCGCGCAGCGCGTGCGCAGGTTTTGATCGGACGCGACGTTGTATGTCGAACTTTTCGCCGGAGAACCCGCCGGATTCTGGTTACCCGAATGCGGTTACGCTCCCGGTCTGGAATCGATTCTCCAGCAAGCGAATCTCCGCTGGTTCGTTGTCGACGCTCACGGGTTGCTCTTTGGAACGCCGCGCCCATGCCGCTCCATTTACGCTCCCTGTTATACACCAGCCGGGCCAGCGGCCTTCGCACGTGATCCCGCTGCGAGCCGCCAAGTCTGGAGTGCGCACGAAGGCTATCCCGGCGATCCAGCTTACCGGGAATTTTATCGCGACATCGGTTTCGATCTGCCCATGGAACATTTGGGATCGATCGCGCGCGGAACCAGAAAATTCTCCGGCGTAAAATACCATCGGATCACCGGACGCGGCGATGAGAAACAGCTGTATGACCGAACGGCAGCGGAAAATGCGGCAGCACAACATGCAATTCACTTTCTGGAACAATGCCATGAGCAGATTCGCGAAATCAGCGAAGTCGGTTTCGACCCGATCATTGTCGCTCCGTTCGATGCGGAATTGTTTGGGCACTGGTGGTTCGAAGGACCAATTTTCCTGGAACAATTCATTCGCCACGCAGCAAACGAACGAGATTTCCGGCTCACAACGCCGAGTGAATATTTGGCCGCGCATCCGACGCAGCAAATCGTTGAGCCCGCTGCTTCCACGTGGGGTGAGAACGGCCATCTCGCCGTCTGGCTCGATCCGAGTAACGCCTGGATTTATCCGCAACTCAATGCGGCAGCGCAAACGATGATCGGACCTCGCAAAAAGGCTTCTGCTGTTGTAGGGCAACCGGCATGCGGTTGCCGATGCGGACTGGCAGGCGATGCGCCAGCCCACAACTTACCGATCGCGTATTTGAAACAACTCGCCCGCGAGCTTTTGCTGGCGCAATCAAGTGACTGGGCATTTCTAATGAAAACCGGGACTGCGCGCGAATACGCCACTCAACGCACGATCGATCACCTTGCTCGCTTCAACCGTCTGCACGATCAGTTTGTCACAAATAATCTCGATGAAGAATTTCTGCGCGACTGCGAATGGCGGGACAACATTTTTCCGAACGTGAACTGGCGCTATTATGCTTAAATCACGGATCGCGGATCGCCGTTTCAACATTCTCACTTTGCTTTCTTGCGTCGCTTTTGTCGCAATCGCCGCGGCACAAGAATCGCCCACTCCAACTCCTTCGCCGACGCCGGGAGAATCTCCTTCTCCGTCGATTTCGCCAGAACAATCTGTGCCGCCCTCGCCCACCCCGGAACAAACGCCTTCACCCTCGCCTGCGAGAAGCGTCCGAATCAGTTTCATTCCTCCGCCAATGGACGGCACGATCAGCCTTGGGATCTATGATCAGGCCGGCAAACTCGTGCGCGTCCTGCATCAGAACGCGCAATTGAACGACTTCGCGATCGGCGCTGATGCGCTCGTGACGCGATGGGATGGAAAGGATGATGGACACCAAGACTCGCCTTCTGGACGATATCACGCGCGCGGTTACCTGGTCGGTCCACTAAAACGCGAAGATCTGGGCGAGACTTCGCCGCCTCCAACGCAAATCGAAGCGAACGTGGTGAAAGTCCGACTGGTCCGCAATCCTTTGCGGAAAGATAAAAGGCCGGTTGTCGAACTCGGCATTGGATTCAATAGCGACGGAAGTTACCTGAAAACCAGCGACGGTCTGCCGCTTGTTCAAAGTCAGTGAGACACCGAATGTGACGCGCGCAGGGATCGCAGCCAAAGGTGAGAACGCCGTCGATATTTGGCAGGATGACGGCACGAGCGTGCATCAATTTCGCATCTCGAATGTTGACCAGATGATGGCGTTCGATTGCGGCGAATTTGAACTGAAGTGAGGCATTCTCGCCTCGCGTCAAATATACCGCGAGCTTCATTCCGCCTCTCCCTTTCGCAAAGGGGAGAGGGATTAGTGAGTGAAGGGCTTGTGTCAGCGCGCACTGAGGTTTCTTCGATTTTGCGGTCAGGGGCTTTCCGAAATAGAAAGGAAGAGTCCCTATGCAAACCAACAGCAGCAAATTCTCCCGGCGGTATGACCGGGAGTTTAAAGAGAACGCGGTCGCTCTGATTCAAAGCGGTCGTTCCATCACCGAGGTGTCGCGCGATCTGGGGGTATCCGATTGGTCATTGAGGCAATGGCTCAAGGCCATTGAAGGCGCTCAAGCTTTGAATGAATCCAAGAGGCTTTCTTCTGAGACGCCGGAGCAGCGCGAGATTCGCCGGCTGCGCCAGGAGAATGATTATCTGCGCCGGCAGCGGGACATTTTAAAAAAGCCTGCAGCATCTTGTCGGCCGAGGTGCAGCCCAGCGATTTAGGGTGATGCAACAGATGAAAGCCTCTCATTGTCTCACCGAAATGGCCGACGCTCTTGCTGTTTCCAAGAGCGGTTTTTCGCTCATCAACGCAAAGGGAGCGGCCTCGAGCTCAACAGGACAACGAATTATCGCAGGCGATCGAGCCGATCTTTGTGGCCAGCCGCAAGACTTACGGCAGTCCACGCATCATGCATGCGTTGCGCAGAAGCGGGTGGCGCTGTGGCAAAAATCGCATCGCCCGGCTCATGCGCTCACGCGGCCTGCGCGCCAGGCAAAAACGTCGCTTTAGAGCGCAAACAACGCGAAGCGATCACAAACTGCCGGTGGCGCCAAACTGGCTGGCCAGGATCCCCAAACCGGATCGTCCCGGCCAGGTCTGGCTAGCCGATATTACCTGCATCCAGACGCAAGAGGGTTGGCTCTATCTTTCGGGCATCCTGGACCATTGCTCACGACGCTGTATCGGTTGGCACGCGCAGGAGTCGCTTGCCAGCTCGCTAGTCAGTAGAGCGTGGGAAAAAGCCTGCCTCAATCAGCCACTCGCTCCCGGGCTGCTCCATCATTCCGATCGCGGCGTTCAGTACGCCAGCACCCAATTTCAAACGCTTCTGCACTCTCGTGGCGCGACCGCTTCCATGAGCCGCAAAGCCAATCCATACGACAACGCGATCATGGAAAGCTTTTTTGCCACTCTCAAAACCGAATGCTTTCAAAATCAAATTCCAAAAAGTCGCCGTGAGGCCAAATTGATCTTATTCGATTACATCGAAACCTTCTATAACCGGTCTCGTCTTCACAGCGCTCTGCAGTACCAATCACCACTGGAATTCGAAAACAAATTCAACACCAACAACTAAACAAAACTAGAAAGCCCTGTCCGTTTTCGAAGAAAGTCAACCACCCAGGAACCCTCACCCTACCTCCCTTGGAAGGGAGAGACGAAGTTTGCCCAATCTGCGCTATCGAGTAGCGCGACAACCGCTGGTCACGATGCAAAATCTCTGTTATTTAAGCCCGCGATGGCCGCTACCGAGTTCCAGCAAACCGTTGGCAAGATTGCCGGTTTTACCGGCACTGCGCTGCACACCGGCGAAAAAGTTACGCTCAGACTGCATCCCGCGCCGGTGGATCACGGAATTAAATTCAAGCGCAAAGATTTGCAGGATGAGCCGACAATCGACGCCAAAATCGAGAACCTGAAGACGGTCGAGCGCGCCACCACAATTGGCGAAGGCTCGGTGCGCGTGCACACAGTCGAGCACGTGCTGGCCGCGCTCTCGGCAATGGGCGTGGACAACGCCATTGTGGAAATGGACGCAAACGAGCCGCCAATCGGAGACGGAAGCGCGCAACCGTATGTCGATCTCATCAAGAAAGCCGGCGTAACAGCTCAGGAGGAGCCGCGCAAATTTTTCGACGTGCGCGAACCGATGCACGTGGAAACGAAAACAGGTGCGCTGCTCGTTTTACTGCCGGACGACAAATTTCGCATCTCGTGCACACAGGCCGGACCAAACAATCAATTCACGCAGTTTTTGTCGATTGGAACTTACGCCGTCGATTTTCGAGCGCGAGATCGCTCCGGCGCGCACATTTGTTTACTACGAGGATGTTGAGCCACTCATGGATAAAAATCTGATCAAGGGCGGCAGCCTCGAAAACGCGATTGTCGTGCGCGGCGAGGCGGTCTTAAGCAAGGAACCATTGCGTTTCTCAGACGAATTCGTGCGGCACAAAATCCTCGATATTATCGGCGATCTCGCGCTAGTCGGTCGCCGTATCCGCGGTCACGTGGTCGCGGTGAAGCCCGGACATGCTGCGAATGCGGAATTGGCTCGCGCGCTCGCTCGCGAGCAGACGCGGAGAAGCGCGATGAGCGCACCGCGCGCGATCCCAATAGGCGATTCCGGTCTGGACACTGGCGAAGTGATGAAGATCCTTCCGCACCGCTACCCTTTTTTGATGGTTGACCGGGTCATCGGCTTCGAGGGCGAAAACAAAATTACGGCCATAAAATCCATCACGATTAACGAGCCGTTTTTTCAGGGGCATTTCCCCGGTCATCCAGTCATGCCTGGAGTAATGCAAGTAGAAGCGATGGCGCAAGTGGCCAGTATTCTTTTGTTCAAATTGACGAAGACTTCGAGTCGTGTCGGCTATTTCATGAGCGCGGACGAGGTGAAATTTCGCAAACCGGTTTTTCCAGGCGACACGATTTTCATTCACGCCGAGCTGACGAGAGCGCGTGGCAATCGCATGGCGAAAACGAAGTGCTACTGCGTAGTGAACGACGCAGTCGTCTCCGAAGGCGAACTGATGTTCACGTTCCTCGATAAATGAGGGGAATGACGAAGCACGAATGACAAATGACGAAGAAATTTCGAATGACGAATGACAAAAATTTCTCGCCGCACACATTTAAGCTTCGAGTTTCGTCATTGATTCGTCATTCGTCATTGGTCATTCGTCATTATGTCTGACGTGCAGATTCATCCGACGGCCATTGTCGATCCCGGAGCACGAAATCGGCGCGGGCACAATCGTCGGACCGTACTGTGTTATCGGAGCCGATGTGGTAACTGGTCCAGATTGCTGGCTGCAGCATCACGTCACGCTCTGCGGACCGATGAAGGCCGGAGCGAAGAACAAGTTCTACGCTTACTGCTCAATCGGCCAGCAAACGCAGGATTTAAAATATCGCGGCGAACCGACCTATCTGGAAATCGGCGACGAAAACACGTTTCGCGAATTCGTTACGGTAAATCGGAGCACAACGAGCGAAGGCAAAACGCGGATCGGCAACTCCGGAAATTTTCTCGCTTACAGTCATATCGGACACGATTGCACTGTGGGCGACCACGTCGTTTTCTCCAATAACGGCACATTGGCCGGCCACGTTCAGGTGGGAGACCACGCGGTAATGGGCGGCCTCACCGCCGTGCATCAATTTTGCCGGATCGGACGATTCGCCATCACCGGCGGTTGCTCGAAAATTGTCCAGGACGTTCCACCGTTCATGATCGCCGATGGCAACCCGGCCGAGATTCGCGGCGTTAATCTTATTGGTTTGGAACGGAAAAATTACCCGCCTGAAAGCGTTAAGCTGATCAAAGAAGCGTTCCGCCTGATTTACCGCTCGAAATACAACCGACGCCAGGCAATCGAAGCGATGCAGAAAGAATTGCCTCAGACCGAAGAGATCACCGAACTCATCCAGTTCATCGAACAAAGCGAGCGCGGAATCATCCGGTAAGTTTTATCGGCGGCTGCAGCCTTTGCTGATCGATCGCGCGGATTTGAAATGGCCGAGGCGGTGCGAGAGCCGCACGCAGCGCGTCGACGCGTACGGGCGTCCGGCGAGATTGAAACCAAACCTTGTTACAACCAGAATGACGATACGTTGCCCTAAGCTCAACTTGAAGTTAAACTTTACGTTAAATGAAGACGATTACGATGCTCGAATTTCGTCAGAATGCGCAATCCGTTCTGCGTCGCATTGCCAAAGGCGAACGCTTCGTCCTCTCGCATCGAGGCAAGCGTGCTGCGCGCCTCGAGCCACTGACCACAGCGCCCGATAACGTTTCGTCAAATGATCCGTTTCTGACCATCGGTTCCCGCGCCACGGCCAGTCCTAAAGGAAAACGAGACACACCGATATCGATCGCATCGTTTATGGCTGCAGTTGAGGTTTTTGTCGATACCGCCGGCTTCCTCGCCTTGTGGGACGTGCGAGATGGACATCATGCAGCCGCGCTCCGGCTTCAGCAGGACTTAATCCGGAAACGCCGCCATTTCCTCACCACTGAATATGTCGCCGACGAAACGATCACTCTGCTGCTGGCGCGCCACAGTCATCGGGCCGCTACGGACTTTCTTGATACGATCGAACGCAGCGAGGCGCTCCGCCTCGAATGGATTGATCCGGCACGTTTTCACGCCGCAGCCACCTGGTTTCGCAAGCATGGCGACAAACAATGGTCCTTTACCGATTGCGTCAGTTTCGCTGTGATGCACGAGCTCCGGATTCGGGATGCGTTCACGACGGACCATCATTTTCGGCAGGCCGGCTTCAATCCTCTTCTCAGAGCCTGAGTTCCTCTGCTAAAAATGTTGCGCGCTCGCGGCAGCTTTCGGAGCCTGGTCCGGCCGAGCTTTCAGAGTTGAAATTGATCGCTGAGGATTTGAAGTCTTTGGCTCGCCTTCTCAACTATCTACTATCAACCATCAACTTTTCGCGAATGCCTGCAACGTCTCACGTCTATTGCGAATCAAAAATCTTGCACTGGTAGAAGAGCTCAGACTGGCAGATCGGGCCGGGGTTTGTCGCGGTCACGGGAGAAACAGGCGCCGGGAAATCAATCATCATTGGCGCGCTGCAACTTTTGCTGGGTGAGCGCGCGGACAAATCGCTGATTCGCACTGGTGCTGATCTTTGCACGGTCGAAGCAGTCTTTAGCGGCGCGGAATTGCAAAAGCTCAATCCGCAGCTTGCCGAAGCGGGCGTAGAGCCATGCGAAGACGATTTGATCCTGAAGCGGACTCTCTCCTCGACCGGGACTAATCGGCAGTTCATCAACGGGTCGCCGACGACATTGTCGGTGTTGAAAAATCTTGGGGACGAACTCGTCGATCTTCATGGTCCTCACGATCACCAGTCGTTGCTCTCGCCGGAGACGCAATTGAGCTTGCTCGATTCGTTCGCGCGCGCCGAACAACAGCTCGAGGAATATCGAACGCATTATCGGCAATTGCAGACATTGCTCGCCGAACATGCCGCGCTCAACACCGCGGAAACCGCGCGCGAACAGGAGCTGGATTTGCTTCGGCACCAAATCACCGAGATCAAATCGGCGAATCTCGTCGCGAGCGAAGAAGAAGAAATCGAGAAGCGCTACAAACTCGCCAGCAACAGCAAACGGCTGATTGAGCTTGCCAGCGGGATCGCGAACAGACTTTCCGAGGCAGACGATTCCGTTCTCGCCCAGCTCGCGGAAACGCAACGGCTGCTTCGAGAATTGGAAAAGATCGACAGCTCGATCGCACAATTCTCGTCGGCGCACGCCGCTGCTGTGGTCGAGCTTTCCGAAATCGCGCGCACTCTCTCGGCTTACGCCGAGAAATTCGATCTCGATTCGGAACAACTCGCCGCACTTGAACAACGCGTTTCGCTGTTTGAAACGTTGAAGCGCAAATACGGCGGTTCAATTGCCGACGTGATCGCGTTCGGTGAACGCGCGGCTGAGCGGATGCGGAAGATTGAAGGGCGGGACGCAGAGTTGGAGCGACTCACGAAAGACATCGAAAATGTTCGCGCGCAAATGAACCGCGCCGGCGAAGCGCTGCGCAAATCGCGCCTAAAGGTTGCGCCGAAACTTTCCGAGAATATTCGGCGAAATTTGCGCGACCTCGGGTTTCGTCAGTCAGAATTCGAAGCAAAACTCAGCGCGCTCGACGAGCCGCGCCCGAACGGATTTGATTCGGTAGAATTACTGTTCTCGCCAAATCCGGGCGAACCGTTGAAACCGCTTCGCGCGATCGCATCGAGCGGCGAAATTTCACGGCTGATGCTGGCGATCAAATCCGCGCTGGCTGCGCATGACGCGATTCCATTGCTCGTGTTCGACGAGATCGACACGAACGTCGGCGGCGAAATCGCGCACGCCGTTGGTGCCAAGATGCAAACGTTGGGACGGGATCATCAGGTGATCTGCATCACGCATCTGCCGCAAGTCGCCGCGACCGCTTCGTCGCATTTTGTCGTGACGAAGGACGTCACGCGCGGCCGCACGTTTTCCAATCTGCATGAAGTCACGGGCAAAGCGCGCCAGGAAGAAATCGCGCGAATGCTTGGCGGCAAAAGCGACTCAGCGCTTAAACTCGCGGCGAGCTTGCTGAAGCAGAGCTAATCTGCCACGATCACGCGAGGTAGCGCGTGCCGGTTGCACACTGAACTCGCTCTCGCGGCGATCACGTCATCGCCCCTACGTGGATGGAAGTCACAACTACTTCATCACCGGACCGAGTGGCAGGATGACTTTGCCGTAGACTTCGTTGAGCACCTGCGCGAGACCGGCGTAGATCGCGGAGAATCCGCAGAAAATTCCTTCGTAGCCGGTGAACTGTTTGAAACCAGGACCTGCGTTAATGAAATCGCCAATCGCCAGGAGAAAGAAAAGAATCGTCAGCGAACCGAAAACGACCTGCCCGGCGACATGCAAGCGCAACGTGCCAATGAACATCACTGCGGTGAACAGACCCCACATGAAAAGATAAGCCGCCATCGCAGTGTCGTTGGAGGCCGTGGCCCATCCTAACTTCGGCAGAATAATCAGCGCCACGAGCGAGAACCAGAACAAGCCGTACGAAAGAAACGCAGTGGTGGCGAAAGTGTTGCCTTTCCGCCATTCCATAATCCCAGCCACAATTTGCGCCGCGCCGCCATAGCAGATCCCCATCGCCAGAATCATGCTGTTGAGTTCGTAAAACCCCGCGTTGTGAAGGTTTAGCAACACAGTGGTCATGCCGAAGCCGAGCAGCCCCAGGGGCGCCGGATTCGCTGTCGTATCCTTGAGGTGAGTAGTGGATTCGTTCATGGCGACGGCAGTGTGCCTAAAGAAAGAGCGACAATGCAAGAAGGAATGGCTTCGCTCGTTCGATCAATTTCCTGTAGCGGCGCTCCTGAGCGCCGAATCTGTCGCAGCGGGCAGACTGGACGGCGGTCGGAGATCTGCCGCTACAGCATACTTTGGTCCCTTAACGATTTCGCTTGTCGGCGCACGTCCGCTGAAATTATGGTCCTAGTTTCGTATATGATTCGGCGCGATTATCTCGTCGTTGGTGCGGGTATCGGCGGAGCGAGCGCATGCGAAGGAATTCGCAAATACGACAAGCGCGGCTCCGTCACGCTGGTCGGTGCGGAAGCATTGCCGCCTTACAAGCGTTGGATCCTTTCGAAAGGGCTTTTTGCGAGAAAAGGAAGCGAATCTGAAGAAACTCCAGGAGTTCGATGAGCGCTGGTTCGATGCGCACAAGATCGAGGCACGCTTCGGCACGGTAGTCACGCAATTCAACATCGAGCGTCGCCTGGCTGTGCTGGCCAATGGTGAAAGCATCGAATTTACGAAGGCATGTCTGGCGATGGGCAGCCGGCCGGTACGCCCGGCAATGGCAGGGACAAGTCTTGGCAACGTGATTTATTTGCGAACGATTCGTGACGCGCTCGCATTACGCGAAATGGCGAACTTGGAGAAAACGATCATGGTCGTCGGAGGTGGTTTGCTGGCATGCGAGTCGGCAGCAAGCCTGCGCATGATGAAAATGAAAGTCGGCTTGATGCATCGCGACGCTTACTTGTTGAATCGCTACGTCGATCCTGAGACCGGCGCGTGGTTGACTGATTATTTTACGAAGCACGGCGTCGTGCTCTCGATGGGAGAAGCCCTCAACGGATTCGAAGGCAAAACCGTCCTGCGCAACATTCAAACCAAGAGCGGTAACCGTTTCCCGGTTGGCCTTGCCGTCGTTGCATGCGGCGCAGAACCGAATCTCGATCTTGTGCGCAACACTCCATTAGCGGGACCACACGGGTCGCCTGTCACCGAATATCTCGAGACCGAGGAAAAAGGAATTTACGCCATCGGCGATCTCGCCTTCTATCCGGACAGGATCATGGGCGGCATGCGGCGTCAGACCCACTGGGAAAACGCCCGCGAGCAAGGTCTGGTTGCAGGGGCTAATATGACGGGCAAGAAGCGCATCCGTTACGAGCAGGTCCCCTATTTTTGGACGGAGATGTTCGATTTGCGGATGGATTTCGTGGGCGATTTCACGCTGCCGCCTACGCGCGTGAACCTTGATGGAACGTACCCGAAGAAAAAATTCATCGCCCGATATTATCAGGGCGATAAGCTCCGCGGGATTCTTCTTTGCCAGCAAACGCAACGCGAAGTCGATGCGGCCAAAAACCAGTTGCGGCAGGCGCAGGGCAAATAGGTTCGCGCACGACTAACGAGCAACCTCACCTGGCGCTGACGCGTCCTCTCTCCCGAGCGGAGAGACTAGCGTAAGTGCGCGCCTTATCGCAGTCCATCGCGAGTAGCTCTAGCATCCGCCGGGATTTGGAACGCCGGATTGCTCACGCGCACGAGCTTCCAATCCCACGGCTTTCCTGAGACGTGATGCCACTCCAGCTCGAAAGGCGTGGGCAATCTGTTCACGCGTTCATCCAACAACTGCATCACGCCATCGTCGCTGCTATAGACGTTGATTTTGCCAATCCAGATCGCACGCGGCGTTTCAACTCGCACCGCGGCGTCGGGCGCAGTAATCCTGGAGCCGCGCACCCATCGAAAACCTTCCCGCATCCGCTCAAGAAGCCGCGCCCGATCGTGGTCCCACTGGTCGCGATAGTCTTCGCCAATGAAATCGGCAACAGTCTCCCAATTTCTGCCGTCGATTGCGTGAAAGAAATGTTCTGTGTGAAGGCGGACCTGATGCTCGGGTCGCCAAAGCCAGAGCAGATACAGGCCGATGCACAGTGCAACGGCCAACACGCCGATGATTGCTCCACGAAGCGTAATCGTCACACGCGCCGCAACGATACAACATCAGGATCGAATCGCGCGTCGGATTCGCTTACTTGACGCGAAACGCTGTCAATTGCGACTTGATCTTGCCCAATGCGCTTTCCTCCGCCGAGAGGGCTTCAGCTTGCTCTTTGGCCAGTGTTTTCGCCGCGGTTGCAGCACTGGAAAAAGACTCTTTCAGTTCGGGCGACTGGCGGACAAACTCCTTCGCCCGCGCGCTCTTTAACCAGGTTTGCACGCGATCCGTGGTTTTGAACCGCATTCCCACCAATGAAGCCTGGCATCACCTTTCATTCACGCGGACAATTTCGGACGGGACCGCGCCGAACAGATGCCCAGCGCTGATTAGCGTTGCCGGACCGCGGCCTCCAGTTTCCGCCTCGCGGACAACACATGATCGGATCTCGGCAGAGCGAAGCGAGGCTGCGCAGTTTTTCGGCGCACGAGGGTCGTTTCCGAAGTTGCACTTCGCATTTCCAGCCTGCCTTCCATAGGTAAACGCGCATGGCACGCGGTATGCAAAACAGTCAAAGACAAATGATGCACGACTTCGAATTTACAGCTGAAACGCTCGACGAGACTGACTTTGAATCAGGCGAAAACGGCGGTGCGACACACCTCGAATCCCGTGGTGAGAACACGCCGTTCGGCGAAACGGAGGAAATGCAGCTTGCGTCGGAACTTCTCGAGATCACCGACGAAAACGAGTTGGACGGATTCATCGGAACCTTGATCGCACGTGCAGCGGCGTGAGCGCGCCGCGTGGCATCGTCACCGGAATTTAGTAGGCTGCTCCGGCAAGCGGCAAAAAGAGCCTTGCCGATGATCGGCGGTGGGTTGGCAATCTGATTGTGCCCGGAGCTGGTGCATCGGCCGGCAGCTAAACTCGCAGCCGCGGCGAGTAATCTGTTCGGCCTCGAACTCGAAGGGCTCAGCCCCGAGGACCAGGAATTTGAAGTCGCGCGCCGCTTCGTGCGGTTTGCGGGCGCGGGGGCGAAGAACGCGGCGCGTTTCCGCGGTGCGCGTTTCTCCGAAACTTGCGGCCCGGCGGGCGCTGGGCGCTGCGGCCCGCCGCCACGCACCGGGCTTTCTCCGCCGGCGCAAACCCGATCGCCAAGACCTCCAAGGTCGCTGGGGGCGCTTCGGAGCGTCGCGGCCGGACTACGGCTACGCGGCGCCGCTCCCGATCGCGGTGACCTGCCACTGCTGCGGCGCGCCGCAGCCCGGAGCCGGCACCGGCGGCAACAGGTGCCCCAGCCGCGGACGCCGATGCGAACTCTCTGCCGGACACCGAGCCGGCGAACCACCGAACCACAACCCCAAACACCGAAAGGAACCGATATGCACGATCTGGATCGCACCACCATGGAAATCACCGACGAAGCCGACAGCTTCGAATTCCCGGAAACTCAGGAATACGGGAGCCAGGGCGAAAGCCCTTCAGCGAAGATGAAGTCGAAGAGCTTGCTGCGAATCTGCTGGAAATCAGCGACGAACAGGAGCTCGACCAGTTCCTCGGCGGACTCTTTAAGAAAGCACGAAGCCTTGTCGGCGGCGCTCTGAAGTCGCCGCTGCTGCGGCCGCTCGGCGGCTTCCTCAAGGGTGCCATCAAGAAAGCTCTGCCGATCGCCGGCGGCGCCCTGGGCAGCATGATCGTGCCCGGGATTGGCGGGCAGATTGGCTCGCGCCTGGCCTCCGGTGCCGGCAGCCTGCTTGGGCTTGAATTCGAGGGCCTCGCGCCCGAAGACCAGGAGTTTGAAGTGGCCAAACGCGTCGTTCAGATGGCCGGCACGGCCATTCAAAATGCCGCGCAATCCCCGCTCATTGGCGATCCGCAAGCCGCGGCGAAATCCGCCGTCATTGCCGCGGCCCAGGCGAATATGCCGGGTCTGCTCCAGCGGCAACACGGCATGTCCGGTAGGCACCGTCGTCGTCCGCACAGCGGCCGCTGGCATCGGCGCGGCGGGAGAATCGTCCTCGTCGGCGTGTGAGCGCCAGTCAATCTCAACCCAACTGCACAGGAGAACTCCCATGAAAGAATTTGAAATAGCGACAGAGACGAATTCGAGCCGATGCCGGCGATTTGAGAGCGACTCGTTCGAGTTTGAATCTGATCAAGAATTCGAGGGCCAGGCCGACACGGAGATCGAGACTCCGCTCGATGAAGTCGAGGAAATGGAGCTGGCCGCGGAGCTGCTGGCCGTGTCGAGCGAAGAGGAGCTGGATCAGTTTCTCGGCAAGCTCTTCAAGGGCGCGCGTGGAGAGGGGATCAAGAAGGTCGCGCGGCCGCTCGGCGGAATTCTCAAGGGCATCGCGAAAAAGGCGCTCCCGTTCGTCGGCGGCGCGCTCGGCTCGTTCATCCCGATTCCTGGCGTGGGCACCGCTGTCGGCACGGCACTGGGCGGAGCAGCGAGCAAGCTGCTCGAAGTGGATCTCGAAGGGATGAGTCCGGAGGATCAGGAGTTTGAGCTGGCGCGCGTTTCGTGCGCCTGGCCAGCAGCGCCGCCGACCGAGGCCGGCGAATGCGCCGGTGGGGCATCAATCCAAACGCCGCGGCCGCTCGCGGCGGTGCGGAATGCCGCGAGCCAATTGAGCGGCCAGCAAGTCGCAGACGGCGCGAAGGCAACAGAGCGGACGCTGGCTGCGCCGGGGCAACAAAATAATCCTGCTCGGAGCCTAAAGATGGTCGCCACCGCGCCAGCATCGATTTTCCTCGCCCGGGAAGCGCGCGCTCGCTCCTTCAGCGGCTGGCGCGCGTGCGGTCCTTTGCGCTCGAGATTCCCTCAGTGCTCGCGGCGGCTGTCACGCCCGCGGCGCAGACGGCGGTCGAGGCGCACATGGCGCGGGGCCGGCGTCGCTTGCGTGAGCGATGGTGCTCGACTATCTGCGCTGGCTGCGCGGTCCGCAGGCGCAGGACGCCACGCCGGCTGAGGTGCAGGCGCGGTTGACTTTTCTGCGCCTGCGCTTCAACGCCATGCTCTCGCAATTCGACATCTTCGCCGACGCGCTGGTGCAGCGCACCGAGCATGACAATGGCGTGCGGCTTGCCGGCCTCGACACGGTCGCGGCGGACGCGCTGCGCGTATCGCGGCGCGATCTTCGAGCCGCCGCCGGTGATCTGCTATCTTGATCGCGGGCCATGGCGCCGCGATCCGCCGCGCGCGCACGCGGCTGCCGGGCGGCGGGAAAATCCGGTGGCGATCATCCGCGTGCCCCGCGAGCGCGATGGTCGGCAGCGGCATCGCGTCGTCGCTCGTGCACGAAGTCGGACACCAAGCGCGCGGCGTTGCTCGATCTTGATGAACTCGCTACGGCCGCTCCTGCAGGCGCTGCAGCGCAAGGGCGGCGCCGAGCAGATGGCGTGGACAATTTGCGAGCGCTGCATTTCCGAAATCATCGCGGACTTCTGGGCCGTGGCGAAGGTCGGGCGTCTCGCGACTACCGGACTTGATCGGCGTGGTGAGTCTGCCGCGCGCGTTCGTCTTCCGCATCAATATGGACGATCCGCATCCATTTCCCGTGGATTCGCGTGCGGCTCAGCACCGGCGATGGGCCGCGCGCTGTATCCGCATCCGCAGTGGGCGCGGCTCGAGCAAATGTGGGATGCGTTTTATCCGCTCGCCGGGCTCGACCTCAGCGCCGGCGGATCGTCGCATCTTTGCTCAAGACGCTGCCGACATTTGTCGCGTTAATCGCCAATCATCGCCCCCGCGCCTTGGGAGGGCGGACGCTCGCCGAGGCGCTGGGAGTCGCGCGAACGCCAGCCCTCGCGCCTCCAGCAGCCTCTTCCAAGTCTGGGGCGGCTCGCCAGCGCAGATGCGCCACGCGTCGCCTTCGCTGGTCTTCGCCGTGCTCGGCCAGGCGAATGCCGATGGACAAGATCAGCCCCGAGGAAGAAAGCCGGCTGCTCACGAGCCTGCTCACCTACTGGGCGTTGCGCGGCACGCTCGACATGTCGGCCTTTGCAGCCAGCGCACGCCCGCCGTTGCTCGCGTCGAGGCATCTTTCATGCGCGAGATGCGCGAACCGCGCAGATACGCCGGCCGGCTTCCCGTTCAGCTCTTTAGACTCACTACGCGACAACCACGAACCAAGGACCACTGCCATGCCGGTCGAGAACACGACCGGCCGACATCGATCTTAACAAACCATGAACACTCGAATCGTCAACGCAGGAGAAACGCATATGAAAGAACACCTGAAGACAAAGGAACAATCAAAGTCACGGTCCAGGACAGAGCTGGCGCAAGTCAGGCCCCAATAGCAGGCGCGCGCAGGTGCTCGTGCTCAGTCCGTAACGAAGCTGGCGAGCGGCAAAAGGGAAGCGTCAAACCCATGGCGGTGAGGATCGCGTGCCCCGCCTCTGCGAGCCTCGGTTTCCAGGATACGACTGCGACCAGAACGGTCACGCTGAATTCGAGCTGGATCCCAGGGAACCTATCCGGTCTTCTGTCGCCACCTTCGCGGAGGTAGAACTCTAAAGACGTCACAGTTACTGGAGTGCGAATGCGTCCGAGTAGCACTGTTCGAAGTTCCTGTGGGGTTTGAAGTCCGAGGTTGTCGATCTGTCGGCGAGGATGCCGTCCGCGGGCGTGTCCCGATTTGATCCTCGCAGGCACGCCCGTTCCGCTTCGAAGCGAGTGCCGAGGCAATCGACAAGGCGAAAGGCCAGCATTCCTCGTGCCGGTGGAGTTTGGCTTTAGCAGCAGCCAGAGGCTCATTAACGAAGATCGGCGATCGGGAAGCGATCCTGAACACCGGCGGGCCTGACAGGCCCGGTTACGGTCGATGCCATGCTTAGCCAAGCAGGCAGCCCGAGTACATGACCATCCGCTAACACCGCGGAATGTCACTGCAACAGCCGCCGCAGTACCACATCACCGGCGATATCTCCGTGACTGCGTCGGACTGCGACGACCCTGACGCCCGACCTGCCGCTCTGGACTGTCATCCGGAACGCGACCGGGGCAATCTCGTTTAACAACTACAAGAAGTTCATGGACGACGTCATGTGCGGCAGGGACCCGTTCGAGAATGAACGCTTAACGACGAGTCCGCTCTGTGAGCCCGGAAGTCGCTGCCTTACCCTGGCGTGGACGCCTACAGCATGGTTAAGTGTGCCACCGAAGTTCTTTTGATGGCACATGTGCGGGAGTCGATCGCGACACCCTTTGACGCGAAGCCCTGACGATGAGCAAGGCCGCTACGGACGCAACATCAACGCGACACAACTCAACCAGCTCTGGAACGACGCTTACCTCGTAGAGGTAAACGGAGGCAATCCGGTGACAGACCTGCCCGTATCTGGCGTTGATCCAGCAGCTGGGCGAAGTGCCGCTCAAGCGACGGCAATGGCAATGGCCAGGCGGAGGTGGCCAACTGCTTCGGCATCCTGCGAACAGAAGCTGGAAAACCCCTGCCTGCTCGAGCTCATCTGGTCGTACTGGCACGAGGAGGGAATGCTCGTCCAAACGATGAACGCGATCAGCATGCGCTTCCAAAACAGGCGCGGCCGCGCGGACACGGGATCCCCTGACGCGATTCGACATCGATCCGCTCCGGCCGCTGGGCAACTTGCTCTGGGGCTACATCCAGGACGAGCAGCATCGGCTCACGCGTCGTCGCGGCGCGCCTACGAATACGATCACCACTACGGCATCACCGCTCCAGGGTCGGGCGCGCGCCACCGCTTCGCACCGTGGACAGCCGGTCGAAGTTCCATCGAGGCGTTCCACAACCTGCTCCATCTCTGCTCGATCTTCTTCAAGGCAGACGACGACACCACCGTGATCGCCGATGGCTTCCCGGTGATGAACGCCATCCGCGAAGTGCATCTCGTCCTCGCCGAAGGCGCACAACCAGTTCGGCGATCTGCCATCGACCGCCCGTCAGGAGATGCTCGATCGAGCAGTGGCTCGCTGCGCGCGCCCGAGATGCGTGAGTTCCTGGCGGCCGGATCATGGTGCCGTATTCCGAAGTCTGGATGGACCGCGTGGATACGGTCGAAGCAGACTGCTGGGCTGGACGGACACCAGCCATCACCGACTTCCACGATCTGGCCGTCTTCGGCGAGCAGATCCTGCTGTCGATCCGTTACGGCCACTGGAGCGACGATTCACGACCCGGCCGCAGGCGGCAAACTGGGCGCGTTACTGGCGGCCGGAGATCCAGGGCTACATCCACTCATACCGGGCGGTGACCGGAATCGATCTTGGCATCGGAAGCCAGCGGGCCGCAGGTCACCGATCGCGACGTGCAGCCATCGGTGCACCTGCGCCGCAGGCTGGAAATCCAACATGCACAACGGCCCGCGGCCCGCGCGGCTCGGCTGGCGCTCTGCCGCGCCGCCGACAGGTCGCCGGACGCAACGGCGACGGCCAGGCCACCGAGGCGCGCGGGCGGCGCCCGCGAGTTGGAGTTCACCGAGGAATTCTAATGAACGCCGACGCACAGTGCTCGACTCTTACTTCGTCGCATTATCTCCTTCGGCCTCTGGAACACCTCGAGCAGCTCACTGCGACCCTGGCAGCGACTCGCCACCGGGGTTCCCGCAGCGTTGGCAGAACCGACAGAGTGCAGTCCATGATCAGCCGGCGCGCTTCGCCGTATTTGCAGGCGCTGCGAGGCCGGGATCTTGGCCACTCCTCCGCTACGTGCACTTGGCTTGGGACTTGCTCGTGGTCTTCTGGACGAATGAAACCGGCATCAGCGACCTTTATGGACGCCGGCGTTTATCCGATTACCCGGTGGGGCACAACGCGCGGCGATGATGGCGCGAAGGTGCGCGTCTTCCACATCACGATGCCGTGCCGCGCTCGAACGCGCTCTTTGCTGACGCCGCGCAAAATCGCGCGCCAGTCATCGTGACCGATGGCTTCGCCCGAATTGCGGGCGGGTCTGCGCCGCTCGGCGAATATCTCACGCTCACGCCGCTGGGGAGGACTTGCTTGTGGCGGACGACACTCAGGCGCTTGGTATCCTCGGGCAGTTGCCGAGCGCGTTGATGCACATTATGGCCGCGGTGGCGGGCAGGCAGCCTTACGCTGGAGGCGGAATCGACGTGACCGGAGTGCCTTGTCTTCAGCTCACTCAGCTAAAGGTTTCTGGCGTGCCCCTTGGCGGTGTTGGCGGGTAGCGGCAGCTGGATTCGAAAGTTTCGGGAGAACAGTCTCACGCGCGTGCATTGCAGCCCGCCCTCGGTCGCGCGTGCTGCGCGGCGGAACGCGCTGTTGATTTGCAATCGCCGACGGGATGGCGACGCGCGGCGCGAGAAGGTGCTGACCTGGTGCGCCGCTTTCGCCGCGGCTGTAAGCGTCGCCGGTTTGGCCCTCACGCCGCGACATAATTCCTCCGCCAATTCAGACGATCCTCTTTGCGCACGGAATGCCGGCCGTGGCGCAGCATGAGCGACTGGCCGAGCGCGGCGTCCGCGCAGTCCTCCATGGCAGCGCGGGAAGGGTCAACCTCGCGTCGTTTTCTCCTCACCAGTAGGCAGCACACCCGCCGAGATCGACACGGCCGGTGAGATGCATTGCCGCGGCGTCGAAGGCTCAACCAATGACAATGAAGGAGGTCAATCTTGAAGAGCCCGTTTACAATTGAGGTCCGAGCCCAAACTACGAGTTTGAGGCGTGACCAATGGGGAGAGGTTCCCCGAGCAGGAGATCGTGCAGGGCTTGAAGAGGAAGAGTGGGAATTGCAGAGGATGTTCCCGCTCCACCGGTTGAAGGTCCAGTATCCAGGAATCACAGGGCGCGTTGCCGACCGGGTAGAGGGAAGTGCTGGAGTGGCAAATCGAAAGACATCATCGATAGCGACGTGCCTTGAACGATCAAAGCCAATCGAGCGCAGTAATTACAGCGCGTACTGATTACTTCAATCCCGGCACTCGCCTGAGAAAAGCCGTGATTGCTGCTGGCGACCGAAAATTCGCGCGCTACCGGTCGACCGCCACCGCCACTTACTGCAACATCTATGTGCATGACGTGACGCGCGCGATGTGGGCGAGCATTCTCATTGGTCAAAGATCGCGGCGCAAAAAGACGCCAGTCCGGTTGGAACGAACTGAGCGCGAACTGAACGGTCTGCGTTGGATACCTGGAACGCGCGTGCCACCGGCTGGATTTTGCTCGACACGGCATTTTGCCACATGGTTTCACGATCAGGTCGCGCAACGGCGCAACCTCCCTTTCCCGGAGCATCGCCACTTCCTCCCCGAGATTTGCCGCGGCCACGGCCCGCATTCTCACGGGCGGCCACCGCGATCCTACCCTCCTTAAACAAAACAGTTACGTGGCCCAGCAATTTGCCAACGCCGGTCTTCCGGCGGTGATCATTTGAGGAATCCGAAACCGCGCGGTCACGGCCACATGTCGATGCATGGTGCGGCCGGAGACGCCGGCCTTGCGCGGCGCAGATGCACCGGAGTGGATCGTGTCGTGCCTCGCTCAGCACAAGCTGGGCGAGTGAATTTTGTCAACGAACTGGCCAGTTGGATCACCAAAGTCCCGACGGCACCGCTGTTCTATGTCCATGCCTAACCGGAGCCAAACCTAAAGGAGACCCTACCAATGGAAAGCTCGTTCACGACCGAACCGATAGGCGCGTCGCGAGCGAGAGCGACGAATGGAGCAATACGTAACTGAACGAAGTACTAC